>Ga0210399_10002825_pt1 | contig 13518 bp, 22 predicted proteins | sample IncBWC14MmetaG_FD_150865 | JGI IMG/M metagenome (GOLD analysis project Ga0210399, IMG submission 150865) | Forest soil microbial communities from Barre Woods Harvard Forest LTER site, Petersham, Massachusetts, United States - Inc-BW-C-14-M | ecosystem: Environmental > Terrestrial > Soil >... | reverse complement strand
GAGCGTGTTGCGTGTGGTCGCCGGCGAATCCGGAGCGCGGCTGGTGTTATATGCGGGACAACCCCAGGGAGACCCAATCGTATCCTATGGCCCATTTATAGGAGACTCGAAAGCAGGACATTGGCAGGCTCTTTGCTGAGTATCAGTCGGGAAGATTTCCCCGCCTTAGCGAATTGAAAAAGCAGCAGGTCTAACTTTTTGACGTTCCTCTGCTTCGCCAGCCTTATGTAGTAAGCCAGTTCACCTTGATACATTTTTCCAGGTTGCGGTGCCTCGGGCATTCGGACATGCCCGTAGCCGCGTGAGTACGCTTAATCGTGTCCTCGCTCGGCAGGAGAAGGAAATCATCGAAACCGCACTCGAGGAATGTTATGGACAGGTCTCGGCCCATCCGGCGCCACCACGAAACTCGGGCTGCCCGCACGAACGCTCGATTCGAAAATCAAGCGTTTCAAAATCAACAAATATCGGTTCAAGGTGCCAAGGGCCAGCTGATCCTTTTCCGATTGAAAGAAAACCACCTGACGGATGGTCATCGCTTTCACCACTGACGGTCCTTCCCCCATCGAAACCGCGCCTCATCCTCGCCTGTATAATCGGGATCAAGATAGATGTGCAGGCTCGATATTCGTCCATCTCGAAACTTGAAGACGTTGCAGAAACGACCACCGGGAGTTTTGCCCCCAGCCCATGACTTGCCGGACATTCTGCCCTGTGAAGTTCCTTCAACGACGAGATAGTCGGCTGAAGGAATGAAAGTCAAACGGTCGTAATCGTGTTGGATGGATTCCAAGGTTCCTTCGAATCCCTTAACCATTTCGAGAAACGAGTTCCGTCCGAATCCAAATCCGAATTTAGGGAAATAGACTTCGGCATCTTCGTGGAACAGTTCAAGGACGTCTGGACTTCCCTGGTCAGCTCTCTGAAATATTCGCGAGCGATCTTTATCTTCTCTTGATCATTCGATCCCATTCGTCGTTCCTTCCATAAACTCCGTGGACTGTGCCTCGCCGGGGCCACTGCGGCCGATTGTGGATAGGATTGACAGATCAGAGCCGAAGCTTGCGACGATACAAGACCTTCTCGGACATCGAGCGCATGGTCTCGCGCACGGCCTTCAACCAGCTGAAGCACTCTTCGCTGCAGCTACTGTGCACTATTGCGGGCATGGTGATCACCTATCTGGCGCCTCCACTGTTGTTGCTCTCCGGCAGCAGGCAGGCGTCCTTTATAGGTGCTGCGGCCTGGGCTGCCATGACAGTGACGTACTCGACCATGGTGCGCTACTATCGACTGAACCCCGCCTGGGCATTGGCCCTGCCGCTGGCGGCTCTGTTTTATTTGGGCGCCCTTCTGTCGTTCAACCCGTCACCACGAATCCTGACGACAGTCCTCCAACGCATGTACATTCCGTCTTAATCTTTTGTCACTAAGAAGTTGTGTTAATGGCTGCCCACACTGCTCCCACAAGTCTTCGAATCGCCCTCGAACGGCATTGTGAAAGGCTCGCCCCGGTACAGCGTGCTATTCCGGCGCGGAGAAAAAGCCGTTGGCATGTTCGTCGTATTCAGCGGCAAAGTGAGTTTGGACTTTGGGATCGATTCGTCTCTCGTCCGTACCTACGGTGCTGGTGCTTTGGTGGGGCTGCCCGCGACCATCACCGGGCGCAACCGATCCGGAAACCGCCCCAATCGTGGGGCTTATCTGTTGGATGAGTATGGCCTAGAACCATCGCGCGACCCGACAGGGCCAGCGAGTTGAATCGGAATCTCCGCATACAAGTGAATCTTGGCAGCTTCGTAGGTTGCCCGACATACCCATTGGCTCTACGTTGAGCCCCGGCCATTCCTACAGCTGGTTGCCGATAGCGTCATTCGCCCCCCTGCAATACGCTTGCATACGGCTTCGTTATCATTCCTCCCTGCTTCTCGGTTGGAATCGACACTGACGTCGGTTGGCGATCTGCAATTCTCCAATCACATACAAGTAACCGGGCGTGAGCTTAGCCATCGGTGGCTTCAGAATCGCGCGGATTCGCGCAGAGGTTTGGCTTAGGGATTGTCTCGAAGTTCACAGGAGAAAAAACGATGAGAGTTGATTGCAAGAATATTGTTCGCACTTTCTTGTGCACCGGTCTGCTACTCGGCGTTGGAGTACTGATGCATGCACAAGAACCAAACAGTCAGACCCCGCCAGCTACAGACAATACCAAGACTAATGAGCGGGATCGGAGCGCTAACGAGCCCACGGCAGATCAGCAAAAGGACACCCGTTCTGACCGCGACATCACACAACAAATACGACGATCAATCGTGAACGATAAATCACTTTCCACGTATGCGCATAACGTCAAGGTCATTACGCAGCACGGTCAGGTGACACTTAAAGGGCCGGTGCGATCAGAGGACGAGAAGAAAGCAATTGAAGCCAAGGCTGCTGAAGTCGCTGGCGAGAACAAAGTCAGCAGCGAGCTGAACGTCAAACCGCAACAATAACATTCGAAAATAACAAGGAGAAGCAACATGGCAGGAAAGAACACAGCAGTTTTTGGCATTTATCGCAATCGTGCAGGCGTAGAGAGAGCAGTCGATGCTCTGAAGGCTGCAGAATTTCGCAACTCAGACATTTCCGTGCTGTTTCCCGAGAACACAGGCACCAAGGACTTCGCCCACGAGAAAGAGACGAAAGCTCCAGAAGGCGCCACCGCCGGGGCCGGAACAGGGGCATTGCTGGGCGGCGGTCTGGGATGGCTAGCCGGTATCGGGGCCTTGGCAATTCCAGGTCTCGGACCTTTCATCGCTGCGGGACCGATCATGGCGGCACTCGCAGGAGCTGGAGTCGGTGGTGCAGTGGGTGGGCTCACGGGCGCTTTAGTTGGTATGGGAATCCCGGAGTACGAAGCCAAGCGCTACGAGGGTCGCGTGAAGGATGGCGGCATACTGCTCTCGGTGCACTCTGACGATTCTCAGTGGACCAAGAAAGCAAAGGAAATCCTGGAGCGTACCGGCGCGGAAGATGTTTCTTCAACAGGAGAAGCTAAGGGCGAAAAGCGAGACGCTGTCCACGATCGCGATGTAGCCTGACACACTGAGTGCAGCGAACCGGCTTTTCTGGGCTGAGATTCGGTTCGCTGCTCCGCATTTCCCCAATCGGTTGGTGTGCCGTTTAGTCGGCGGCGGCCAAAGCAATCCATTCAGGAACGGCGAGAACCAGCAATCAGGAGGAGGAATTCGGATGTACCGCCACATAAAAACTAATGTAGCAGTGAATGTCGGAAGTCCCGATGCTCGCTTTGGCAACATGTTGCTGGAGCAATTCGGCGGTGCTAACGGCGAGCTTGCGGCTGCGCTCGCGGCCCGTGGAATACGGGCGGAAAATGGAAAATCGTTGAGTCTCCAGAACTAGAACAGGGAGTCGAGGGACATAGCGGAAAGACGATTGCCAAGAACCACAAACCCAGCGAAGAGACTGGTGAGGCCAAAACAAAGAAGTCGGCCTAATAATTTACGATCAGCTAACTAAGAAAAGGAGTGCGCATGCAAGACAAAGTTCGCATAGGCGTTGCAGAAGATCGCTTCACGGGTGCCATTGAGTCGCAAACGTCCAAGATCCCAAGTTCCGGCTACTTGGCGGCAGCCTTTGGTGCCATCACAGCTTCAGCCATCCTAAAGATCGTGGGCAAGGATGACTGGGCGTTGTTTGTGGGACAGTGGCCGGCGGCATTTCTATTAATGGGCGTTTACAACAAAATGGTGAAGCAGCACGGCTCAGATGCATATAGCGAGGCCGCTTAACGGTCGGGTTGGACCGAGAGTTGCCTCCGAACCTAGGGGGTGCCTCGGTCCAGCCGAACTTGAGAATTGCATTCGACGGAGCAGAAGAAGCCTCAATAAAAGGCAGAATATCGCGCCTGTTTTCTCTCGGCTTGGGCTTGAGGCTCGAAACAACGTGCCCGCCCGGGTGCGGCAATTAACCTCAATCGACGGCCCGAAAGCCGGGGTTGGAGAGAGACCTTAAAATATTCGCTAGGCGCATTCTAATGGGATGGTAGCTGGTACCCTCAAGCCAAGAACAAAAGAAACGCAATCTGCCGGGAAATCTACCCCCAGTGCAGGCGCAATAGGCTTTTTTCAAAAGCTAGGCCCCGGTCTGGTAACCGGTGCTTCCGACGACGATCCCAGCGGAATCGGCACTTATTCGCAGGTAGGCGCACAGTTCGGTTATGGCCTCCTCTGGACGATGGTTTTGTCCTATCCGCTCATGGCTGCGATTCAGGAGATTAGTGCGCGTATTGGAAGAGTGACCGGCGCCGGCATTGCTGCCAACCTCCGCAAGAATTACCCCAAGCCTCTTCTTTACGCCGTGCTGTTTGTGGTGTCGGTAGCCAACGTTTTCAACCTTGGAGCCGATATGGGCGCGATGGGAGCGGCGACGCAGTTAGTGTTGCTGGTTCGGTCCGAACTCGCGGAATTGGCACGCGCCATCAAGGACGGCGCCAAGGAACGACGGCTATACGCAGCGATACGGCCTCGCCTAGGTTGGCCTGCTCGACCTGTTCGAGTGCCGCAGGCAGTTGGCTGGGGACAATAGAGGTGGGGAAGGGTAAGGGTCTGTTTGTTCTCTATCCTGACGTTCCTGCTCCAGCTGCCCTCGGAGCAATCGCATTCTCCTTCGAGCAAGCACCCTTTCGCGAACCTTCGCCGGGGTTGGCCGGCAACATTTTGCGAATCTTGCGCCCCAGTTCCCCAGGCGTGAAGGGCTTCCGGATCAGCGATACATCTTGATTCAGCATGTCCGCCCGGATGAACGTGCCGCTGTGCCCGGTCATGTAGAGCACCTTCGTTTCTGGATGCAGCGAACGAATTTCCTTGGCCAGGGCCGTACCGTCCATGCCGGGCATCACAACGTCAGTCAGCAGGAGATCAATCGCGGCTTTTCTTCGTCTCACAATCTGTAAGGCTTCCTCGACGTTGCACGCTGGTAAAACGGTGCAGCCAAACCTGCTCAAGGCTTCGCAAATCAAATCACGAAGTGGTTTCGCATCTTCGACCACGAGAACAGTTTCTTCCGAAAAACCCGGACTTCCCGAGTATTTGGCAGACTCACGACTTAACCCGGCGTGCTGCACGGCGGGCAAATAGACCTTGAATGAGGAGCCGCGTCCCAGCGTGCTTTGTACTTCGATCCTTCCGTTGCTCTGCTTCACGATTCCGTAAACCGTCGCCAGCCCCAGGCCCGTACCCTTGCCCACTGCCTTCGTTGTGAAGAATGGCTCAAAGATATGTGCCTGCGTCTCCTGGTCCATACCGGTTCCTGTGTCGATTACCTCCAGCAGGACGAAATGACCAGGCAATATGCCTCCTCCGGCCTGGCCGGAGTCATTCTCCATTTGCACATTGCTGGTCTGGATTGTCAGCTTTCCGCCCGTCGGCAAAGCATCCCGCGCGTTGACCACCAGATTCAAGACTACTTGCTCGATCTGACCGGGATCTGCGCTTACGAGGTCGAGATTGGGCTCTAGTATCACTACAAATTCAATGTTCTCCTTGATCAAACGCCGCAGCATCGTTCCTGTATTGCTAACGAGCTGGTTAATATCCAGCACCATCGGTTGGATGACCTGCTGGCGGCTGAACATCAAGAGCTGGCGCGTGAGGGCAGCCGCACTATTCGCGGCTTGTTTGATCTGCTCAAGTTTCGCCCGGTTGTGATCTGATGAGCCAAGATTCTCCAGCAACAGCTCGCTATAGCCAGAAATCACTGCGAGCAGGTTGTTGAAATCGTGAGCCACTCCCCCGGCGAGTCGACCGATCGCTTCCATTTTCTGGGATTGCAGTTTTTCGGATTCCGTGAGGACAGCTTTCGCATCCGTCTTCTCGGTCTGGAAGTGGTCGAAGACGAAAGCCAATGTCCACACCATAACAACGAATAGCAGAACTTGGTTCGACCAAAGGTCAGCCTGGAAGAGATACTTTGACAACCCCAAAACAAGTAGGGCGGCTAGCATCACCCCGATAGCACGCTCGACGTGCTTCTTGCCAACTTTCGACCGCAGGCGGACTAGAGTGAGACTCGTTCTCTTTGGATGTTCGACCATCCCATTCAGTCCTTTAGCGCCTCAAGCGGCTTCGAAGCCTCCGGGGCGACTCTCAACATGACATTGTCCTGTTATTTATTGGCGCGGCAAAGGGTACGGACGATTTGGGAAGAAGAGTACCAATGTAACCCTGGATCGGGACGGCATTGCCGATGAAACAGGAAGAAGAAGAGAGGTGGCTCGATTCGGCCTTAACGACTCAACCGAAGTTTCTCACGGCGACATTGCCTGATGGTGAAGCATCGTCGTGACGAGAAAACCCAAGCTAGCTCCCAACAAATCCCACTGTGGCAATCTGGCCAGACGCGGCGCTCCTGACTTCGAAGAGAAGGAATCTTTCAATACATAAGAGACCTTTGACGATTGAAGTGCCGTACATACTCTCGCAGCGCAGACGAGGGAGACGAGGCGCGCGGAGGGGTTCAGAGGTCATCCTGCACCTTAGTAATGTTGGTTACCAGAGTGGGCAATACTAAACTGTGGTGAAATGCAACACCTCAGTGTCGATGAAATCGCTAGTGTGCTCATCGCCCGCCTCATGCGGGAGGTTCAGCACTTCGTGGCAAACTCCCTGATTCCAGAGGGCACAAGCGCTGATGAAGTCTGGAGTCGATTCTTGGAAAACCTGAACAACGGCAAGGCCTCTGCACCTGAGGTCGGGGAAAGACCCAAGAACAGGCCCTTTATCACGTAGATGCACTCACTTATCGACGATCACACTCAGAACACGGCCCATCCCCGCAGTTGGGGAAGGCGATTTTTGGCCAACAACCGATTCAATAGTTATGTTCCAAATTTATCGCGATTCTTCTTGTCTTGGTCATCCTCACTCTGCGTTGGTGTTGAGCCTTTCTCGTTAGGGTCACAATTTGCCAAATTGCCCAGTTCTTTCAGCCGTGTGGAGATTATGACGCCCTCCTCTAGCTGAATTGGGGTCGAGCTGCGCCGTTTTGCTCTTATCCATGCAAGGAACTGATGTAATGACATTCAGGAAAACTCCGGAATATCCGATCCGACGACGGCCTGACGTGCCATGAAACCAGCCTGTCACGAGTGGCCTTTGTTCTCGGCGCTTTCAGTTCCCGAGTCTCGCTACGTGATTGGCCTGAATAGCCGTCAAGCCTTAGGAGCACCCAACGCAATAAATTTGTATCCCACCCCGGGGACAGTCACGATCAATTGGGGGTGCCTGGCGTCTTGCTCCAGTTTGTGACGAAGGAAGTGCACATGAATATCCACAGTCCGTGTGCATGCTCCGCTTTCATAACCCCAGACTGAGCGCAGGAGCTCATCCCGAGAGACGTCGCTCCCGGCGCGTTCAATAAAGTGGCGCAGAAGACGAAACTCCAGCGTTGTAAGATAAACCGGCTTACCGTTTTGGCTCACTTGGGCCGAAGGGACATCGACTCGGAGCGGGCCAAATTTATGAACATCCTTGCGTAGGATACGGCCCAGTTCCACGACGATCGCCGTGCGCCGTTCTGTATTCGGTTCACTCAGGGCTTCGAGACAGAGTTCTCGCCACTCGTGCGTATGCGTCTCTGACATGATTATTCTCCTAGTCCACAGCAAACAACGAACCGGAGTTTGTCGCCCACGGATCGAAAGTTTGGAGCACTGTTTTGAGGCCCTGCACCCGAGCGAGGCATCCCGCTCTCTCGCTAAGTCACAGAGCGTTTTTTTAAATGAGTCATTCCCAAGTCTTGCACAGAGAATAGAATATCCACAGGAACAGTAAATGGCCCGAGCGTTGCAGTTCTCATGGTTCAAATGGGCTAAGAGATTGCCTGTACGCGGAATCCGCATCAAGTTCCGACTGGGGCGCGGCGGCGAGGCGCTACTCAGCAAGCCGAGCGCGATGACGACCACAGCGTAAGACAAAGACATTCCCAGGGAAGAAAAACAAAGCCCCAAGCCCAGTTCCGGTGACTGAGTCAATCGCCTGGCCCAGCTTCCGTCGGTAACAACGGGAAGGGCAGGTCGGCAATCAGGCAGCAGCACGGATGAAACGAGAACGCCCAACTTGCACCGAGCGAAAACGCTCATCGAGAGTGCGGATGGAATGATGGCGACGGCGGCAATTCGGCAGGAGCGAAAAACCTTGCTCAACGAAACGACAAACGAACCAACTTGACTCCGACCGGCCTTCTCATCGACAGTGACGCTCCGCATGAAGGACGGCGAGATTGCCAAGGTCAAAGTAAATGTTGCCGATGAAGAATACGAGAACATAATCGCTGTCGTGGTGGAAACCTCCTGCCCAGAGCACCACCGTGCTCCTTGCGCTGCACCTTTGCCGCAGAGGACATCGTATCTGCCGAACTGTCGCAGTAAGGTCGCCGCAGCCGTGCTAAGAGCGAACTGGTAAGGGCAACTGTTCGCATCCAGTCAAAGTCAATCACTGTAATCGTCTCTACGCAAACGTCATGAAGGCATTTATGATCGTCTTGGAGATGGGTGGTATGGCAGTCCCCTGAGCGCATGAGACTCGGCACAACGAAAAAGCCTCTGCCAGTCGGCAAACTTCCTCATGAACATTTGCGATCGTTGCTGAGGCATCTACCAAAGCATGATTCGCGCCTACTCATTGGACCTCAGATTGGAGAGGATGCGGCTGTCATCGACGCAGGCGATCGCTATCTCGTCGTCACCACAGATCCCATTACCTTTTCCACTGATCACATCGGGCGCTACGCAGTTCACGTCAACGCGAACGATGTTGCTGTGCTGGGCGCACGCCCGTTGTGGTTCTTCGTCGTCATGCTCCTTCCGGAGCGCCGCACGACGGCTGAGCTGGCCGAGACGATCTTGGCCGATGTGCGGGCCACGTGCGACGAACTGGGCGTCACGCTCGGCGGCGGGCACACGGAAATCACGCAAGGCCTCGACCGCCCGATTCTGATTGGTCAGATGCTCGGCGAGGTCGCACTGAATCGACTTGTGCGGAAGTCTTGCATCGCCATCGGTGATCTGATCCTGTTGACACACGGCGTGGCCATCGAGGGCACGGCAATCCTCGCACGAGAGAAATCCGAACGGCTGCGGAGACGGGTCGATCCCGATCTTCTGGCACGGGCCGCTCGCTTCCTGATTGAGCCCGGCATCAGTGTCGTGAATGCGGCTCTTTCTGCAAATGTCGACGAGGTGGTGCACGCGATGCACGATCCGACGGAAGGCGGGCTCGCGGCAGGGCTCTTCGAGCTGGTGGAGCCCGCCGGTCTCGGGCTTCGGGTCATTCGTGAGCGCATTCCCGTATTTCCCGAAACCGACGCGATTTGCAGTGCGCTCCGGCTCGATCCACTGAAACTGATTGCTTCGGGCGCGTTGCTAGTCGCAGCCGCGCCAGACAGAGCGAACTCGGTCCAGAGGGCCATGGAGGCGAATGGCATTCCGGTTGCGGTGATTGGTGAGGTGCGCCCGTCGAGCGAGGGCATCACGATCGTGACGAATGGAGCCGTCGAGCCGTTCACACCCCCAGTTCGAGATGAGATCGTGCGAGCCTTTGAAGAAACTTAGGCACGGGCGGTATCGGCAGCTCGTGCGGAGGTTTTGAGTTACGCATGGGCCTAGGGCCCACCCATTGACATGAAAATGGGGTTGAGTTGTGGCTGTACGCTGATGGAGCGTGGACGGCGAAGGTCTGTTTACACTCTGGATGAAGTGAGGCCGTTTTTGAGTTTGATCAGGAACGCGCGTTTTGAACCAATCTGTGTCGCGCCACTCCCTCGGAGTCTCGAGAGGAATGGTAGCACGTGACGGCGTGTAACCTTTTCGCGTGCATTCTGCCGCTTCCACGCTAGGAGGAAGCGATGAAGGTGGCGGGGATTGACGTACACAAGAAAGTTTTGATGGTAGTGGTCGTGGATGCGAGTATGCCGGAAGAGAAACCAGCACGGCGGCGAAGTGGGTCGCCGAGAAAAGAAGAAACGTGCCCAGATGCTGGCGCGAGCCCTCCGCAAGGCTTGGCCGCAAGTTGGTCTATGGGGGTGATGGTGACCTCTGTTGTCTAGAGTCTAGGACAGAATTTTCGACGGAGTGTAATCGCAGGTAACAACAGCCAGCCACGGCCAACATGACAACTCCAAAAATAGCCTCACCCGTGACGGGTAGCAGTTTAACGATTCGCGGCGATCAAAGATTGTTTCAGGAGAATCGCGGCAGCATCGGCGATGGTTAGATCGTCGGGGACACGCTCGAAGTTTCGGTGGAGTTCTTTCTGTTGTACGGAAATGGTTTTGAATAGAAGAGCTTTGCCTTGCATGTTCACAGCCATTTCCGTCACTTCCCAATGGGCGGGTGCTATCTCGGTCCGCTTGACCGCGAACTGACCGCCTCTTTCTAAATGTCCGAGGAGACCGCCCGCGAACTTAACTTCATTTACAAGGTGGCCGTTTATGCTGACCAGGCGCTGCTGCTTGGCGTCAACCCAGATCTCGCCCGCCATTTCGTGGAGGATCTTTCCCTCACGGGAAGGCGGCCGAAAAGCAGGATTGGGCTTGAAAATTAGTTTGACCAAACCGCCGCTTTCGCCGGCATATTCAAAGAGAAACGCCTCAGGCACCATATTGAGAAAGGCATCGCATTGTTCCGCATCTTTCTTGCGGATCTGTTCAAGCTTGCGTTGCTCTTCGGGGTTGTGAGAGAGCCTCAGGATGCGTTCGGTTTCGTCCCGTTGCTGGCCGGCGCTCAACGGCCTGCCTGCAATCGCGATCAAGCGGTCAAGCGACCCAGATTTGGTTTCGACCACTTCTCTGGTTTCTTGTTTGCCGTCCACTTCCTTGACGAGTACGTACTTCCAACGGACCTCGGTAACATTCGAGGGGTTTAGTTCACTGCGGATCATGGCCTTGACCAGATCGGCCGGTGAGAACGGTGCGTTGGATTCCGACTGTGCTGTCGCAAAACGGGAGACCAGGAGCAAAATCATCGTAGCAAGTATGAATCGTGATTGCATCATGGTCACGTGACCTCTCTCTGTGAAAACCCGAACTAAAATCTCGTTCAAGATAGACGCAAGCTCTTAAGTGAGGCGCGCACCGCCCCACCGCTGATGTCGGGCACGATTGTTAGCTCAAGTAGGGCGACATCCGAGAGTTGAACAGAGTATTCCTCGATCTCTCGCGTTGACGTCGGCGCGCTGAAATTCCATTGCTGGCGCACAATGTCTCAAAACGGCCCACCCGGATTCGAGGATGCTCGTAAAACAAACTCTTGAGCGACACCTACTTTTTTTTGCGAGCCGTTTCCCCCTAAAGGCATTCCTTTGCCTTGGTCTCGCACTTCCATCTTCACTTCGTTTCCGTCGCGCGTGACACGGATGGCGGCAACACGACTTCCCGAGTGACGATGAATGTTTGTCAGGCGTTCCTTACGGCGCCCCTTTTGTTTTTTGTGCGTCCTCGCGTGGTGTATCTCGCTTCACATAACTTTGCCGTCGACCGATAAGGGGAGTTGGCGAATTCTCTTTTTCCGGCCGCCCCAGTGTTCTTTTCCGCCGTTTGAGTTGCTTTATGGCCGACTTCATAGCAAGTAGTTCATCTTCCTGTGTCCGGAGACCTTGCAAACTATGGAGTCGCTCCAGAATTGCGTTATATGCATCGCTTAAGTCACTTAAGAACTTGTTCTTGTCGGTTTCTTCCACAGCAAGCCGACAGAGTCCTGCCCATCGTTCAATCTGCCAGGTATACATGACGCCCCTCCTCTCTTGCTCTTGCGTGCGTTCAGCCCAGACTTGCAGGAACCGAGGTGGCATGGACATCAAGGAAGTAGATGTGGCTTGATAACTATCAAGAAACTACCGCTCAAATGTTCTGACTGGCAATACAGTAAAATCGCCACGCACAAAAGAATAAGGCTGCATTCTCCGGGGCAGAGCGCTTGTCTACTCTGCCCTTTTTTGGGAGGACGGACGATTTCCTCCGAAGCCCCTTGCTGCCATGGACTTTGGCTCTCCCGACGCGCGGTGCAGGCCCCGAAGGCACCGAGGCCTGCCGGCGATCTTGTATTTTAAGGTCACGCCGTCGAGACACTCCATGACCACAAAGGCTTGACTGTCCTGCTCGCCGACTTCATGGAAGGTGCAGATGTGCGGGTGATTCAAGGCGGAGGCAGCCTGCGATGGGAGAACGCGGACCCGCGAAATGGTGGCCAACCCGACTTAAGTGAGAGACAGGAACTGGGTGGTATCCTTGAAGAAATTCACGGGGATGTGTATCGCGACAATTGTCGGGACGCATCGAGGCTGCCAACAACTTTGCGCGAGAGGCTTGACGGCCCGAACAAGCTGTGTGCCATGACGCCAGGAGAACATGTGCCCTTTCCCAGAGCCTTAGATTGGAGCCAACTCCCGGAGGAGCACGTTGCTGCCTTCGAACGTGATGGAGCCGTTTGCCTTCGTCAGTTGATAAATCCTGAGGAAGTCGAACTGTTGCGCTGCGGAATCGAGTCCAACCTGAGACATCTTAGTCCCCGCGCAAAGATTGCCAGCCGTCCTGAGGACCCAGGACGTTTCGTGGAAGACTTCTGCTGCTGGCAGGAAAACGAGTATTACCGCCGCTTCATTTTCGGGTCGCCGGTCGGCGCTGTCGCCGGCCTACTCATGCAAAGCAATACGGTGCGCTTGTATCACGACCACATGTTGACCAAAGAACCTGCGACACGACAGCGCACTCCATGGCATCAGGACCAGCCTTATTACAACATCCATGGCCGGATGAATTGCAGTATGTGGATTAGTGTTGATCCGGTGGGCAGAGATTCTACTTTGGAGTTCATCGCAGGTTCGCACAAGGGCCCGTGGCTGATGCCCCGGTCGTTTATGAGCAACGAGGCAAAGTGGTTTCCCGAGGGAGATCTTGCCAATCTTCCAGATATTGAAGCCGCTCGGGAGGATTACCCCATCCTTGGATGGGAGGTCGAACCTGGTGATGTGGTGTGCTTTCATATGCTTACTCTGCACGCGTCCGCAGGCGTGCCAGGTACGGGACCACGCCGTGTTTTTTCCGTTCGCTTTCTGGGCGATGATATTACCCATGCTCCGCGCCGCTGGGCCACATCTCCTGAATTTCCTGGGTTGACCGATGATCTGCCCCCTGGTGCGCCCATGGATCATCCGCTCTTTCCCGTAATGTGGAAACGGTCCTGAACACAAGGACGACTTGCGCAGTGGTGGCCTAAAGGGAAGCTCTGAACACTCCATTCCTCTGGTGTGGTCAAGAGCTTGGATCGCAAAGAGCGCCAAGAAATGCCGCAAAGGGCGCAAAGAAACTCTGAACAAGCCCGACACGATTTTAGTTAGAGGCCCTAATGAGGGTATCGCCGTTCAGCAATCCAGCTGATTGACTTGCATCGGGCCGCAGCCTAGACTCGCAGACCATTGGCCTTCTGCTTGGGCTACTACACTCCAGATCACAGCCCGGAGG
>Ga0210399_10002821_pt1 | contig 13530 bp, 16 predicted proteins | sample IncBWC14MmetaG_FD_150865 | JGI IMG/M metagenome (GOLD analysis project Ga0210399, IMG submission 150865) | Forest soil microbial communities from Barre Woods Harvard Forest LTER site, Petersham, Massachusetts, United States - Inc-BW-C-14-M | ecosystem: Environmental > Terrestrial > Soil >... | reverse complement strand
GTCAAAAACCTTGATTCCCGGCCTTTGAAAATCCTTCACGTTACCCGTGGCGATCGTCAGATTATGGCGGCGCGCGATCGCGGCGATGTAGCTGTCTTCAACCGGCATCGGCTTGCCGGCTGTCTGTAGCTGGTATTGCTGGTCCGCCCACACGTGTGCAGCTGAGACGTTGAATCCAAGAATCCGACCGTGCATGGCCTCAATCAATTCCGTCAACCATTTCTCCAGAGCGGCGCGCTGCTTTCCGCGCTTGGTGCGCACCCAAAACGCCAATTGAGCGATGACGATTGAACTGGTGTAGCACTGGTGTTGATGCTTTTCGAGCCAAGTGATGACACGCGCGTCGCCGGCTTTTTTGGCGGGTTGGCTTAGGACATCCGAATCGAGCAGCCAGCTCACAGCTTGAGGCGTTTGGGAAACTCGCGGCGCCGGGGCGGCAGATCGTCCATCTTTACCGGGCAGGCCTTGAGCACGTTCAGCCAATCCGCATTCTTGGCTATGCGCCGGAAAACCACGGCGTCTTCCTCGGGGTCGAACTCCGCTTGGAAATGATCGCCTGGACGAGCGGGTACGAGACTCGCTGGGAGCGTCAAGCGGCGCTTGGCATCGAGGGTAAGAATCATAAGTGGGATCATCCCACCAGGCTTACCGGCGGTCAAGCCGACTGATTGGTGGCTTTGATCAAAATCAGATCATGGCTTGGGCGCGCCGGCCGCGCTCAAGGCTTTGACGATTGCCCCGAGCTGACCCAGCGCCGCAGCGTCTTCGGCGCTGACGGGCGGATTCTTGCATCGAGGATCGGTGCGCTGCAACGCTCCGCTCATTGCGCGCGTGATGGGAATCGGATCGCAGCCGTGATTGTTGTCGCACACCAGATCGAATTCCGCGTGGGCCTTGACGTGACAGGTGAAACAGTTGCCGCCGAAACGGTTGTTCACCTCTTGAAATCCCCGGGTACGGATCGCCGATCCATCGGCGGAAATGGTGAGATCAAAGAACTCCCAGTCGTGCGTCGTGGCATTGAAGCCCTGCTCGCGTTTCACCATCACCTCGTTGGGCACGAGCTGCAGCACGGAGCCGACAGGGTAGTTGCCTGTCGCTGCCTGCGCCACCTTGACCGTGCCGCTCAAATTACCCGCCAGGTTGTCGACATAAAAATGCCGTACGTGCGTCATCTGGGTGATGCACTTGAACGACTTGTCGCTGATGGGGAATGAGGCAGTTGCAAGTGGCGGTGCCGCCATGGCCGGACCGACGATCAACACGGCGATGGAAATGCACAATTTGAGAGTGCCGGACGCGGCCGACTGAAAGGTCATCATCGAATAACTCCTTCGAAAGCTGGCCGGGCGATTAAGATATCCCTTTGCTTATCATTGAGGCTATTGAATTTGCTTGAGATTACTCCAAAAGCCAGAACGTTGCTCATGGCGCTCGCGCTGCTGCTCGCCCCAATGATCAATGGTGCGGGCTTGGCTGCTGAGGCGCCCGATGCGTTCGCGCATCCGCCGGAACTCGAGCCGGATGTGCGCTTCTGGATTCGCGTGTACACCGAAGTCACGACCGACCAAGGGCTGTTGCACGATGACTGGAATCTCGGATTGGTCTATGAAGTTCTGCGTTTCGACCCGGCGGATTCCCCAAGGCAGCGCGAGCGAATCGTCGCGCAGACCAAGGCGCGCTATGCAGAGTTGCTGCGGCGATTTGCCTCAGGCGCCACCGACAATCTGACGCCGCATGAGAGGCGCATCCTGCATGCATTCGGCGAGAAGCCGACGCCGGCGCAATTTCGCGAGGCCATCGAGCGCATTCGCTTTCAGCTCGGCCAGGCTGACCGCTTTCACGAAGGCCTGCTGCGCGCGCAAGCCTATGAGGCGAATATTTCGCGGGTTCTCGCCGATCGCGGTGTGCCGGCGGAGATCGGGGCGCTGCCGCACGTCGAATCGTCGTTCAACCCCGCCGCGTATTCTCGTGTCGGCGCTGCCGGCCTGTGGCAGTTCATGCCGGGGACCGCCAGGCGATACATGCGGGTGGACGGGTTGGTCGATCAGCGATTGGATCCGTACAGCGCGACCGAGGCTGCGGCGAATCTGATGCTTTACAACTATCGCCTTCTCGGCAGTTGGCCGTTGGCGGTTACCGCCTACAACCACGGCCCGGGCGGTTTGCGGCGCGCTCAGGAAGAACTGGGCACCAGCAATATCGAGGTCATCGTAAAGCGCTATCAAGGCGCGACATTTGGATTTGCGTCGCGCAATTTCTACGTGGCGTTTCTGGCGGCGCTCGAGGTGGATCGTAATGCCGAGAAATATTTCGGTCCGCTGACACATCTTCCGGACGCGCCGAGCAGCGTGGTCACATTGCCCGACTACATTCCCGTCGATGCGCTCGCCAAGGCTTTCAAAGCCGATTTAGGCGCATTGCGAGTGTTAAACCCAGCCTTACGCCCCCCGATATGGAATAAGTCGCGCTTCGTGCCCCGCGGCTATGCGCTGCGCGTGCCGGGTACGCTGCAGCCTGCTGACATCGCCGCGGCCTGGGCGCGGCTGGCCCCGAGCGAACGCTACCTCGTGCAGAGAAATGACGGCCCGCACCGCGTACGCCGCGGCGAGACGTTGGCAAGCATTGCCGCCGCCGGCGGTGTTCCAGTGAACAGGCTGCTCGCGGCAAACGGTTGGAACGGCACGCGCGAATTGGTTCGGGGAGAAATCGTACGCATTCCGGTACCGGCGTCGCGCGCGGAGACTGCCGGCAGCGGCGCCGCGGTGCTCGCGGCTGCCGCAACCCCAACCGCTGCCGCAACCCCAACCGCTGCCGCAACAGCCCCGCCGCCGGCGGCTGTCGCGGAAGCATCCGCCGAAGCAGCGCTCGCCAGGCAGCCTCCGCCGCCGAAGGAACCGGTTTCGCAACGACAGGCGGAGAGTGCCGCGCTGCTGCCCGCGGCCTCACCCACCGGCAATGTCGATACCAACGACTACGGCGTCGGTCCCGGCAACACCGTGGTCGTGCAGGCGGCGGAGACCTTGGGCCACTTCGCTGATTGGACCAAAATCAGTTCGCAATCGCTGCGCACGCTGAACAAATTGCACAAAAATGCAATGGTCACGCTCGGGCATAAGATCAAGCTGGATCTGTCTCGCGTGAGCGCCGGGCAATTCGAAGCGGCGAGACGCGATTATCATCGACAGCTGCAGGAAACATTTTTCGCCACTCACCGAATCTCGGGCACCGAGAATTATGTGGTCAAGCGCGGTGAATCTCTGTGGATAATCGCGCAGCAGCGCCCGGAATTGCCGGTGTGGCTGGTGGCCGAATACAACCCCGATGTGGATTTCGGCGATGTTCGGCCCGGGACCACCATTGCCCTGCCGCGGGTCGAAGCCATCAATCGTCAGTGATGCCGCGCGAATGCAAGTAGCCGGCCAGGGTCGCACGCGTGTCGCTGGTGGCCTCGAAGTTCACGATGGAATCGTCCGTCGCGCGGACATTGAGCTCCAGCTTCGCGCTGGCCGCCATTTGCTTCAGCAATTCCGCCGTCAACTCGAAGTAGGCTGTCTGGCCCCAGGAAGCCACCGGCTGGTAAGCGCCTCTACCCAGCTGTGGGGCATCGATGGACGTGAGCACCCGCGCTCCGCTGTCGAGAATCAGCGTGAGTGCACCCGGAGAGCGGATATCGACGATGGCTCGATCATTGCCGGGCGCCAGATGCACCCACAATCCATATACAATCGTGCCGCTTCGATCCCATTCGACCGGTCCCAGGTAGGCAAAGCTGGCCTTCTTGCCCATGCTCAATAGATGCAGCCCGCTTTGATGAAGACTCGGCATCAGCTCGATCGGCTCCTTCAGGGATCCGATGGTTATGGCGGTCCGATCGTCCATGTACTCCACCGGTTTGATGGACGACGATGACGCGCACGCGCTCAGAAGCACAATGCCTAGACTTGCGGGAATCAATGACCGGCGCATATCCTGCAGTATACCGGGACGTGAGCTGCAGCCGATTATTGAGTTGCAGCTACCAGGTATACTTTTGGCAATGATCAAGCGATTCGGCCGTTATTCGGCGACAAGTCTCTGTATGTGTCTGGCCTTGGCGACGGGCGTCGGCTGGATGAGCCGCGCCTGGGCGGAGGATTCAAGCCTTGCCGATCGGGTAATCGTCCATAAGGCCGAGCACAAGCTATACCTGTACAACGGCGACCGCCTTTTGGGCGTTTACAAGGTAGCGCTGGGATTGAACCCTGTAGGACAGAAGGAAAAAGAACGCGACTTTAAAACCCCCGAGGGCCGCTATTTCCTCGCACGGCGCAATACCCGCAGCGATTACTTTCTGGCCATTCAAGTGTCCTACCCGAATAAACAGGACGAGCTGCGCGCGCATAAGAAGGGCTGGGCTCCCGGCGGCGCGATCATGATTCACGGTTTTCCAAACTCTCCGCACCATCCGTCAGCGTATTATGACGCGAACGACTGGACCGACGGCTGCATAGCCCTGTCGAACTCCGACATGGTCGAAGTATGGATGCGCACGCAGGACAATATTCCGATCGATATCTATCCCTGAAAATAGGTGCTGCGTGGAAGCCTCGATTTTATCGTCTGACATGGTCGATGCGCGGGTGGCCCCAAAGGGCAGCTTGGAGCACCTCTCGCAGCAGGAAATTGCCAAACTGCTGGATTCCGGTCAGGGCGGCCTCTACCCCTTGTTCAGAAAGTGCGCGCTCGCGGTGCTCAATTCAGGCAGCGCGATCGACGATGCGCGGCTGATATTCGAGAAGTACCGCGACTTCGATCTGCGCATCGTGCGCCAGGCCTGGGGTATCAAGCTCGAAATCAAGAACGCACCGGCGGCCGCATTCGTCGACGGCGTCATGATCAGGGGTCTCAAGGATCACTTGTTTGCCGTGCTACGCGATGTGGTGTTCATCTCGAACGAAATCATGGAAAGCGGCCGCTACGACCTCAATTCGTCGGCCAGCATCACCAACGCGGTATTCCACATCCTGCGCAACGCGCGGGTCCTGGAGCTGCAGGTGCGGCCCAATCTCGTGGTCTGCTGGGGCGGGCATTCGATTCGTCGCTTCGAGTACGACTATACGAAAAAAGTCGGTTATGAGCTCGGGCTGCGCAGTTTGGATGTGTGCACCGGCTGCGGCCCCGGCGCCATGAAGGGACCCATGAAGGGAGCGACCATCGGTCACTCCAAACAGCGCATCACCGACGGGCGCTACCTAGGGATCACCGAACCCGGCATCATTGCCGCGGAACCGCCCAATCCCATCGTGAGCCAATTGGTCATCATGCCGGACATCGAAAAGCGCCTGGAAGCGTTCGTGCGCCTGGGTCACGGCATCGTGATTTTCCCGGGCGGCGCCGGAACCGCCGAAGAGATCCTGTACCTGCTCGGCATTTTGCTCGATCCCGCCAATCAGAAGCTGCCTTTCCCCGTCGTATTCACGGGACCGGCCGACAGCGCCGAGTACTTCGAACAGATTCACAACTTTGTCGGGGCAACCTTGGGGAGCGCCGCGCAGGCGCGCTACAAGGTCATCATCGACGATCCGGCCGGTGTGGCACGCGCAATGGTGCAAGGCATGGCGGAAGTACGTGATTATCGGCGCCAGGCGAGTGATTCATACGGATTCAATTGGCTGCTGAAAATTCCCCTGGAATTTCAGCGTCCATTCGAGGTCACGCATGCGTCCATGCGGGCATTGAGCTTATCGCTCGATCAGCCGGTGCATGAGCGCGCCGCCGATTTGCGGCGAGCCTTCTCGGGAATAGTCGCCGGCAACATCAAGGAGTACGGCGTCAACGCCATCGAACGTTACGGCCCCTACGAACTGGCCGGAGAGCCGGCGATCATGGAGCCGCTGGATAAATTGCTGCGCTCCTTCGTGGTCCAGGGCAGAATGAAATTTACGGGTGCCGAATACAAGCCCTGCTACCGACTCGTGGCATGACATCGGCCCTGCACATCCGCTATCGATTCGACCTGCCGGATGGCTCTCAGAAACACGTGGATTTGAAATTTGCGGCCGCGGACTTCCGGCTGACGAATCCGGCGCCGGCCAAGCCTCCGTTTTGGACCGAATTGAAGTTCAACCAATGCGCGAATTGCCCTTTGAGCACGGCCGAACACGCGCATTGTCCCGCCGCGCTGCACATGGCACCGGCTGTCGAGGCGCTCAAGGCGCTGGTTTCCTTCGACGTGGTAGGCGTGACCGTCACCCAGGCAGAACGCACGGTTCATGCGGACACCACGGCGCAACAGGCCATGAGCTCCGTGCTGGGATTGATCATGGCGACCTCGGGTTGCCCCTGGACCGATCGACTGCGTCCCATGGCGCGCTTTCACCTTCCCTTCGCGAGCGAAGCGGAAACCGTGTATCGAAGCGTGTGCATGTTCCTGCTGGCGCGCGAATTGGTGGGCGTGGGCGACACGCACGGTTTCGCGGGACTCAATGAACTGTATGAGAACCTTCACGTTGTGAATCGCGATATGTCACGCCGCCTGGGCGCGGCGACACGCACCGATCCCGCACGCAACGCAATGGCGCTCCTCGACTCTTACACGACACTATTGCCGGCCGCACTCGAGACCTCGCTGGAGGAGCTTAAGCCGCTGTTCGGTGCCTGGCGGGTGACCTAGGATTTCGTCCATTTAACTTACCGCGACGCATCGTGAGATGCGCATCCCAATGCGCGTCGCAATTGCAAGACAGTGCCGGCTGCGCGTGACACAGTTCCTGTCGAGGAGAGGGCCCGACACTTACTGTCGTTCCCATCGACAGAGGCATACGAGATGAGCGACGTTAAGAATCCAACTCGATACACCGGAGTGGACCGCAGGGCCCCCCGCGCTGACTCGACCGTTGTCAAAACCGGCGGGCGCCACTCGGCGATCACCAACAGCCTTTACAATTGGCACAGTTACAAGAACTGGGCCGAAAAGGCTCGCGGTAATTTCGACGAGAAAAAATAAGCGGAAGTTACGCCGCTCGGCTGCCTGATCAAGCAGGCACGGGCAATGGATTGATGCCTTCAATGGGATGCGCCGCACCTTCCTTGGCTTTCAGCCAAGCCAACATCGGCTGCCAATCCTCGAGATCCTGCTCCACCAAATAGCGTTTCATTTCGTGAACGCCAAGGCCCTGTTCAGCGGCGCGCACGTAGTTTTGCGAGTCCCGCAGCGTGGCAATTACGGGGATGCGCAAGGTCTCGAGAAACCTCATCAGTGACTGATAGATCACGGTATTGCGCTTGACGCGATTGGCAACCACGCCGATGCGATATTCATCGCGCCGCACTTTGGCTATCAGCAGCAAGTCGGCGATGCATTTTGAGCAGGCGTGGATATCGATGTCGGAGGGCAGCACCGGCACGATGATGGCGTCGGCATTCTTGGTCATATCGGGCATTTCCTGTGCGGGCACCGCGGCCGGCGTGTCGACGATGACATGCGCGGCATCCGCCGGAATGCGCATCTGCCAGGCGCGGGTCATGCGCGTATTGCGCTCGAATGCGGCAATGCCGTGAATGAACGGCTGATCGGGCTTGCGCTTTTTCAGCCAGCGGCTGCTGGAGGCCTGGGGGTCGTTATCCTGCAGCACCGGACGGTCACCCTGGCTCGCGAAATAGCTGGCGAGATTGGTGGCTATCGTCGTTTTGCCCGAACCCCCTTTGGGATTCAAGACGAGAATGCGCTGCATGTCCGTAGAGCCTACGCAGCCGCAAGCACCATGGCAAGCCGATTGGGGTGGCGGGGTTGTGATGCCACTCACGGTTAGCCGCGAGGCATGTACCTAGACTGATGCGGATGGAATGGATGCTACAGGTGGCTGACGAAGTCGATGATGCCTTCAGTGCAGTGCGGCTGTTTGCGCTGGGCTGGGGCGAGGAAGTCGGTGTTCTGCTTGCCGGCAGCGCTGCGGCATGCGCGCTGTGGGCAGTGCTGCGGAGCATCGCCTAGAATACTCAGATCCGCACCTGAGGCTCGGCACGGCGAAATCCATTATGATGCCCGCCATGACCTCCAAACATGCTGCCTGCTTCAGTCTCCTCGTCGTTCTCGCGATCACCGCGGCCTGCAGCGGCAAGTCCGGGGCGCCATCCTCGAGCGCCGCGGCGCCGGCCGCCAATGCGGTAACCTCGTTGCAGACGGTCACGCTAAAGCCCGGCGCCGGGGCGACCGTCGGGGGCGGACAGATTGCGGTCGTCCAATACACCGGCTGGCTGTATGAGGCCGCTGCGGCGGACCATAAGGGCAAGCAGTTCGACAGCTCACGCAACGCCGGGCAGCCCTTCAAGTTCCCCGTGGGAACCGGCTCAGTCATCAAGGGATGGGATCAGGGCGTGGCCGGCATGCAGGTTGGAGAGAGCCGTCGGCTCGTTATCCCCCCGGATCTCGCCTACGGTGACAGCGGTGCGGGCGGCGTCATTCCGCCGGGCGCCACGTTGGTGTTCGACGTGGAACTCGTCGGTATCGAATAGGCAGTTTGAAGCGGCCGAGCTGCCTCAGCCGCTCCCAAAGGCCAAGCTCAAATCAGTTGACGTATTCCTTGAGCGTCTTCAATGCGGCAATGCGCACTTTCTTGCTGGCCGGCTTCGCCTTGAACATCATTTTTTCGCCGTTGAACGGATTGACACCCTCGCGCGCCTTGGTGGCGGGCTTCTTCACGACCTTCATCTTCAACAGTCCGGGCAACGTGAATAAGCCGTGACTTCGCAGACTCTTCTTGATCGAGGCGCCAAGCGAGTCAAACACGGCTCCGACCTGCTTCTTAGAGAGCTCTGTTTCCTTCGAAATGGTAGCGAGAATTTCAGACTTGGTCGGTGCTGCATTCTTTTTCGCCATATTTAATCTCCTAAATGTTTTGCGAGCGCGGGCAGTGAATGCCCCACGTGGGCACAATACCCACTAATTCAACTCGGCGCCGAAAATAACATAGAAAAAAGCCGATGTTTAGCGCAAAAGCGAAAAAAGATTTCCAAGCTCGACGCAATTCGCGCTGGTTTTTCAGGCTTTCGCGCCCGCGAGGGTCCGATTCGCGTGGCCGTGCATCGCTTCGTTCACAGTGATATCAGTCATGTACGAGGCGATGTTCAACGCAGTAACACAAGCAACGCACCGATCGCGATCGAAACCCAAAGCATGGAAAAATCAATTTGTCCGATGCGGGGAATCATGCGGCGCACGGGCTTTAAGATCGGTTCGCATAGCTGGGCAAGCAGGTGGATACCCGGAGCATAGCCGCCCGGCGACACAAAACTCGTCAGCCAGTAGATGAGCATCGCGAATAAATAAACTCGAAGCACCAAGCCCACCAGGTCGAGGAGGGTGATGCGCAGGAACTCGAGCACATCGCCGAGGCCCCCGCCGACCAAAGCCATCCGGATGAAAGTGCGCAACGCGGCCACCAACAGCACGGCGACCACGGTGGCCGTGTCGATCTTGCCGATGGGCGGCAGAAGCTTGCGCAGGGGCAATATCAGCCAGTTCGTCACGCGCACGATGGCATCGGCCATCGGGTCGCGAAAATCGGCCCGCACCAATTGGAACAGCAACCGCAGCACGAAGGCGAGCAGCAGCAGCCACAGCAGCATGTCGACGATGTATCGTATTGCTTCCATATTTACGCGCTTCGCGCCTTTTTTTAGGCGCTTCGCGCCAACCTTTCCCGGGGCCGATGCGGCCCCGCCCGAAATTATATAAAAATCCTAGGGAGTGCCGAACTCGGCGGCGAGTTCGGCTGAACGGCGGTCGGCTGCGGCCACCGCGTGCGCGACGATAGCACGAAGACCCGCTGCATCCAGGACCTCCAGCGCCGCTGCGGTGGTGCCGCCCTTGGAGGTGACCTGATCGCGCAGCGTGGCAAGGGAATCCGTGGACTGGCGCGCCATTTGCGCGGCTCCGAAGGCCGTTTCCAGTGTCAGACGATGTGCAATGTCGGTCGGCAGCCCACGTTCATGTGCCGCCGCCTCGAGCGCTTCCATGAACAAGAAAAAATATGCCGGACCGCTACCCGACAGAGCGGTGACGGTATCCATTTGCGACTCGTGCTGCACCCACACCGTGGCGCTGACGGCAGCCATGATGCTCTCGGCCAATGCGCGATAAGCGGCCCCGACACCCACCGGAGCGTACAAGCCTGTCGCGCCGAAGCCGTTTAGTGCCGGCCGGTTGGGCATGGTGCGAATGAGCGGGATCTGCGGCCCGAACCAACGCGCAAGAGACGCGTGCGGGATGCCGGCCGCCACCGATATCAACAGAGGCTTGGAAGTGGCCAGATGCGGCGCCAACTCCAAGGCCATGGCACGCATTTGCTGCGGTTTGACGGCGAGCACGACCACCTCGGCGCCCTGTACGGCGCTCACGTTGTCGGGCGCTGTCTTGACGGCGTAGTCGCGAACCAGCCGCTCGAGCTGATCCTGGCTGGGATCGGCAACGACCATCCGCTCAGCAGGCAAACCCCGCTTGGTCAGGCCGCTGATCAGCGCCGCGGCCATGTTGCCGCCGCCGATGAATGCCAGCCTTCTTATATTGTTCATGCACTTCCCCTTGCGATGGTCATTGGCTACTAGCGAGATCCGAAAAGCGCCGTGCCGACGCGAACCAACGTCGCTCCCTCGGCGATGGCGGACTCGAAATCCGCGCTCATTCCCATCGACAGTGTATCGAGCTTCAGGCCTCCGGCGTTCAGATCCTCGAGCGCCACCTTGAGGCGCGCGAAAATCCCGCGCTCCGCCTCGACGGTGGGTTGCGGGGGCGGCATGCACATGAGACCGCGCAGCCGAATGCGCGGCAGGTCGGCCACCGCCGCCGCCAGCGCCGGCAAGGCGTCCGGCGATACACCACCCTTGGTCGGTTCGGACACCAGCGCCACCTGCAGGCAAACATTGAGGGGTTGGGCGTGAAAGGGCCGCTGTTCCGAGAGCCGCCGCGCGACATTCAAGCGATCCACGCTGTGCACCCAGTCGAAGCGCCCGGCGATCGCACTGGTCTTGTTGGACTGGATGCCGCCGATGAAATGCCACTGGAGAGGCAAATGCGCCAGCTGATCCATTTTCGCAACAGCTTCCTGCAGATAATTTTCGCCGAAATCCGTGACGCCGGCGGTGGCGGCGAGACGGACCGATTCGGCAGTCTGCGCCTTGGTAACTGCGACCAAAGTGACCGTCGCGGGGTCCCGCCCCGCCGCAATGGCCGCACTCCGTATCCGAGACCGGACGTGGTTCACATGAAGCGTCAAATTCTGCGGACCAATTAACATATTGGGGGGCGACACCCTCTTATATACTGCTGGTGGCTAACGACTTAGTCTAATTAGGAGCCGTAAATGGCGGTTGATATCGCGCAGCTTCTCGCCTTTGCGGTGAAGAACAATGCGTCGGACTTGCATCTGTCGGCGGGTGTCCCACCGATGATTCGCGTGGACGGCGACATGAAGCGCGTCAATATGCCTGCCCTGGTGCACAAAGAAGTGCACAGCATGGTGTACGACATCATGAACGACAAGCAGCGCAAGGCGTTCGAAGAGTTCTACGAGACCGACTTTTCATTCGAAATCCCCAAGCTGGCGCGCTTTCGCGTCAATGCTTTCAATCAAAATCGCGGTGCCGGAGCGGTATTCCGCAATATTCCGTCCACCATCCTGTCTTTGGACGAATTGAACGCGCCCAAGACCTTTAAAGATTTGTGCATGCTTCCCCGTGGTCTGGTGCTGGTCACGGGACCGACCGGATCCGGTAAATCAACCACCCTGGCCGGCATGGTGAATCATTGCAATGACAACCGTCCGGATCACATTATAACCATCGAGGATCCGATCGAGTTCGTGCATGAAAGCAAGCGTTGCCTGGTCAATCAACGCGAAGTGCATCGCGATACCTTGGGATTCAGCGAGGCGCTGCGATCGGCGCTGCGCGAAGACCCAGATGTGGTTCTGGTCGGCGAAATGCGCGACCTGGAAACCATTCGTCTGGCTTTGACTGCGGCGGAAACCGGCCATCTGGTGTTCGGCACCCTGCATACCAGCTCCGCGGCCAAGACCATCGATCGTATCGTCGATGTGTTCCCGGCTGCGGAAAAGGATATGGTCCGTGCCATGATGTCCGAGAGCTTGAGAGCCGTGATTTCGCAGACTTTGATGAAGCGCGTCGGCGGCGGCCGTATTGCAGCGCACGAAATCATGATCGGCACCCCCGCAATCCGCAATTTGATTCGCGAAGGTAAAATTGCTCAGATGTATTCGGCCATTCAGACCGGTCAGGGGCAGGGCATGCAAACCCTCGACCAGTGTCTGCAGGAGATGGTGGCAAAAGGGGTTGTCAGCCGCGAGGAAGCGAAGTACAAGGCCCAGAACAAGGACAGTATTTAATGCGCTGCGCGCAACACTTTATGCGCTGCGCGCAACACTTTATGCGCTGCGCGCAACCTCTTCACGGGGTTCGCGCGGAGGCGCGAACCCCGACCATCAGGCGGCGCGCGGGGCGCGCCGTAAGATAAGGACAAAATATGGAACGCGAACAAGCGATACGACTGATGCAAGACCTGCTCCGGCGCATGGTCGAGAAGAAGGGTTCGGACCTGTTTATTACCGCCGGCTTCCCGCCGGCGATCAAGATCGACGGTGAAATAAGGCCGCAATCCGACCGTTCCTTGAGTCCCGAGCAAAGCGCCGGGATGGTTCGCGCCATCATGAACGATCGGCAAACCAAGGAATTCGACGGCACCAAGGAATGTAATTTCGCGATTGCACCGCCCGGCATCGGGCGCTTCCGCGTCAGCGCCTTCGTGCAGCAGGGGTACACGGGCGCCGTGCTGCGTACCATCAACGCCAAGATTCCGACGCTCGAGGAACTGGAGCTGCCGCCGGTGCTGAAGGAGGTCGTGCTGTCCAAGCGCGGCTTCGTGATCCTGGTGGGAGGTACCGGTTCGGGTAAATCCACATCGCTGGCGGCGATGGTGGGTTACCGCAACGAGAAGACTCGCGGCCATATCGTGACTATCGAGGACCCGGTGGAATACGTGCACGCTCACAAGGGCTGCGTGGTGACGCATCGCGAAGTCGGTGTCGATTGCGAGAGCTGGCATCTGGCGCTGAAGAACACCCTGCGCCAGGCGCCGGACGTGATTCTCATCGGCGAAATTCGCGACCGCGAGACCATGGAGTACGGCATTCAGTTCGCCGAAACGGGCCACTTGGTGCTGGCCACCCTGCACGCCAACAGCTCCAATCAAGCGCTGGACCGCATCATCAATTTCTTCCCCGAGGAGCGGCGTGAGCAGCTGCTCATGGACTTGTCGCTGAACATTCGCGCACTCATTTCGCAGCGCCTGATTCCACGCGAAGCAGGATCCGGGCGCATCGCGGCCATGGAAATCATGCTGGCGTCCCCGCTGATTTCCGACCTGATCTTCAAAGGCGACGTCACCAAGATCAAGGATGTGATGGCGCGCTCCAATCGCCTCGGCATGAAGACTTTCGACCAGGCGCTGTTCGATTTGTACGAGGCAGGATTGAT
>Ga0210399_10002820_pt1 | contig 13536 bp, 15 predicted proteins | sample IncBWC14MmetaG_FD_150865 | JGI IMG/M metagenome (GOLD analysis project Ga0210399, IMG submission 150865) | Forest soil microbial communities from Barre Woods Harvard Forest LTER site, Petersham, Massachusetts, United States - Inc-BW-C-14-M | ecosystem: Environmental > Terrestrial > Soil >... | reverse complement strand
GAATGCGTCGGCGCCCTTCTCGGACACGTTTGATGAGACAGCGTTTATATCGCCGCTTGGATGGCCGAAATCGATATACGAGAGTTCGGCGCCAATCAGCGGGATCGGACGTATCCCCGCGATCACTTTAAATGCGGAATGGTTTTCCTTGAAGTCGCCGACGCTGGGTGCATTGGCTTCAACTTGCGATTGTCCTACAGCTCCGCCCACATAAAGACCAAGAAGATCCGCAGCAATAGCGCGCCCTGTTGGTACGACGGCGATCACAAAGGTAACAATGGGTGCGAGGGGTAGGAGACGACGCAACGGAATAGCACGCATGGGGCACTTCCTGTGACGAAAATATTAATCCAAGAGATTAGCGAGCTATCGCTGATCGATCCATTTGATTGGCGGCCAGTAACTTTATCGCGAGAAATTACGCTGTTATTTATGTTTACAAAAGTGTCGCGATCTCAAGACATTGTCACAAGCGAATCGCGAAACGGGGCGATCGACATTCATCGAGCCCACATGGAGAACTTCCGGTAGCTCGACAAGCGGTAAATCGCTTAAGTTAATAAACATATTTCTTCCTCATTACTGACCTACCGGGAACGCCGTCACAGCCTGAAGCGAAACCCAAGCGCATCGAAGTTATTTAAAGCGAGGATGCTCGACCGTTTTGGTTCGCATTTCTGAGCCCATTTCGATAGCCCGATTGTTTATTCAAAGGAAACCACGTGAAAACCTCGCTGTTGACTGCTGTTTCAACTCTCCTGCTCTGCGCTTCCAGCTCTTTGGTTAACGCGCAAACCGTCCCTGCAGGCTGCACCGCAGGCATGCTCGATACTAACTACGGCGGTGCCGCCAACGGCGGTTACGTGCAGATCTCTCCGGTATTCATGAACGAGACCGAGTTTGAGACCGGCGTGTTCGACTCTTCGAATGCCTACTACACCGTATCAAGTGCAGCTGTCGACATGCTTGGTCAACCGCTCGCAACCATCGTGAAGCTCAAGCCGGGTGGCGCGCGTGACTTAACCTACGGCGGTTTTGGTTCAGTCGTTCCGGCGCCACCGACCGCAGGGGTGTACGACATCTCGCTGGCAATTGACGGCTCCGATCGTACCGTCATCGGTATGGTATCCGCCGACCAAACCAACATCGTGCTCGCCCGATACAGCTCCGCAGGTGTGCTTGATGCCAGCTTCGGTACCGGCGGTGAGCTCACGATCCCGTTCCCCGGTTACGTCATTGCCCCTTGGGCTGTGAAGGCGACTGCGGACGGTACTGTCTTCATCGGCACGGGAACCGGTGGCTTCCCCTGGCAGCCGGTCGTAGTCAAAGTAACGCCGGCGGGTGCTATCGACACCAGCTTCGGGACTGCTGGCTTTGCCTCTTTCTATGCAGATAACTTTGGACCCGGCGGAAAGGTCACCGACCTGTGGCTGAACACCGATGGCACGATCTTGGTTGGTGGGCGCGTCGGGGACAACGTGACCTACGATTATTTCTATGTTGCGCGCCTCACGAGCTATGGCACCCTCGATACGAGTTTCGGCACCAACGCAGGACTCACGGTAGTGAGCTTCGGTGACATCCTCGCCTACGGCCGCAAGATGGCGGTGCAGGCGGACGGCAAAATCGTGATGGTCGGGGGCATTGTTCCGCCTGCCGGCACCGCAACCCAATCCGTAACCGACACTGGGGTGATCCGATTACTTGCGACTGGGGCACTCGATACGACGTTCAACGGTACCGGGGTGCTGCATCTGACCAACGTCATCTATCAGATGATGACGCTGCAGAATAACAACAAAATTCTGCTGGGCGGCGTTGGCTCCGCGACATCTCTCACCGGTCAAGTCACGCGACTGCTGACGAATGGTCAGCCTGACCCAGCATTCGGCGCGGCCGGCAACGGAATCGTTCCGATAGCAGACCCAGGCTCACCGTACACGGGTATCACCCGGGTCTCCTTCTCTCCCGGCGGCGCCGTTCTCGTGCACAGCGGAACCGGGGCGACCGGGATAGCGGCGGGCGCCGGCTATGTGACGCGGCTCGATTCGGGAAGCGGAGCCGGCTGCCACTAACAAAGATAGATGGCATATACGACAAAAATAGATGACATATACGAAGGCCCGGCGGCGCGGTGCGCGCCGCCGGGCCTTTACTTTAAGACTCTGTAAACTCGCGAGGCGACAGAATCTACGCGAGACCTCAAGCGGACGAAATTCCTTTAGTACAACGAGATCGCGCTCGAATTTGCCCAAATGCAGCCCACACGTTGCCTTGACACGGCGGCGAAGCCAAACCGCCCCGTGAGCATGCCTGCGTATCCCAATGCGGTAATCGCCGGCACTGCTACTGCTTGCGGCATTGCCTGTGTAGTTTGAACGGATTGCGCATTCCGCGCGCTGGAGCATACTAAAGCTAAAATACCTATTTTCCCACCGGTGCCACGGATGCCCCCACGTCTCCATCTTTTCGGCCCAAGTCCGCCCATAAGAGCTCCGACAGTCCATCCGGTCCTGACCAGACACTTCTGACCCGGAGTAACGAATGAATCCCTTAGTAACGAAGTTCTTTGAGATCTATGAAAAATCGATTTCAGAGGCTGCCGTCTCGACAGTGGCGGCGCTCTACTCGGACGTCTTCATGTTCGGCGGTCCGCGCGGGTCTCAGCCGGTCAAGAAAGAGGATTTCTTGAAACTACTTCCGGGGCGAAAAGCTCATTTCAAGTCAATTGGTCTGGAAAAATCGACAGTCGCGTCAATTGACGAAATCTCTTTGGATGCCAAGTATATTTTGGCAAAAGTTGTATGGAAAATGAGCCTCAAGAATTCCACTGAAGCCCCGAGACAGTTTGAAACAAAAACAACCTACATTCTTGAGATCAAGAATGAGAGCCCGGTAATCATCACGCAACTGGACCACCAAGACTTAGGCGAGAGGGTCAATGAGATAAGAGCGAACATTCTATGAAAACCTACACCGGAAGTTGCCACTGCAAAGCGGTCCGGTTCGAAGCCGACATCAATTTGAGCGCGGGTACTCACAAGTGCAATTGTTCCATCTGCGCCAAAACCAGGCACTGGGTGGTGATCATAAAGCCCAGTGCATTTCGATTACTGGCCGGCGAGCAGAACTTAAGCGATTACCAATTCGGCACGAAAGTCGCGCATCATCTATTTTGCAAAACCTGCGGTGTTCGGCCATTCCAGCGCGGACATGTTGAACAAATTGGCGGCGATTACGTAGCGGTTCAACTCGCGTCCTTGGACGACCTGGATCCGCAGGAACTTCTGGCTGCGCCAATCAGATATGCCGACGGTCGGAACAATGACTGGGGCACGGTCCCAAAAGAAACCAGGCATCTTTGACGACGGAAACGGCCCCAGGGAGGGCTCATGGAATTCGCTTCCGGTCTTATAAGGCTTAGGCCAGGGTCAGAAGAAAAAATCGCGGAATGGCGAAGCACCATTTGAGAACGTTGCCGTGAAAGACTTTGCCCCCCACTTTCGCAAGCTCGTCGAGGATCAGCTTCCCGATGACTCTCGCGTATTGATGCCTCGCGGCGGGCAAGACATGATGATCTTAGCCACCTGGCGCTTGCACGACCCACTGCACCCCGCTAAACGTTCCCGCATGATACGGATTTTGATCTCAACCGAAGCGCTCCAGGACTATGCCCGCGGCAACGACGCATTGAGGCTCGCCAGCGACGCCCGCTTCATCGCGTGGCTACAGCGCCACCTTCGAAGCTTTGATCCCAATCACAGCTCCCAGCTTGGAGTCGAACCACCGCCCGTGACCTGGGATCTTTCGACAATGCTATTGAACGGGTGATACCAGTGGTTGGCGCCCACACCATGGGAACTCAAAATTCAGGTAACGCGCTTGCAAGGCACCGCCGTGCGCTCGCTGCGCCCGAATGGTTACGAGGCGTTGGATTGCGACTTGGCTTTTGCTACTTTCTGGGCGGCCGAATATCGATACGCGGTCAGAACGATTCCAACTAAAAAGAACACCCCGGCCATCATCATGTCGCCCCGTTCAAAGGCGCGATATGCCATGAAAATCCAAAATACGAACAGGACGACGGTGACGGCTATTGGCATGACAAATTCCCTATGTTCTGCAAATAAACGAGTTCAAGCAGTGGAAATCATGGCATAGCAGCCGTCCGGCGACCACCCAAAGCGCGGCCTTTTGCGCGAGGTTGCGCAATCCGTCACAGTGCTAAAACGCGGTTACGTTTACTGGCAACCGGATTCGCCGATTGTCTCGTTCGAGGATCAACGAGCGAATTTCGCCAGGCTTCCCGCGCATGGCAAAAAACATGGCTTCGCGGCTTGCGCCATGTGTGTCTAAAGCGCCGATCTGAAGCAATTTATCGCCGACCCGAACACCCTGCACCGTCGGCTTACCGTCTTGAGTGGCGATCCCTGCAACAAAATACTCGCCGTGCCTGGACATCAACGTTAGTCCGATGTAATCGAGATCATTAGGGTCAAGCGCGCTTTGACGCACCCAATAGGAGATTCGGTCGGCATAGTCAATCGTGATTTGAAAGTGTCGCAGCACGTTACCGCCAAGCCAACCGATCACCGGCACTACGTTCTTAGTCGAGTACCAGTCCATGAAATCATGGCCACTCTCGTCGGGTGCTATCGCAAGTGCTCCCACTTGTTGCACGCGAAGCGGTCCCAGGGCGACCTCCGGTATGCGCACGAGAGCGCCGGCCGTCTCAACCCCGTCATCCGCCATTCTCATATTGCTTGGTCCGACTGCGCCGGTACCTCGCAACCAGTGCGGATGCCGAGAAAGCCATGGTTGCGCGGCGGATTTCCGAATCCACGTGTATCCCGAGCCATTGTCGACCGTCATTGGATAGAGCTGCCCGTCGATCTTTGCATCAATCGCGATAAGGCCGGTTTTCTCGTTTAGCCGAAACGGGACCGCATTGCCTTGCGACCGAAGGGTCCCGGGCTGCGCCAGCGTCATCGTACGATGCGCGTAGTCGAATCTCAGCTGATATCTCTGCAGAACACCGGCAGCCAACAGCCCTTCAACCTTGCGACCATCGCCGATGGAAAATGGCAGCCAGGCATCGCTCGTAACGGCGGTGGATTCCACAGTTACATCCATTTCCTTCACTCGAAAAGTAAGCAAATTGCCGGCGCCGAGATGTAGATCGTCGTACAGCTTTTTCGACAGGACCATCGATGGACTGCCCAGATCAACAAATACCAGAGTCTTGCGAGCGCGGCCGTCGGGGAGAACAAAGGCCACTTGGGCGTAAACGCGGTTGCCGTCTAGGATGAAATGGGCGGTGCCTGAAGGCGCAGACAGCGCGTGCGCGTACACTGGGCTTACCAGTAGCAACATGTAAATTAATAAATCGATGCGGATCTTACGTGACGCGGACCGCATTTCTCTCCCTGCCTTCGATCGTCGTCGCAACCTCCTTAAAGCAACGCAATTTAGCGAAGGTCAAGCCATAACCGCGCCTCGCCTAACGGCTGACTACGCCGCAGACGCTCACCGCACGCTGGCCCTGCTCCGACCATCGCTGCGCGTTCACCCCCTTCACGATGAGCCACAGCATCAGGCATGCTTCCGCGACGAAGCCCAGGACCTTAAGGTAGGTGGACAGAGGGCTTGCCGGCGATGACAGGAAGACCAACCAACCCAATCCGGCAAACACCATCAACACGCCGAGAAATCGCGGCAAAAAGGTCGACTTGAAAATGAGGTACCCAAGCAGGACGCAGAAGGGCCCGAAGAACACCAGGCTGTTGATTTTGTACGGAGCGAGATCAAAGAGCCTAAGGACATCATTGGCGCATCCTAGGAGACTGAAGATCGCCGCGAGCAAGGAGACGCTTCTGTTCACCGGCTTAAACATGTAGTAAAACAGCAGCGTCACAGCGATGTAGAACGCATGCGCGATGAGGTTGCCGATCTCATAAATACCGAGCCGGCCGCGGCCGATGTAGACCTCGGCGGATACCGCCGTCAGAAAGTACAGCAAATAAACGACGCCGGTAATCCTGGCCCAGGGACGCGGAGACGAAAATGCTAATAGGTCCGTCACTCTCGCGAATCCATTCCGAATCCCCTAATCCCGCTCCGCCTTAAACTCGTGATAACGGGTTCGAGCGAGCTAAAAGTGCGGCCACAGCAGTCCGCACTTCGCTTCAACTACGGATAGATCAGGCCATGCTTCCTTGGTAAGAGGCGGTACCCAGAAACATATCGGCCCGTGGGAGTCTCGGTCCATTGCCATTCCACGTCCTCATCTTCGGCGCAGTAAACGTTGAGTACAGTAGAACGCAGGTCGGGGTGGCTCGGCGCCGGAGCCGGCACAATTCGACGTGTTTTGGATGATTGACCTGTCACGATATGGCGCCTCCCCGGCTGTCTGCGTCACATTGTAAGCCCGTCATGCCATGCGCGCTACCTGGGTTATCTTAGACTTGTCAACGTGGCGGGCCGCCCCCGTGTTCATTGCAAGCCGCGCCGGCAGACAATCTCGGATTCGCGGCACGCTTCATGAGCGCGCTGTCCTTACTTACTTCCCTGGCTTCCGACCAACCCTCATTAGATAGTAGCCGCCAACCAATACGAGCAACACAGCAAACACGAGTGCAGCAGTTTGTCCTGCGGCATACGAGCCGGACCCCTGTGGTCCGCCGCTCAAGTATGCATTCACCAGTATCAGGCCGCCCCAAATCACGCCAATTGCGCCAAATATCCGATTTCTCATGAAACTACTCCTTGTTTTGTCTACGTCCCGTCATTAATCCACCGGTCCCCTCCAATTACCGTGACCTCTATCGCAATCGGTACGTACCTCGTCATCAATTCATATTCAGCTGGGTACCTTTCATGCGGAGGTTGTTTGCGCCGGCCCCAAACTGGCCGGCGCCAACAGCAACCAGCCAAGTCCGACCCTTACATCGATTACCAACCGATTCCGACATCCTGACGCGTGCCATGAATGATCGTGGCGCATCCGCTCAACACAAATCCTGCCATCGCACCACACGACATGAGAATGACGGCAAGAGCTTTTCTTGATCGGCCGTATCCTGTTTCAACATTATTCATAAAGCCTCCCTGAACAAATGATTGCATGAATTCTCTCCACGCATTCAATGTGCAGGGATGACCGAACGCGCACAACACAGCCCGCGCATGTATCGCTTCTCGAAACCGCCGGTATCTTTTTCTAATACGAACTCGATTTGAGTATTTGCGAACGCGGCGGGCCACTCGGCCTTGACTTAGATTCCTCTTGCCGCCTCGTTGCACCGCCGCTCATTGCACAAGGCTAATGCCGCGTGATCCCAGGATACCGAAGCAGATGGGCGTTTCTCGCTGCCAAATAGCACTCGCAGGCGGCGGCTTGCAAGGCGCGCCGATCGAGAATGGTGAGATGACCGCGGGTGTAGCCGATCAGCTTGCGCTTCCGCAGCAAAGAGGCGGCGTGGTTAACGCCTTCGCGACGCACCCCCAACGTGGCGGAGATCACTTCCTGAGTGATATAGAACTGTTCGCGGCCCGCTCGGTCGCCGGTGATCAGCAGCCAGCGGGCAAGCCGCGCGGTCACGTCATGGAAATTGCTGCAAACGGCGGTCTGCGACAACTGCGCCATCACCACATAGATGTAGCGGCTTAACAACCGTTGCAGCCGCGGGTTACGTTTGAACTCACGACAAAATGACGGCGCTGCAATTCGCCAAGCCGTACCGGCCGCATTTACCAGCGCGCGCTGCGATGCGACGTTGATGCCGAATGCAACTGAGACCCCTAGCACGCCCTCATCGCCAATGACTGCTACCTCGAGACCGGTGCCTGCAGCGGTCCGGGCAACCAGCGAGATGGAGGCGTCAGCGGGGAAGTACACGTGGCGAATGCGCTGTCCGGGCTCGCGCAGCACCTCGGCAGTTTTCAGCTCGACCGGCTCGCACGCTGCAAGCAGGCGTTCGCGATCCTGACGGGGTAAAAGTTCAAGCAGGCGATTTCTCGCGACGGGACGGGATGTTGGACGTGACACGGTCTCTCTCTTGTTGCCGAAAGGAGCTGTTCCAGATCTGTCAGCAGGACTAAATCGCGTCCTGCGATCGGACCATCGCTCCCGGCTCTTTTGCTAAGGGTTAGGATCACCCCAAGCTCGACCGATGCAATCGTCGGATTAAATGTAGCACATCACCTTTGGATCACAAAACTGGAATTGGCGGAAAATATCAGGGTTTCTACGGTATTTTGGTTGCCGCGACGATTTGAGGATTTGCCCGATATACATTGTTCACCGAGCGGTTCAGCAAGGAGAATTCTAGGAACCAGGTGCCGTTCGCCGCGGCCCGCTGACCCCTCCGTGGGTCAGCGCTCGGGAGTCGCCTGCGGCAGCGGTGTTCAGTTCACCTGATTGGTACTGCAGTCAACGGTAAAGGAAATCTTTCCGCCGGCGCCGCCGTTATTCGTGGTGGGCGTGAAAGTGAACGTGTACTTCGTCGCACTCAGCGTAACCTGTTCCATCACGCCGTCCGGCGTATGATCCATTTGCGCGATATCGGTGATAACGACCTCCGTTAGAGCGACGTGGTAGGACTCCACCAGAGTCCCATTCCTGCTGGAGCTATCAAACTTGATATCGCCAGTAGCGATGTGATTGCCGATGACGACCGAACCAATCAGCTTCGGGCTCGACTTGTCGATGTTTTTCATGACGGTAATTTCACCGCATTTGACCTTCCCTGCACCACCGCCGCCTCCCGTCACGGCGCCCGCCGTATTGGAGAATGCCTGGCTGTACGAGGACAAAACGATCTCGTTTTGATGTCCTGCAGCCGTGGCGCCGCCCACAATTCCATCGAGCCTGAGGAATATTTCCTCGGCCGCTGCCGCGGGCCCGCTAACGGCCAGCCCGGCGGCTATCAAAAGAGGGGCCAGCGCGAAGAACTGAACGACCTTTGACTTCGGTATATCTGTGCGATTACTACGCGGTTTCATATGGTTCCTTTGATTGGGTGAGTGCGCGGGAGAGCGCAAAAGCGTGCGGCTTCGCGTATCAGCGGTCCGTGCCGCGCGATTGATGCACCTTTGTGCTGAACGGTGTCTCGCCGTGAGACGCATTGTTCGCACCGGCAGTATCCGCCGACATCACAGAGGGAACCGTGAACATGTTCAATGTTCTGAAAAAACGCCGGCCTTGAGCGGCCTCCTGGGAGCGTTTAGGGTCTTGGCGATGAGGGCGTCAATCCATTGACCTTAGCGTCGCTAGAATGTACGGCGCGGTTGACGTCCCGATTGCTTCATTTCAGATAAGGCACCAACCAGTCATTCCAACGCTGAAAGACGTCCATTTGGCGAATGGGATCAGCCGGGAAGTGGCCTCTTGTCGGGATGGCGTAGAACTCTGTCGTGACATGATTGTCTTTGAGTGCGCGGTAGAGTCCGAAAGATTGCGTAATCGGCACGCGGAAATCGCCCGTGTCGCACATGATGAGCATTGGCGCCGTAATCTTGGTAGCCGAGCTTGCGGGTGACTGGCGGCGGTTGATCGCCATGCCGTCGCCAACATACGGCGAGGCGCCGGTGGCCGCGGCTTGGGTGATGTTGCCATCCGACAGATCATACATCTCAACCCAATCCGTAACCGGGGCACCAGCCACCGCCGCCTTCCATACCGGATAGTGTCCGGCCAGCCAAGTAGTCATGAATCCGCCATAGGACCAGCCGGTGACCGCCATATGTGCCGGATCGATCAGACCGCGACCCTTCAAGAAATCAACGCCGGACATCACATCCTCGCCGGGTCCTTGCCCGGCGTCCTTGTAAATCGCGGCGAAGAACGCATTGCCTAGATTGTCGCTGCCGCGGTAGTTCGGTTCGAACACGAACCAGTCGTGCGACGCTAGCACTTGCGGCATGAGATTGAATTTTTCTCGCGATGATGAGTTCGGTCCTCCATGGACGAAGAGCACGAGTGGATAGCGCCTGCCCTCGTGATATCCAGTGGGATAGGTAAGCACGCCGTCGAGGGTGCGGCCGCCTGGACCTTTCCAGGTCACCGTTTCGGAGCGTGCGAGCGCCAACTCCGTCAGCGCGGTATTTGACTGGGTGATTGCCACCGGTGCGCCGTTGTCGGCGGCGATGATATAGAGCTCGTAGGGATCGGTTTTGGTCTGCCCGATGAACGCTATCCTATTGTTCCGATCGATATCTGCGTCGATCCAATAACCGTTGGTCGGCATGACGCCGTTGAGATTTAGCGGGGTCACCGCTCCGTCCGGCTTTAGGCGCCACAATCCCACTGTGGTATCGACATTGCCGCCAACCAGCAGCCATTCGCCGTTCGGTGCCCAGAGGGTGGTGTACACGTTCTTGTCGAGCGCCACGCTGATGTCACGACCCGCACCGCCCGCGAAGGGCGCCAGCCAAACGTCTTGATAATTCCACGGATGAGCATCGCGGCTGCGCCAATACGCAATACTCTTGCCGTCCGGCGATGGTACCGGATAGCCTTCCAGCATCGTCTCGCCGGTGAGGGAGCGAATTTGGCCGCTCGAGACATCGAGCACTTGAATGCGGGCTTGAAACTGATCCCCCGTGGACGGGGTTTCCTGGCGCACGAAGATGATCGACTTACCATCCTTGGACCAGGCGATCGGAGATGAGGGCGGCCCCGGCGGCAGGCTGGAGGGCAGCGACCAGGTCCCACTGGTCAATCGCTTCGACTCGCCCCCCTGCGCTGAAACCACCCAAAGATGCACCGGGCGGACCGCCTCACTCACGGTGACATCATCGTTACCGACTTTGAATGCGGTACGGAACTTATCCTCGCCCTTAAACTCGGGTTTGGCGTCGGCCATTGCATACGCGATGCTCGCCGCATCCGGGCTCCAGGCGAACTGATCGACGCCATCCTTGCTCTTGGTGAGCTGAAGCGCATCGCCGCCGGCCATCGGCATGACGAACAGTTGCATCACCTTATCGGAGTCGGGCGCGAGAAACCCGATCCTGTCCCCCGTGGGAGACCAACGCGGGGATGCGGCATGATGCCGCGCTCGGGTCAGCGGTCTTGGCTGGCGACTCGCGACATCGACCAAAAGAATCTCCGATTGGAACTCGTCCGACTCCACGTCGGCTCGAGTTTCAACGATGGCAACGGTCTTGCCGTCGGGTGAAAAGCGGGGGTCGGCCAATCGGACAGTTCGAACGAGATCGCGTACCGTGGCGGTTCGCGCGTCGCCCCAATTGGGTAGCGACAACAGTACAAGAGCGATCATCCCGCTGACGACACGCATGATGCAGCAACTCCGTGTTGATCCAGGTTTTCCCCACTTCCGATACTACCGGACTTGGCGACTGTCCGCTTTACCTCAGCAGTTCGCCGGCGACTTGTAGATGCGGCTTTTCCGATGGAACGCGCGGCTAGTGACGCTCTTGTTTTGACAGTACCGGCAACGCCGAATACGATCGCCGGCGTGAAGTTTCCAACACTGGTTGCAATTCCTCTCGCCTTTGGATCGGTCGCGCCCGCTCAAAATGGACCGGTCGCGGTTTCGGCAACAGCGGCGGCCACGGCAGTCGATCCGGCAAGCATCTTGGTCGGGCGCCTGGAGCTCGAGAGATATAAGTCGACGATTAGAGGGCTCACGCAATTCGGCGACCGCCGGCAGGGTACCGACCGAAATCGTGCTGCGATCGACTGGATTGAAGCGCAACTCAAAAGCTACGGCTGCACGAACACGGCCCGTCTGAAATATGACTACTCGTCCAGCGCTGCACGTTCGCCGAGCGGGCCGGCGATTGCGCGGACGCCAGACGCTGCGTCCGGCGGAGGGCGTTACCGCGGCGCGCGCGCACGCACCGGCGTCAATGAAGATCCGCTAAAACAGCCGGACGAGAAACTTCGCGCGCTCAATTCCCAACCCAGCGTCGACGGCCCGCGCGAGGAGGTCTACTGCACCAAGATCGGGGCAACGTATCCGGAGGAGATGTACATCGTAGGGGCGCACATGGACGGAATCGGATGGGGCGAGGCCGCCAACGATGATGGGTCCGGCACCGCATTGGTGATGGAATTGGCACGCATATTGTCATCTTCGGACGTGCGCACCGAGCGATCGATCCGGTTCATCCTCTGGAACAACGAAGAGACCGGCCTGAATGGTGCTCGGGCTTACGTCGCCCAGCGCGCCGCGCTGCAGGGCCAGGAGAATCCAACGGGATCAGGGCAATATCCGGAACCGAGATGGCTCGGCATGATCCAGCATGACATGGTGCTATTCGACCACGGAATGCCTCACCCCGATGGCAGCGTGCCGACACAGCAGCGACCGGAAGCGGACGTCAACATCGAATTCCAGTCAGCTGCGCGGTTCGCTGACGAGGCGCAGAAGCTCGCTTGGGCGTTCTACACTGCGAACGAAGCCTATGCCACCGACTACCCGGCGGCGGTTGGGCCGCACATGACCAACACCGACAGCACTCCGTTCATGGACTTGGTCGCCGCAATCAGCGTTCGCGAGAATGAGCGTGGCCGCGAGATCGGGGCGGGCTGGGATCCTCACTGGCACCAGCCGACCGATCGGTACGCCACGTTCACCGACCAAGACTTCCGTCTCGGTTTGAATGCGGCGCAAACGACACTCGGCGCGGTCGCTCGACTCACCGGTGCGTCGCTGCGCCAGTAATCCACAGCGGTCGCTCGTACGGGCGCCCGCCAAATGGCGCAAGTTCCCGCCCGTGGTGGTCATCAGCGGCTATTTGAGGTCGTCAGGCCTTGGATTTCTCGATCGAGGCGGCCATGACCCACGCGGATGCGATCAAGGCGAAGTTCAACACGTTCTCCGCCCAGTTCATGTGGGTGTGGGGATCGCTAAAGATCGTGGGAGCATGCACCAGAATGCCGAACACGACAAACATCGCCGTGAGCAACATGGCCGCCGGGCGTGCAGCGATTCCCGAAAGAATCGCGATGCTGGCCGCAAAATCCCCGGCCGCCGTGGCGTACACCCAAAACTCTTGCCCGGGCGGGAGCCATGCGGGAACCAGCTTGGCGGTGAAGGCAAGATAGAAAAAGTGAGCCAAGCCGAACACGATTAGGCAACCGCCAAAGATGAGCCGTCCAATTTTTGATATTCGATCGGCGGCGGCGGGTTTCACATGCGCGCAATACGCGTAAGCGACCAGACCTCCGGCCGCGAGCGCCAGCTGTTCAGCGCTCCCCTCCCAGGTGACGAACGTCGTTGGATGCGCGATGATGCGCGGGATGTGAAACAGCATGGCCCCCAGACTGAAAAGCGCGGTCAGCCCCATGGCACCAAGTCCGGCGGTACGTCCCCATTGAATTGCCAAGCCCCCGAGCAAACAAGCGACCGCCACGGCATACGCCAACGCCGTTCGTCCGGGAAAATCTTTTGGCACGGGCTCCAATACTGATGCGAGATCTCCCCAAACCAGACCAACCAGCCCGAACCCAATAGCCGCCAAGCCGTAGATGCGGACGCTGATGTGCCGCGCGAATATCGTATCCAG
>Ga0210399_10002819_pt1 | contig 13537 bp, 10 predicted proteins | sample IncBWC14MmetaG_FD_150865 | JGI IMG/M metagenome (GOLD analysis project Ga0210399, IMG submission 150865) | Forest soil microbial communities from Barre Woods Harvard Forest LTER site, Petersham, Massachusetts, United States - Inc-BW-C-14-M | ecosystem: Environmental > Terrestrial > Soil >... | reverse complement strand
GCGGTTTCCGAGTTCAGTGGCGATTGCCACGCCGGAGGATGCGCATCGCGCCGTGGCGGATCTGAAGAGGCGAGGAGCGGACTTTATCAAGCTGCAATCGCTGATTCCGCGCGAGGCGGTGTTTGCTATCGCGGAAGAAGCGAAGAAGCAAGAGATCGCGTTCGAAGGACATGTTCCCGATGCGGTGCGGGCGAGCGAGATGTCTGAAGCGGGGATGAAAAGCTTCGAGCACCTGATCGGGATTTTTGAGGGGAGCTCGCCGGCCGAGGATGAGTTTTTGAAAGGGAACAAGACGGAGGGAAAATTCCTAGCGACGTTCGATCCGTCGCGTGGAGCCGCGCTGGCTGCGATGCTGGCGAAGAATCAGACCTGGCAATGCCCGACGCTGGTGTGGGAACGTGGCGGAAACCTGATCGATGTGAGCGATTTCGCCAAGGACGAGCGCGTGAAATACGTGCCGGCATCGTGGAAAAACAAGACGTGGAAGCGGTTTACGGATGAAATCACGCAGGGCTATGGGACGGACGATCTCGCAACGCGCAAGAAATTTATCGAGAAGGAGCTGGAGGTCGTGGGGATGTTGCACAAGGCCGGAGTGCCCTTCCTTGCAGGGACAGATACACCCGCCGGCGTCCATATTTTCCCGGGTTACAGCTTGCATGAAGAATTGCAGCGATTCGTGGCCGCGGGATTCACCCCGCTCGAAGCGCTGCAAACAGCGACGATCAATCCGGCACTCTTTTTCGGAATGGAAGACCGCGCCGGAACGGTCGAGAAAGGAAAGTTCGCAGACCTCGTGCTGCTGTCCGCAAACCCTCTCGAAGATATTGGCAACACACAGAAGATCGCCGCCGTCATTTTGAATGGCCAGTATATCCGCCGAGCCGATCTCGACAAGATGCTGGGACGCGTGGAAGCCACGGCGCGTCGCCAACCTTGACATTTCCTCGCCCGTGAGGTCAAACGGAGGAAGCCGGCTAGCCCCGCTAAATTAAGGTGTCGACGGTGGCGGGACTGGACGAGAGCTACGGATTCGATTAACGATGTCGATCGCCAACCGCTGCGCGGCCGCGGGACCATCAATTGCCGTGACTTTCCCCTCGCCAAGGACCATGCCCGTTTTCGGGCTGATCATTTTAAAGATCCAGTCATACGTCAAGAACGGCCTGGTGACATCAATATAGATGTCGGCTTCGTTGCGGTCGTCAACTATGTGGATGCCCCACTCGCGTATCTCGGGGCGAGTGTAAAGCGCGTCCTGCAGTAAGTTGCCTTTCATCCAGATGGTGTGCGATTCCACGAATATCGAATGAGTTGTACGCACAATTTCATCTGCATCGTTTTCCACGGCGCCGCGAAGGGCGGTGCTGCTCCTCCTGGGTGCTCCTGTTGGCCGGTCCAGTTCCCCGCGGGACAGCATAACTACAGCAGCGAGCTGCTCGACGATGACTGCCGCCAGCTTCGGACCCGCGTCGAATTCATCAGTGGCTTCCACTGTTCCTGAAGCGAGTGTCAACGACCGCGGCTGATAGACCAGCGTGTAAGTCCAGTCAAAGGTCATAACAGGCCGGTCGACAGTAATCGCGACATCGGCAGTTTGCCCGTAATCAGCGAAGCGTACTCCAAGTTGCGGAAATATGGCCGTCTTGTGAATATCATCCTGCAGCCGCTCTCGGCGCAGATAAATCGTTTTGGAATGCACCAATACAGTGTGAATTTGCCGCTGTTCTGGGCGAGGTAGAGTCAGACCAGGAGGAGTCACTGGCGCCGCAGGAGGATTGGAAGGAGCCGCTGGAGCGGACGTGGCTTTGGCGCCGAATGATTGCAGACGCGTGCCCGAGTCAAAGCGCGTTCCGCCGGATGCATTGCCGAGACCAGCGACGCTGTCGATGGGCACGGCAAAATTGACGTTCTGGCCGACGCTTAATGATCCGACGACGATTCCGAGTACCCTAGCCTCGGCATCTACTAGCACACCGCCGCTGGATCCAGGCGCCAACGGAGCGGTGAACTGCAAAATTCGGTAGCCACTACCGGCCCCTGGTACATCGTCGGCCATTCGCGTGGCGCTCAGGATGCCGGAGGACGCAGTCCACGGTAAGCCGACGGCGTTCGATACGACAAAAACCGTTGCGCCAGATGCCGCATTAGAGGAGTTGCCGATGGGCAGCACTGGAAGCCCCGTGGCGGCGATGCGCAGAGCTGCAACGTCGCGCCGTTCATCGGATGCGATCAATTCAACCTGGTCGTAGGTTTCTCCGTTTTTTAGGCGCACTTGCACCTCACGCATTCCTCTCACAACATGGTTCGCAGTGAGGATCACGCCATCGCTTCGGATAATCACGCCGGAAGCGACGCCCGCAACTTGACCGTCACCTTTGCCGACTAGAATGGATACAGCTGAAGGCGAAATTCGCTCCACGACCTGATCCCCGGACAGTGCCGGTGCGGTGGTCTGTGCGATCGCCGGAGACAAAGTGATAGTAAAGAGAGCTGCCGCGGCTATCATTTTTGCGGAGTTCATAAAGTCCTCCCTAGAATGTCGAGGGTTACCGGGGAATAATCCTGATTCTGCACCGCACCAAAGGCCGGCGCAACGAGGAAAAAATTGGCGGAGAGCTGCTTTGCCCTGGAAGAAGTTCCAAGCGAAGCGGCAGCACTCTTATTGGTTAGGGCGACGCGGGTGGAGGTGAGCAGCCGCGAGAGATACTCTCTTGGAATACTCTTCAGGAGAGGATTGACCACCCAAGCGAGAAGTGCCGGAACGCTGCGGCTTAACGCAATCGACTCGAGCTGGACGTACACTCCACCATCTCTCTCTTGAAATCGCCAATAGCTGTTCAGGCGCCACAGAAAACCTCGATCTTCACCGATGGGTTTTTCCCGTTCGTCCGATCGATCCGGGTTTTCCAACTCTGAAATTCGCGTGGAGTAGGATCGGCTGTATGTCCGGCTCTCATCCACAGGGAAGTAAGTCACTTCGAATTCTGCGTTAAACACCGCTGTGATGACCGCCTTCTGGTGGAGCCGCAGATAAACTTTGAAACAGTTCCCATTAGCACTCAGGAGTCTCGAGCGCAGCACATCCGGCTTGTAGATGGCCTGATGATGATCGTAGTCCTGCAAGAGAGCCAGAACTTGCTGAAGGTTTACGCCAGGAACAAAACTCAGGGCGATCCAATGGTGGATCAGCCCGTCCGGCACTTTGATGGGTCTGTCTCTTTCGAGGGTTTCCAACCGCTCGATGATAATTTCCCCTTGCCGAAGGTGCGCGTAACGGCTACCTCGCTGCGGCTCTGGAAAGCCGTCCAGCCAGAGGAATGTCCCGCCGTCGCGCAGCCCCTGAGCCATCCGATTCTCGGTCACGCGAACGTATTGATTGAATGCCTCCGTGGTTTCTTGCTTTAGCTCCGCCGCGCCTGCTGATTCCGGCAGCACATACGCGAACGCCAAAAACCCGGCAAACATTACCTTCCGCATGGCGGCCTCCTCCGTTCACTCGCAATTGCCAAACTACCTGACACTGTCCGTGGCACTTTTCAGTCCATACCTTTGCGAGTCAATGTGGAGGGAATAAAGTGGATTGCACAACTCAACTTGGAATGCAGAACCTCCACCCCGCAAGAATCTCCTGACATCGTCATCTTGGCCGGACACTTGCGCCTCCAGTACCAGCCACTCTTGGAGGATATTAGCCGGACACTTTTATTGGCAGTATGCCAACTGAATCCAAGGGCTTGGAGCTGCCTACGTTTGACTTGCCAGCGGCGCGGGCCTAACATGGCCCGCCAAGAGCAAGCTCCTTTTTCAATTATGGTTGGACAGACCATTTCGCACTTTCGAATCCTTGAGAAGCTGGGCGAGGGAGGAATGGGCGTCGTCTATAAGGCCGAGGACACTAGGCTGGGCCGCTCAGTGGCGCTGAAATTCCTCCCCGAAGAGCTTTCTAGGGACCACCATGCCGTGGACCGATTTCGACGGGAAGCCCGTGCCGCATCAGCTTTGAACCATCCCTACATCTGCACGATCCACGACATTGATGAGCACGAGGGCCAGTTCTTCATCGTCATGGAACTACTCGAGGGAAAAACTTTAAAGTATTACATCAGTAGGAAGCCCGTCAGCACTGAGCGTCTGCTGGAGCTTGGCATGCAGATCGCCGACGCGCTAGATGCCGCGCATGCCAAGGGCATTGTCCATCGCGATATCAAACCCACGAATATCTTCGTGACGGCACGCGGCCAGGCTAAGGTTCTCGATTTTGGCCTAGCCAAACTGTTCCGGCCGCTGGCCTTTAGGGTGACCGCTGGCCCCGCGACGGCGGAGACAGCGACGATCTCTACTGGAGCCGGCATGCTCGTCGGCACGGTGGACTACATGGCTCCGGAACAGCTCGAAGGGGAGCCTGTGGACCCGCGCACCGATCTTTTCGCGCTCGGTCTCGTGCTGTACGAGATGGCCACCGGGGGCAACCCGTTCCTCGGCCAGTCGGCCAGTTCCACGATCGCGAACATTCTGAAGGAAGAAGTGCCGCCAGTTGCGCAGCGCAATCCCCTGGCTCCCCCTGAACTGGAGCGCATCCTGCAGAAATGTCTGCGCAAGCGCATCGATGAGCGATACGCCTCGGCCCGTGACCTTGCGGTCGATCTCGCAGCGTTGCGTCGAAGCCTCGAACCGGCGACGGGGCGGCGCTCCACCGCGGTGGCTGCCGAGCCTGCAGCGCCCCTTGCGCTACCGCGAGGTGCAGTCCGCATGCTGCTCATGCTCATTCAACTCGGGTACCTCGCGATGTATGCATTCGCACTCTACAAGTTTCACGACGTGCTCCGCGTCAGCCACGAGCTAAATGGATCATTTATGCTGGGCGGTGTGTTACTAGCGGCTGGAGTCCTCGGCGCGCCTGTCCGGCTTTACCAGTTGACCGCCCTGGCCTTCGATTACCCCGACCTTGGCCTGAAGTTCCGCTGGTTGTTTCCGGCCGTATTGTTGCTCGACGCGGTCTGGGCCGCGACCCCCTTACTCTTCCTCGGTCAGCTCCATGGGCTTGTGCTGTTATGTGCCGGGGCGCTTGCCTACCTCCCATTCTGCCAGCGCACGCTACTCTACGCTGCTTATGGTCCAGCCGGTGGCCGCTCCTCCGCGATCCAGATGCGAGGCTCTGAGAGACTTAGCTAGCGGGTGACGATCTCATCTTTGCTTCTTGTGTGAGCAAACTTGGCGTTCGTTAGCGTGTCGTTGGTAGACTTTGCTGCACTCTGAGGTGCTACTGAGATGAAACTGATTCGAATGGGCGAGATAGGGCGGGAGAAGCCGGGTGTGCTGCTCGAAGACGGGACGCGGGTGGATGTTTCGGGATTTGGCGCGGACTATGACGAAGCGTTTTTTGCGGGCGGGGGAATTGGGAAACTGCGGAAGTGGGTCGCTGCGAATGGCGCGACGGCGCCGCGCGTCTCGCCCTCGCTGCGATTGGGTGCGCCGATTTGTCGGCCTAGCAAGATTGTTTGTATTGGACTGAATTTCAGGGATCATGCAGAAGAGAGCGGGATGGAGATTCCCAAGGAGCCGGTGATTTTTTTCAAGGCGACTACCTCGCTGGCGGGGCCGAATGATGCGGTGATGATTCCGAAAAACGCGACGAAGCTGGACTGGGAAGTGGAACTGGCGATCGTGATGGAGAAGAAGGCGAGTTACGTCAGCAAAGAGAGCGCGGTGGATTATGTGGCGGGATTTGCCCTGCACAATGATTATTCGGAGCGCAGTTTTCAACTGGAACGCGGCGGGCAGTGGGTGAAAGGGAAGAGTGCGGATACGTTTGCGCCGCTGGGGCCGTTCCTGGCCACGAAGGATGAGATTCCGGATTTCAATCAATTGGGAATGTGGCTGAAGGTGAATGGGGAGTTCCGGCAAAGAGGGTCCACTTCAAAGATGATTTGTGATGTGCCGGGGCTGGTGGCGTACGTGAGCGAGTTCATGACGCTGCTGCCGGGAGACGTGATCAGCACGGGGACGCCGCCGGGCGTGGGTCTGGGGATGAAGCCGCCGCAGTATTTGAAGGCGGGCGATGTGGTGGAACTGGGGATCGGCGGCTTGGGGGAATCGCGGCAGGAGGTTGTCGATTACAAATGATGGCGCGAGTCGCGGCCCCGTGATTGAAAATCAGACCGATTCGGAGTTAAAGTTCCGGCCGTAGACATTGACATGCCGCCTGCCCCGCCGCACAAATAAACCAAGAAGCTGGCGTGTGTTATGCCGGTGAAGATAGATTGAAAGTTCCCTAGAGAAGGTACACGAAACGTGTTTTCGGAGTTTGCGGGCCGACGCAAATGCGCAAAGGAGGCTCGATGGGAATTGCACTCTCCAACGAAGTGAGGCAATTGGTCGGCCGTCCGAACTTCGCGCACCTGGCGACCATCATGTCCGATGGCTCGCCGCATAGTGCGCCCGTTTGGATAGGCCGCGAAGATGACTTTCTATTGGTCTGCACCGAGGCTGGTTCGCTGAAAGGCAAAAACACGCTGCGCGACCCCCGCGTTTCCATTTCCCTGGTGGACTTTGTTGATCCCTATTCGGAAGTCCAGATTCGCGGTCGCGTGGTCGAGCGTCGCCCTGACCCGGAGCTCAAGCACTACGACGCAATGTCGCGGAAATATATCGGGATTCCATGGCCTTACCGCGAGGAGAAATCGCCAATCGTTTTGATCATCGAGGTCACGAAAGCGCGTTACTCGAAGCAGCCCTTCGAGCATACGCCGCCTACGGTTGCTTAGACGCGAGAGATGGCTGAACATCGCGCAGATCAGTGCCAGAAGCCGGTTCTTGTGAAATGACGGGCTTGAGCAAACCAAAATTGCATCAAAACAGGGGTTCACTTCATCGTCTCACAATACGAGGGAATGATTTTGGAATTGGGAGAAATGCTTTAGAATAGAAAGTACTCCAACTGTGGGCGTGTAGCTCAGCTGGGAGAGCGCGTGCTTTGCAAGCATGAGGTCGCAGGTTCGAACCCTGTCACGTCCACCATCATCTACAGTCGAACTGCCCGCGAGGTCGATCAGCACCGTCGTCTGGTAAGCTTTAGATTCCTCTGACATTATCTTTCGTAGTAAATCCGGCCAGATTCATTTCACAGCGCAACAATTAAGTCAGCGTCCCTTGAAGTACTTCGCGGAGAAGTTCCTGCTTCTGCGTGGTGAGTTTTTTGCCCTGCGCGGTCAGGTAGAACACGTCGATGGCTTTGTGGCCTTCCGTGTCGATCAGCGCGACTTCAATGTTGCATCCCAGGCGCGCCAGCGCGGAGCCGATCTCGTAGAGCAATCCCGGGTGGTCCTGCGTAACGATTTCGAGCAGCGTGCTGTGCGCCGATGACGAATCGTCGAAATTGATGCGCGTTTCGACGGTGACTTTTGGCACGCGCGCGCGGCTGGCGCTCTCGCGGCTTTTCAAGAGCGGCTCCAGCGGCGCCTTTCCGTTCACCACATCCGCGAGGCTCTTGCGGAAGCGCTCGCCCTCGCTGGGGTTCAGCTCCAGCGTGCGGTGCAGGTCGGCGAAGTGGAACGTGTCCAGCACCACGCCGGCGGCATTCGCGAAGGCATCCGCCTTGTTGATGTTCATTCCCCAACCGGCCAGCACGCCCGAAATCGTCGCGAAGAGCGCTGGTCGGTCCGCCGTGAGCAGCGTGAGGGAAAATCCATGGCGCGTGGCGAGGAGCTCCGTCTGCACGGGATCCGCGCCCAGCTTGCGGTAGAGAGCAAAGTGCGCCGCAATTTCCTTCGCCGAGTGCACCGCCAGATAGCGCCTCGGGAATCCTTCAAGGAACCGCTCGATCTCTTCGATAGTGGCGTCGCCAGCCTGCGCCTTCACGCGCTCGAGCAGCGAGCCTTCGTCTGGTGCGTGCAGGCGGTCGCGGTCCAGCGTGCGGCTGAAATGGTTGGAAGTGGCGACGAAAAGCTGCCACAACATCTCGGCTTTCCAGGGCGTCAGCGCTTCCGGATTGACGGAGTGAATGTCCGCATAAGTGAGCAGGCACAGTCTTTGCAGACGTTCCAGAGTTGTGACGGACTGCGCGAAAGCCGAAACCGTCGCCGGATCAAAAATATCTCTTCGTTGCACGGTAGCGGACATGTCCAGGTGGTGTTCGATGAGGAAGTGAACTTCTTCTTTTTCTTCCGGCGAAAGGTTCAACCTTCGAGCGGCGCTGCCGAGCGCCGCGAGGCTGCCGGTGATGTGATTCTCCACCGGCATTCCTTTGCCGACGTCATGCAACAGCAGCGTGAGAATCAGCAGATCGCGGCGCTCCGCCGTTTTCCAAAGCGGCGCGAAATGCGCGCCTCGTTCATCCGGAGGCTCCGCCAATTCCTGCAAGTGCTCGATGGTGCGCAAGGAATGCTCATCCACCGTGTAGCGATGATAGAAATCGCGCACCACCAGCGAGTCGATCAATCCAAATTCCGGCAGGACTTCCGTGAGCAGACCGAGCCGTTGCATGGACCGCAAAGCTACGCCTGGATAGTCCGAGCCGAGGATTTCGCGCAACGTGGCCCAGGAAATCTCGGTGTTCTTCGGAGGGAGCTCAGGATGCGTCAGGATATAGCCGATGCTGCGCTCCGCCTCGCGGCTCAGTGGAGTGCCCGTGCGAGCCGCTTCGGCGAACAGCGAGTAAGTGACCGCGCGGTCCGAAAGCACCGGCTGGTCGATGACCTCGAGCAGGCCATCACGCACAGTGAAAACATTGCTTTCGCCTGATTCGGTTTTGGCGGCTCGGGCTGCGTTGAACAGGCGCTGCCGCAGTGTTAACGGTATGGGAGCCTTTTGCTCGAGATAGCGCAAGAGTTGCCTGTTCAGAGTGCGGGCGTGGCGAAAATATTGGCGCATCCATTCGGAAGGAGTTCGCGCCGCTCCATCGCCCACGCCCAGCGCGCGTTCCGCCGCCGCTGCCTGCAGTTCGTAGGTGAGCGTGTTGTCATTCCGTCCGTTACTGTAGTGAAGAAAACACCGGATGGCGCTGAGGAAATCGACTGCTGCGGCGGATAGCTCTTCCTCGGCGGCGGTAATGTTGCGAATTCCCTTTTTTTCGTCAACGATTTGCCGCAGCCAGATGGTGGCTTGGTAATCGCGCAATCCTCCCGGCGATTCTTTCACGTTGGGCTCGAGGTGAAAAATCGTATTTCCGTAGCGTGTCAATCGTTCCCTAGTGAGCCGGTGAATTTGGGCCAGCAGGAAGGGCCGCGCTTGCTTCTCCGACGCGGGGAGCACTTTGTTGTCCAACTTCTCGAAGAGCGCGGCGTCGCCCGATAAAAACCGGCGATCCAGCAAGGCCAGGTGAAACTCGGCGTTGTCTTCTTCAATGCGCCTGCATTCTTCCAGTGTGCGCCCCGCCGAGCTGACGCGAAATCCGATGTCCCAAAGTGTCCGTGAAAATTCAGAAATGAGCTGCCGCGATTCCTGCTCCACTTTTTCGTTTCCCAGCAAAAAGAGAATGTCGAGGTCGGAGTAGGGGAAGAGCATCCTCCGCCCATAACCTCCTAGTGCCAGCAGGCAAAGCCCTTGCGGCTCGCGATTGTGCACCCGCAGGACTTCGTCAAAAATCTGCCGGACGTTGCGGTCCGCCAGTTCGCATTGCGCTTGCAGCGTTTCTCGCGCACTGGTACCAGACTCAAATTGTTGCCGGATGCGTTGCCGTTCGGCATCGGCTTGCGGGCCGAGTACCGACAGAGGCGTTGGGGAACCTTGCATGTTTTTTGCGGGTGGGAGGCCCGGAGTGAGACTGGGGCGTGCAGCGGTTGTCACGTTGATCGCCCGGCCGTCAGTTCGCCGGCTGCCGGGCGTCCAAGAGTGATTGGTTAGAGTGCGTTTTCACCGCGCTCCTCGTTGCGAATCCGGATTGCTTCCTCAACCCTTGAAAGGAATATCTTACCGTCACCAATCTTCCCTGTCTTGGCAGTCTTTAGAATTGTGTCCACGACACGCTGGGCCAGTGCGTCCGGCAGCACCATTTCCAATTTAATTTTCGGCAGCAGGTCCACCGTGTATTCGCGGCCGCGATACACTTCGGTGTGCCCCTTCTGGCGGCCGTGCCCGCGTACTTCCGTCACGGTCATCCCTTCGATGCCGATTTCGCGCAGTGCATCTTTCACCGATTCAAACCGCGAGGGCTGTATGATTGCCTCGATTTTCATCATGAGTGTTTCCGCTCCGCCCCCTGCCTGACGCTCCCTGGACCGCTACCATTATGACTCAAGGTTATAGGCCTCTTCGCCGTGTTGCGTAATGTCCAGCCCATCGCTCTCGTGCTCTTCCGAAACGCGCACGCCGGTAATCAAATCCGTAATCTTGAGAATCACGATCGTTCCGACCAGGGCAATTCCCCACGCGATCAGAACGCCCACGAGTTGGTTGCCGACTTGGCCCCAATGCCCATCGAGGCCGCCCGCGGGCCTGTCCGCTCCAAAGATAGGATTGATCACCGATTGCGCAAAGACCCCGGTGAGCAACGCTCCGATTGTACCGCCTGCGCCGTGTACGCCGAAGGCGTCTAGCGCGTCATCATACCCGAAGATCGCCTTGATTTTCGTCACCATCAGATAGCACACCACCCCTGCGATCAATCCAATGGCCAGCGCCGGCATCGGCCCGACAAATCCCGAAGCAGGTGTAATGGCCACGAGTCCTGCCACCGCGCCGGAAATCGCTCCCAAAGCGCTCGCGCGGCCGTTCTTGAGCCATTCGGCCGCGCTCCACCCGAGGGCCGCTGCCGCCGCCGCGAAGTGCGTCGCCACGAAAGCGCTGGTTGCCAGGCTGCTGGCTGCCAGTGCGCTTCCCGCGTTAAACCCGAACCACCCTACCCACAGGAGGCAGGCGCCGATGAAACTGAGCACCAAACTGTGCGGCGGCATCGGCACCTTGGGATAACCAGTGCGTTTGCCCATGTAGAGCGCGCACACCAGTGCCGAAACCCCCGAGGAAATATGTACGACCGTGCCGCCCGCAAAGTCCAGGCACGGAAACTTGCCTCCCACGGCGTTCAGCAATCCGCCTTTGCCCCACACCATGTGAGCCAGCGGCGCATAGACAAACAGGAACCACAGCGTCATGAAAAGCACGGTTCCGCTGAACTTCATACGCTCGGCCGTCGCGCCGGTGATCAGCGCGGGTGTAATGATGGCAAACATCAACTGGTAGACCATGAAAGTGGCCTGCGGAATTGTCCCGGCATAGTCGGGGTTCGGCTCTGCGCCAACGCCTCGCAGAAAGGCGTGCTCGAAGCCACCAATGACCGGCCCATTCCCGCCGAAGCACAAGCTGTATCCCACCAGAGCCCACAAAACGGTAATCAGCGCTATCAGCGCGAAACTCTGCATCATGATCGCCAGGGTGTTTTTCCGTCGCACCAGGCCGCCGTAGAATAGCGCTAAGCCAGGCCCCGTCATCATTAGCACCAGGGCCGCGCTGACCAGCATCCACGCGTTATCCCCTGCGGACTGAGCTGCCTTCACATCCTTATCGAGCTGCGCCAGTTTTTCATTGACCGTTTTGGGGATTTCCGGTGCCACAGCAGAGGAGGCTGCCGTTGCGGGAGCTGCGGGCGGTTGTTGCGCGGAGAGGGGAACAGCAGCGAGCAGGACGGCCCCAAGCACCAGGACAAGGCTGAAACTACAATTCCATCCTACGCACTTCATAGATATGTCCGCTCCGCTGGTTCTGGATTCGACTGCCGGGGACCCACCAATTGGTAGCGAGCATTATACGCAAGCGCGCCACGCGTCACAGTTTGAAATTTTCATTTCCACGATTTGTTTTTCTGATGCAGCGCCTGGTCCCACATTGCACCCCCTGGCGGGTAAGCTCTGTGGTTCTCTTTGTCAGGTTTGCGGTGCTCAACTTACTTTGTGCAACTTACCCGCCAGCGTATAATGCCGTTCGGCATGGCCAAGGGCCATCGCCACCCAGAGAAAGTGGATTGACGAACTGTCATGACCGACCGGCTGCCCATGGAAATCAACGTCCGCGAATCGGGCGGAATATCAATCCTCGAGGTTCACGGCCGCCTCACCATCGGCGAGCCCGCCGATCAGCTCCACGACGCTCTGCAATCCGTCGTTAAAGGCGGCGCGAAGAAAGTCATCGTCGTCCTCAACGGCATCCCGCAGATCGACAGCTCCGGCATTTCCACCCTGGTGCGCATCTCCATCAAGCTGGCGCGCGAAGGCGGTGTCCTGCGCCTGGTCTGCGGCCAGGGCCGCGTCCGTGACGCCCTCACCGTTACCCGCCTCGTCGAAGCCATCCCCACCTTCGAATCCGAATCCGCCGCCCTCCAACACTTCGCCTGAGTCGTACTTTGGGTGCAAGCCATAGGGGATCCATCGTTCTACTGGGTGAAACATTTTTCAGAGGAGGAAAAACCATGTTTTTCTCCGGTCCCCGCTTCTCTTGGCTTGCTCTTCTTCTCTCATTCACCACATGTCTCACTCCGCTTTCTCCAGCCACTCCTAACGTTCTGCCAGCGCAAGCGTCGCTAGCTCCTCTTGCGCTCGCTTCTCAGCAGCAGAGCCAGCTTCACGACCTTGCTGTCCGTGTTCTGCAGCACGCGGATAGAGCTGGCTGCAAGAAGGGCTCTTGCACGATTCTGGTCGGCAATTTCACAGATTCTTCCGGCTCCACTTCCATCCTCGGCACGCAGCTCGCCGACGCTGTCTCCGAACAGCTGGCCGCGGTCACAGCGGATATCCAGGTCGCGGACCGCAAGCGCCTTTATGAGTATCTCGAAAGGGAACGAATTCCCTCCAAGGCACTGGCCGAAGACAACGCCGAACGCTGGCTGGCTATGGAACAATCTGCTAACGCAGTCCTCATCGGGCGTTTGGACGGGGATGGGGACAAATTGACCGTCACGGTTCAATTGCTCGACGCTCACTATCTCGTCAGGGGCTTCATAGGACACAGGAAAGTACTGAAGGGTCCTCAAGAAAAAGTTGAGTTAACCACGACAGGCACTGACGAACAATTCCGGAAGCCGGCGGAGCCTTTCAGAGAAGCGTCAGCTTCACAGGTTGCGGAAGATCAAGGCATCCCTAGGGCGGGAGTCCATGGCGTCACGGCGCCGAGCGGCGTGTACACGCCCTCACCTAGCTACACGGACTTTGCGCGCACGGCGAAAATTCAAGGGATGATCATCCTGTTGATCACAGTCTCCGTAGAAGGTCGTGCCGAGAATCTGGAGGTTTTGAAGGGGTTGCCCTTCGGCTTGAACCAGGCAGCCCTGAATGTCGTCAGAACATGGAAATTTCGCCCATCCACGCTGGAAGGAAGGCCAATCGCGGCCAAGGTACCGATTGAGGTGACTTTCCGGCTCTACTGAGGAGCAGTTATCCGCCCTTTTTCAATTCCGCGAGAACCAGCTTGGCGACTTCTTTAAGCGTTTCGAATACGCCGATGCCCTGAATGGCCACGCCTTCCAAAACCGGCTCGCCTTTTTTCTGGAGGTGTTTCGTCAAGTCCGGCACGGACATGGCATTCGGCAAGTCACGTTTGTTCAGCATCA
>Ga0210399_10002816_pt1 | contig 13544 bp, 12 predicted proteins | sample IncBWC14MmetaG_FD_150865 | JGI IMG/M metagenome (GOLD analysis project Ga0210399, IMG submission 150865) | Forest soil microbial communities from Barre Woods Harvard Forest LTER site, Petersham, Massachusetts, United States - Inc-BW-C-14-M | ecosystem: Environmental > Terrestrial > Soil >... | reverse complement strand
CAAGACGACGCCGTTCTTGCGCGCGCTGGAGAAGAGGGCCGTGGGGGCGGGAGGGGGAGAGGCCCACCGCGCGGACCTCGCCGCCGGTATCCTCGTCAAGGACAACCATGTGCGTCTGGCCGGCGGGGTCGCCGAGGCGACCCGGCGCGCGGTGGCGGAGGCGGGAGCGCGTCCCGTCGAGGTGGAGGTGGAGCGGATCGAGCAGATCGAGGACGCCCTGGGGGCGGGCGCGACCATGCTCCTGCTCGACAACTTCACGGCCCCCGATGTCCGCCGGGCGGTCGCGCTCATCGGGCACCGGGTGCCGGTGGAGGTCTCGGGAGGGGTGATCCTGGCCACGGTCCGCTCCTATGCAGAGGCCGGGCCGGATTACATCGCGGTGGGAGCGCTGACCCATTCCGCGCCCGCTGCCGACATCTCGCTCGAAATCGAGGGGGCGTGACCACTACCACGGAGCGGCTCCGGGGTTTTCTCCAGGCGAGGGGAGGCGCCTGGACGGGGCCCATCGAGCATTTCCCGAGCCTGGGCTCCACCAACGATCTCTTGAAGGAGCGGGCCCGGGCGGGCGCCCCGGAATGGAGCGTGCTCCTGGCCGACGAGCAAACGGCGGGGCGGGGGAGGCAGGGCCATGCCTGGGCCTCGCCTCCGGGGGGGCTCTATCTCTCGGTTCTGATGCGGCCCCGTTTCCGCCCCGGTGGTCTCATCCCCCTCGCGGCGGGGGTGGCGGTGGCAGACGCGCTCGCCGACCAAGGGCTGAGCGCCCAGCTCAAGTGGCCGAATGATGTCCTGATCGGCGAACGCAAGCTCGGGGGAATCCTCGCGGAATCGGCGGCCGGCGTTGCAGGCTTGGAATGGGTCGTGGTCGGGGTGGGGATCAATCTCGAGCTTCCCCCCGCGGGCCTGCCCGCGGGGGTGAGAGCGACCGCCACTTCCTTCCGGGCCGAAACCGGCACCGCCTGCGATGCCGCCGCCCTGGGGGCGGGGGTTCTGGCGGGTTTGGCCGTCTGGTATGATGACTTGATTCGAGGGGAGCCTGCGGCCCTGCTGGCCGCGTGGCGCGCGCGCTCCGTACCCTGGTGGGGGCGGGCGGTGGAGGCTCGCTCGGCCGCGGGTGCCGCCATCCGGGGCTTGGCGCGCGACGTGGACGAGGGGGGCGCGCTTCTCCTCGAACTCGAAGATGGGTCCCGGGTGCCGGTCATTGCCGGCGAAGTCCGGGAGTTGCGGCTGAGGGACCCCGGTTCTCGATGAGCGTGCTCCTCACCATCGACGTCGGTAACACCAACACCGTGCTCGGGCTTCACCAGGGGGCCGAGCTCAAGGCTCACTGGCGTCTCACCACCCGCCGGGAACAGACCGCCGACGAGTATGGCATCCTGGTCCGCAACCTCTTCGCCACCTCCGACCTCGCACCGGGGCAGATTGAGGGCGTGGCCTTGGCGAGCGTCGTGCCGCCCTTGACCCCCGTCCTGGTGGCTCTGTCTCGCGAGTACCTGGGCCACGACCCGCTCGTGATCGAGCCCGGCGTTCGCACGGGGATGCCGATCCTGTACGAGCCGCCCGGGGACGTGGGCGCGGACCGCATCGTCAACGGGGTGGCTGCGTTCGCCGCCTATGGCGGTCCCGTGATCGTGGTCGACTTCGGGACCGCCACTACCTTTGACGTCGTGACCAAGAAGGGCGAATACGCAGGGGGCGTCATCTGTCCCGGCATCGGGATCAGCGCGGACGCGCTGTTTCAACGGGCGGCCCGACTGCCCCGGGTGGATGTGCGCCATCCAGGTCGAGTGGTGGGGAAATCCACGGTGGGCTCCATCCAGTCCGGCTTGTACTTCGGCTACGCGGAGATGGTGGAGGGTCTCATCCGTCGGATCCGCACCGAGCTACAGGAGCCGGTCAAGGCGGTGGCCACGGGCGGCCTGGCCGAGACCCTGGCCGGCGATATTCCTTCCATTGAAGCCGTGGACCCCGTGCTCACCTTGACCGGGCTGCGCCTGATCTGGGACCGCAACCGGACGCCCGCGCGGTAGCCGCGGCCCGTGACCCTCCCCGATGCCGAGGCTTCGTACTACCAGACGATAGAGGAGTTCTTCGTCTCCCGTCGCGGGGACCCGCTCCTGCTCTCGAACGCAGATTGGCTCCTCATTAGAAGATGGCGGATGGCGGGAATCCCCCTGCGGGTAGTCCTCCGGGGAATCGCGGATGCTCTGGACAGCCACGCTTTGTCGTGGAGCCGGGACCGCAAGGTGGGGAGCCTCGCCTATTGCGCCAGCGAGGTGGACGCCGCCCGCGACCGCTGGTCACGGTCGCTCTCCCTGGGAGCGGAGATCGACGTCAACGCCGTGCTCGAGGGGTTCGCCGCGGATCTGGAGCGGGCCCGGGGGCTGGGCCAGTCCGGGCTGGGTGTGGCCCGTGAGCTCGCCGCGGACCTCCGGGGCCGCGCCGCAGGAGATCGCCTCGAGGGAGTGGAGACCTGGCTGGGCGGGCGGGAAGCCCTCCTCCTCGACGCCATCAAGCAGGACGCGGGCCCGGAGGTCGTGGCCCATGTATGGGGCGAGGTGGAGGACGCGCTCGCGCCCTATCGGGAGCGGCTGCCCGCGCGCGTGCTGGACCAGATCCGCACCGAGTCCCGGGCCCGACGCCTGCTCGAGACGCATGGCCTCCCCCGCCTCAGCTTGTTCCACGCGGTGTCCGCAACGACCACCGCTCCCTGGGAAGCGGAGAGGTGACGAAGCGGGGGGCAGGGGCCGGCCTGCGGCCGCACGACCGGGTGGAGATCGTAGTCGAGAAGGGGGTCTACCGGGGCCTGGGTCTGGCGCGCCACCAAGGGCAGGTGGTTTTCGTTCCCCGGGCCCTGCCCGGCGATCGCGTGCGGGCGCGGGTGGAGGCCGTCCGCTCCGGGTACGTGGAGGCGACCCTGGAGGCCCTGGTCGCGGGCTCGCGGGAGCGACGGCCCTCGCCCTGCCCCTACGCGCCGAGCTGTGGCGGGTGCGCCTACCAGGAACTGGACTACGCGGCGCAGCTGCGGCTCAAGGAGGGGGTCCTGCGCGAGTCCCTGCAGCGGGCGGGCGCGGCCTGGGCGGGGGAGATCCCGATCGCTCCTTCGCCGGAAGAGGGCTGGCGGACACGTGCCTCGTTCCATCTTCAGGCGCGGGGCCGCTCGCTCCATCTCGGGCTCCACGAGGAGGGCAGCCATCGGGTAGTGGACCTACCCTATTGCCTCCAGCTCTCGGCGGCCATGAACGGGGCCGCCCGTGGCCTGCGTGGCGCCCTGGAGCGGAGACCGGACCTGGCGGGCGGAGTGCGGGGCATCGACCTCCTGGAGTCTCTCGACGGCCGGGAACTCGTCGGTTCCTTCGAGACGGAGATGGACGCGCAGCAGGCGGTTGGGCTACTCGCCTTCGCCGAGGGCGCTCCGGGGCTGACCGGGATGGGGGCGGTAGCGGGGCGTGGCCAGGCCCGGGGATACATCTCGCTGCGGGGAGCCCCCTATGTGCACTCCTCCCTGTTGGGTCGTGAGCTCCGCGTGCACGTGCAGTCGTTTTTCCAGGCCAACCGGTTTCTCATCGAGCCGCTCGTGCGGGGAGTCGTGGAACTCATCCCCGGGGGCGGAACCGTACTTGACCTCTACGCAGGGGTCGGGCTCTTCTCGCTGCCCTTGGCGGCGGGTGCGGGCGACGTGCTGAGCATGGAACTCAGCGCCAGCGCTGCGGACGACGCGGTCTTCAACTTTCGACAGGCGGGGCTAAAGAACCTGCGGCTGCGCACGGGCGATGTACTCGAAGGTCTGGCCACCTGCCCCGCGCGGCCCGGCGAGCGGATCGTCCTCGACCCACCCCGCTCGGGGGCGGGGGCGGCGGTGGTGCAGGCGATCGCGGCCCGCCGCCCTGAGGTCGTGGTCTATGTTTCCTGCGATCCACCCACGCTCGGGCGGGACCTGGCGACTTTTGCCAAGGCGGGCTTCCGGCCCGATGCCCTCCGGGCCTTCGACGCCTTCCCCGACACCTTTCATCTGGAGACGATTGCCCGCCTGGTGCCGGGCTGAGGGTCAATCTCGGCCCTTACGCCCGGCGCTCGCAGAGCCCAGGCCCCCGGGGGCCGGCGAGATCCAACCCGGGATGGCATCCGCAGCCCGAGGGGGGAGCGAAAGGCGCTCGGTCGACGCGAACGCTCGGTTTCCGGGGACGGGGAGGGGGACCTCGAAGCGGGAAAACTATGCTAACATTCGGCGCCTGCGGGTGATAGCGACGCGGCCTCTGGCCGCGGGCATGGGAGCCGCCGCAAGCGGAGGCCACGAGGGCCGGCGTCGACTACCAGCGGTATGAGCCAGGAACAAAAGCCCTTTGCGGTCAATGATCGTCGGCATTTCACCGCCGACGGACAGGCTCGGGAGAATGACCCTGCCCCCGCTGCGCCCGCTCCGGCCTCGCCCGCTGAATCGCCCTCAGCGTCTCCCTCGGGGGCGGCCGGGCCGGCCGACTTTGGCCAGTTCATCCTGACGCTCGGAGCGCAGGCCGGGTTCCTCTTGTCCGGCCAGGGGGGGGCGGAAGGGCCTTCTCCCCACGAGGCCTTGCAGGATGCCCGGGCCCTCATCTCGATCCTCGAGATGCTCAAGGACAAGACCGAGGGCCGTCGGACCCCCGAAGAGGACCGGATCTTGGACGGAGTCCTCTACGAGCTCCGCTTGGGCTACGTGGCCCGCGCGGGGGTGAGCGGGGCGTGAGGCGGTCGCTCGCGCGGTGCCTCCTCATCCTGGTCCTGTTCCCTCCCTTGACGGTGGGGGCCCAGGGCGACAAGGTCATTGACCTGCGGGCCGCCCATCCGATCACGGTGAGCAGCTTCGAGGGGCTGTGGGCCTCCTACATGAAGGCGGACCGGGCGGGGGACACCGAAAACGCGCGCCGCATCTTCCGTGAAATCCGTCGGCTACGGATCGAGCGGAACATCGGGAACCTGGAGACGCTGGGCCTTGGCCTCGTATCCCTGGGGCTCGACCGCTTGGGCAGGGGCGAGCGCGATCGTGCGGAAGAGCTGTTTCACAACGCGGTGGGCCTGTCCCCGAACCTGCCCGACGGCCATCTCGCTCTGGCCCTGACCGACATCAAGGGCGGCCCCCTCGGCATTGTGCCCGCCGTGAGCGAGACCCTGTCCGGGACCCTGGCTCGCTTCGGGACCGCGCGGGGGCGCTACTACCTTCTGGAACTCGTGATCCCGGTGGGGCTCCTGGTCTTGTTCGCAACCACCCTCGTGTTTTCGCTGGCTCTGTTGCTGCGCAACGGGACCCTCCTCCTCCACGACCTCGAAGAGTCGATGGGGCCGGGGCGGCACCGGGCGGTGGCCTTGGCGTTCTATCTGGCCCTTCTCTTGCTGCCCGTGGCCAGCTTCCAAGGCTATGGTTGGCTTCCGCTGTGGTGGCTGGCCCTCCTTTTCGTCTATTTCGGCCGGACCGAGAAGCTCCTGACCCTCGGCCTCTTGGTCGGCAGCCTGGCGGTGGGGCCGTTGACGAGCCTGCTCGAGTCCCGCCTCCTCGCGGCGCGTAACCCGCTGTTTTGGGATGCGGTGGAGGCGGTGGAAGGGGGGCCCGACTCGCGGGCCATCGCGGACCTGGAGGCGGCCAGCAAACGGTACCAAGGGGACCGAGACCTCGCCTACTTGCTCGCCGCCCAATACAGGAAGGCGGGCCGCTACGACGACGCCATGGCCCTCTACCGCGACCTGCTGCGGTCCGACCCCAACGACGGGATCGCCAAGAACAACCTCGCTAACCTGGAGTTCTCGCGGGGGGATTACCCGGCCGCGATCGCGCGCTACAAGCAGGGCACGGAGACGGGCGCCCCCCCCGAGCTCGCGGCCACGTTCTTCTACAACCTCTCGCTCGCCCACCTCCAGAAGTTCGAATACCAGCCCGCCCAGGAGGCGAAGTCGAACGCGGATCGGCTCGCTCCGGGCTTGATGGCCGTCTACGACCGGCTCTGGAGGTACGACAAGGGGGACTACGCGGTGGTGGACCTGGGTCTTACCCCGGACCAGGTCTGGGCAAAGTTCGCGGGGACCCCCGACGGAGTGGCGGAGAAGAACCTGGCCGGACGTAGCGTGAGCGACATCGACGCGCGCGCGGTGCTTGCGGGCGCCCTCAATCGCTTCGGCGTCTTCATCCTGGTCTTCGCCCTCGTCGTCCTGCTCGTCATCGCCTGGCGGGGGAAGAAGATGTTCACCATGCACTGCATGAAGTGTGGCACCGCCTTCTGCCGCCGGTGCCACCTCGGCACGGCGGTGACCGGACTCTGTACCCAGTGCCACCACCTCTTCGTGGTCCGAGACGGCGTTTCCGGGCCTGCCCGCAACCGAAAACTCCTCGAGGTTCAGGCGGAGGAGGATCGGCGCAACCGAATGTTCCGGATCCTGTCCTTGATCTCGCCGGGGGCGGGGCATCTCTACGCCCAAAAAACGCTGCTGGGTATGGCCTTCGCCTTCTTATGGTACTTGGTGATCGTGGCCTCCCTCCTCACCGGCCGCGTGCTCCCTGTCACCGAGGCTCCCTCTGTCCTGGCCCGGCCCTGGGGCCTAGGCCTAGCCGCCTTCTTGCTCGTCGCCCTCTACATAACCGCCAACCGCTCACGGCCGGATTTCGAGGTCCTGATGCCCATCCGCCGCGGGCAACCCGCCGGCCGGCCGGGTCGCAACTCCTGAGGTCCTGAAGCAGCCATGGCCCTCGAGGGAACGATCAAGGACTTCGGCCTTCCCGATATCTTCCAGTTGATCGGCCTGCAACGGAAGACCGGCCTCCTGACCCTGACCAGCGAGAAAGAGAGCGTGGCCGTCACCTTCGAGAACGGGATGGTGGTCATGGCCGACTCCTCCTCCAGACGGCTGGAGGACCGCCTGGGCAGCGTGCTCGTCAAGCAGGGCAAGCTCAGCAAGGAGCGCTTGGAGGAAGCCCTTCAGGTCCAGAAGCAGACCCTGCAGAGGCTCGGTCACGTGCTGGCCACCAACAGCTACATCACGACCAAGGACCTGAAGGACGCGCTGCAGGTGCAGGTCTCCCACATCGTGTTCAAGGTCTTCCGCTGGCGGGACGGGAACTACAACTTTGCCCCCACCGACAGCGTGGACTACGACCGCGAGAACTTCAACCCCATGAGCGCGGACTTCATTCTCATGGAAGGGATCCGGATGGTGGACGAGTGGCCCATCATCGAGAAGAAGATCCCTTCCATGGACATCGTCTTCCGCAGCGCGGTGGATCCCTCCTTGATCGAGGTGGGGGCGGCGCGGGCCGAGGAAGCCCCCGCGGCGGGCCCCGCGGGCAAACGGACGCCGGCCAGCTCCTCCAACAAGATTCGGCTGAGCCCGGAGGAGGAGCGGCTCTACCGGAGGGTGGACGGCACGCGGAGCGTGCAGGCGATCATCGACGCCAGTGGCGCCCCCGAGTTCGAGGTCTGCCGCACCCTCTTCGACCTCTTGAACCGCAACATTATCGCCAAGGCGGGAACGGGAACGGCCCGGGCCGAGGAGGAGGAGGGAGTCGCGGACACGGTGGGGTCGGGCATCCCCGGCTTCGTGGTCCTCGCCCTGGTGGTCCTCCTCTCCCTGGCCGGAATCGCGGCCCAGCTCCGTTCTCCGTTTGCGGTGACGGGCCTGCCTCCGCTCTTGGGGGGCTCTTCCGACGAGTTGCTCGAGGGTGTGAGCCTCTCCCGATTGCAGCGCCTGGACCGCGCCCTCGTCGCCTACCACCTGATCCACGGCGCGCCCCCGCGCGCCTTGGACGACCTGGTGGCGAGTGGCCTCCTGGACGCGGGCGGCCTCGAAGACCCCTGGTCACGCCCCTACCACTACGCCCCCGGCCCCAGCGGCTACCTGATCAGCGCGGTGGACGACTCGGGCCGGCCGCGCCGGACCGCCTCCATCGAGAGAGTGCTGTCCGTCGAGAGGCCCTAGAGCCCGACCCCTTCCCATGGAGATCGTCCGCCTGGGCACTCTGTCGCCGCGCGGCTGGCCGGCGCCGGCGGTGACGGTGGGGAATTTCGACGGTGTCCACCGGGGACATCAGGTCCTGGTGGCGGGGGCGGTGCGGGCGGCCCGGGCATCGGGGGGCACGGGCGTGGTCCTGACCTTCGACCCCCACCCCGGGCGGGTCCTGAGCCCCGAGCGGGCGCCCTCCGCTCTCATGACCCTGGAGCAGAAGGCGGAGGTCCTAGCCGGCCTCGGCGTGGACTATCTAGCGGCCCTGCCCTTCACGCTTGAGCTCTCCCGCGAAAGCCCCGAGCAGTTCGCGCATCACGTGCTTCAGCAGGCCCTGGGCTCGTGCCTGGTGGTGGTGGGCAACAACTTCCGCTTTGGGCATGGACGGGCCGGCGACCTCGCAGAGCTCAAGCGCCTGGGTGCCGCCCTGGGGTTCCGGGTGGAGGGTCTGGAGCCGGTGTGGCACGAGGGAGCCCCCATCAGCACTACCCGCATCCGGGAAGCCCTGGCCCGGGGAGCGGTGGAGGCCGCACGGGACCTGTTGGGGCGCCGGTTTGCTGTGGACGGGACGGTGGTGGAAGGAAAGGGCCGGGGGAGGACGCTCGGCATTCCAACCGCTAACCTGCAGCCCCAGAACGAGACCCTCCCGCGCGTGGGGGTCTACGCCTGCTGGTGCCGGCTGGGCGGGGCCGGGGGCGATACCCGGCCCGCGGTCGTGAATCTGGGACGGCGGCCCACCTTCGGAGGCGGGGAGACCACCCTCGAGGCCCACATCCTGGACTTCGAGGGCGACCTCTATGGCGCCCGCCTGCGCGTGGAGTTCGCGGTTCGGCTGCGGGAGGAGCGACAATTCGCGGGGGCGGAGCCCCTCCTCGAGCAGGTGCGGTTGGACATCGGGGAGGCGCGGCGCGTCCTCGGCGCCGCCCATGGAGAAGCCCCGAAGAACACGGTATAGTCGCGCTTGAAACCGGAGGGCCGCGCGAGGTCATGAGCGAACTGGAGGTCCAGACCCGCGAGCTCGATGATATCGTCCTGCTCTACCCCCAGGGCTTCATCAACGCCCACACCGTGCGCCTCTTCGAGAGCGCGATTCAGAAAGCCCTCAAGGACAACCGGTTCAAGATCGTGGTCAACTGCTCGGGGCTCGTCTACATTGCCAGCGCCGGGCTGGGCGCGATCATGGGCGCGATCGAGGAAGTCCGGGGCAACGGCGGTGACATCCGCCTTTCGGAATTGAACGAAACCGTCCTCAACATCTTCGAAATCCTCGGCTTCAACCACCTGTACCGGGTGTTCCCCTCCGAGATAGAGGCGATCCTGAGCTTCCGCCAGGGCGAGGCTCCAGGGGCTTGAGGTCTTGAGGACAGGGGCCAAAGGGGGGGCGCGATCCCGGCGGGGAGCCACCCCGCTTGCTCGGGCGGGTCCGCTCCGGCCCACGGTCGTGCTCTGCATCCCCAGCCAGACCTCGTTCCTGGGTCTGGTCCGGGACGTCAGCAAGAGGATCGCGGAGGCGGCCGGGTTCCAGAATGGCCTGGCGGAGCAGCTGGCCTTGGCCGTGGACGAAGCCACCACCAACGTCCTGGAGCACGCCTACCACGGCGCCACGGACCGCATGGTGGAGGTCCGCCTGGAAGACCGCGGCTCCGAGTTCCGGGCGGAGGTCGTGGACTCGGGCTCCATGGTGGACCTGCGGTCTATCCCCGAGGTTGATCTCGATCGTTACCGGACGGAACGCCGAACGGGTGGCCTGGGCATTCACCTCATGGGCAAGATCATGGACTCCGTCACCTTCCGGCGCTCGGCCCGCAGGAACGTCTGCAGCCTCGTCAAGCGAAAGCCGGGCCCTTCGGGCGGCCCGGCCTGAGCGCGTCTTCCATGCCGACTCCGGTCGTCTTCCAGTATCAGCGGGCCCTCGATGAGTTCCGGCGCGAGGGTCGCGAACCGCCCCTCCTGAAGCGGATGTCGGAGCTGATCTCGCTACTCGACCTGAGCACGACCCTGAACTCCAGCCTCTCCGCGGAGGAGATCCTGGACGGTGCGCTCCTGATCGTGATGGGGGAGCTGCAGGTGGGGCGGGGAGGCATCTTCGTGCGCGGGGAAGACGACCTCTTCCGGGTCAAGGCCTCCCGGGGCCTGCCCCCGGGCGCGCCCGCGGCGGTGGCGCTGGGAGCCATCCCCCGGGAGGAGGTCCTCCGGCGCGGCTCCGACCCCGGGGGAGGCCCCGCCTTCACGGCCTTCGGCCTGGAGCTGCTGTGCCCGATCTTCAAGGGAGACCGCACCATCGCTGTCCTCGGTCTGGGTCCGCGGGCCGAAGGCCGACCGTTCGGACCCGAGGAAGTGGGCTTCCTAAGGAGCCTGGCCGCCTGCACAGCCGCCCCCATCGAGAACGGCCTCATCTACGACGAGTTGCGGCGGGTGAATCAGAAGCTCTCCGTGAAGGTCTTCCAGCTCCACAACCTCTTCGACATCAGCCGAGAGTTGACGGGAACCTTTGATGAAGAAACGATCAAGAACCTGATTGCCACCACGGCGATGGGCCACTTCATGGTCTCCCGCTGTGCTCTGTATCTCGGTGGTCCGGCCAGCCTGGCCTTGGCCCACGAGCGGGGGCTCCACCGGGCCGAAGAGGAGGCCCGCGTGCCCGAAGAGGCCGCCCGGCCCGTGCTGGAAGTCTTGCGCGCGGCCATGCCCGTGGCGGAGCTGCCCGGGGGCCCCCTGCGCGACCGGCTCCTGAGGACCCGGATGTCCCTGGCCGTGCCCCTCGCCGTCGGGGGTCGGGTCGAAGGCCTCCTGGCCCTGGGCGAGCGGGCCTCCGGAGCCCCTTTCTCGGAGGAGGACCGCGACTTCGCGCAGACCCTGGCCCGGCAGGCGTTGGCTGCCCTGGAGACCGTGCGGCTGCACCAGGTGCAGGTCGAGAAACAGCGGCAGGACCGGGAGCTGCAGATTGCCCGGGAGATCCAGCAGAGCCTCTTCCCCCGCCACTGGCCACGGGTGGAGGGTTTCGAGCTGGCGGCGGAGAGCCACGCCTGCTACCAGGTGGGCGGCGACTATTACGACTTCATCTCCCTCTCCGGGGGACGCTTGGCGCTGGCCATCGCCGATGTGGCCGGGAAGGGCACCCCCGCCAGCATCCTGATGGCCTCCGTCCACGCCTCCCTGCAGGCCCTGGCCGGCACCGCCGAGCCCGCAGTGTTGATGGCACGCCTGAACCGCTTCCTCTTCGAAAGCACTCAGGACAACAAGTACGTCACCCTCTTCTATGCGGAGCTCGACCCCTTGACGCGTCACCTCATCTACGTGAACGGTGGCCACGTGCCCCCCTATTGGGTCACGGGCGATCGGACGGATCGGCTGGGGGTGGGGGGGCCCGTTCTGGGCCTCTTGGAGCACGCCACCTATGAGGTGGGGCACGTTCGCCTCGCCCCCGGGGACCTCGTGGCCATGGTCACGGATGGGGCCACCGAGGCCCTCTCGCCGCAGGAGGAGGAGTTCGGCGACGAGCGGATCAGTCGCATGCTCCACGAGTCTGCCCCGACCACCGCCGCCCGCGCCCTCCGGGATCTGGTCGCGGCCGTGAACGACTGGACGGGACCCGCCGGCTGTACGGACGACCTGACCGCCCTCGTCCTGAAGGCCCTATGAGGCTGGACCTACACCTCTACAACACGCTGAGCGGGCAAGTGGAGCCCTTCCGGCCCTTGAACCCTCCGCAGGTCGGCATGTACGTCTGCGGCCTGACCGTCTACAACCGGGGACACATCGGCAACTTCCGCACCTACGTGGCCACCGACCTTCTTCGTCGCACCCTGAAATACGCGGGCTACCAGGTGAAGGAGGTCATGAACATCACCGACGTGGACGACCGCATCATCGCCCAGGCCCAGGAAGCGGGTAAGGATTTGCGGTCGTTTACGGCGGAATTCATCCAAGCCTTCGAAGAGGACATGGCCACCCTGAGGCTGGAGCGGCCGGAACACATCCCCCGCGCCACCGAGCACATTCCGGAGATGATCGACCTCATAAAGCGGCTGCAGGCGCGGGGGCACACTTACGACGCGGACGGGAGCGTGTACTTCCGGATCGCAAGCTTCCCGGAATACGGCCGGCTCTCGCGGCTGGACGTGTCCGGGATAAAGGCGGGGGCGCGCGTCGACACCGACAAGTACGAGAAGGAAGATGCCCGGGACTTCGTGCTCTGGAAGGCCAAGGTGGATGAGCCGGAGTGGGCTCACTGGGAGGCGCCCCTCGGCCGGGGTCGGCCGGGCTGGCACATCGAGTGCTCGGCCATGAGCATGAAGTATCTCGGCCAGACATTCGATCTCCACTGCGGCGGCGAGGATCTCATCTTTCCCCATCACGAGAACGAGATCGCCCAGAGTACCTGCGGCACGGGGAAGCCATTCGTTCGTCACTGGCAGCACGTCCGGCACCTGCTGGTGGAAAACGAGAAGATGTCGAAGAGCAAGGGGAATTTCTTCACCATCCCCGATCTCCTCGCCCGGGGCCACTCCCCGGAGGCGATCCGGTATCTGCTCGCGAGCGCGCACTACCGAAAGCCGCTGAACTTCACGTTCGACGGCCTCATAGGGGCGGCCGCGGCCTTGGATCGGATCTGGCGGGCGGGGGAGCTCCTGGAGAAAACCGTCCGCGTCGGAGACTCGAAGGCGCCCCCTCACGAGCAGACCGCGCGCACCGCGGAGGACGCGAAGCGAGCATTCGACGAGGCTCTGGCCGACGACTTGAACACGCCGGAGGCGCTCGCCGCCGTTCACGGCCTCGTGAACGAGGCCTTCCACGAGGTAGCGCTCGGGACTCTCACCACCAAAGGCGCCCAGCTGTTGCTGGCCCGGCTGCGTGAGATGGACGCCGTCTTCGGAGTCTTTCTTCCTGTAGCCCAGGAGGAGCGTCTCTCCCCCGAAGAGCAGGCGCTCTTCGACGAACGCCAGGAGGCGCGCCGGCGGCGCGATTTCGCGAGGGCGGACGCGGCCCGCGCGAGCCTGGAAGCCTTGGGCATCCTCCTCGAGGACACTCCCAAAGGAACGGTGTGGCGTCGCCGACGCTGAGCGCCTTCCGTCGCAAAGGGTTGAGGAGCGTGGGATTATGGAGCGGGAAACGGGATTCGAACCCGCGACTTCGACCTTGGCAAGGTCGCACTCTACCGCTGAGTTATTCCCGCTCTAGAACCGCCTTCCATCGTATCCAGGGGGCGGTGTTCCGTCAACCCCGCTTCTTGATCGCGATCCGCGAGTCTCATATAGTGATTCCAGATCGCGGCGGCGTAGCCAAGTGGTTAAGGCGGAGGTCTGCAAAACCTCTATTCTCCGGTTCAAATCCGGACGCCGCCTCCATCCTTCCAATGAGTTACGGCGGACGCGTTGCCCGGAGGGGGACCGACTCTAACTATTCTCTAACTCGTCCGCGCGGCTAGGGCTGGAGTGTGGTACTATATGGCTCGGTTGCGTTGGCAGCGGCCAACGCCGACGGAAGTCGGCAAGCCAACCACGTCGCTGGTGAGGCGACGGCAACTCGAACAGCACACCATCAACGTCGTCGCCGGTAAGGCGACGAGAACTTTAACGGACCTA
>Ga0210399_10002815_pt1 | contig 13545 bp, 8 predicted proteins | sample IncBWC14MmetaG_FD_150865 | JGI IMG/M metagenome (GOLD analysis project Ga0210399, IMG submission 150865) | Forest soil microbial communities from Barre Woods Harvard Forest LTER site, Petersham, Massachusetts, United States - Inc-BW-C-14-M | ecosystem: Environmental > Terrestrial > Soil >... | reverse complement strand
CGGGCGATGACCTGTGGTGCATACAGTGCGCTGAGAAATGCCCCCACGCCCCAACCGCCGTTCAGCCAGCCGTAACCCACGGCGCCCGCGTGGAAAACACGATCACTGAGCGAGGGGGTCACCACCACACCGGTGAGCATGGCACCGAGGAAGAGCGCCCAACTCAACCCGAGCAAGACAACGCCGCGATGTTCCCGAAGGAACATGAGCCCTTCCCATAATTCGTGCCAGAAGCGCTTTTCCGCTTGCTCAGCAGCGACGATGTCGGCACGCAGCTCGGCAGGACGCGGCACAACATGGCGGCCTTTGCGCACTGCCAGGTAACAGAGGAATGAAACTGCGTAAGTGCTGAAATCGATCACCAGCACGCCACCCAATCCGATGTGGTTGTACACGAACCCGACGATCGCGCCGGCCATCAACCAACCGCCCTGGATTCCGGCGAGCAGGAAGGTGTTGGCTTCGACGAATTCGCCCTCTGGCGTCAGCTCTTGAATCAGTGCGGTGATCGTCGGCCAGAACATCCAGAAGCCAGCAGCGACCAGCATGTTCATCAGGTAGAGCTGCCAGATCTGAACGCGGTGACGGAAGGCGAGAATCGCGACAGCCGCAATGATGATTCCACGTGCGGCATCGAGGATCATCACCAGGCGACGACGGTCCTCGCGATCGATAATGACGCCCGTGAAGGGAAGCATCAGCATAGCGGGAAGCGTCTGCAAGACGGCCAGCGTACTCAAGGCCAGCTCAGAATGGGTGGCTTGGAGGATGTGCCAGGCCACGGCGGCCGAATTCATCCCGCTACCCAGCATCGAAACGACATTGGCCAGCAAAACGAACCGAAGCGCCCGTTTCTGCAAAATGGCGCGCATCCATTCACTCTAAAGGAAAAAGCCGGCAGCGCCAATTTCGGCCAAGGTTCGAATGATCGCCGGCAGCGCCGGGACGGAAGGGGCACGAATCCTCGTGATTGTTTCCCTTGTCTGACCGGGAGTTCAGCGCTAGCATGGCGCCGTTTGATTAACAGTTGGAGTTTTCTCTCCACGAGTGGAGGTGGCCGAATGAATCCCAAACACTGGTCGCTGGCGCTGGTTTTGTTTGTTCTTTCCGGTTTAGCTGCCGCTCAGATCGATAGGATCGTGATCCCGGCGGGCACTCCCGAGGATCAGGCGTTGCAGGAAATCTCGAAGGAATCAGATGCGCAAAAAAAGTTGGCGCTCTATCAGGACTTCGTGCAGAAATTTTCTGCGAATCCCGCAGCGGTTGCCTTCGGGAACTGGCAAATCTCGCAGGCTTACCAGACGGCGGGAGATCTTGCCAAAGCGCTCGAGTATGGAGACAAGGCGCTGGTGGGTTCGCCACACAATCTCGATATCCTGGTGAGCCAGGCCGGCATCGCCCAGCAGTTGAAGAACGATGCGAAGATCATGGACTACGCTGAGAAGGGCGGTGAGATCTACGAGGGAATCGGCAAGGAACCAAAGCCAGAAGGAACGAGCGATCAGGACTTTGCAACCCGAACTGCCGCCGACAAGGAAGCGGCGAAGGCGGGGCACGACTTCATGGAGGGCGTGGGCTTCAATGCGATCGCGGATGAAAAAGACGCGAAGACCCGTATGTCATACATCGAGCGATTTAGCGCGGCGTTTCCGAATTCACAATATCAGGAGCAGGTTTCTCAGTATGCGATGTATACGCTCGGACCGGGACAGTTGAATGATTCCGCGCGACTGGTGGCGTTCGGCGAGAAGAGCCTGCAGGCAAATCCAAATAGCTTACCGGCTTTGCTGATGCTGTCGAACGTTTATGTGGAAGAAGCGAAGCCTGCCAGCATTGCCAAGTCCGTCACGTACGCGCAGAAGGTCGTCACGCTGGCGAAGGCCGATGCGCCCGGGGCGGATCGCTCGCGCAAGCTCTCGGCTGGCGTTGCGCACTCGACGTTGGGATACGCGTACATGAAGCAGGACAAGACTGCGGCTGCAATTCCGGAGTTCAAGTCTGCGTCAGCGTTATTGAAAGGGCAGGATGACACGGCATACGCGACCGCGATGTATCGCCTTGGCTACGCCTATGCGAAGTTGAACCGGAAGGCGGAAGCGAAGGATGTTCTGGTTGAGGTGGTGAAGATTAACGGTCCGCTGAAACAACCGGCACAGGATTTGCTGGACAAGGTAGAGACTCCAGTGCACGCGAAAGCGAAGTGACGGCGGACGGAATTGGAAGAGGCAACCTGTTTAGACGTGTGTAGGCCATGCCTAGCTAATGAAGGGAAAGACCGCCCCTGAAGGGTCTGTGTGCGAACTCATCATTCGCCCCTTCGGGGCTTGATCGTATGCCCACTTACACCCAGGGCTTGCGCTATGCGCTGGATTCTTAGGCCGCTTCGCGGTTCCCAAAGACCCCTGCCATTCCGCTGCAAGATGGGAAATCGAGTTCATACACAGCCACTGGAGGGGAATGCACACAAGGGCGTGCGCGCCACACGAACGCTAAGGATTCGCGAGCGCTTCTGACAGCAAGTGGGCTTTCGCGGCGAGTTTCGAGGCGCGTTCCAGGTCGCCCTTTGAATTTGCGGTTTTCGCCTGGTCCATAAATTCATGAATCTGCGCGACCGCATCTTGCTCCTCTTTCGAGAGCAGGCGTGAAGATAGTTTCTGTAAGTTCACGTCGGTAGCGGAGAGAAGTTGTTTCGTCGTTTCCTTCTGTTTGGAGACTTCCTCGTCGTTCATTGTGGGCGTCAGCTGCGGAGTCGTATCTCCGGTACCACCCTGACGCACGACCGTCTTCTTAGAGCCCGGGGCGTCGGTGGAGACCGGTTTTTTGCGACGCCGCTTCTTGGCCGGCGCGGGCTTGGTCTGCGTCGTCGCAGGAGCTGCGGCTGCATCCGGCTGTGCACTCGGTGTTTGCCCGCTGTTCGTTTGTGGAGAAGGCGCCTGAGCGGGAGCCTGCGAGGCTTGCGTGTGGGATCTTAGGAAAGAGGCACCACCGCCCGCATATGCAGGAGCGCATATCGGCAGTAGCGCGCACAGTCCTAGTATGCCGGCCAGATACATACTTTTCCTGTGTGCTGCACTGATCGTCAACAACGTTTCGATTTTAGTCCCGACCGGCCCGGCTGCCAACCAGATTTCAGGTCAATTACCTGTCGAAATAGGTAGGTTTCTCAGCGAGAGAACCAGGAAAAGCGGGCAGAAATCAGGGAAGTTGCAGGCTCAAGTCGCGCTGGTGCGTGTGACGACCTCGGGCATCGTCTCAGTGCTCGGCTCGACGAGAGGGATCCGAAGACGGAAAGTGGTTCCTTGGCCTTCGATCGATTCGAAATCGATAGAACCGTAATGCCACTGCAGGATCTGATAAGTCTGCGCGAGGCCGATGCCGCTGCCGCCCTTCTTGGTGGTGAAGTAGAGTTCGAAAATCTTCTCCTGCACATCCTTAGGAATGCCACTGCCGGTGTCGCGAATTTCTGTGACGGCGACCCCTTCTTCCCGCCGCGCGCTGATCGTGAGGGCGCCGCCCTCCTGCATCGCCTGCACGCCATTGAGTACGATGTTCAGGACAGCCTGTTTGATGAAATCGCAGTCTACCCTGACGGGCAAAGGGGAGTCGGGGATAGAACGATCGATTCGAACGCCATGCTGCTCGGCGTCGGGCGCAGCGAGCATCGAGACTTCATCCAGCAATTTCCTTAAGTCAGTCTCCTCCAACTTCAGGTCGCGAGGTCGTGTGAAATCGACCAGAATTTGGACAACGCGATCCAGGCGGTGAATCTCGTTGCCAATGATGTCCATGTGCCGGCGGGTGCTGGGATCCGTCTGCTGCAACTTGTTTTGCAGAAGATGTAAATGGAGAACGATGGCGTTGATGGGATTCTTGACTTCGTGGGCGACACCGCGTGTCAGGCGGCTACCTGCCGACATCCGGCGGGACATCTCGATTTCATCTTCCAACCGGCGAACGGATTCAGAATCTCGCATAATCAAAAGAGCGCCGATCTGCGTGGTCTGATCGTGGATGAAGTCGAGCGAGACTTGCACCCGGCGACCATTTGCAGATTCCATTTCTCTTTGCGCGAGCGGTCGGCGGCGCTCGAAGCTTTCCAATACCAGAGCTCCCAGAGAGCTGTTGTTCGAGAACACTTCACTGGCGCGACGGCCCAACATCTCACGCCGTGGCCGGCCCAGAAATCTTTCTACCGGCGCGCTGACCAGCACGACGTGAAAGTCCCTGGTGAACAGCATCAGGCCGTCCTGCAGGTTCGCCATCAACTGGTCGACGTTGTCTTTCAGGGCGGAGAAGATTTCCTTGGCGTCCCGCATCTGGCGGCCAAGGTTGGCGATCTTCAGCGTGACCAGGCCATATTCATCATGGTCGGAGTCGCTGGCTAAACTTTCGGAACTGGCGCCATCGGATACGCTGTCGAGATTGCGGCTGATTTCTTTGAGGGGACCAAGAGCCACGTTCGCAATGAACGCGGCGAGGAAGAGAGATATCAGGACAGACGCACAGGAAAATACCAGGGCGTGCCGCAATCGCGATGTTAATTCCTCGCGGAGAAAGACAGTGGAGATTCCGACTCGCACCGTTCCGAATCGCAGGCGATTGAGGTCCAGAGGCGCGCTCACGTCGTAGACGGTGGGAGCGCTATAGATCATGCGAAGCTGGTCTCGCAGATGGGCATTCTGCAAGTCGGCCAAGGCGGGACGATTCGTAAGCACCTTTCCCAGCAGTTGGGAGTTGCTGTGCAACAGGGCCCGGTTATCGAGGTCGACCACACCTGCGTCATAGACAGACGTGTTGCTACCGGCGATCGAGTCGATCATGTCGTTCAGGTTGGCATCCTCGCGCAGGTAAGCAACAATCGCAGCGGAAACCGCCTTCGGGTTATCGGTATCAACCCGGGTGCTGGCAAGGTCTGGAACAGCATTCGCGGCAACGTAGGCGGCGGTGAGATTGAACATCTTCGCGCTTTCATCCGCGCGGCTGATCCAATTCCGAACGAGCAGGGAAACGTAAAGGTAGGAGAAGGCCGACACCATCACCGCGACCAGGAAGGTGATGGCGAGCACGATTTTAGTTTTGCGGCGCATTGATCAAGATTGAAGTGTGCCCGGAAGGCGGTTCCTTCCGCAGGGAACACGAGAGAGCGGGTCTATTCCTCCTTTCCTGTCATCGCATCGGCGGTGGCGTTACCGTATTCCTTCAACTTGTTGTGCAAGGTCTTGAGACTGATGCCCAGGATTTCCGCAGCCTTGGTTTTGTTGTTGCTGGTAGCCTCCAGAGTCTTCAGGATCAGCATTTTTTCGGCCTCGCCGACGGTCGTGCCCACGCCGAGACGAACCGCGTCGGGATCGTTGGCAGGCTGCCGGACGGCAATCTGTCCAAAACCCGGCGGCAAGTGTTTGGTCTCGACGATAGCCCCTTCACAAACGATGACCGCCCGCTCGAGGGTGTTTCGAAGCTCGCGAACGTTTCCTGGCCATGAATAATTGTTGAACTGGTTCAACACTGCTTCGCTGACCGTTGCCACCTTTCGGCCATGCTTGCTGTTCATTTCGGAAAGCAAAGTCTGTACCAGTTCAGGAACGTCCTCCTTGTGCTCGCGCAACGAGGGCATATGGATGTTGAAGACGTTCAGTCGGTAATAAAGATCGTTGCGAAGTTCTCCGCGAGCGACCGCCTCATCCGGAATTTTGTTGGTAGCTGCCAGCACGCGAACGTCGACGGAAGTCTCGACCTTGCTGCCGAGGCGGCGCAGCTTGCGATCTTCGAGTACACGCAGAAGTTTTGCCTGTGTGCCGACGGGCATCTCGCCGATTTCGTCGAGTAGAAGAGTGCCTCCCTCGGCGAGCTCGAAACAGCCGGTGCGGCGCTCGAGCGCGCCGGTGAAAGCACCCTTCTCATGGCCAAAGATTTCGCTCTCGATCAGCGTTTCGGGAATAGCCGCACAGTTGATGGGAACAAACGGCTTCGCTCGCCGCGGGCTCAACTCATGAATGGTGCGCGCTACCATTTCTTTCCCGGTTCCACTGGCACCGGTGATGAGTACGGAGGCGGTGCTGGGAGCCACCATTTCGATCAAACGAAAAATCTCCTGCATTTTTTTCGAAGGCCCAACGAGCTGGCCCAGCGAGCCAGCATCGCGCAACTTGCGGCGATGGACTTCGAGTTCGACCTTGGCGCCGAGGAGTTCCCCGGCTTTTTCAAGGATCGTGTGCAGGCGATCGGTGTCGATGGGCTTGGTGATGTAGTCGTAAGCTCCCATCCGCATGGCGCGGACTGCGCTATCGATAGTGCCTTGTGCCGTCATAACGATGACGGCCATGGCTTGGCTGGTTTGGTTCTCGGCGAGGCGCTCGAGGAGTTCCATTCCGCCCAGTCGAGGCATTTTGAGGTCAGTAACGATAATGCTGGGGGACCAACGGCCTACCTTGTCCCATCCCTCCTGGCCGTCCGCCGCGGTTTCTACCCGGTAACCCCAAGAAGAAACCAGTTCCGCCAGGCCCGTGCGCTCATTTTCCTCGTCCTCGACAATCAAGACCTTCTCTTGGCTCATAAGCTCCCAGCCCATTATTCAGGTTTCTTGCGTGCTCTAGCAAGCCGTGCATGATCAGACGCTGCAGGAAAGAGGGAAAGCCAGTTGTTCCGATGTCGAAATGAATCCCCGGGTCGATTCTAAAAGTTGTATGTCAAACTGAGACACCAGGGACGATTTTAAGGGTTTTTCCCAGTGCAGATGCTGGTGCATTGCGGCCGATTATTGTGGTCGCGAAGCTTCGTTTTGGCGCATTGTTGCTGTAGAATCTTGCGTCACAAACAACACTCCGTTTTTGGCGTCGTCTCAAGCAGTCCCAAACAATTTCTTGGTTACCCTAGGTGATTTGATTGGATGGTCTAGTTCCGGAGGATTACATGTCACTTTGTTGCGTTTCACGATACGGCCGGAGGACGTGGCTCGGCCTAATTCTGACGCTATCGTTGATTCTATGTTCGAGCGCTGTGCTTGCGCAGCAGGAAGCTCCTCCCAAGGCGGACGTCTTTGCCGGTTATCAGTGGCTCAATCCGGGCGGCAATATTCCAGGTGGAACGGATGCGAGCGGCAACATTATTCCGTTCAAGTTGCCTAGCATGCCGGACGGTTTCGGATTGGCGTTCGGCTATAACTTTCATCCGAATTTCGCGCTCGAAGGCGACTTTGGAGGGAATTATAAGAGTGGGAATGACATTAGCACGTATTCTCTCGGTCCGCGTTTCACGTGGCGCGGTGACGGGATTAATTTATTCGTGCACACGCTGCTGGGCGCCAATCATCTGAACACCGCAAGCTTTGGTGCGCGCACAGGTATCGGGGCAATTCTGGGCGGCGGTATTGATCTTTCAATTACAAAGCACTTCAGTGTTCGCTTGATCGAGGCTGACTATCAATGGGCGAAACAGAACTTCGCAAAAGAAGTTCCCTCGAGCCAGCCCGATCTTCGTCGTCCGAGTTATGAGGGCGCGCGTTTGCGTACAGGTGTTGTGTTCAACTTTGGCGGCGCACCACCGCTGGTTCCGGCCGCCTCGTGCTCGGTTGATCATAACGAGGTGATGCAGGGTGAACCTGTCACGGCGACGGTCAACGCGACCAACTTCAATCCGAAGCATCCACTTACGTATGCATGGAGCGGCAATGGTGGAACGGTCAATGGCAAAGATAATGCCGCTTCGATCGACACAAAGGGTGTAGCCGGCGGCAGCTACACAGTCACGGCTCACGTGACGGATCCGAAAGCGAAGAAGAACGGAGATGCCACCTGCACCGCGAATTACACGGTGAAGGAACCTCCGAAGAATCCACCGACGATGAGTTGCTCGGCCAGTCCAACATCATTGCAAACGGGTGGGACGGTCACGGTCACCTGCACTTGCACGAGCCCGGATGGTGTTCCGGTAACGGTATCGGGATGGACGGCAAGTGGAGGCAGCGTCTCCGGTAATGGCAATGTCGCTACTTTGAATACGACCGGCGCGTCGCCTGGACCGATCACAATCAACGCAACCTGTACGGATTCGCGTGGCCTGACCGCCAACAGTTCGGCGCAGGTCACTGTCGAGAATCCGCCACCACCACCGCCGAAGGCCAGCAAGCTGAGCCAGTGCGACTTCCCGAACCCGAAGAAGCCGTGGCGTGTGGATAACACTTGCAAAGCCATTCTTGATGACGTTGCTCTGCGCCTGCAGCAGGAAGCGGACGCGAAGCTGGTTATCGTGGGCAACGCTGAACCGACTGAAAAGAGGAAGAACCTTGCCGGCGAGCGCGCTCTGAATTCGAAGGCGTACTTGACGGGTGGCGAAGCCAAACAGTCGATCGACCCGAGCCGTATCGAGGCGCGCACCGGTAACGGTGGCACCAAGACCGCGGAATACTGGGTTGTCCCGGCCGGCGCGACGTTTGACTCGGCAGGTACCGAGCCGGTCGACGAAACCCAAGTGAAGGCGGTTCCGGATCATCCGGCCGCACCCAAGAAGAAAGCCAAGAAGGCTCAGTAGGTCCTGCAAGCATTAAGGCCGGTCGGAACCCCGACCGGCCTATTTTTTTTGGTGCCCTAAGGTAACTTGAAGGGGTACCAATACACTGTCACTCTCGAACCGCACGATATACTGTTCGCAACAGGGGTCGAAACACACATGATTTCGAGAGCCATGTCGGGTAAGTTATTGATAGTACTGGCGCTTGGGTTGATTTGCACGGCGTCACTATGGGCCGGCCAATGGGCCGCGATGGGCCCGGACGGCGGTGATGTCCGCAGCCTCACGTACGATCCTCACAACCCGGACCGCATTCTGTTAGGTACAAGCACGGGAACGATTTTTGTTTCAGCAGATGCTGGCCAGAATTGGTCACGCTTTGCCCACCTCGGTGACGAGTACGTTCTCGATCACATCGTCTTCAATCCGCACGACACGAACGTGATTTACGTATCGGCGTGGAGCGTTCAGAGCCAGCAGATCGGCGACGTCTTCCGCACTCGTGACGGCGGCAGGAACTGGCAGACGTTGCCCAGCATGCACAACAAATCGATTCGCGCGATGGCGATGGCAGCCTCCAATCCGAGCGTCCTGGTAGCTGGAGCGCTGGATGGAGTCTTCCGCAGCCGCGACGGTGGTGATTCGTGGGAACGGATGTCTCCAGCCAATCACGCGGAGATCAAGAACATCGAATCGATTGCAATCGATCCGAAAGACCCCAATGTGGTCTATGCGGGAACATGGCATCTGGCGTGGAAGACGCCGGATGGCGGAGCTAATTGGGAGCACATCAACAAGGGCATGATCGATGACTCCGACGTGTTCTCGATCATCGTGAATCACAGCGATCCATCGAATGTGTTTGCCAGCGCGTGCTCGGGCATCTACAAGAGCATGACCGCGGGCGAGCAGTTCTCCAAGATTCAGGGCATTCCGTTCTCGGCTCGCCGGACACGCGTACTGCACCAGGATCCGACGAATCCCAACATCGTTTACGCGGGAACGACCGAAGGCTTGTGGAAAACGATGGATCTGGGCAAGACCTGGAAGCGTGTGAGCAATCCGGAAGTTGTCGTGAACGACGTACTGGTTGATCCGCGGAATTCGGATCACGTGTTGTTGGCGACGGATCGCAGCGGCGTTCTGGTCTCTACGAATGGCGCTTCGACCTGGTCCGCGTCGAATCACGGATACACTCACCGCTACGTCACTTCGATCGTGGCGGACTCGAAGGACGCCAATACGATCTATGTCGGTGTCGTGAATGATCGCGAGTTCGGCGGCGTGTTCTATTCCAAGGACAGCGGTCAGCATTGGATGCAGAAGGCCTCCGGCCTTGGCGGCAAGGACGTGTTCACCTTGAAGCAGGCCAGCAACGGCTCCCTGGTGGCGGGAACGAACCACGGTGCCTTCCTGCTCGAGCGCAATGGCAGCCAGTGGCATCCGATCAACAACGTTGTGTTTGAGAAAGTTTCGTACACGACCGTAAAGAAGGGCACCAAGAAAACTCAGGTTGCCAAGAAGACCATCACGCGGTCGGTGCTTGAGGCCAAGGTCAATGATGTCGAGATCGTTGGAGATCGCTGGATGGCAGCGACCACGAACGGCGTGTACATCAGCAAAGATCTGGGCAAAGCGTGGGTCGGCGGTCCAGTTGAGGGCGAGAAAGATTTCGTCTCAATCGGTTCGAACGGGGAGACCGTGGTCGCGGCAACCCGCACGAAAGTATTCCTGTCGAGCGATAAAGGTGCCACGTTCACTTCGAAGAGCTTGGCATCCTACGTCACCAATATTCGCGGCGTAACGGTCATGCCCGACTCGCAAATTTTCCTGGCGTCTCGCGAAGGTGCATTCCACAGTGCGGACGCGGGCGCAACCTGGGAGCATGTCCTGACCGGCTTGCCTGACAAGGACATCACTTCCATCACCTACGATAGCGGCAGTAAGCGCATGCTGGCGACCACCCTGCAGACCGGGGTTGTATTCCAGAGTTCTGACAAGGGTCGCACCTGGCAGCGCGGACCGGATTCGGGTTACCCGCTTCGCCGGGTGAGCGTGGTGAATGGGCGATTTGTCGGCGCAACACCGTTTGATGGCGTGATCGTTCAGCCGGAGAACGAATCGCAAAGTGCAGCCGCTGGTTCGGGAGGCGGCAGCCACTAGCCCGACTGTTAGCAGACGTTTACATCAAGATCCCGAAGGGCCGATGCTCTCCGGGATCTTTGTTTCTGGGGGAATCGCGCCACGTCGATCTGACCATGCTTGTCCGAAAAAAGTACACGGATGCCAGCCTCCCACTCATTGAAAACCTAATCGTTTCAACTTTCTGAGAATGGCATCTGCCTTGCGACTTGTCGGTCAACGAAGTTGCAGTAGAGGATTGTTCCCATGGTTAGGTGGCAGGCGGCTGTCGTAATGGCAGTAGTTGGTGTCGTAGTGTTTACTGCCGCTTGCGGTCGTCAAACGACAGTCTCACCAGTGGACGCCGGGGTTATTCCTTCCGGGCAGGAAGCCGACCTTCCCTTTGAGCGAACGGCGCAGAAGACCGGAATTTCTCCAACCAGTTCGGTTATACCGCCGGGCGCGAATATTCCACCAGGAACTGCTATCGCGGTGCGGCTGAAATCCGCGATCTCCAGCGCACGCCAACGTACTGGCGACCAATTCGAGGCTGTTCTCGACGAACCCGTTATGCTTAATGGCGAGATTTTGGCCGAGCGAGGGACCATCGTCATCGGGCGAGTAATCGAAGCCCGGAGAGCGGCCCATTCAACGTCTCCTGGATACGTGCGATTGGTTCTCATTTCACTGCCGATACTCGGAAGGACCGCGCCTGTGCAGACATCGAGCGCATTCCTAAAGGGTGCACGCGCCAGCGCGGATTTTTCGCGGGTCTCGACGGAGAAAAGAAACGGGCTCTTGGTGGCGGCAGCTGAAGGTGGAAAAGGGGCAATGCTCGCCTCTGATCCGCGCTTGAGGGTAGGATCACTCGCCAAAGATGTACTTGTGAGTCCGGAGCATCGGCTGATCTTTCGTTTGACTGAGCCTCTCGCGCTTCCACGGCAGGACGATTAGTTTTCCACTGGAACCCTAAACCTTCTCATTCGAAGGCCAGTGCCTCACATCACACGCTGCTGTGACCCGTGCACTTTAGCATTCCCAGAATGGTCCCCATAATCGTTCCCAATAGGGAGCAATGTGTGAGTACGTGGTGACCGACGCGTCCCGATTCGGTTCCCAACCCCCGCCACCTGGCCGATGGCCAAACTCCCGGATCACAGTTGAGAGATTGGAGCGATGGAAAACGTGTTCCAGGTACGGCCGGGGCCAATGAAAGGCTTCGAGTTGGACGTTCTTGAACCGACCTTCGAAGAAAACTCGGAGGGCCTTGCCATCGCCGACGACGAGGATCGCATCCTTTACGCGAACCAGGCTCTGGCTACGGTTTTTGGGTATTCCGAACCTAGTGAGATGTGCGGCAAGTCGCTGGCGAGCTTCCGGCCGGAGAGTTATCGCGGCTGCCGCTTGGGGTCGCTGGGGCAGAACAGTCGCCGCGGTCGCGAAGTGTGCGAATTCAAGGGCCGACGCAAGGACGGCAGCTCTATTCAGGTCGAGGCAAGCTGCTCGAGTTTTCGCGCGCAGGATCGGGAACTCGTCGTCCTCATGGTTCGCGATGTGAGCCGGCGGGAGTGGCGTCGCGTCATGCGAGACAGCGATCGCAGATTTCGAACCATCTTTGAAGCAGCGCCCATCGGCATCGTTCAAAGCAGCCTGGAAGGACGAATTCTGGAGGCTAATCTCGCCGCACAGCAAATGCTCGGCTACGGGTTGGACGAGCTTCGCGGAGCGCACTTCTCCGAGTTCATTCACTCAGAAGATCGTCCCAAGGATTCGGATTTGTTTACGGAACTGACAAGTGGGAAACGGGAAGGCTACGAGCATGAAGTTCGTGTTTTGCGGAAGGACGACAAGGTACGAGAGACCCTGGATTCAGCAGCTTCAAAGATCTCCAACGAACGTAATAACGGAAAGCGAGAAAAACCATGACCACCCTGCAAGCGGTTGTGCCGCCCACAACACCTCAGCTCGAGGGAGCGAATTTTCTCAACCTGCTGATCGTCGATGATGAGCGGTCCATCCGAGATGCGTGTCGCGAGATTGCGCAGTCGCTTGGATTTAACACCTTCGCCGCCGATTCTGCCGAGCATGCGTACCAGATCCTCGAGTCCCAAGGCATCGATGCGGTGTTGCTTGACCTTCGGCTGCCTGGAGCTGGCGGCCTTGAGGCTGTGAATCAAGTGAAGAGCCGACGGCCTGATGCGGTCGTGGTGGTGGTGACCGGGTACGGAACGGTGCAATCCGCGGTTCAGGCAATGAAGAATGGGGCGTACGACTATGTCACCAAGCCATTCAGCCTCGATGAACTGAAGATGCTGCTCGATCGTCTGGTGAACCATCTCAAGTTGAAGACCGAAAACCGCATGCTGCGTGAAAGGATCAAATCGAAACAAGGATTTGGCAGCATTGTGGGCCGCTCGCCGGAGATGGAGAAGCTCTACCGCATCATTGCAAAAGCCGCGCAGAGCACACATCCGGTGCTGATCCTTGGGGAAAGCGGAACAGGGAAGGAGCTGGTCGCGCGATCGATCCATTTTTCGGGCCCGTTTCGCGCCAAGCCGTTCATTCCGGTTGATTGCGGATCGCTGGTGCCCACCCTGATCGAGAGCGAGCTCTTCGGTTATGTAAGAGGCGCTTTCACGGGTGCGCAGCAAGCGAAGGACGGCCTGCTATCGATTGCCGAAGGAGGGACCGTTTTTCTGGATGAAGTGGGCGAACTGCCGGTCGACCTGCAGGCGAAGCTATTGCGGGCCATTCAGGAAAAAGAGATTCGACCCGTAGGCAGTACGAAACGGCTTCCGATCAACGTCCGTATTCTTGCCGCTACGAACCGCGATCTAGAGCAAGGCGTATCGCAAGGCAACTTCCGGCGCGATCTCTACTTTCGACTCAACGTACTCAGTTTGCGCATCCCTCCGCTGC
>Ga0210399_10002814_pt1 | contig 13546 bp, 8 predicted proteins | sample IncBWC14MmetaG_FD_150865 | JGI IMG/M metagenome (GOLD analysis project Ga0210399, IMG submission 150865) | Forest soil microbial communities from Barre Woods Harvard Forest LTER site, Petersham, Massachusetts, United States - Inc-BW-C-14-M | ecosystem: Environmental > Terrestrial > Soil >... | reverse complement strand
GAATGATGTATTTTCAGAAGATGGAATCGAAGATCGCGGACGTGGTCTGATCACTGTATTGCAAGAGGGTATATCACCACCAATCTCGCCAAGTGACGGGAAGTGCTGCGGCTCATGACGCAGCCAGGGGCGGGTTTGCTGAGCAATTGAAGAGGTTCGGTTCGCGCGGGACAGCCTGAAAGCCCTTTTTCCCCTTGGTTTTCTTGTTCCGATCTGTGTTTCCTCACAGTATTATCTGCAGTTCTAATCGGTTATCAAACCGTACCGGGAAACCGCGCGACCAGCGGAAAGCAAAACATCTTGACAAGGATAAGGGGCTGCACTATAAGCCATCCACAGCGATAAGCGGTTAGACAGCCGGGGATGCGCGTGTCCGAATGGCCTCCAAAAGGGGTTGTGAAAGGATTTAATCGAGCGTTGCTACACTTGGGGGGACTATGCAAAACCGAAGATTGAGCGCACGTCTTCTTGTGGTTCTGGTGTTCGGTTTTATTCTTCTCTTCAGCAGGCAACTGATCGCTGGCGTAACGGCGAGTATTTCCGGGACTGTAACGGACCCTTCCAAGGCGGTTGTGATCGGCGCCACCGTTACCGCCACCAACGTCGAGACGGGTGTGGCAACCACGCAAACCACAAACGGGCAAGGATTTTATTCGTTTCAAGCGCTTCCGCTGGGGACGTACACCCTGGACGTACAGCAGACTGGTTTCAAAGCCTACAGGCAGACGGGACTGGTCGTCGATGTCAATTCGGCACTAGTCGTCGATGTTTCGTTGCAGGTAGGAGCAGCGTCTGAAAAGGTTGAGGTATCCAGCGCGGCATTACACGTGGATACCGAGAGCACGCAGATGGGAGAGGTGATCACCGGCAAAGAAATGGTGGATGTGCCGCTCGTATCCCGAAGCTATACCGATTTGCTGACTCTGCAACCCGGGGTGGCGCCCACGCAATCGCAGATGACCGGCGCTTTTGCGGGCCCATTCATATCCGCGGGATTTGCTGTTCCGTTGGTTTCGGGCAGCTTGAACTCAGGGGCGTACTCCGTCAACGGCATGCGCGAGTCTGAAAATGGCTTCATTCTGAATGGGATACTGGTGCAAGAGTTGGGATTTTCCGGCGCAGGAGCGATTCCTAACCTGGATTCGCTGCATGAGTTTCGCATCCTGACCAATAATTTCGACGCCGAGTACGGCAACTATAGCGGCGGACTTATCAACGTGGTCACCAAGTCCGGCACGAACCAATACCACGGCAATCTGTTCGAGTTCTTACGCAATACGGATTTCGACGCGGCGAATTTCTTTGACCACGGAAGCCGGGGCGCCTATCACCAGAATCAATTCGGTGGCACCTTCGGCGGCCCCATCAAGAAGGACAAGATCTTTTTCTTCGGTGATTACCAAGGAAACCGATTGATTCAAGGAGTGACCCAGGTCATCAAGGGGGCGCCTACCACAGATCTTTTGAACGGAAATTTAGCCAGTTTAGAAAGCAGTTTTGTGGATGCACACGGCAATCCAACCGTGGTGAACGGAGCGGCCTTTGCGAGTCAGTTGACCCAACAGTTCGCCACCACCACCCACCAGACTGTTACAGCTAACGAACCCTACTTCATTCCCGGTTGTACACAAGCCACCTGTGTTTTTCCAAACGGAAACTTGCCGACCGGCGCGTTCAACCCAATTTCGATGAAATTGCTGCCGTTCATTCTGCCAGCGAACGGAGCAGTGTCGGGCATCCCGACGTTTACTACGAACTCGGAAGCCATCAATCTTCACGACAATAAGTTCAGCCTGCGTGGAGACGCCAACACCCGATTTGGTCTTCTGACCGCGTACTACTATTACGATAAGTACGACCGCATCGATCCGTATTGGCCCGGCAACGCGCCCGTCTATCCAGGCTTTAACGTAGATGGGAAGGGCCAGACTCATAACATTACCCTTGGAGACACCAAGACGATCAATTCCTCGTCTGTGAATGAATTACGTATCGGGTATTTCCGCTTGGACACCAAGTTCAACCAACCACAAGGCGGAACGTCAATGAACGCTCTGGCTAATCTCGGATTCGCGTCCGGCGCGAACAGGGCGCCCGGTATCTTCCCGTTAGTTCCCGCCCTGGAAGGCGTTCCCGAAATCGACTTCAACAACTTCGTGATCGGAGTGCCAAGCCGTCCGAACGGGCTCATCGACAATATCTACCAGGTCCTGGACAACTACAGCAAAATCATCGGCACACACACACTCAAGTTTGGCGGTCAGTTTCACTACGACCAACTCGAGGAGAATCTCCTTGATAACGTGTCGAACGGCAATTTCTTCTTCGGCAGCAATTTCAACGGTGTGCCCAGCGAAACAGGGAGTGACTTTGCCGATTTCCTGATCGGCGCGCCTAGCCAGTATGTGCAAGGGCAGGCGTTTCCTTCCTACGGCCGAAACTATTATTTCGGCTTGTTCGCTCAGGATAGTTGGCGCGTCAAGTCGAATTTGACGTTCAACTATGGCCTGCGATATGACGTAAGCGCCCCTTGGAGGGTAAAGTTCAATCAATTTCAAACCCTGATCCCAGGCGAGCAGTCCGTCGTAATTCCTGGTTCACCGACTGGGTGGGTGTTTCCTGGCGACCCCCACGTTCCGAGCACTCTCGCGCCAACCCGGTGGAATAACTTCGCTCCTCGACTTGGACTGGCATATGCATTTGGTCAGCACGATGGCTGGCTGGGCAAAATGCTGGGCAGTCCGGGGTCCACCAGTGTTCGCGTCAGTTACGGCATTTTCTACAGCACCTTTGAAGGCGCTACAGACTTCAACGAAATTGGAGACGCTCCATTCGGAAACTTTTCGGGTCAAAGTGAGCCAAACTTTGCCGCTCCATTTACGAACCGAGCTGCAGGGACATCGATTCCAAACTTTTTCCCGGTGGCACCACCGCCGAAGAATTTTTCAAAGAAGAACCCTGCTCTCGTGCCGCCGCTGGATACGCTGCCCGACTTCTTCAGCGCTTTTGGCACGATCGGCAGTTCACCGGCGTTTAACAACCATAATCGTCTTCCGTATGCGGAAGAATATGAGCTCTCTATCGAGCACCAGTTCACACGCTCCGATCTGTTGACTCTCAGTTATGTGGGCACCCAGGCTCACCGCCTGCTTGCCTCGATATCAGCCAATCCGGGCAATCCGGCTTTGTGCTTGTCTTTGAATGCAGCAACTCTAGCGGCAGGCCAAACTCCGTGTGGTCCCGGCGGCGAAAACAATGTCTACATTCGTTCCGACAACACGTTTGCGTTGGGCACGCGCGCCCCGTTCAGTGGAGTTGCTCTGCCGCTGGGTACCGTGTTGCCTTGCGCCCCGGGTTGCTCCACGTTGCTTCCCAACGGGCAGCTGGGCATCATTCCCTTTGGCAACGACTCCTACTTCATCACCGCAGGCGCTTCTTCCTACAACTCAGCGCAAATCAACTATCGCCACACCAGCGGTCGCCTTCAGACGTTGATTGGTTACACCTTTAGTAAGGCGTTTGACGACTCTTCCGGTTACGGCGAGCAGATCAACCCGCTCAATCACCGGCTCAGCCGTGGTCTTTCCGCCTTTGACAGCACCCACAATTTCGTCGCCAGCTATAACTACCTTTTGCCCATCGATAAATTGGGGGGACCAAAACTACTCACGAATGGATGGGCCGTTAGCGGAATCACGAGATTCTCCACCGGCCTTCCCGTTACGTTGGTTGAAACCGACGATCACTCCTTGCTGGGAACAGCATTCGGCGGCCCTATTACTCTTCCGGTGGACACTCCCGACCAGGTCGGGCGTGTAGTCATTACGAACCCGCGAAACAATGGAGGCCAGTACTTTAATGCGTCGGCGTTTGCGCCTTCAGCCGTGGGCCTCGAAGGCGACGCCAGGCGGCGATTTTTCCATGGGCCCGGAATAAACAATTGGGATTTTGCCCTGATCAAGGACACTCGAATCACCGAACGGTTTAATCTCCAATTCCGCGGTGAGTTCTTTAATCTGTTCAATCATGCTCAGTTCTTGACGCCGGGCGGAATTCTCGGGTCGGCATCGTTTGGCGTGACGACAGCAACTCTTCCGGGACGCATTGGCCAGCTTTCGCTGAAGCTGGGTTTCTAACCGAACCGGAAACACAGACGGGAAATAGCAAGACACCGCGGAGACTGGGACTGCCCGGTTTCCCGCAGGCTCCTTCAGGAATGAGAGACCGATTGGCGTTGGCGAAGAGCCAAATCGGCGAAGAACCCACATCACCTTATATGGCGGCCCAAGGCGTACTCGCAGCGACACTCGTAAAACCTGGTCATTACGAAATACGAGAATATCCGTTGCCAGAGCCCGCTCCCGGCTGCGTTCTGGTCAAAATGGAAATGTCCGGGATCTGCGGAACGGACAAACATACTTTTCAGGGTTACACCACACAATACGGCAATCGGACGCTTGAATTCCCGATCGTTCAAGGACACGAGAATGTCGGCACGATTGCCTCGATTGGCGGGAAAGAGACCTACACCGACTTCGAAGGAATTCCACTAGGTGAGGGCGATCGCGTAATAATCGGCGCGAATATTTCCTGCGGGAAGTGTTACTACTGCCGACACGATTTTCCGTATTATTGCTGCGAAAACTCAACTGACTATGGCAATAACCTGAGCGCTAAGGACCCACCGCATTTATTCGGAGGGTGGTCCCAATACATTTACATCCTTCCGGGAAGTTTTCTCGTGAAGGTACCGGACGATTTGCCGTCTGAAGTGGCAGTGCTGACAGAAATTTTTGCGGTGTCCGCCGGTCTGGATCGTGCGAAGCAGATGTCCGCGTTCCCCAATGAATCGTTTCGCTTCGACGACACCGTGGTTGTGCTCGGCGCCGGTCCGCTGGGAATGTGTTTCCTGATGAAAGCGCGCATGCTGGGCGCGGGAACCATCATTGCAATGGATCTTTCGGATTACCGCTTGAATTTCGCGAAGCGCCTGGGTGCGGATCACGCGGTGAACGTGGGGAACACCTCAAAGGAGGAACGCCTGCAGTTCGTGAAGGACTTAACCAGCGGCCGCGGCGCTGACATGGTAATTGAAGGCGCCGGAGTTCCGGAAGCTGTGCCAGAGGCGCTGGAAATGTTGCGCATTGGCGGTTTGCTCATCGAAGCAGGCAACTTTTCGGATCTGGGTGAAGTGGCGTTGAGCCCGCATCGGCATCTCTGCGCGAAAAACGCGCGTGTACTCAGTGTGGGCGGCGAAGAGCCTGCAGCCTATGGGCCGGGGATGAGGCAGATGCTGCGATACATGAAGCACTACCCGCTGCGGGAATTCGTCACGCACCGGTTTGGCTTGCGCGATGTACATGCCGCGATGCAAAAATCGATGGATGGGGACTCGATGAAGGTTGTGCTGGAACCGTGGCAATAGACGCTCGAAGTTTTGCACTTCATCTCAATGAATGGTGGACAAGGAACGTATGAGCACGATTAGAGAACGGTTTCAATTTGCATCGGCTCCCGATAGCTGGGGAGTACTCGACTATCCCGGACCGTCGTGGGAACAATCCTACGAAAAAATGCTGGATGAGATGGTTGGAGCCAGCTACACAGGAACGGAATTGGGTCCTTACGGCTTCTTTCCGACGGATCCGAAAATTCTCCAGCCGCAGCTCGACAAGCGGAAGCTGAAGCTGCTCGCGTCGTTTGTGCCGGTAAAGATGACCGATCCGGGGGCGAGCACCGCCGTGATCGAGCGAATTCGCAAAGTTGGTGACCTCCTCTCAACTCTGAAGGCTCCATTCCTTGTGATCGCAGATGACCAATCGAACGAGCGGAATGCGTATTCCGGGCGCGCGTACGACGAGGGTTGCCCCAAGCTCAACGCCGAGCAGTGGAAGCACATTGGGAAAATCGTCGCTGACGCGGAGAAGGTGGCAAACGACTTCGGATTGGATCTTGTATTCCATCCGCATGTAGCGACCTACGTGGAGACTCCCGAGGAATGCGAGCTTTTCTTTGATGCAACGTCGCACACGAATGTCGGCCTGTGTCTCGATACTGGGCACTGCGTTTACGGGCACGGCGACTCGGTGAAGGAGGCTGAGAAATATAAGAGCCAGCTTCGGTTCGTTCACATCAAGGATTGCGACACGAGCGTATTGGAAGCCGCGCGGCGCAACAAATGGACATTCGAAGAGGCCATCGAACACAAAGTATTCACAGTGATCGGACAAGGCAATATTGATTTCCCTGCCTTTTTCCGCACGCTCGTGCGGAACGGCTACTCCGGCTGGTCGGTGGTAGAGCAAGACGTGAAATTTGGCGCGACGCCGATTCCGCCGGCACAGAGCATTGCGGCCAGCTTGAAGTACTTGCAGGGGATTGTGAACGACCTCGGGGCCGCAGCCACGGCGAACTAGTGAGGTCGTCAGATTTTTGTTGTGGGTGCCGCTCGTCGCCCGCGAGCAGTTAGAATCTTCGGAAAGGATTTTCAGATGCGCAAGCTGGGCGTAGGTGTACTCGGCGTCGGGGAGATGGGCAAGCGCCATGCCGAAAATGTTCGCCGGCTCGTGCCCGAAGCCCGCTTGGTCGCGGTGGCGGATGCCGCCGCGGAGCGTGCTCGCCAGGTCGCAACAGAACTCGAGATCGAACACTCCTACGGCAGCCTGGACGAAATGTTGCAATGCAAAGATCTTGACGCGGTTGTGATCGCGACTCCCGATAAATTCCATGCGCAGGCCATAGAAATTGCGGCCCGCGCAGGGAAGGCCATTCTTTGTGAGAAGCCCTTGGCGCTGAATATTGCCGACGCGCGAGCGGCGCTCGCAGCAGTGACCAAAGCACATGTTCGTTTGCAGATTGGGTTCATGCGGCGCTATGACCCGGCATATGCGGCAGCGATGAAACGGATCGATGACGGCGAAATCGGAACACCTGTGATTTTCAAATCGGTAGGCCGTGATAAGGACGCACCGCCGCTGGCGGCGTACCAGTCGAACCTGAACGGTATGGTGTTTTACAACAACACGATTCACGATTTCGATTTGGCCCGCTGGCTGATGCAGGATGAGATCTCCGAGGTTCATTCCTACACAACCGTGGCGATTCGCCCTGAGGTTGCGCGTTATGGCGATATCGTTGCCAGCGTAGTCAACCTTCAATACCGGCATGGCGCGATTGGCAACGTCGAGTCGTATGTGCAGGCTGTTTACGGCTACGACGTCCGCACAGAAATCGTCGGGTCAAAAGGCTCGATCCTCGTCGGAAGTCTTCGACAGGCTCCTGCGACATTCCTGAGGGCTGAGGGAGGCGTACAAATTCTTGCGGACCACTTTCTCGCGAGGTTTCAGGATGCGTATCTGGCCGAGGTTCGGGATTTCGTGCAAAGCATTTTGAATGACCGTCCGCCTCGAGTTTCCGGCGATGACGGTATGAAGGCGCTCGCAATTGCGGTTGCGGCCGAGAAATCTTATCTGCAAAAGACGGCGGTCAAAGTCACGCTCGAAGTGGGCTTACCCGCGTAAGCTTAGCGTTCTATAAAGAGAGACGTATGACTCAAGCGACTGGCACAGCTTATAAAAGTCCGCTGCACAGGATGACGCAAACTACGCCGACTTGCCTCTGGAATGATTCTGCTTCCATCCAGGAGTTGACATACTCGATCGAGCATGGCGCCGTTGGGGCTACGTGCAATCCGGTAATCGTCCACGGGATCCTCAAGAAGGAAATAAATACCTGGAAGAGCCGCATTCAAACTCTGATCTCCGAACTCCCCACTGCCACAGAGGATGAGATCGCATGGCAACTCGTGCGGGAGGTCTCCGTGCAGGCCGCCGCACTGCTAAAACCAATTTTCGACACACACCATGGCAGAAACGGGCGCCTTTCCATTCAGACTGATCCGCGGCTCTTTCGCGATTGCGAGGCAATTGTGGAGCAGGCAGTGGAATTCAGCCGGCTCGCGCCCAACATGGTTGTAAAGATCCCGGTCACGCAGGCTGGGATTCCAGCGATTGAGGAAGCTACCTACCTGGGAATCAGCATCAACGCAACCGTATGCTTCTCGTTGCCGCAATGTATCGCAGTCGCGGAGTCCGTCGAGCGCGGCCTCAAGCGCCGGGAGCGGGAAGGCAAGGAAATCGCGACGATGGGGCCAGTGTGCACCATCATGGTGGGACGCCTCGATGACTGGCTGAAGGTGCTGATTGAAAAAGAAAATATCTCCATCGACCCGGGGTATCTGGAGTGGGCCGGGGTCGCCGTGTTCAAAAAGACCCATAGGATTTTCCGTGAACGCGGTTATCGAATTCGGTTGCTCTCGGCTGCATTTCGAAACCACATGCACTGGAGCGAGCTTATAGGAGGTGACGTGGTAATTTCGCCTCCTTATTCCTGGCAGGTTCGATTTAATGCGAGCGATATTGAGCCGCGCTCCCGTATCGACGAACCTGTCCCGCCCAAAATGGTCGAGGAGCTATCGAGGAAGTTCGCCGATTTCCGGCGAGCGTACACCGAAGAAGGCCTCGCGATCGCGGAGTTCGATTCGTTCGGACCGACACGCCGGACTCTCCGCCAATTCATCAGTGCTTGCCACGACCTCGACAGCTTGGTGCGCGATATTCTCATTCCCAATCCCGACACAGCATAGACCCGCAAACGTAGGCGCTTATTGCAACCGTGAAATCGCTTCATCGCAGTTCTAGTGAGGAGGGTGGACATGGGAAAACTGGCGATTACAGGCGGCGAGCCCTTGCGCAAGACCCCGTTCACAACCTGGCCAATGTCCACGAAAGAAGAGTTGCAGGCACTTGAAGATGTGCTCGCCAGTTCTAGGTGGGGCGGCCAGCCCTTTCCTGGCAAACACGCACAAGCGTTCGCCAAGAAATTCGCAGAGGTTCACACTGCCAAGTATGCCCAGTGCGTAAACACCGGAACGGTTGCGATCCAGGCCGCATTGAAAGCGATTGGGATTCGTCCTGGAGACGAGGTGATTGCGCCGGCGTACACGTGGGAAGGCACCGTCGGGCCGGTTCTACTCGTCAACGCAGTGCCCGTCTTCGTCGATATCGATCCGGACACCTACTGCCTTGACGCAAAACTGATTGAAAAAGCCATCACCCCGAAGACAAAGGCGATTCTTCCGGTTCACCTGGGGATGCGCTTCGCGGACATGGACGAAATATTGCGTATTGCGAAGGTACATAACCTAAAAGTGATCGAAGATTGCGCCCACGCGCACGGCGGAATGTGGCGGGATAAGGGCGCGGGCTCGATGGGCGATCTCGGAGCATTCAGCTTCCAATCGAGCAAACTCATCACGTCGGGAGAAGGCGGAGCCGTTATTACCAACAATCTCGAATATATGGAGATCGTCCAAAGCTATATCAACGCCGGACGCGCCAGCCTGACCGACCAGTATCACCACCGCATCGTCGGCTTCAATTACCGGCTGGGTGAATTTCAGGCGGCCGTGCTCGGTCCGCAGCTCGACCGTTTGCCGGAACACGCGACGATCCGCGCGCGAAATATGAAGCACTTTGAATCCCGGATTAAAAATACGTCCGGTATCGGTCTTTTGAAACCCGAGCCAAGGATTACAAGGCAGGCGCCGTACGGCTACGTCATGAAGTATTTCGCACCGCAATGCAAGGATGTTCCACGCGCGGCTTTCGTCGGCGCATTACAACTAGAAGGTATTCCCTGCGACGGCCTCTTCTACGAACCGGTCTACAAAAGCTCGCTCTTCCCTGTGGATGCTTCCGATTTTCCGGCGCTCAGTTGGGGCCGCGAAAAGCCGCTCGATCTTAGAAACATGTATGCGTGCCCCGAAGCAGACCGTGCCGCCTACCATGAAGCCGTGTGGTTTCCCCACCAGCTTTTCCTTGGAAGCACCCGGGATGTGGATGCGATCGCGGACGCAATCCACAAGGTGCTCGGTGGAATCGAGGAATTGCGCGGGCTTGATCATAAAGCGATCCGCAATCAGCGGCTGGGTCGCGCAGATCGCGAGAGTTAGCCGGGTAGAGTTCCGCGCTGCGCTCAAATCTCCATGAAGATTGCCCCAAGGGTAGGTTTTGCCGTCGTCGGTCTCGGCGCTATCGCGCAGAGCTCAGTGCTGCCTTGCTTTATGAGGAGCAAACGAGCCGTACTCGCGGGCTTAGTTGGCCGGGATAAAGAAGACGCCAGCCGGTTGGCTCGCAAATACAAGGTCCACGCTTTCTACGGCGCCGACGAGTACGCCGCGTGTTTGGCGAATCCTGAAATCGTCGCCGTGTATGTCGCTACTCCCCCGGGTGAACATTCAAAATTAACGATCCAAGCCGCAGAGGCCGGCAAGCATGTGCTATGCGAGAAGCCACTCGCGGCGCGCGTGGAACAATCCGCGCAGATGGTGGAAGCTTGCCGCCGGAACGGAGTGCTCTTGATGACGGCGTACCGCAAACATTTCGAGCCAAGCTGTCTTTATTTGAAAGAGCTTATTCAAAACGGAGATCTGGGTCGAATCGACGCGATTCACACCGCATTCAGTGAACTCCATTCCCCGGGAATCTCTTTGCCCTGGCTCCTGAATTCGAACATGGCCGGCGGCGGACCTCTAACGGACTTAGGAATTTACTGCGTGAATACCTCTCGCTGGCTGCTGGGAGAAGATCCCGCTTCTGTGACTGCACAGACGTGGGTACACGACACGGTGCGCTTCTCCGAGGTGGAAGAGGGAATCTCATTTCGGCTGCAGTTTCCGACGGGTACGATCGTGCAAGGTAGTTCTTCCTATAGCGCGGTGATCTCCTCATTCATATTCGTTCAAGGAACGAAAGGTTGGGTTTCATTGACGCCTGCGTTTCCGTTCGACGAAGAACGCCGGCTCACCGGAAAACTTGGAAAACGGTGGATCGAACGAAGATTCAAGATTACCGACGAGTTCCTCCCGGAGGTGGACGCGTTTGCTTCGGCCATCCAGAACAAGCGTAGTATCGAACCCGATGGCGTCCAGGGGAATCGGGATATGATCATCCTCAATGCAATCTATGAGTCTGCACGAAAGCAGCAGGCGGTTTCCATAGGATACTGACGATTCATGGCTCCTTCGAACAAGAAGACGCGAAAGAAGGCTGGGAAGGCGGCCAGCATCTACGACGTTGCCCGCGAATCCGGTGTGTCCGTCTTCACCGTCTCGGCTGTCGTGAACAAGAAAGCGCATGTTGGCAAGCGTCTTCGTGAACGTGTGGAGACCGCGATTCGCAAACTCAACTACCGGCCCAATCTTATTGCGCGGAGTCTTGCAAACCGGCGGACACACACGATTGGCATGATCGTACCAGACATAGGCAATCCTTTCTTTCCGATGGTGGTCCGCGGCGCTGAGGATGCCGCGCAGAAACACGGCTACAATCTGCTGCTTTGCAACAGCGACGACATTCTCGACAAGGAGGAGCGTGCAGTCGAGCTGCTCATTTCCAAGCGAGTTGACGGTATCCTGCTCACAAAAGCTGCCGAAAACTTCCGCCCTCCCATGCAGCAGATGATCAAAGAGGCCAACATTCCTTTTGTCCTTGTCATGCGCACGTACACGGCACTCACGAACGATGCCGTCATCACGGATGACTATCACGGCGCGTACGAAGCCGTGCGCCATCTGGCGCGAGCGGGCAGGCAACGCATTGGACTCATCAGCGGCCCACTGAAAATAAGCAACGCGAAGGAGCGCTGGCAGGGTTTTCACGATGCGCTCAAGGCGGAGGGTCTTACTTACGAGTCCGGATTAGTTATCGAAGGGGACTACCGGATCGAATCTGGATTCCGCGCAGGGCATGCCCTGCTGTCTCACCGCCCGGATGGCATCTACGTCGCGAACCATCTGATGACGATCGGCCTGCTGAAAGCGGCCGAGGAAATGGGCATGAGTTGTCCGGATGATTTCGGACTGGTGAGTTTTGACGATTATCCGTGGCTGAGTATTTTTCGGCCACGGTTGACGACGGTAGAACTGCCAAAGCATCAACTCGGTAGCGAAGCGGTCGAACTTCTGATTCGGCGAATCACCGGAGACACCAGCAAAGCTGTGGTGAGGAAACTTCAGCCGGAATTGCGCGTACGTGAGTCCTGCGGGTTCGCCTTACATTTGGCACGTGTTCAAGCGCCGGATCGAACGGTTGCGCAGTGACTCTGGCGCTCTATGGTGCGTTGAAATCGAATAGCTTGGGCCGCAGCTTAAAACCGCGCGTCTTATAAACCAGGTACACAAACCCTACCGCCAGCCATACCAGGCCCGCATATTTCGTCCAGGGTTGAAGGCTGATCAACAGCAGGAAACAAAACACAAAACCAAATCCCGGAACAAATGCATCGACAAAGAATCTCCGATGTCCAGCCGCTTCCGGAGAAAACCAGAACTGCCGCAGTGCCGACACATTGACGCCCATGAAAGCCAGAAGGGCGCCGAAGGTGACGATCTCCGCAGCGCGCTCCCACGGAATTGTAAGCACCCCAATGTACGCAAGAACTCCCACGATCCAGACGTTGTAGATTGGATTGCTTTTCTTGGGGCTCAGATAGCCGAAGATTTTTTTCGGTAGCACGTCATCGCGTCCCATACTGTAGAGCAAACGCGCTGCGCCCACGTGTCCGGCCAGTCCACATGCAATGCTCGAGACCAGAAGCATCACACCGTAAACGGTAAAGAGTATCTGTCCACCCGCTACACGCGCCACGTCCATAAACGCCGTCTCCGGATTCTGAAATGTTGAGAAATCCGGCCAAACTCGTTGCGCAATGTAAACCTGCAAGCCGCTAAAAAGCCCGGTGAAGACGCACACCAGCACCGAGGCCAGCAAAACATTTCGTTTCGGATTCTTCACTTCCTCCGCAAGGATGGACACGCCGTCAAATCCGATAAATACCAGCGCTGCGAGCGACGTCCCCGCAGCCAGGGCTCGCAGATGGAACGTAGCTGGATTGTAAATCGGCTGCATCGAGAAAAGGCCGGCGAAGCTTTCGCGTAGAACGATAAAACGGAACGCCGCAACGAGAAACACGGCGGTGACCAACACCATGAAGCCGAGCATCACCTCATCTGTCCGCGCCGTGAATTTGATCCCCTGCACAGTCACCAGGGTGATGAGTCCTACAGCGAGCGCGGCGATAATCGCGAAGGGAATGCGCGGCATAACGCGCTGAACCGCAAGGACAGCGTAGAGAGCATTCTGAATTGGTTGAAACAGATACTCCAAAAACATCGCCCACCCAACGATGAAACCAAGGTATGGATTCAAGCCTCGGCTTATATAGGTGTAGACGGATCCGGAGGATGGATACTTAGCGGCCATACGCCCAAAGCTGACGGCCGTGACCGACATCGCTACCATCGCCACAAGTAAAGTTGTTACGGCGTGCCCTTGCGAGAGCACCTCTGCTTCACCGAACAGCGGAACCGCGGCGATTGGTGACGTCAGGATGATGCCGTAGTAGATAAGGTCCCAGAGATGTAGAACTCGTTTGAGATGAGGCGGTTGCGCGGCCGTCGTTGCTGCTGGGGCCGCTTCTACGGTTG
>Ga0210399_10002812_pt1 | contig 13549 bp, 9 predicted proteins | sample IncBWC14MmetaG_FD_150865 | JGI IMG/M metagenome (GOLD analysis project Ga0210399, IMG submission 150865) | Forest soil microbial communities from Barre Woods Harvard Forest LTER site, Petersham, Massachusetts, United States - Inc-BW-C-14-M | ecosystem: Environmental > Terrestrial > Soil >... | reverse complement strand
CCCCGAGACGCAGGCAAATTGTGATCCTGATCACAATTCATCGGAAATATTCCAAATACGCCAAGTTTGTTCAAGACGACAGGATTCCGGCAGAGCCACAATCCGCCCAGATCATCGAAAGGAGGGCAAGCCCATGGAGAAAGCCGAGCCGATTCACGTTCAACCAAACTCGGTTACGACAATGGGGTCGGCCGCCGCATGCAGCTTCTCTGGGTGTATCATGCCCGTCATGGCCTCCTCAGAACAGGGATCCGAGCGTTTGAATGCGCAACTCCTAGTTGACTCGATTCCTGCCCTGATTCATACGGCCAGGCCAGACGGTTACCTCGATTACTTCAATAAGCCTTGGCTGGAATATCTTGCCGTCACTTTGGATAAAGTGGCCGGCTGGAACTGGACCGCTTACGTTCACCCCGAAGACGTTGAGGGGATTGTGGCCAAGTGGCGAGCCTGCCTCGCGACTGGGGAAATCTTCGAGTACGAAACTCGCGTCCGTAGAGCAAATGGAGAATACCGCTGGATGTTTCACCGGAAAGTGCCACTTCGCGATGCACACGGCAACATCGTCAAGTGGTATGGATCGAGCCTCGATATTGAGGAACGCAAAGCCGCTGAAGAGAAAATCCGCGAACAAGAAACAGAGCTTCGGAAGATGCTGGACCTCACGCCGCAGCACGTTTTTGTATACGAACCGGACGGAAGCCCAATCTACGCCAATCAAGGGGCGCTTGAGTATTTCGGTGTCGAGGCTGACCAATTACTAGCGGAGTCTCGAATCAATTTCGTTCATCCAGATGATCGTGAACACTTTCTCGCCGAAAGAAAGAAGGAATTGCTCACGGGGGCGCCCCATGAATTCGAAGCTCGATTGCTGAGGCATGACGGGACCTTTCGCTGGTTTCTGTTCCGCCGAAATCCGCTCAAAGATGAGCGGGGGCAGATACTACGGTGGTACGGCACGGCTACCGAAATCGAGGATCGAAAAAGAGCTGAGGAGGCACTCCGGACCAGTGAAGCGTACTTGGCGGAAGCGCAGAGGCTGAGCCAAACCGGCAGTTGGGCCTGGACCCCTGCAAACGACAATAGATACTACTCGGAGGAGTGCTATCGCGTGCTGGGTTTCGACCCGCATGGACCCCCACCGCCGCTAGAAACCGTCATTCAGCGGATTCATCCGGACGATCAAGCCGATTGCAGGGAACGAGTCGCGAAAGCCTTCGATCACAAGGTGGATTTCGAACTGGAATACCGAATCATCCATCCGGACAAAAGGGTCAGGGACATTCACTGCATAGGCCACACAGTCCTTGACCGATCTGGAGATCTCGTTGAGCTCGTGGGTACCGTCATCGATATCACTGACCGCAAGCGCGCAGAACAAGCCCTGCGGCGCAGCGAAGCCTACCTAGCGGAGGCGCAAAGACTCAGTCATACAGGCAGCTTGGGCTGGAAGGTTTCCAGCGGGGAGATCTTCTGGTCTGACGAGACCTTCCGAATCTTTGAATGTGATCGAAAGATAAAACCGACTGTGGAATTTGTCCTCTCGCGAGTTCATCCGGAGGACCGCGATCTGGTGCAGCAGCAAATCGACCGAGCATCGCGTGACGGCGCGGGCTTTGATTTCGAGCATCGGCTGCAACTGCCCGACGGTTCCGTCAAGCATGTCCGAGTGACCGCTCATCCTTCGCGGGATAGCGCGGGTAACTTCGAGTTCGTAGGAGCAGTAACCGATGTTAGCGAGCAACGCCACGCAGAAGCGGTGATCAGAGAACAAGAAGCGGAGCTTCGTGAGGTGGTCGATACCATTCCAGCGATAGTTTGGAGCGCACGACCGGACGGCTCGAATTCTTACGTCAACAGCCGATTCGTAGAGTACTGTGGGATGGCGCCAGAGCAGATTGCCGGAGCAGGTTGGCAGGCCGCAACTCGCCCCGATGGCCTTGAACGACACAAGGCTAAGTGGCTCGCGTGCGTTGCCAGCGGCGAGCCGTTTGAGGACGAGGTGGGTTTCCGCCGCGCGGACGGACAATATCGCTGGCATTTGCAGCGTGGCATCCCCCTGCGGGACGAGGCTGGCAACATCGTCAAATGGTATGGCGTCCTCACCGACATTGAAGATCGCAAGCGGGCGGAAGAAAAAATCCGCGAACAAGAGAGAGAGCTCCGACAGATGCTGGATCTCACCCCGCAGCACGTCCACGTTTTGGCCGCCGACGCGACTCTTGTTTATACCAACGAGGTGGCGCTTAAGTATCACGGGCTCACCCTGGATGAGTGGAAGGAGCGTCCGTTTACAGAGTGGCGGGCTGACGAGGTTCCATTCACGGTCTTCCACCCAGACGATAGGGAAGGCCTCATGGGCGAACTTAGAAACAAATTCTTAAGTGGGTCTCCCCACGAAACCGAAGCGCGGTTGCTTAGAGACGATGGCAAGTATCGATGGTTCCTTTTCCGCTTCAACCCGCTGCGAGATCGCCAAGGGTGCGTAATGCGCTGGTATGTTGCGGGTACCGATATCGAAGACCGCAAGCGAGCTGAGGAGAAACTGCAACAAGAAAACGTCGCTCTGCGTGAAGAAATCGACAAAGCCTCCATGTTTGAAGAGATCGTTGGAACATCTCCGGTGTTGAAAAGCGTACTCTCGCGCATTTCCAAAGTCGCGCCGAGTGATTCTACGGTCCTTATCACGGGTGACACAGGAACGGGGAAAGAGCTCGTTGCACGCGCCATACACCGACGATCGGATCGTGCTTCGCGTGCATTCGTTAGTGTGAACTGTGCGGCAATCCCCCGTGATCTTATCGCTTCTGAGTTGTTCGGCCATGAGAAAGGCGCCTTTACGGGCGCGACTCAGCAGCGCCCGGGTCGGTTTGAATTAGCAAATGGCGGTACGCTCTTCCTGGACGAAGTCGGAGAGCTTCCAGTTGAGACACAGATCGCGCTCCTGCGTGTTTTGCAGGAGCACGAGTTTGAGCGTGTCGGCGGCACTCGTCGAATCCGCGCTGACGTTAGGGTGATTGCAGCCACTAATCGTGACTTGCAGGCCGCCATCAGCGCTGGGTCCTTTCGTAGTGATTTGTTCTATCGGCTGCATGTGTTCCCGATTGAGATACCTTCTCTTCGAGAACGACGAGCGGACATTCCCCTGCTGGTCGAATACTTTATCGATCGCTATGCGCGAAAAGCTGGCAAGAACATAAAACGTGTCAACAGGAAGACGCTGGAATTGCTTCAGTTATATCCCTGGCCGGGCAACATTCGCGAACTGCAGAACGTCATCGAGCGTTCGGTGATACTCTGCGAAACAGAGATTTTCTCGATCGACGAAAACTGGTTACCGCAGCCGCCGCCTCTGACACCAGAGTCGAAACAGCAAGTTGAGCTCCCTCGGAGACTCCTCGTGCAAGAGAAGGACATGATCGAGGCTGCCCTGAAAGATACCCGTGGCCGTGTGTCGGGACCCACGGGCGCTGCGGTCAAGTTGGGGATACCTCGGTCTACTCTGGAATCGAAGATACGTTCACTAAAGATCGACAAGAATCGCTTCAGGCCCGATCCGGGAAATTGAGGGCTCCCGTTTCCCGCAAACTACTCTCAAATACGCCTACAATTATCAGGTCGGCAGGTTGAATACTTTGCTGCCATATCCGTATCTTTGTTGGTGTTCCGCTGAAAAAAGTAGTACCCCGGCATGTAGGCGTCGAAAGCTCCCGGATTGGCGGGACGCAATCGTGCCAAGTCTGCTTGTTGTTGCGAAGTAAAACGCAGCCGGAGACCGAGATGACGTAGTCATCGCGTTTGATCATCAGGATTTCTTGAGCTGGGCGTACTCGGTTTTGGCTTGTAGATAGATGCGAAGATCGCGGTCGGCATCTTTCCAAATGGTAAGGAATTCTTGGTAGGATTCGCGGGCGGATGCATTATCGCCCATCAGTCTCTCTGCCCGACCGAGTTGCAGCCGGGCCAGCGGGCCGGTGATATATCCCCAGCACAAACCCGGATTGTCAATCAGCTTTTGGAACTCGACCGCTGCCGAGCGGCCATCGCCTGACTCCAGGTAGGCCAGGCCACGGATGTAGGCCGGGTAGAGATAATCGAACGACTGGGTGAATGCGAGATCGTACTGAATGGTCCCGCGGAGCAGATCGACGGCGGCATCGGGATCGTGCTGCCGCAACTTCACCGCGGCGCGAACTGTGGGAACAAGATACTTCTGCACAATAGTGTCCTTGGTGCTTCCTGGCTAACTTCGTCTGCGAGCCGTTCGGCTTCGTCGGTTCTCCCCGACCGAGCGAGCGAGAGAGCCAAAGTCATTCTTTGGTTTCGATCCAATTTATGGTGAAGTGCCTGGTCCTGGGTCTTGCGCGCCTGGATTGCCCTGCCCGCCTCTGCGTTGCGAAGGGCCGAAACAACAAGGGCTTCGGAAATATGATCCGGGTCCGAAGGCAGCGTCGATGCCTGTAGTTGTAAGCGATCTGCGGAATCAAAGTGCCCCTGCTGAGCTTCAAATGTTGATCGCTCGCGCAGGAAGACGACTCGATTAAGGCCATGCGCTTCGCCCTCGAAGATCCGGTCGAGAGCGCCCCGATCACCTTCGATGAATGCCAGTCGCAATCTTTGGGTCCTCAGTCCGAGGCTGTCAGCCGCGCCGTCTCATCCTCTGCGTCGGCCGCACGCTGGAGCTGGCCTAGTCTAAGCAGCGTGTTCGCCAGGTTAGTATGAAAGAATACATTGCGAGGAAAGAGTTCCAGCGCCCGAAGTTGAACGGAGTAGGATTTGTCGAGTTCCCCGGTCACGTCACTGTAATAGAGAAGCTCGATATTCAGCCTGTCCTTTTCCGTCATGCGGTCGCGCAATTGGTAGGCGCGCGTGAATGAAGCTGCCATTAGATCGTAATGGCCGAGAGCTCCGTTGGCCTTTTTGGGACAGCTCGGCGACCTGGAGTTCGTGGGAGCAATTATCGATATCATCAGCGAAGAGAGCTTCCGCCTCATCGTTGAGACGATTCCTGGTCTCATCGCGGTCATGACGCCCGAGGGCGAGGTCGCGCACGTCAACCGCCAGGTCCTTGATTACTTCGGTCGCACGCTTGAGGAATTGAAGAAATGGGGTACGAGTGATGCGGTTGACCCGGTCGACCTTCCTCGGGTGAAGGTTGCCTGGCAGCATGCCGTAGAGACCGGCTCGCCGTACGAATTTGAGCATCGCATCCGTCGGGCCGATGGCGAATACCGGTGGTTCCAATCGCGCGGCCTCCCACTGCGTGACGCCAACGGCCACATCGTCCGTTGGTACAATCTACTGACGGATATCCATGCGCGCAAGCAGGCTGAAGACAGGCTTCGCCAAGAAAACATTGCTCTGAAGCGTGCCGAAGAAAAGATCCGGGAACAAGAAACCGAGTGGCGGCAGATGTTGGAGTTCACGCCTCAACTCGTCCGTGTATTCGGACCCGACCACGAACGTATTTATGCCAACCGCATAGGGCTTGATTATCTGGGAGTCAGCCTGGAAGAGTGGCGGCAAATAAGCGACATGTATCGGTTCGTTCATCCCGATGACGGGGATCGGATGCGCGCTTTTTTTGACCGTGCTCGTACTATCGGCGATGCTTGCGAGTTGGAGGTGCGGCTGCGCAAAGCTGATGGAGGTTATCGTTGGTTTCTCGTTCGGTACAACCCTGTGCGCGACCACAAAGGGCAGGTCATGCGATGGCATGTTGCCGGTACCGACATCGAGGATCGCAGGCAGGCTGAAGAGAGGCTTCAGCGCGAGAACGTGGCTCTTCGGGAAGAAATCGACAAAAATTCGATGTTCGAAGAGATTGTCGGGGCTTCTCCAGCTTTGCAAGCCGTGCTCTCGCGCATTTCCAAAGTTGCGCCGAGTGATTCGACAGTCCTCATAACCGGTGAAACTGGAACAGGCAAGGAGCTTGTTGCACGCGCCATCCACCGACGATCAAATCGCGCCTCGCGCGCATTCGTGAGCGTGAACTGTTCAGCGATACCCCGTGACCTGATCGCCTCAGAGTTGTTCGGGCACGAGAAGGGCGCCTTCACGGGCGCGACTCAGCAGCGCTTGGGTAGGTTTGAACTAGCAAACGGGGGTACGCTGCTCCTGGACGAAGTCGGAGAACTGCCACCTGAGACGCAAATTGCCCTCCTGCGTGTTTTGCAGGAGCACGAGTTTGAACGTGTCGGCGGGACACGCCCGATACGCGCTGACGTCCGGGTGATCGCAGCCACCAACCGCAACCTCCAGGCCGCCATCAGCGCTGGGTCTTTCCGTAGCGATTTGCTTTACCGCTTGCATGTTTTCCCGATTGCGATTCCTCCTCTTCGAGAACGGAAAGAGGACATTCCTTTGCTGGTCGAATACTTTATCGATCGCTATGCGCGAAAAGCGGGCAAGAACATCAGGCGTGTCAACAAGCGGACCCTCGAATTACTTCAGTCCTATCCTTGGCCCGGAAACATACGTGAATTACAAAACGTGATCGAGCGCTCCGTAATACTGTGCGAAACCGAGACTTTTTCCATTGAGGAAAGCTGGTTGCCCGGGCAATCTTTTTCCGCAGATGTGAACAGCTGCACGGAGCTCCCACAACGACTTTTGGTACAAGAGAAGAACCTGGTCGAGGCTGCTCTGAAAGAAAGCCGGGGTCGCGTGTCAGGGCCGACCGGGGCCGCAGCCATGTTGGGCATACCGCGATCGACGCTGGAATCGAAGATTCGCTACCTGAAGATCGACAAGAATCGTTTCAAGGCATAGAGAAAACGATCCTGCTTCAGATCCACTGGTGAGTTCTCGCCATTTGGCGAAAACCTGCCAGGCATCTACGTGTTAAGTGACGTATTTTCAGCTGCATAGCTTTGGCGGTCACTTTGCACGTGGCATTCGCATGTCCAGGATTCGGCGATGTTCACTGTTTGGTTTTGCCCTGGTACAAGACACGTTCGCAAAACTGGGTGGAATGCGGGCGGTTCTTCTGTTGTCACTGATTCTTAGTGGTTGCCATGCTACAAAGCCTGAGCCGGCAACTGTAAGTTATCTCCGTCTCGGTTGGTCTCAACCAGATGATCTGCCAGAAATGGAATCTTTGTTGCAGCAGTTCACTCGAGAAACCGGGATCCGCGTCCGCGATCTCCCTGTTCCTGAGACGACTCTAGATCAGTTAGACCTCTCGCGCAGGCTCCTAAAGCAGGCTGCCGCCGGGCCCGATGTGCTTGCCGTTGACGTGATTTGGCCCGGAGTTCTGCAGCCCGACTTAGTTGATCTTCAACGCGAGGTGGCCGACGAATTTCCACTGCTCGAACCACAGTTATTGCGAAGCTACGAAGCGGACGGGAAACTCGCAGCTGTTCCTTACACCGTTCAAGTCGGTGTCCTTCAGTATCGACGCGACCTGCTGCGTGAATACGGTTACCAGCGTCCTCCCAGAACTTGGGACGAACTCGAGAAAATGGCTGCCAGGATCCAGGCGGGCGAGCGGGCCAAAGGCAACAAAGATTTTTGGGGGTACGTCTGGCAGGGAGCAGTCGCTGAGGCTCTGACCTGTAACGCCATTGAGTGGCAAGCAGCCGCGGGCGGGGGGCGTATTGTCGAAAGCAATCGAACGATCAGCGTGAACAATCCCGCAGCAATAGGCTCATGGCAGAGAGCCAAACATTGGATCGGCTGGATCTCGCCGCCCAGCGTTCTCGCGTATCAGGAGCTTGATTCTCTCAACATTTTCGACAAGGGAGGAGCGGCATTTGGTCGTATTTGGGGCGGAGCCTCGATTACGCGTACAGCTTTGTTCCGTCAAATGCATTGGCGAAATTCGTTGGCCCAAAGCATAACTGGATACACCACCATTCCTGGTGGATTAACCGGTGGGGCGGGAACGCTAGGCGGATCAGGTCTGGCCGTCTCACAACACTCCTCACATCGCAGAGAAGCTTTAGAATTTGTTCGATTTCTGATCCGAGCCCAGATTTATTCAAATCAGGTCGAGGAGAGCGCGGACCGAGCGAAACTGGTGATCCGGCCCGCTAGCGAAACTGGATCACAGTACGAACAGGTGGCCAGAGCTTACATCGATACAGTCCATTCCGTCCTGACTGGCGAGAAACCGGCACCCGAAGCAGCGGCCGCATTGGAGAAGGAGTTGGTGAGGATTACCGGCTTCCCAATCGGACCACCTCTGAAATGAGATTAGTCCTGCATTAGGCCGCCGAGGAGCTGTTGAAATGATTCTTTCGATGAGTTCGGGACAATGATCTCACGAATTAACCAGCTGAAGATTGGCCTTCGCCTAAGCCTATCGTTCGCTGTCATTGTCCTGCTGATGCTGGTGGGAAACGGCCTGCTGGTTTGGCAATTTTTCTTGGTCAGTCAACAATCGGACCGCGTCGCGGCATTCGGAAGAGAATTGGCTGCAGTTTCGCTCTTTCAAAGTGACGTCCTGTCGTTCGATGCAAGACTCGATCTGCTAGCGAAGTCTGATAACCTGGATGCGCTTAGCCGAGAAGCGGGACGCCTACGATCAATTCTCGCTGCCGACAGCGAATCCGTCAGGGATGCGCTCGCTCATCTTCCCTCTGATGTGCCTGGAGACGTTGCAGTCCTACCCACTGTGGAAGCGGTCAAGATCACTTTGCCACCCCAGCTCGATGCGGTAATCGCCCTGGGCATGGCTTCAGATTGGGATGCCGTACGTCTCCGTCTCGCCAATGAAAAGGCGCCGCTGGAAGCTAGTACTTCGGAACTGGTTCGCAATGTGCAGCGGCAAGTCAGCGACGAGCTTGCGCAGTCGGTCGTGCAGCATGAACGACTAAAACGTCGAATTCTTCTGATTGTGCCTTCGACGGCTCTGGTTACGCTACTGGCGTCCACGTTTCTTATCGTCGTCGTAACAAGCAGCATTAGTGGTCCACTTCGCCAGCTGATGCGAGGGTCCGCTGCATTGGCGCGAGGAGATTTTGACCATCAAGTGCGGCTGTCCGGAAATGATGAACTGGCTCATCTGGGGGCTGTCTTCAACGAGACAACCACTAAACTCCGAGAACTCTATCGGAAGCTACAAAGCAGCGAAGCGTATCTCACGGAAGCGCAGCGGCTGACCCACATGGCCAGTTGGGCCTGGAAGGTCGCGGACAGAAACGCGCTGCATCTTTCGGATGAGTGGTATCGCATATACGGATTTGATCCGGGAAAAGGGATGCCCCCTGGGGACGAGTTGCTGCAGCGAGTACATCTCGAAGATCGAGGCGAGTGGCAGGAAACAATCGAACGAGCGATTGCTCAGAGCTCGGAGTACGAAGTTGAGTTTCGCATTTTGCTTCCTGACGGAAAGCTCAAATGGGTTCGCACGGTTGGCCATCCGGTCCTAAGCCCAGCGGGAGAACTCGTCCAGTTCGTGGGTAGCTCCATGGACATTACCGAGCGCAAACACGCCGAGGAAGAACTTCAACAACTTGTTGATTTCGTTCGCCACATCATTACGGTGTTGTCACCAAACGGCAAGATTACTTACGCAAACCGTGTGGCTCGGGAATACACCGGTCTGACTCTTGACGAATATCGGTCAGTGGACGTAATTGCTCGAGTAATCCATCCCGATGATATCGAGAGGATGCGGGCGGTTCGCGAACGTGGACTTTCGGCGAATAACCCGTTTGAAATCGAAGCAAGAACGCTAGGGAAGGACGGCCTCTGCCAATGGTTCCTGTATCGTTATAACCCATTGCGTGACGAACACGGACAGATTACCCGCTGGTACGTCGCCGGGACCGATATCGAAGATCGCAAGAGAGCCGAGGAGAGACTGCAGCAGGAAAACGTCGCTCTGCGCCAAGAAATCGGCAGAGCCTCAATGTTCGAAGAAATTGTTGGCACCTCTAAGCCGCTGAAGGCTGTTCTTCGTCAGACCGCCAAAGTCGCTCCAACGGACTCGACCGTTTTAATCACAGGGGAGACCGGCACTGGCAAAGAACTCATCGCCCGGGTTGTTCACAAACGCTCGCAGAGGTCTGAGCACGCCTTCATCAGCGTGAACTGTGCCGCATTTGCGCCAGCGCTAATTTCGTCGGAATTGTTTGGCCATGAGAAGGGAGCTTTCACAGGAGCCACTCAGCGCCGACTCGGCCGCTTTGAACTGGCCGACGGCGGAACGATTTTCCTGGACGAAGTGGGCGAACTGCCCCCGGACACTCAAGTGGCGCTCTTGAGAGTCCTTCAAGAACGGGAATTCGAGCGGGTAGGAGGCACCCAGTCCATCAAGGTCGACGTTCGTGTCATCGCCGCCACGAATCGTGACCTGATCGCAGCCGTGTCCGGAGGGTCCTTCCGTAGTGATTTGTTTTATCGGCTCCAGGTTTTTCCGATTGAAATTCCTCCTCTTCGAGAACGAAGAGATGATATTCCTCTGCTGGTGGAGTATTTTATCGATCGCTACGCGCGAAAAGCGGGCAAGAACATCAGACATATCAGCCAGGAAACACTCGAATTGCTCCAGTCATACGCTTGGCCTGGAAACATCCGTGAACTGCAGAACGTCATCGAACGTTCCGTAATCCTTTGTGAAACGGAGACTTTTTCGATCGATGAAAGCTGGTTGCCACAGCAGCCACAGCCATTTCTAACAGCAAAACCGAAAAACCGAATTGAACTTCCTCGAAGACTCGAGGAGCAGGAGAAGGACATGATTGAGGAGGCTCTAAAAGCGAGCCGTGGGCGTGTGTTTGGACCCACAGGGGCCGCGGCCAAGTTGGGCATACCGCGGTCGACGCTGGAATCGAAGATTAAGTCACTGAAAATCGATAAGAACCGCTTCCGGAATTTGTCGGAAATTTGAGGGCTCGCGCCCGTGGCTCGTATTCCGGTCAGCCGGTGAATCTTTTCAAGAACACAGTATATCGTGGGTTGCCGTGCGCACTTCGCGCTGAATTCAAGCCGCGAGCCATGGGCGTTCACGGCGTGCGTGACCTTCGAATGTGAAAAGCTGGATCACCGCTCTGGAGTTCATGTTAAGAGATGGCTGTCTGCTCCGTCTTCATTAATAAGAAAACTAAAAAGGCGGGAGGACGGAGTGTCGTCCTTGAGATCAACAGATGTGATTCATTCTTGCTGGTCAGTTCTTCTTTCTCACAAACGCAGCCTTTACACACCCAGCTTCCACACCGCGTTAGAGATGCTGCATAGTTGTGTTTGCAACAGAATGAACACCAGCTTTCGTTGGGCGGAAAGAGAATGCGAGCCAAAATAAAGTTCACAGTTGCCGGCGCACTAGGTGTCGTCTTTGTCTCGTTTCTGATTTCAGGCAGTTTTGCACAACGGCCTGCACAACCAAGTTCCGCACAGAGCAGCATTCGCGTGCAATCCTCCCTAGTCCTTATCGATGTCGTCAGCCAGGACCCTAAGAACGGGCTGCCCGTTCGAGATTTCCAGAAGGAAGACTTTCGTGTCTTCGACGATGGGAAAGAAGTCTCGATCGCTTCCTTCGAGGCCGGGGCCGGCCACAATACACGCCCCGTCATTCTCTGGCTTGCTGTGATCTGCAACGAAGGCGGAAAAATCGGCGGCTCAAAGGAGTTTGTGGGGAAGGAAGGGTACTTTCGACCTGCGCTCGATCATCTCGATGAACATGACACCGTGGGCATTGCTCATTGGTGCGACAACGGTGAGACACAGCTCGATCTGCTGCCTACTGAAGACCGCGATAGGTCCATTCGCGTGTTGGCCCAAACGATCAAGCCCATTTCCTTCCACACCGGTGGAGACAGCGATGCCGTTGGGGAAGTTACTTATCGAAAAATGCTGCGCCTCATCATCCAGGACGCGCATCGTAGAAACCCACAACCCCTACCGGTGATTGTTTTTCTCGATAGAGATCACACCGGCCAACCGCGTTCCGAGCTGGACCCCGTGGTGGACGATATTTTGGAGACTTCCGGAATTGTGTTCGGCATCAAAGACGAAAAGGCCCCGAGATGTTGCGGCCTGATGCTCGGCGAGCAGGGACAGATTTCACACTATGTGGCCGAGCGGACGGGTGGAGAGTATTTTTCCGCTCTTGCACAGGGCTACGCTGCCGCACTTGAGAAGATTCTGATGGAATTGCACTTTCGCTATGAACTCGGTTTTATTCCTCCTGTGATTGACGGCAAACGTCACAAGCTTAAAGTTGAACTGACGAATGAAGCTCGTGAAAAGCACAAGGGGGTTCGGCTAAGGGTTCGCCGGGAGTACATTCCTGTTCGCGAAGAGCCGGAGTGGCTGCACTGATTGAGGTTGATAGTCTAATTCGGATGGGAACGGTCCCGTCTGCCCCCGGGTTTCCCAGTCTTCAGAAGCTCTCGACAACGGTGCCGAACTTGGTTTCAAGTAGTTTCTTCAAGACCCCCGGAAACCCTGGAATCACCGCGCCATACGTCCACCGCTCATGGCCGCCAAACGTGCCGAAGGGTCCGTCACATTGTCCGTGGACAATTCTGATTCGGTCGCCGTTCTCTCGAAGTAGCGCGTCGACAAGTTCCCTCCGTGTCTCCGTGGAGTTACCTTCGGGAAACGGTACGCCCAACAGGCCAACCAAGAGCGAAGACGTGATGTTTGAAACATTCACACGATGTTGAACGAGTGTGCCCGTCACCGTGCTGATCACTACCGGGACCTCCTGAGGGTTCGTGTCGTCAGCGCGTATCGCGACAAATTGGAAGTGCTTTCTCCGGGTAACTTCGATGTTGATTGACACATATCGTTGCAACGAGTATCGTGGGGAGGTATGAAAGCGGGAGTTCAACAGGCTAAGAAGGTTCGGCGGGAAGCATGTCCCGAGGAGGCCGCATTCTTGGAGCTGCTCCGCACGACGGACCAGTTAAGCCGCAGGCTGGTGCCGCTGCTGAAAGCCGAGGAGCTATCGCCGACGCAGTACAACGTGCTGCGCATCTTGCGTGGTGCACTGGAAGGTCTGCCGTGCGGCGAAATCGGGCAACGCATGATCACTCGGGATCCCGACATCACGCGACTGCTTGATCGATTGGAGAAGCGGGGCCTGATTGCGAGATGGCGTGACGTCAAAGACCGGCGCATGGTCCTGGCCCGGATTACGCCGGAAGGACTGAAAATGCTGGACCGACTTGACCAGCCGGTCCAAGAAGGGCACCGGAAGCAACTGGGGCACCTGGGGCGTGAGCGGCTCAAGGCTCTTTGTGAATTGCTCCGCGCCGCCCGCCGCGAACCCTAAATTTTATGTACTATTCGTTGCAACGAATATCGTGGCAACGCATCTAATCCAAACGAGGCGAAAGGAGCCAATACCATGTCAACAGCAACTACAGCAACTGCACCACAAAACGCGGTAACCACCTGGGCCATTGATCCGGCGCACTCCGTGGCTGAGTTCAAGGTCAAGCACATGATGATTTCGAATGTAAAAGGCCAGTTCTCGGGCCTTTCCGGCACGCTGGACCGCCACGAAGGAGACGTGACCAAGTCGAAGGTGGAGGTCACCGTCGACGCGGCGTCCGTAAACACACGCGACGCGCAACGCGACGCGCACTTGAAGAGC
>Ga0210399_10002811_pt1 | contig 13555 bp, 15 predicted proteins | sample IncBWC14MmetaG_FD_150865 | JGI IMG/M metagenome (GOLD analysis project Ga0210399, IMG submission 150865) | Forest soil microbial communities from Barre Woods Harvard Forest LTER site, Petersham, Massachusetts, United States - Inc-BW-C-14-M | ecosystem: Environmental > Terrestrial > Soil >... | reverse complement strand
ACGTATCCATCAGGATCGGGAGGCCCGAAGCCCCGACAGCAGTCATGATGTTCCCTATCTTGCCGGTCAAATCAAAGTGGGCAAGGTAAAACTCGGGGTTCGCGCTTTCGAATACGACGACCCGCAGACTCGGGCTGGCGTCCATTCGCGCGAGCAGATCCTGTAGGGCTTCGAATATGCTGGCGTCTACGATGTTAAAAGGCGGGTAATCGAATACAACCCTCCAGTACGCAGGCGTTTCCTCGATCACCCGCACGTGCGCGGCTGATTCAGCCATGATTCGCGCTCCTTGCTTCGACCACATATAGAACAGCGTAGACAGTAAGATGAGAGGCTTTCATTTGTGACGTTCTCCTTGCTCCAACAAATTTCGCCCTGCGAGAGGTCCCCCTGCTTGCTGAATCAAACCACCATCGCGAAGGTTTCCCAGATCGATCACTGAATAGCCAAAACCTTCGAGTAAGGTTTGAACTCGCTTCTTCGCGTCCTCATCGTCTGCCGAGATAAATGCGACTCGTCTCGCCCCGTTTACGACCGGATCCGCCTTCAAGTTAGGAACGGGCAGGTTGTTCAGTGCCTTAACCACTCGCGCTCCGGGGGCTAGCGCCGCAACAAGCTGGCTAGTGGATAGATTTCCAACATCGGCAGGCTTAAAAGTTCCGGCCTTACCGTGAAAAGGATTGGTCCCGTCGATCAGAATCTGATTTTTCCATTTGGGAAGACTTGCCAGTGTCTCGGGCACGTTGTCCCAGGGCACAGCAAGAAGCACCATTTCGCAACCGGCCGCCTCTTCTTTGGTGACAGCCATTGCTCCTGGACCAAGTTGATTGACGATGTCTCGCAGGCTCTCGGGACCTCGGTTATTGCTAAGCTTTACCTTGTGGCCGGTCTTCAAGGCCCGTTTTGCAAACGCTTGTGCGAAATCGCCTGCTCCAATGGTTCCAATTTCCATAATCTGCCCTGCCTAAAATGGGACTTTTCAGGAAAGCTGGCTGCCGAAAAGCCGCCTGCGACGCGGGAAAGAAAACGAACGCCGAGAAGTGCAAAGGAAATGGTCACTGACGTTCATATTTCATTGTCCAAACACCGCGATCACTTCGATGATATTCATTTCCCTCCCAGGGTGAGCCGCAAATGTGCAAGTGCGCAAATGGCGTTCCGGCGAACATGACCATGGTTCCCGCGTCCCGCATGACAGTCGAAAGACCTGCCGCTTTCGCGTCAAAGGGCCAGAGAACCATCCAGTGCGGACCGATTGGGATGGGCGGACTCGTCGTGTCGAACGGATCTGTAAAGCTCCTCTGCGTTGCACCGTTCAGCATGTAAATCAGGCCCGGGGAGGTATTCGTGGGCTTCGGCTTTCGGGCAAGAACATCCTTGAACCAGATCATACCCATCGGATCGAGAGCCATGTCAGGCCGTCCCACAACATTTTGATCGCCAGGGATGCACACCCACTCGTTCGTGCCCTGACGAATAACTGTCAGGTTCCCTTGATGATCGATTTCCGCGACGGTCGCCTCAGCCGTTACGGACGATGGACCGGCCAACATCGCACGGCGGATTTTTTCCTTATTGATTTCTTCGATCATATGGTCTCCATCAACTGATGCAAGGCCGTCGTTAGCCTGGCCAATCGCTCCCGGGCCCTCTTCGCTCCGCGCTAATTGATCGTGAACATTTAACGACGTGAGCCCCGCGCCAGAGACGGCGGCGATACTGATGAACTTTCGGCGTGTCAAAGGTTCCATTCCAAAGCTCCAGAAATCCAGGCCAGGCCGGCCATTGCTCCGCGACCGATAAGCATGCCTGGCCCTTCCGATCTCAGGCCGCTGTGGACCGTGCCTGAACTGCTGTTGCGGCGTCCCGGATGACAGCGAGGACACGTTCCGGTTGGGAGAGCATCGGCACGTGGCTGGTGTCGAGCTCATACATGGTTGCCCCCATGCGCTTGGCCATGGCGCGCTCCAGATCGGGATGCACGGTGTGGTCTTTTTTGCCGACGATGTACCAGCTTGGCTTCGACTTCCACGCGGTCCCGCCGGCTTTCGCCTCGAACAAGTCGGGTTTGGGGACGCCCTGAGTCGCCCACACGAGCTTCTGCTCTTGCTCCGAGAGATCTCCGCAGAAATACTTCGTGCCCTCTGGACGCAGCCAGATACGTCCATCCACGACTTCGATGTGGGAGAAGACGTCCGTCTTCGGGAAGTTAGATTGCTGGGTCTGAGATGTCTCATCGGCGTCCGGAGCGAGCGCGCAGATGTAAACCAGCCCGGCAACGCGATCGTCGGTTCCGGCGCCTGTGATGACGCTTCCGCCGTAGGAGTGGCCGACGAGGATGACGGGGCCGTTGACCCGGCCGATCGTTGCCTTCACCAAGGCGACGTCCTCTACTGTTGTGTTGAGGCCGTACTGCGCAGCAATACACTCATACCCCTCCGCCTGAAGGGGAACGATCAGCTTGCTAAAGCATGATCCGTCCGCCCAGAGCCCGTGACAGAAAACGATGCTGGGTTTGGTTTGCGTAGATTTCGCTGTCATTAGTTTTCTCCTTTTCCCTTTCATTCCTTCTTACCGCGGATCTGCTTTTGTTAGCCAGCCCTCATTTCGTGCGACATAAGGCCCGTTACCACGGTTCTGGATGCTCTTTCGGCTGACCTCGCTCCTGCAGCATCCATTCCCTGATGTAGGGCGAACAGTGCAGGATCGAGATGCCCTTTGCCTCACATGCATTGAGAAAACGAACACCGTCGAGATCGATGAGATCCAATTCCTCCAAATCCAAAACGACTGGCGATTCGCAGCGCTCGATTTCGGTTTTGACTTGATCCAGGTGCCCAACTCGAAATTCACCGCTAAGCCGAATCCGCCCTTGGACCTGTTCAATCCGCAGCGTCATTTGCTTACCGGCTCCGGAACGGATCTCACTGAGCACGACGTGGGCCAGTTTCAACAGCGTGCATTGACAGGGCTTACCTGGAAATGCAGTCCTGATTTTTCAGGAATTCCTCTTTGATGAGGAAAGCGCCGTGGGCCTATAATCGGCGGATGGCATCGGCAAAGAATGGCTCCTCCCCGGCTGAACAAGCGCTGGACCTTTGTCTATTGGTCGATGCCATTCCTGCGCTCTCCTGGTCCAGTCGTCCGGACGGTTCTGTAGAGTTTATTAATCAGCGATGGCGTGGGTACACAGGTCTTTCTTCGGACGAATTGCTTCGGTCGGGTTGGAAGGCCACAGTTCATCCCGAAGATCTCGCTCTATTCCAAAAATGGGAAACGTCCAGCGATCTCAAACCCAGCGGGTGCGAAGTGCGGTTGCGGCGATCTGATGGTTTGTTTCGCTGGTTCGTGCTGCAGCGGGAGCCACTCACCAGTGAAGCCGGGGTTTTGGTTCGGTGGTGCGGGATCGCAACCGACATCCACGACCGAAAGCGAACAGAGTGGCTACATCTGGCAGAAATGCGGACACTCCAGATGATCACCGAGGGCGCAAGTCTTACGGACATTTTGGACCATATCTGCTCTTCCGTTGACCTTCAGATTTCTCCCTCGATTACAACGATCCTGCTGATGGACCAAGATGGCAAAAAGCTATGGCCCAGCGCCGGTCCGAAGGTACCCGTCGATTGGGCTCGCGCGATAACTCCTTTAGCCGTTGCTGCCGACACTGGGCTATGTAGTACTGCTGCTTTCTTGAAGACGCGAGTCATTGTCTCAGATGTGGCCAGGGAGCCGATCTTCGCAGAGGAATATCGTGGCGTTGCCCTTCAGAACGGAATACGGGCAGGGTGGTCCCAGCCGATATTGACGAAAGACAGTCAAGTCCTCGGGACGTTCGCAATTTATTCTGCCGAATCGCGAGTTCCGACAGCCGAGGACCTCGCGTTGATAGAGGCGGCCGGGCGTATTGCACTCATCGCCATTGAACGGCAGCGGTCGCAGGAGGCCCTCAGAAAAGCGCTGGATGAAATAACGAATTCGGAAACAAAACTTCGACAAGTAATAGATACGATCCCCACACTTGCCTGGTGCAACCTGCCGGAGGGTCCGAACGAGTTTCTCAACAAACGATGGCATGACTATACGGGGCTTAGTCCCGAAGAGTCGCATGGCTGGGGCTGGCAAGTTGCATTCCATCCGGAGGACATACCGCCCTTGATGGGAAAATGGCGGGAGCTGTTGGTTTCAGGAGAACCAGGTGAGATCGAGGCGCGTCTTCGTCGCCTCGACGGAGTATTTCGCTGGTTTCTCATCCGTGTCGAGCCGCTACGCGACGGTGCTGGGAAAATTGTTAGATGGTACGGAACAAGCACCGACATCGAAACCCTCAAGCAGACCCAAGAGAAACTGCGGGAAGATGAACGCGAGCTTCGCCGTATCACGGACGCGATACCGCAAACAATTGTTGTCCTGGATCCCTCTGGTGCTCCGCTCTACGCCAATCAAGCGACGCTTGACTATACGGGTCTCACTTCGGGAGACGTGGTTGCTCCCCACTTTCGCGAGCGAATCTTCCACCCGGACGACCTGGAAAGATTATGTGAGGAGCGAAAGGCTGCTCTGGGACGCGGGCTTCCATTCGAAATTGAACAACGCGCGCTTCGAAAGGACGGCGAGTACCGCTGGTTCCTGATTCGTTATAACCCTTTCCGTAATGAGCAGGGGCAGGTGATTCGCTGGTACGCGACCGGAACTGACATCGATGACCGCGTCCGAGCCGAAGAGAGGACACGCAACGAAAACCTGGCATTGCGAGAGCAAATCGATAAGGACTCGATGTTCGAGGACATAGTCGGCTCCTCGGAAGCGCTGCGTAAAGTGCTACGCCAAGTCGCAAAGTTGGCGTCGTCTGATTCCACGGTTTTGATTCTCGGCGAAACTGGTACGGGAAAGGAGTTGATAGCTCGCGGCATCCATAAGCGATCCAAACGCGCGGATCGTGCGTTCATTGCTGTGAACTGCGCCGCCATTCCCTCATCGCTGATTGCTTCTGAACTTTTCGGTCACGAGAAGGGCGCCTTCACTGGTGCAACACAAAGACGCCTTGGACGTTTTGAATCGGCAAATGGCGGGACAGTTTTTCTGGATGAGGTCGGCGACTTACCCCTAGAAGTTCAAGTCGCATTGTTGCGCGTCCTGCAAGAACGAGAAATTGAGCGCGTCGGAAGTGATAACACCATTTCTATCGACGTCAGAGTGGTAGCGGCCACTCACCGTGATCTGAATGCACTCGTGGCTGAAGGGAAGTTCCGGGAAGATCTCCTATACAGATTGAATGTGGTTCCTATAGAGATGCCGCCCATGCGGGAGCGCATGACGGATATCCCTTTGCTTGCCGAGTACTTTCTTGATCGCTTCGGCAAAAAGGCTGGAAAGACGTTTAGAACAATCGATAAGAAAAGTCTCAAATTGTTCCAGGCGTACGACTGGCCAGGGAACATTCGTGAACTACAAAATGTGATTGAGCGCGCTGTAATCCTCTGCGAGGGCGAAACTTTTTCTGTGGACGAGACATGGCTCGGACGGGAACTGCCCATTGCCCGCCGTCGAGCGAGCACGCTTAACCGGGTCCTCGTCAGGCAAGAGAAGGAAATGATCGAAGCCGCACTGGCACAAAGCCAAGGCCGAGTCTCGGGACGGTCAGGTGCAGCGACCAAATTAGGTCTGCCGGCGCGAACGCTCGATTCGAAAATCAAGCGTTTCAAAATCAACAAATATCGGTTCAAAGTGCCGCGCTAGCTGAGTCGATTCGGCTGATTTCGACTTTCTGCCATACGCGCGTTGCAGTCACGATGTAGTCTGGGAGGCCACGGGCGGCCAGATCTCCTTCGATGATAGGTCCCAACCGCAAATTCATGGCCCCGTACAGGTGAAAGGGTTGGACGCCCTATTAGGCAGCGGTTCCGTGTCCGACATTCGGCAATCCGGAGCACTCCAATCAGCGATGAGTCGGCTTGTGAGAATCGATCGCAAAAGCTCCTGGATCACGAGCAATGGTTGCCGACAAACCGTCCGAGGGAGGGACGGTTGTGCGGTCGTGAGCGCTATCGCGATATTCCAACAGTAGGCGTTCATATGAGACTCTGTCCTGCTTTCTTTTCTTCCCGAACGCTCTCCAGGACGTTCTTGCCGACCGCCATGAGCGTGGTGAAATCGAAGACATAGTTGACAGCTAATTTGCCGGGCTCCTACACTTCTCCACCAGCCGGGGACAGCCTTCGAGGCCCCGCGAACCGTGAAGCAGGAGGTAGTGACCAATGAACAACATCGTTTTGATCCACGGTGGATTTGTGGACGGCTCTGGCTGGGAGAGCGTCTACAGTATCCTGAAAAAGGATGGCTACAACGTCAGCGTCGTCCAGAACCCGACGATATCGTTGGAGGGCGACGTGATGGCTACCAAGCGCATTCTTGCAGCGCAGGACGGGCCTGCAATTCTTGTCGGCCACTCCTATGGAGGAGCGGTGATCACGGAGGCCGGAAACGATCCCAAGGTTGCAGGGCTCGTGTATATCACCGCCTTTGCTCCGGACAAGGGCGAGTCCGTGGCCTCGCTGATAAAGGATCCGCCGCCAGGCGCGCCCGTACCGCCGATACTGCCTCCGCAGGATGGTTATTTGCTCCTCGACAGAGCGAAGTTCGCCGCCTCTTTCGCGGGTGACGTGGAGCCAGAAAAAGCCGCGTTCATGGCCGACTCCCAAGTCCCATGGGGTTTGGAGGCTCTCGGCGGTGAGATCAGTCAACCGGCGTGGAAGGCCAAGCCGAGCTGGTACCTGATCGCTACCGACGACAAGATGATTCCACCGGATGCACAGCGTGCCATGTCCAAGCGGGCGGGCTCTACGGTCGTTGAGGTCAAGGGCAGCCATGCCATCTACGTGTCGCAGCCGGAGGCTGTCGCAGCTCTTGTCGAACAGGCCGCCAGGAGTGTGAAGACCTCCGCTGCCGCCTAGTAACCAGGGGGATTGCCGATCAAGACGACCGGTGTTTGTTCACGGGTGGAGTTCTGCTCGAGCATTGCGGCCGCACGCTGTTGCGACCTGTGGAGGAAGTGAGTCATCGTCTATTTGGGTATTTGGGGTGAATTAAAGGCCAGCGGCGAGTTTCTGGATTGTAACACTATGGGTACAGACCCGATCATTGCGGCTGAAAGCGACAGCCATCGCTATGAGGCCGTACTCCGTATCAGTGAAGCGATCGCTGCGTGCCGTGAACCTGAGGAACTGGCTAGAACCCTCGCGTCTGAGATTGGCAAGTTTCTGCACTTCGACCACCTTTACTTCGTTGTGTTGAAGGAGAACACCAAGGAAATCGAGCACCTCGTTTGGGGTAAGGGCCCACTACCTTTCCCGGACTTGCCGATGGAAGAGTTGCCATGGTGGGAAGCTGTCCGCAGTAGGGATACACAATCCACTACCGATTGGGACACGGAAGAGCGGTACCCGCGATTTAAAGAATGGGCAAAGAAAATGGGCCTCGGGTCGGGGCTCCGCGTACCTTTGACGACGCTGCATCGTCAATTGGGTGTTTTCGGAATCAACCGCGACACAGTGAATCCATTCAGCGAAGAGGAAATAAGCTTCCTGGGGCTGATTGGACGTGTGTTGGCGTTCGCGCTTGATGATGGTTTGAATCTCCGGCGGGCGCAACATAAAAATGATCAGTTGCAGTTGCTTCTCGACCTGACGAATCGAATCACGTCAAATCTTGAACTTCGGGACCTGTTGCGCGCGATTGCCGCGAACATACGCGAGGTCATCCGCGCCGATGCGGTAGATGTCGCGCTGCCCGATGTAGTTTCGGGCAAATTCAGGGTATTTGCTATGGATTTTCCGCAAGGGAAAGGGGTCGTCAAGGAAGAGTTGCTCGTTACGCCAAGTGCTGCCGTTAGGAAAGCGCTAGACAGAAACCGGTGGTCGTTGACATACGGGAACGTAACGAGTTCACGTCTGAGGTATCTGACATACTGTCCGCGGAAGGCATAAAAACCTTTTGCAATATTCCACTTGCAAATCACAAAGATGCGTTTGTTTTGCAGTCATTGAAGTATTCGGCAAATCGGTTTGGTTGCGGTTCGGATGGTCGTTGGAGAGCGTCGCTACAGCCTAGTAATTCTAGCCTGTGCTCAATCGGTTGGCTGTGATGACAGCCACCATTGTTTCACACATCCCGGTATTGAGATAGCTCGACGCCTGTGCCTATTAGAACGCCTGTCACGCGGGAGGCCGCGGGTTCGAGTTCCGTCGCTCCCGCCATTGTCATCGGACCTCGAAACATATGGAACCACAACCCGAAGTGGCCGCCCTAAGCCTCCCGAGTCTCGGCTCACTGAGTCTTTTCTACATCGAGTCGCTTCATCGTTATGCCGTGCGAGGGTAGGTCGCTAATGAATCAACTAAGCACGTGAGGTGCTTCAAGCTTGCTGAGAATGGCCCTCCTCGTCGGCAAGACTTTCCACACGTTTACCGATCTTCTTAAGCACGAGTTCAAGCCGTTGGAGTTCTTCTGAAGAGACATCCTGGAAAGCACGCTTGATAAGTGCGGCATGCCGACGAAAGAGGGGAACGAACATTTCCCGCCCTTTTTCTGTCAGAGAGACCGTTCGAACCCGCCGATCTTCGCTGCATTCTACGCGGCTGACAAAGCCCTTCTTATAAAGACGGTCCACCGCGACGCTGACCGACCCCGGGTTGAGATAGACCTTCGGGCCGATGGCGTTTACTGGCATCGGTCCTTTATGCAGTAGTACTTCGAGGACGCGAAAGTCAGATTCTCCTAACCCCTCGGCGAGCAGTGATGGCTGGAGATACCGTGACATCGACTGCCAGGCCTTTAGCATGATGAGCCAGGCATGAAGCGCTTCCGGAGGCCTTTTGCGTTCTTCCATAAAAATGTGAATCCTGTGATTATACTCGACATCATATATATCGATGTCGATATGAACTAGATCGATGAAATAAATAAGGAGGCTACCATGGCCAACACAGCAGCTCCAGTACAAACCTCAACCACCACCTGGAACATCGACCCGGCCCACTCCATGGCGGAGTTCAAAGTCAAGCACATGATGATCGCCAATGTAAAAGGGCAGTTCTCTAAGGTTTCGGGAGCTTTGTCTTTAGATGAATCGGATCTCGCGAACTCCCGCGTCGAAGCCTCGATCGAGGCAGCCTCGATTCATACGCGCGACGAACAGCGGGATGCACACCTGAAGAGCCCCGATTTTTTTGATGTGGAGAAGTTTCCGACCCTGCACTTCAAATCCAAGAGCATCAGCATCGTCAGGGATGGAGAACTAGCGGTCGATGGCGATCTGACCATTCGTGGCGTAACCCACAAAGTCCGCTTCGACGTTGAAGGGCCCACACTGCCTGCGAAGGATCCATGGGGCAACACCCGAGTTGCGGTCTCGGCGACCACAAAGATCAATCGTAAGGACTTCGGATTGACCTGGAACGCTGCCCTCGAGACTGGCGGCATTCTCGTTGGCGACGAGGTTACCATCACTCTCGATGTCGAGTTCGTGAAGGCCTAACCGCGTCGCAGTAAAAGACACGATTGCCGCTAGATTCGGTAGGCGCGACACAAGGCTCATGAGTTGGGCTGTGCCGCCTTGGCGGGTCGCCGGAAACGTAATTGGATCGACAAAATGGACCGTTTATGAAGACCCTGATAAGAACACACGAAGGCCGAGTGGCCTTGGTGACCGGCGCCGGCCAAGGTATCGGGCAAGCGATTGCCTTGGCATTGGCAGAGCGAGGAGCACAGGTGATTGCGACCGATCTCAAGCTCCCGGAGGAGACCGCAAACAAAATCGGTGCCAAGGCATACGCATTCCAACTTGATGTGACACGGGAAGAGGATTGGCAATCTGTAGCCGCTAAGAGCCGGGATGTGGGTGAAGTGGATATCGTTGTGAATAACGCCGGCTATTTTCCCAATCGCTCGATCGACGAACTGGATTTGGCAACTTGGCGAAAGACCATGGCCACGAATCTAGACTCACACTTCCTGAGTACGAAATATTTCTTGCCAAACATGAGAAGGAAGAAGTGGGGCCGCTTCATCGGGATTTCGTCGAATATGGTTGGCCTGGCAATATCCGGCATGAGCCACTACATCGCCACGAAAATGGGGATTATCGGATTCATGCGAGGTTTAGCCAATGATGTGGCAAATGATGGCATTACCGCGAATGCGGTCTTACCCGGTTTGACCAATACTGCGGCAATCGGGCCTCAATCAGAACAACAAAAGCGCTCCACCTGGGAACAGCAAGCCATCAAGCGCTTGGGTGAGCCCGGGGATATTACAGGTGCCATTTTATTTCTAACTAGTGATGACGCGGCGTTCATCACAGGACAGGCACTTGTCGTGGATGGTGGTCAGTATCGCATCGGCTAACACCAAATGAGACAGCAACACATAACTAGCCACACTGTTCGTGGCGGAGAATACACGTATGAAATTTATCGAAGCCTCAAAGTTTGGCGGGCCTGAAGTGCTCACCGTAGTGGAAGGGCCAACACCGACTCCAACAGAAGGAGCTCTGCTGGTCGAGATAAAAGCTGCAGGCGTCAACTATGCGGACATCATGGCTCGGTCCGGTTTCTACCCGCAGGTTCCGAAGGCTCCTTTCCTTGTGGGCTTTGAGATCGCCGGGGTGGTAAAAGGCGTCGGCAAAGGTGTGCAAGGCTTCAAAGAGGGTGATTATGTTGCGGCCATTATTCAGGGCGGCGGATATGCAACTCACGCCGTAATCCCGGCTGCGGCGGCGATTCCTCTTCCGGCAGGATTCGATCATGCGCTTGCCGTTGCGGTGCTTGTCCAAGGTGTTACAGCCTACATCCTGCTTGATGAGGCCAAAGTCAAGGAAGGCGACACCGTTCTGATCTCCGCCGCCGGCGGAGGCCTTGGAAACATCGCCGTCCAACTAACAAAACAGCGGGGTGCGAGGGTTGTTGGCCTAACCTCCAAGTCTAAGTTCGATCTCGTCAAAAGCCTCGGTGCCGATCAGGTCGCGGCCTCCTATGATGCAGGTTGGGCCCGATCTGTCAAAGAAGCAGTTGGAGAGGAGGGAATTCACGTCTACATGGATTCCATTGGCGATCTTCGAACGGAAGCGTTCCCTCTGCTGAGCCAGTTTGGTCAGTGGATCATCTTTGGAGTTCGCTCAGGTGCGCGTAATGCACTTCCTTTTGAGGCCATACCGGCGATGATCGAGAAGAACATCACTCTCCGTGGTTTCAATCTCGAAGGCAGCCTTCACCAGGTGCCGCAAGCACTGTCGGCACTCTTCAAGTTGGTTGGCGAAGGCAAGCTGAAGATCGAAATCACGAAATATCCTCTGGCCGAGGCGACCAAGGTTCACCAACTCTTTGAAGCACGCAAAACCTCCGGGAAAGTCGTACTCGTTCCGTAGGCCGAGGGAGACAAATCATGTCCTACAGCATATCGACCTTGCTGCTTCGTAATCTGAGCGACGTATTTGGCGAAAATGACCCGGTGCGTCGGCGCGCGGCCATCGACGACATCTGGCATGAGGATGGTGTGTTCTACGATCCTAAGGGAGGCATCTACCGAGGCCGGGACGAGATTGATCGTATTGCTGGTGTGATAAAAGCAACACATCCAGATTTCAAATACCAGCCTCTCTCCCCTCCCGAGGAATTAAGTGATGCCGGACGTGTTCGATGGGTATCTGGCACTCCCGGCAAACCTCCAGCTTACGCGGGAACCGATTTTGTCGTTGCCCGGAACGGTCGCATTGCTGCGATCTATATGTTTTTCGACAGCCTGCCCTGAGGCGAACTCTGTGATGCGACGCAGTCGTTCAATGCCGAATCAGCGGAGAAAGGAAGGACGAATGGGGTCAAGTGATCAAAATAAGATAGCGATGGCTCGCGAATATTTCATGAGAGCTGACCGGGGACGTCCAGACATCCTTGAACTGTTCCATGAAGATGCCGAAGTCTATTTCCCTAAATTCGGATTTGGATTTGGCCGGAACTCGTTCCTTGAAATGGTTAAAGGATTCGAAGGAACCTTGGAATACATACAACATGATTACGACTGTTTGACTTTCATTCCCTCAGCCGACTATCTGGTCGTTGAAGGCACTTCACAGGGCAGAATGTCTGGCAAGTCATGGGCAGGGGGCCAAACTCCTGGCGGTCGTTTCTGCAACATCTTCAAGTTTCGAGATGACCGAATATCGAGCCTGCACATCTATCTTGATCCCGACTATACCGGCGAGGACGAGGCGCGGTTTCGATGGGGTAAGAACCGTCAGTGGTGAGACGCGCGAGGGGCAAGACGCGAAAAAATGAGCTTCAATCGGGGCAACATCATGAACACAAATAAAAGAGCACGAAAAGACGCAAAAACGGATCAAGCCCAGCCGCACTATGAGCCTACGTTCGAGCAAATTCAAATGCGGGCGTACGAGATTTATATCCGGCGGGGCCGACAGGATGGATTAGATCTCGAGGACTGGTTTCAAGCCGAGAAAGAGCTGAAGACAAGTGGTCACAATCGTAGTCGGGTGATTGGGCAGGGGGAACGTCTGCGTGCTATGAAGGGGTAAACATGGAAATCGGTATCGATAGCTTCGGAGCGGTAATTTCTGACCCAGCCGCAGGCCTGACGTTAAGTCCTGTGCAACGCACACAGAATCTACTCGAAGAAATTGCACTCGCCGACAAGGTTGGACTTGATGTCTTCGGAGTGGGTGAACACCATCGCGGCGAGTTTGTGGATTCAGCCCCGGTTGTGATTCTCGCTGCGGCTGCCACGCGAACTCAGAATATACGCCTAACCAGTGCTGTCACGGTCCTTGGCGCCGCCGATCCGGTTCGGGTGTTTCAAGAGTTTGCTACTCTGGACTTGATATCCAGCGGTCGTGCCGAAATCGTTGCCGGGCGCGGCTCGTCTATCGAAGCCTTTCCACTCTTCGGTTTCGATTTGGACGACTACGATTCGCTTTTCGCGGAGAAGCTTGATCTCCTTCTCAAAATTCGCGACAACACCCGCATTCATTGGAGCGGCAGATATCGCGCTCCACTCACGGGACAGGCCGTGTACCCGCGTCCTCTCCAAGATCCGCTTCCGATCTGGGTCGGAGTCGGCGGAACGCCGGCTTCATTTGTACGCGCCGGTACACTCGGACTTCCCTTGATGGTCGCGATCATCGGTGGCGAACCGAAGCGATTCCGACCGCTCATTGATCTGTATCGTGAAGCAGGCCGACGGGCCGGCCATCCCGAAGAGAAGCTCTTGGTTGGACTGCACGCCATTGGGTTTCTGGGCGATACAACGCAAGAAGCAGCCGACAGTTTCTACCCGGGGTACGCCCACACGTTCACAAAGATCGGCAAGGAACGAGGCTGGCCACCAGCGACGCGAGCTCAATTCGATGCCCTGCGCGGATCAACGGGCGCCCTGTTGATCGGGGATGCAGAAACTGTTGCACGGAAAGTGCTCTACGTTAACCAGGTTCTTGGTGGGCTTTCTCGCATCACATTCCAGATGGGCGTCTCGGCTTTGCCTCATGACA
>Ga0210399_10002809_pt1 | contig 13567 bp, 11 predicted proteins | sample IncBWC14MmetaG_FD_150865 | JGI IMG/M metagenome (GOLD analysis project Ga0210399, IMG submission 150865) | Forest soil microbial communities from Barre Woods Harvard Forest LTER site, Petersham, Massachusetts, United States - Inc-BW-C-14-M | ecosystem: Environmental > Terrestrial > Soil >... | reverse complement strand
AATCCCGTCCGGTCGGAGATCGTCTCCTCCGCCGCCCAGGGGTGGCGAGCCAGGAGGGCCGCCCCTCCCGGCCCGAGCTCGAACACCCCCAGGTCGGTGATGAGGCGCGTGCGGCGGGTGGGGTCGGAGGTGGAGGCGATCTGGACCTTTTCCACGAGGTTGCGGCGCGTCTGCTTGCCAACCACGAGCACCGGGCGGTGCACCCAGCGCCGGAGGGTGCCCGCACCCGCCACCCCCGGAAACTTCACCCGCGGCTTCTCGAGCGTGCCCGCGGCGGTCAGGTTGGTGTCGCCGCTTCCGTCCACTTCCGCCGCCCCGAAAAACATGAGGTCGACGCGTCCGCGCCGGGCGTGATCGAACAGATCGGGGATCGTGATCTCGCCCGAGCGCCCATCTAGGTACGCCAGGTCCTCGGAGGAGAGGCGGAGACGGGAGATCTCGGGGTCCAGGGAACCGATAGCGGCGAGGTAGGTCAGGTTCCGGGCGTGGGTGGCCCGGGCCACGGCGATGGCGAGGATGGCCAGGGGGGTGGCGACGCCGGTGGCCACCACATCTCCGTCCTGGATCTCCCGGGCCATGGCCGCCACCACCGTCTCCGCCCGTGTGGGCATGCTCTCCGCGATCATGCGACCTCCTGGGGGGCGGCCTCCCGCGCCACCTCCGCCTGTCGACGGGGCGGGAGCACGGTGGTCCGGAGGTACTCCGCCTCCCGGCCACCTTCCGCCAGCGAGAGGTAGCGCTCGAGGTGGGCCTCGTCCGCGGGGTAGAGGCCGGTGCACCCCGTGGGGTAGGCCCCGCGCGGCTCCTCCACGATCAGGTCCACCATGAAGCCGGGGATGGTGGCCCGGGGGACCCGGGGCAGGCGCTCCTCCGCGGTGGCCACGATCCGGCGCGCAGCCCCCGCGGTCAGAAGGTCGGTGGTGGGGTCCTCGATCCAGAGGTTCCCGTCCTCGTCGACGGCCCGCGCGTGGATCAGGGCCACGTCGGGATGGCAGGCCCGCTCCACGGGAACCTGCTCCCCGGTGAAGGGGTCCGCCACCGTGGGCAGGGGGTTCTGGGCGGCGAGAGCGGAGCCGCCGAAGTCGGGTACGGGCAGGAAGGGCAGACCCATGGCCGCGGCGCGGAGGCTCTGCACGAGCCGGTAGCCGTCGTGCTCCGCCCAGGCGAGGGTGCCGGCCTCGATCGCCCTCTTCAGGCAGGGCATGGACCGCACCCGGCCGTCGAGGGTGATGGCCGAGAACAGGAACTCCACCCGCGCCACCGCCCCCGCCGCGACCAGGATCTCCGCGGGGAGGGGGTTGGGCATGGAGATGACCTTAAGGCGCCGCCGCCCCTGGCGCACGAGCGCGAACACGAGGGCCATGGGGGCCCGCCCCAGCATGAAGCCGCCGGGAGCGATGGTGGCGTCATCGGGGATGCTGGCCGCGGCCTCTTCCAGACCCACGAAGCGCGGCCGCCTCAAGAGGGCCTCCGGGTCAGGACGGGCCGGAACTTGTAGCCGTAGACGAGGTACCCCTGGGGGCCGTGCTCCTGCAGGCGACGCGTCACCATCTCCACCGGGAGCCCGATGGAGACGTCGGGGGCTTCCACGTCCGTGAGCTGGGCGGTGACGAGCAGCCCCTCCTCGAGGCGGACGAGGGCGACCACGTAAGGAGCGGCAAAGCCGCGCGGGGCCTGCGCGACCTCGGCGTGGGAGAAGACCGCCCCCCGCCCGGACAGCCGGTAGGGCTCGAGGTGGCGCTCCCGGCACGTCCGGCAGGAGGCGCGGGGGGGGAACTGCACCTTGCCGCAGGCCGCGCAGCGCTGTCCCTCCAGCCGGTAGTAGGCGGAGCGCAGGCGGTGGTAGCGGGGCAGATCCATTTTACTTTAGACCTCAAGTATATGGGTGACGGCCACGGAGCCGTGGCCGCCGATGGACTGGGCGAGAGCGCGGCGGGCCCCCTTGATCTGGTTGGGGCCGGCCTCGCCGCGGAGCTGGAGGGCGGCCTCCACGATCTGGTAGGTGCCGCTGGCCCCTACCGGATGGCCCCGGGCCTTGAGGCCGCCCATGGTGGAGAGGGGTATGCAGCCCTCGGGGGCCACGCAGCCCTTGGCCGCCAGGTCCAGGGCCTCCCCCCGCCGGGCGAAGCCGCAGGCCTCCAGGGAGAGGGCGGTGATGATGGTGAAGGCGTCGTGGGCCTCGAAGAGGTCCATGTCCTTGGGTCCCCGCCCCGCGACCTTATAGGCGCGGGCGGCGGAGTGGGCGGCCGCGCCCAGGGTCAGGATGTCTTCCCGCTCGGCGAGGCCGATGGTGTCGGTGGCCACCGCGGAAGCGGCGATCCGCACCGGTTTGTGGTGCGGGCGCAGCATGGACTGGGCGCACACCACCACCGCCGCCGCCCCGTCGCAGACGGGGGCGGCGTCCAGGATGCCGATGGGGGAGGCCACCATCGCGCAGGAGGAGAAATCCTCCACGCTCAGGGGCTCTCGGAACATGGCGCGGGGGTTGGTCTGCGCGTTCTTGTGGGCAGTGACCGCGAAGGGGGCGAAGGCTGCGCGCTCCCGGCCCGTCTCGTGCATGTAGCGGCGCATGAGGAGGGCGGATAGGGCCACGAAAGAGAAGCCATGGCTGGCCTCGTAGTCCTGGTCGGCGGCGGTCGCCAGGCTGGCGGTCACGCTATCGGGGACGCCGTCCGTCATCTTCTCGATCCCCACGGCTAGGACCGCCTCGTGGGCCCCTGCGGCCACGGCCAGGGCCGCCGCCCGTACCGCCGCCCCCCCGGAGGCGCAGGCCGCTTCCACTTTCCAGGCCTCTAGGGGGAGCAGGCCGGCCGCGTCCGCGAGGAGGGTGGCCACGTTCTCCTGGCCGTTCAGGCAGCCGCCCATCATGTTGCCGGCGTAGAGGGCGTCCACCCTCTCCATCCCCGCGTCGGCGAGGGCGTCACGGATGGCGGCCTCGCCCAGCTCACGCAGGCCGCGGTCCCAGTGCTCGCCCACCGCGGTCTGACCGATCCCCACGATGAAGACGTCCCTCATGACCTTTTGATCTTTCCCCGGAGCTTGAGATAGTGGCCATAGCCGTCCACCCTCTGGCCGCGGTCCAGGTACTCCTCCACCGACGTGCCCTGGCGCCGGTCCCGGATTTGGTCCGTCACCCGGAAAGCGAAGGCGTCGCTGCCCGCGCCCGAGCCGTAGGAGCAGAAGAAGATGCGGTCGCCCGGCTCCGCCACGTCGAGAATGGCGGCCAGGCCGAGGAGCGACGATCCCGCGTAGGCGTTCCCCATGCGCCGGGCCACCAGGCCGAGTCGGATCTGCGGGCGCGTGAATCCCAGCTCCTCCGCTACGCGCTCCACGAACTTGGGCACCGGCTGGTGAAACACCGCGTGGGCGAAGTCCGCGGGCGTGGCCTCGATCTCGGCCAGGAGGCGGCGGGAGGCGGCCAGGGTGTGCTTGAAGTAAGAGGGCTCGCCAGTGAACCGGCCGCCGTGCTCGGGGTAGGCCGCCCCCTCGCGGCGGAAGAAGTCGGGGGTGTCGGTCACGTGGGAGACCGAAGCCTCCACCACGGCCAGGGCGTCGTCCGCGGGGGCAAAGAGGTAGGCGGCCCCCCCGCAGCCCGCGGTGTACTCGAGGGCGTCCCCCGGCTTGGACTGGGCGGTGTCCATGCCGATGGCCAGCGCGCGCTCCACCATCCCTGAACCCACGAAGGCCACCGCCGCCTGCATGGCCTCGCTCCCCGCCTTGCAGGCGAATTCCATGTCGGCCGCCACCAGGTTGGGGGTGATGCCCAGGGCCTCCGCGACCACGGTGGCGGAGGGTTTCACCGCGTAGGGCTTGGACTCTGTCCCCACCCAGACCGCACCGATGGCGGAATGGTCGGCCCGGGCCCGGTCGAGGGCAAGGCGCGCGGCCTCGATCGACATCGTGATCACATCCTCGTCGGGCCCGGGGACCGACTTCTCCGCCACCGCGGGGGCCACCGCCCCCCGCGCCCGCCAGGCGGCCGAGATGTCGGCGGTCGAGACCCGGAACCGCGGGACGTACGCCCCGTAGCCCGCGATGCCCACCGCCCTCTGCGCCCTCACGCTTTTCTTCCTTTCCGGACCGGCTTGCCCCGGCCGCGCCTGCCGGTCTCCAGGCCCGTGAAGAAGATGTCCTGCATCTCGCTGGCCAGGCGCTCCGCGGCGATCGCGCCCTCGGGGCGGAACCACTTGTAGATCCAGAGGACCATGCCCAGGAACGCGAAGGCCGCCACCTTGGTGTTGACGGGGCGGATCTGGCCGTTGCGGATGGCCTCCGCGAGGGTGGTCTCCAGGAAGCGCACGTAGCGCTTCTTGCGGGCGTTGATCTGGGCCCGGGCCTCGCCGGTGAGGGTGGCGTGCTCGTGGAGGATGATCGTGACCTCCTTGCTCCAGCCCTGGGTCACGAGGAGCACGTTCCGCTCCATGCACTCCCGGAGCCGCTGCAAGGGGTCCGCGATGGGAAGCACGTGGGAGAGCACCTTTTCCTCGAAGACGTCCATCCCGTAGTTTTGGATCTCCAGGAGGAGGTGCTCCTTGCTGCGAATGTGGTGGTAGAGGCCGGCCTTGGTGAGTCCGGCGGCCTCCGCGATGTCGTGGATGGAGGTGCCCTCGTAGCCCTTCTCGCAGATGAGACGGGCGGCGGTCTCCAAGATGGCGCGGTGGCGGTCTCGGGGGTCGGTGAGGACCGCCCGACGCTCTGGCTTGGGTGTGCGGGCCAAGTTGGAACCTCCAGGCCGCAGGGCGTCCCTCCTGCCGACCGCTCGTTTAGCTACCGATCGGTCGGTAGTATCCCCCACCGCCTCCGACGTGTCAAGGGAGCGCCGCCCTCCGGAGTCCCGGCGGGGTGGGGCGCGCCCGCCCCTTGTAGAATCCCGGCGAGGATATCGGTGGCTCGGCTTCCCCCCCTTCGTCGACGGCCCGCGTGAGCCGGTGGCTCTCCGCCGTCTCCCGCGCCGGCCTCGCCGTCACCCTGTTTCTGCTCGTGCTGGCCGTGCTTCGGTGGGGGCCGGTTCACGCCGAACCCCCCCTGGACGTGCGCGCCCTCCCTGTGGCCGGGCCCGCCGTGCTCTTGGCCGTCCTGGGCGCGCTCACCGGTCAGGAGAGGCGGCCCCGCCGGGCCCGCCCGTTCCTGGTCGCGCTCGTGCTCGTGGCCGGGGCCCTGACCGCGGTGGTGGCCGTGCGGGGACCCGCCGGCCTGCCCGTCGAGGTCTCCGACGGGCGGGAGGTCATCGCGCGCCTTCTCCCGGGCCCGGTGGACATCATCGGCCCCGACCTGCGCTCGGTGGTGGGCACCCGCCGGTCCCTGCACTGGCAGGGCCCGCTGCGCGCTCCCGCCAGCGGGACCTACCGGATCTGGGCCCTGGGCCGCGGCCGGGTCCGGGTCGAGCTCGACGGCCGGACGATCCTGGAGGTGGATGGCGGCGAGCGCTTGCGGGCCGGGGCGGAGCTCCCGATTGGCCGCGGCGAGCACGCTCTCGACGTGGGGCTGGAGTGGGCAGGACCAGGCCCGGCCCTCCGCCTAGGCTGGACGCGGCCGCGCGCGGGGGGGCGGGCGGGGGGCCGGGACGAGGCCATCCCCCCGCGCTACCTGGGTGCGGTCGGCTCGCCGCTCCTCTGGACCGTGACCGACTTGCTCGCCCTGCTGCTGGCCGGGCTGGTCGCGGCCCTGGTCTTCGTCCTTCCCTGGGACCAGCCGCGGCGTCTGCCCGCGCCTTTGCCGGCGACGAGGGGGCAGATCGCCGTCTCGCTCGCGGCCTACGTGCTCCTCTTGGCGGTAATGAGCTGGCCCATGGTCCTGGACCTGGCGGGACGGGGTCCAGTCGACCGGCCCGACGGCCGCCTGAACGCATGGATACTGGCCTGGGACGTCCATGCCCTCCTCCACGAGCCCGGGCGCCTTTTCCAAGCTCCCATCTTCCATCCCCTGCCCGACGCGCTGGCCTTCTCCGAGAACCTGCTTGTGCCCGCAGTCCTGGGCGCGCCCGCCCTCGTCGCGGGCGGCCCCGTGCTCGCCTACAACCTGTCGTTGCTGATCAGCCTCGCCCTCTCCGGCCTGGGGGTGGAGCTGCTCGTCCGGCGGGTGAGCGGCGACCGGTTGGCGGGCTTTGTTGCGGGGGCTGTCTTCGCCGCCGGGGCCCACCGCTGGACACGGCTGTCCCACCTGCACGCCCAGGTCACGCTCTTCCTCCCCTTCGCCCTCCTGGCCCTCGACCGCTTCTGGGCGCGCCGGACCCTGGGCCGCGCCCTGCTCGTGGGGCTCCTTCTGGCCCTGCAAGGGCTGGCCTCCCTCTACCTGGGCGCGATCACGGCCGCCGCCCTGGGGGCGGCCCTGGCCATGGGGCTCCTCGGCGGCCTGAGAGCCCCCGATCTGCTCCGGCTGGCCGCGGGCTTCCTGCTCGCCGGGCTCCTCCTCGCCCCCGTCGCGCGACCCTATCTGCGCATGCGCGCCTTCGAGGGGATGGAGTTCACGCTGGAGACGGTCGCGGTCTATGCCACCACCCTCCCCTCTTACGCGGCCAGTGGCGTGAGGCTTTACGGGCCGCTCACCCAGAGACACCTCGATCCCGAGCTCGTCCAGGACACGCTTTTCCCCGGACTCGCCGTGCTCGCCCTGGGCCTGTGCGGTCTGGCCGTGGCCCCCGCCCGCTACCGCGCGGTGGCCCTGGCCGCCTCCGCCCTCGCCGTGGTCCTGTCCCTCGGGCCTCAGAGCGTGTTTTACCGCTTCTTGCACGAGCACTTCGTGCTTGTGCGCGGCCTCCGAGCCCTCTCGCGCTTCTCCCTCGTGCCCGTCCTGGCCCTATCCGTCCTCGCCGGCCTGGCCCTGGCCGGCCGCCGATGGACCACGAGCCTCGTCGCCCTCTTCTTGATGATGGTGGAGTCCAGCAACATGCCCCTGCGCCTGGGCCGCTACGAGGGTCCCCCCGCCGCCGCGCGCTGGCTTTCGGGTGGGGAGGGAGCGGTGGCGTACCTTCCGTTGGGGAGGAGGGACACCCAGGTGATGCTGGACGGAATCGCGCATTTCCGCCCCCTCTTGAACGGTGATTCCGGCTTCATCCCCCGGCCTTACGACCGCGCCCTCGAGCTCTTCGAGGGGCCGCTCGGACCGGAGGGCTTGCGCTTCCTGCGCGCGGTGGGCGTGGTTCACATCGTCAGCGGCGACACCCTTGGCTGGCCGCCGGCCGCGAGCTTTGGCGGGGAGCGGGTCTACGAAGTCCCGGAGGGCTCCCGGGCCGAGATCGTGCCCGAGGGGACCGCCGCCCCTACCCTGTGGACGAGCGGGGGTGTCATCGCGGACCTTGGCCAGGAGCGCCCGGTGAGCAGCGTCTCTTTCGAGCTGGCGGACGGCCCCTGGACCAGCCGGCCGCGCGTCCGATCCTCCAGCGACGGGAACCGCTGGGAGGAGGTCGAAGGCGAGGCCAGCCTGGCCGACGCCACCCTCTCCCTGATGAAGGATCCCCGTCAAGGCCGGGGCGAGGTCCGTTTCCCGGAGCGCCGCGCCCGCTTCCTCCTTCTCGACCGCGCCCTGCCCGCGCGGCCGGGGACGCTGGGCGTCCGGCCGTGAGCGCCCCCCCGCACGTCGGCGGCGGGAGCGGCGTGGAGGCGTGATGCGAGTTCATCTCGTGGATGGGACGTACGAGCTCTTCCGCTCCCACTTCGGGGCGCCCCCGGCTTCCGCCCCCGACGGGACGGAGGTGGGCGCCACCCGCGGCCTGTTGCGCTCGCTCCTGGCCCTCTTGCGCGAGGACGGCGTCACCCACGTGGCCTGCGCCTTCGACCACGTCATCGAGTCCTTCCGGAACCGCCTCTTCGTGGGCTACAAGACCGGCGAGGGCGTGCCCGAGGAGCTGATGGCTCAGTTCCCCCTCGCCGAACGGGCCGCGCAGGCCTTGGGCCTCGTGACCTGGCCCATGGTCGAGTTCGAGGCGGACGATGCGATGGCCAGCGCGGCCGCCCGCTTCGCGGACCTCCCCGGTGTGGAGGAGGTCCTGCTGTGCACGCCGGACAAGGACCTGGCCCAGTGCGTGCGCGGAGAGCATGTCGTCTGCTTCGATCGCCTGAGGCGCCGCCGGCTCGACGAGGTGGGCGTGATGGGGAAATTCGGTGTGCTCCCCGCCTCCATACCCGATTGGCTCGCCCTCGTGGGCGACGACGCGGATGGGATCCCGGGCCTCGAGAGATGGGGGGCCAAGTCGGCCTCCGCGGTCCTGGCCCGGTACCGTCACCTGGAAGGGATCCCCGACGACGAGAGAGACTGGGAGGTGACGGTCCGGGGGGCTCCGGCCCTGGGCCGGAGCCTGCGCGAGGGCCGGGTGCAGGCCGGGCTCTACCGGCTGCTGGCCACCCTCCGTACGGACGTCCCCCTGGTCGAGAGCCTGGAGGATCTGCGTTGGAAGGGCGGGCGCCGGAAGGACCTGGAGGATCTCGGCCGAGACCTGGGGGAGACTGATCTCGTCGCGCGCGTGCCGCTCTTCAGGGAGGACGATTGACACCGGCCGGGCCGGGGGGAAAACTCGGGGCATGACGCTCACGATCGGGCTCTAGTGGGGGCCATGCCGCGGCTTGAGGTCCTCCGCACGTATCTCGAAATGACCGATCCCGGTCAGCTCACGCCGGCCACGGACCCCGCTTCAGAGGCCCATCTCCAGCGGCTCGGCCAGTGCCCCGCCTCGTTCTACCGGTACCTCTACACCGAGGTGGGCCGGCGCTACCATTGGGTGGACCGCCTCCCCTGGAGCGACGACCGCATCCGGGCCCATCTCGCCGATCCTGCGATCTCGGTGTGGCTTCTTTCGGTGGCGGGCGCGCCCGGCGGGTACTTCGAGCTCCGAGGGCCCGAGGACGGCTCGGTGGAGATCGCGTACTTCGGCCTCCTGCCGGAATTCTTGGGCCGCGGCCTCGGAAAGTACTTGCTCACGGCGGCGACGCGGGAAGCCTGGGCCTTGGGTGCCCGGCGCCTCTGGCTCCACACCTGCAGCCTCGACGACCCCGCGGCCCTCCCCAACTACGTTCGGGGCGGGTTCCGGCCATTCAGGCAGGAGACCTATTGGGTCGAGACTCCGGCCGACCTCGGGGGCGCGTGAGGTTTCCCCGCCTTGCGGACCCCATCGAAAAGTGAAACGGACGCCTTATCGACCCCATTGAGAGGCGGAAAAAGCCTTTGGCGATCGTTCGTTAGGGGTCCCATCCTGACTGGTTTTGTGTCAATATATGGGTTAGGAAGCGATGACGACCACAAGATCTAGCGCTTTTACCCTTGACACACCGTCGGCACTTGCCCATAATCGCCGTCACTTTCGGGTCTCTTAAGACTTGCTGTGGGCCGATAGCACTTTGGAGGGCGGCCCGTCGGCTCCGCAGGAACAACTAGGCACGTAGGAGGAAACCCATGTCGACCCATCCCGTGGAGAACGCCCGAGCTGAGGCCCGCACCTCTGCCCCTGAAAAGCGAACCGGCCTCAGCTTCCGGCGGCACTTCACGAAGGCGGGGAGACACCCCTACGACGAGCTGACCTGGGAGCAGCGCTCGGCCGTCATCAACGACGAGCGCGGGCAGCCGGTCTTCGAGCAGCATGGGATCGAGGTTCCGAGTACTTGGAGCCAAACCGCCACCAACATCGTGGCCTCCAAGTACTTCCGCGGACAGATTGAATCACCCCAGCGGGAGCGGAGCGTGAAGGGCCTCATCTCCCGCGTCGTGGACACCATCAGGAGTTGGGGAGACGCCCAGGGTTATTTTGCCACCCCCGAGGACTTGCAGAGCTTTTCCGACGACCTGACCCACCTGCTCGTCCAGCAGAAGGCCGCCTTCAACAGCCCGGTCTGGTTCAACGTGGGCATCGAGAAGCACCCGCAGGCCTCCGCCTGCTTCATCAATTCCGTGAATGACACCATGGAGTCGATTCTGGGCCTGGCCAAGACGGAAGGGATGCTCTTCAAGTTCGGCTCCGGTACAGGCTCGAACCTCTCCTTCATCCGTTCCTCCCGGGAGCCGCTGGCGGGAGGGGGAACGGCCTCGGGACCGGTGTCCTTCATGCGGGGCTACGACGCGTTCGCGGGCGTGATCAAGAGCGGGGGCAAGACCCGCCGCGCCGCCAAGATGGTCATCCTCAATACCGACCACCCCGACATCGATGAGTTCATCAACAGCAAGGCGGACGAGGAACGCAAGGCCTGGGCCCTGATCGATGCCGGCTACGACGGCTCCTTCAACGTCAAGGGTGGGGCCTACGACTCCGTCTTCTTCCAAAACGCCAACCACTCCGTACGGGCGACCGACGAGTTCATGCGGGCGGTGGTGGAAGACCGGGAGTGGCAGACGAAGTACGTGCTGACCGGCGAGGCCTGCGAGACCCACCCGGCGCGCGACCTCATGAAGCGGATGGCGCAGGCGGCCTGGCAGTGCGGCGACCCCGGGATGCAGTTCGACTCGACCATCAATGACTGGCACACCTGCCCCAACAGCGCCCGCATCAACGCCAGCAACCCGTGCTCTGAATACATGTTCCTGGACGACACCGCTTGCAACCTGGCCTCGCTGAATCTGATGAAGTTCCGTGGGGAGGACGGGGAGTTCGACACCGAGGCTTTCGGGGCGGCTTGCCGGACCCTGATCACGGCCCAGGAGATCCTGGTCGACAACGCCAGCTACCCGACGCCCGCCATCGACCGTAACAGCCACGACTACCGCCCCCTCGGCCTCGGCTATGCGAACCTGGGGGTCCTCCTCATGGACCGGGGTCTGCCCTACGACTCCGACGCCGGCCGGGCCTACGCCGCGGCCATCACCGCCATGATGCACGGCGAGGCCTACGCCCAGAGCGCCCGCGTGGCCGCGGCCATGGGACCCTTCTCGGGCTATGCCAAGAACACGGAGCCCATGCTGCGGGTCATAGACAAGCACCGGCAGCATGCCCACATGATCGACCCCACGCAGGTGCCCAAGGAGCTCCTGCGCTCGGTCCTCACGGTTTGGGACGAGGCCTACACCCTGGGCGCCCAGCACGGCTACCGCAACAGCCAGGTCACCGTGCTCGCCCCCACCGGCACCATCGGCTTCATGATGGACTGCGACACCACCGGCATCGAGCCCGACATTGCGCTCATCAAGTACAAGAAGCTGGTGGGCGGGGGAGTGATCAAGATCGTGAACCAGTCCGTGCCCGGCGTGCTCGAGAAGCTCGGTTATTCGGCCGCGTCCGTCCAGGACATCCTGAGGTACGTGGACGAGAAGGAGATGATCGAGGGGGCACCGCACCTGAAAGAGGACCACCTGGCGATCTTCGACTGCGCCTTCCCCCCCGCAAACGGCAAGCGCTCCATACACTACATGGGCCACATCAAGATGATGGCGGCGGTGCAGCCCTTCCTTTCCGGGGCCATTTCCAAGACCGTGAACATGCCCACCGACGCCACCCCCGACGAGATTGGCAACGCCTACCTCGAATCCTGGCGCATGGGCCTGAAGGCGGTGGCGGTCTACCGCGACGGCTGCAAGCGCAGCCAGCCCCTGTCCACCTCCCGGGAGGAGGGGAAGCCCTTGGCGTTGAGCGCTCGGCCCGAGGAGGCCGCCCGGCCCGCTCGGCGCAAGCTGCCCGACGAGCGTCACGCCATCACCCACAAGTTCCAGATCGCGGGCCACGAGGGCTACATCACGGTGGGGATGTACGAGGACGGGACCCCAGGCGAGATCTTCCTGGTCATGGCCAAGGAGGGCTCCACGATCTCCGGGCTCATGGATGCCTTCGCCACCTCCATCTCCATGGCCCTGCAGTACGGCGTGCCGCTAGAGGCCCTGGTGGAGAAGTTCTCCCACGTGCGCTTCGAGCCCTCGGGATTCACGAAGAACCCGGAGATCCCGTACGCCAAGAGCATCACGGACTACATCTTCCGGTGGCTGGCCTCGAAGTTCCTCTCCGCCGAGGAGCAGGAAGCGGTGGGAGTGCAGGCCAGAGAGGGCTCGCTCAAGCCGATCCCGGGCCCGGTCACGACGGCTTCTCTCCCCGCCAAGTCCGGCTCCCCGGGGGGTGCCCATCGCGCGCAGATGGACGCGCCGCCTTGCCATTACTGCGGAAGCATCATGACCCGCAACGGCAGCTGCTACCGCTGCTCAAACTGCGGGAGCACATCCGGGTGCAGCTGAGACCGGGCTCGGGACGCTCCCGGACCGCCCCGCCCGGGGTGGGCTTCCCATGACATCGTCTCCCCACGAGTTGACGGGGGCGGGGAGCGTTTCCGCCCTCGCCGCCGGCTCCCAGCGGGACGCCCTCTGGGAGCACTGCCGGAACAACCTCGGGATAGCCCGGCTGCTCCTGCACGAGGGCCGGCCGGGCCCGTTCGTGGCCACCGCTTGCCGGATGGCGGTGGAGAGCGCCTGCCGAGCCGCCCTTGCCCAGGCCGGGCTTCCCTTCGAAGGCAACGCGGAGAGGGGCTTCGCCCGCTTGTCTGCGCCCCGGAGCCTCTGGGATGAAACACGGGTTGGCTCGGCGGCCGGGTGCCTGGACGCGGCGGAAGGGGTCGTGGCCTGGACGGCGCGATACCTCCGCCGGGAGGCCCCCGAGCACTCCTGGGGATATTGAGCGTAGCCCGTCCCGGGCGACGCCGACTAGGAGAGAGACAGCGGGGGAGTGAGAGAGGCCGGCATCTCCCCGGATCGGCTTGACGAGCCTTCGTGAAGCTCAGGCCGATGGCGGCGGTCTTCCCAGTCGCTCGCCAAGGCGCGGATCCAGGAGAGTGAATCCAGGGCTGACCCCGGGGACGCTCCTGCGATCGCTTCCGCGTCCTTAAAGCGATCCTTCGGGTCTTTGGCCCGGGACTTCATCCGCGCCCCTCCGCTTGCGTCCCCACGAGCATAGGACGGAGGGGAGACGAAAAAGGTTGCGCAATTTGCAAGAGGGCGCTTCGCCCGACCTAAGCGTGCGAGTAGACGCCACCGTCTGTCCGTATCAGAATCGCCGCCGTGTCCCGCACGACGACGCTCCTTCGGGCCCTCCTGCCTTTCGCCCTCCATGGGCTGGCCCGCGAGGTGGACGCGGGGGCCCGCCTTCTCCTCCGTTCCAGCCTGGACCTCCAAGACTTCGCGGGCGTGCTCCTCCGAACGCTGGACCCGCTTCAAGGGGCCACCGCGGTGGCCGCTTGGACGGCGGGAGGGGCTGTGCTCTTCATCCTGCTGGCGGCGTGGCGCGCGCGCGCGGAGGGTCACGGCCTGGAGAGAGCCGCGGGGGAAGAGGCCGCTACATTCACTCCTTTGTACCTCCGCCCCGCTCTCACCCTCCTCGCCCTCGTGTCGCTCACGCTCTCCCCCGCGTTCCCCTATGCCTTCACGCTGCCCGTCGCCCTGACCCAGGACTGGGGGATCGCCCAGGACGTGGCGGCGGGAGCCGCCCTCCTTGCGTTGCGGCTGCCCAGGCTGCGCGTGCCCGCGCCGCGCGGAGGCGCCATCTTCTTCATGGTCTTCCTGGCCTACGCCCTCCTCGTGCCGGAGCGGGCCGAGCACTGGGAGGATCATCCCGGCAACGAGCCCAAGACCCTACGCATGGCCGTTGCGCTGGGCCACGGCCTGCCCCTGGACG
>Ga0210399_10002808_pt1 | contig 13572 bp, 18 predicted proteins | sample IncBWC14MmetaG_FD_150865 | JGI IMG/M metagenome (GOLD analysis project Ga0210399, IMG submission 150865) | Forest soil microbial communities from Barre Woods Harvard Forest LTER site, Petersham, Massachusetts, United States - Inc-BW-C-14-M | ecosystem: Environmental > Terrestrial > Soil >... | reverse complement strand
GCTTTATGTGTGGGTAGCAGGCGAGCGCGACGTGCTGCCCATGGCCGAAGAAGGGTTCGAGGTGGGCGAGCACGTGGACTAGGGCCGAGTTGGTAAGGGAACAAGGCGGGCGAGACTCTTGGTCCTACCCGCAGATCCAAGTTCAAACCTTGCCTGGTCCACCACACGGCGCGGAGCAGTGCAGGATAGCCAGAGCTGATAGGGTACGCAGGTTCATCGCACCGTGCTCCGCCCCTTCAGGAATTGGCCGAAAGATAGCCTTGAACACCCGAAAGATGGCTGCCTGAGTCTTAAAGATAGGTTCTCAGTATCCGGCATTCCGGTTTACACCAATGGAGTATGGAGATCAATCTCGCTTCCTTATCAAGGCAGTGTTTTCATTTCCATGGGACCACTTCTTAGATCAAGGAGAGCGTGTCTTTGAGGTTGTTCTATTTGTGTTGTGGATTGCCTTCGTAGCATTCCTTGCATTCTCGGCAATACGTATTGTCCGCGAAAGCGCCAAAAAAAAGGCCAGTAGCAGAAGGAAACGACGTGATCTTCCGGCATCCCCAGCGCGCGGTTTCCGATAGATGGCAGCGTCCTGTAACGGCGCCCTCGAATGGTTCAGTCCCTATGAACAGCCTCGCCGCCAAACTTCGGGCTGTGTGTCGACTTTGCTGCAAATGAGGAACTGGTTATCATTGCGGTTTCGTGACGCGCCGCTCGGCGCAATCAGCTTACTTCTTGTTGTGCTCGGTGTGATCCTCCTCCCCATAGCCACATCCTTTGGTGGGGCAGAACTATCCATTAGAACAGCGTTTTCTATCCTTCTTTTTCTCTTTCCGCCAGCGATCCTTAGTGCTGTGTACACCCTATTCTTTGAGAAATCAAAGTTATGCGGGAGTCTGAGTGTCTTGCTTGCAACCATTGTTCTTTGGGTCCAACCGCTTGCTTGGCACTGGCTAAACCTGTATTTACCGATAGGCTGTGCTTTCACAATCTTCTGCGCCGTTGTGCGGGCCTTAAAAGACCGCCCAAACTCCTGATGCAGGCCAGTTTGACGGAGACAAATGGCCGCGAGAATGTAAACCTTCTTTTTTAAACCCTGGCTCTCTTACCGACGAGCCGCCTCAGACCAGCGCCCGTAAGTATTTCAGAAGATTGGGACAAATGGAGCCTGCTTTGACCCCCTGGGTGCTGGGCCAGGGGTTCATGCCAGTTGTCATAGCCTGTAACTTATTGATCTACAAAGAGTTGGTCAGGGAGAGAGGATTTGAGCCTCCGACCCCCTGGTCCCGAACTTGGGGGCGCGGAGCTGATTTTGTTGTCATTCAATCATTTGAGTGGTGCTTCAACCGTCTCCGACTTGCTGAATCACGCCAGCAACTTCCGTCGCGAGACCGACCTTCCTGACACGACTAGGCCGCGTTGATGTTCTGGTGATCGATGACTGGGCCATGGCGCCGCTGAGTGAAAACGAGCGTCGCGAAGTCTGGGAGATCTGCGAAGATCGCTACCAGACCCGTTCCACCGTCCTTACCCCCCAGTTGCCTGTCTCGCGCTGGCACGAGCAGATCAGCGATCCCACCATCGTCGATGGCATCGTCGACCCCCTCGTGCACAACGCTTACCGCATCGAGATGCGCGGAGAGTCCATGCGCAAGAAACGCACTCCGCCAGAGGACGAGAAGAAGGAATGAGTTGTAAGAGTTCGACCTCGATCTTGCGGACAGGTGTTCGCGCAATTTTGTTCTGGCAACAGTGTACTATGTGTTATAGTACACAGCGTGATACCGTTCCGTGTCGATTTCCGCCCCGGCATTTCTCTTTACGAGCAAATCGTCTACGCCGCCACCAAAGCCATCATCTCCCGCCAACTGCGTCCCGGCGACACATTCCCCTCGGTACGCCTCCTTAGCAAAGAGCTCAAGATCAATCCCAACACGGCCCACAAAGTAGTGACGCACCTTATCGCCGCTGGACTGCTCGAAACTCGCCCCGGGATTGGGACGGTCGTTTCTCCGTTGCCGGAAGCCAGAAACACGGAGCGCACGCAGCTGCTCGGCCACGAAATCGAACAGCTTGTGGTCGAAGCAAAAAAGCTAGGAATCGGTTTGGACGAGCTATTTGCTTCCATGTCGACCCACTGGAAGCGTCTGGACAGAGACGAATTACCAATCGAACCACGACGGGGAGGCCGTGTCCGATGAACCATAGCACGATTTGCACCGAGAACCTGATCAAGAGATTCCGTAAAGTGAGCGCCTTACGCGGCCTGAATCTGAATGTTCCTGAAGGTGCGATTTACGCTCTTGTCGGTCCAAACGGCGCTGGCAAAACCACCGCCATCAAAATTCTCATGAACATCTCCGCAGCCACCGACGGACGCGCCGAAGTCCTCGGCATCGACTCCGCGCGCCTCCGCGGCCGGATGTTTTCCTCCATCGGCTACGTGTCCGAGAACCAAGAGTTGCTCGACTGGATGCAGGTCGATGCCTTCTTTTCATTCCTCAGGCCGTTTTACGCGACCTGGGATTGTGACCTGGAAAAAGAATTGGTCCGGCAATTCGATTTGCCGCCCTACCGCAAACTCGGAGAACTCTCCCGCGGCACGAGGATGAAGACGGCCCTTGCCAGCACCCTGGCGTATCACCCTAAACTGATCGTGCTTGATGAGCCTTTCACCGGCCTTGATCCGCTGGTACGCGACGAACTGATTCAAGGCCTGCTTGACCGGGCCGAAGAGTCAACCATCTTCATCTCTTCGCACGATCTGGCGGAGGTCGAAACTTTCGTCAGCCATGTCGGCTATCTGGAGCAAGGTGAACTGCGGTTCTCAGAAGAATTGTCTTCACTGATGGGCCGATTTCGGGAAGTCGAACTGACGTTCGCCGCGCCTCCCCCGCTGCCAAAAGCTACTCCAAATACATGGCTCCAACTGAACTCATCTGCTGCCGTCGTCCGCTTCGTCGAAAGCCGCTTCGATCCCGAGCAGACCAACCAGCAGATCCGCACGGTTCTCGGCGAAGCCCAGAACGTGACGTTTACTCCGATGTCTTTGCGATCGATTTTTCTCGCCATGGCAAGGAGAGCAGGCGAACCCGCATAGGAGCACATACCCAATGCGAAGTGGAATGCAATTGACGACAACAAAAGCAGGGAGGACGAAACCATGAAGCTCACTTTCCATGTCTTCTTGAAGGATGTCCACCACCTCTGGCGAGAAATTGCCGTGGCGCTAGCCCTGGTTGCCGCTTACGGATGGAGCGTACCCCACCAATGGACTCATCCGGGCCTCGGCACGCTGGCCACCGGCGCTTCTGGGTTGGGAGCCATTTTCTTTGACGCCGAATTCTGGCCCCGCCTGCTCGGTGTTCTGATTCCCATCGCGTGGCTCTTCGCGATCGTCCGTGCTATCCAAAGCGATTCGCTCGTCGGCGACCGCCAATTCTGGGTTACACGCCCTTACGATTGGAAACAGTTGCTCGCCGCCAAATTTCTTTTCGTCCTGGGCTTCGTCAACCTGCCCCTGCTGATGCTCGATCTTTATTTGCTGTTGAAGGCAGGCTTTGCACCCATGCATTACGTGGCCGGACTGCTCTGGATGCAGTTGCTAGTCACCCTAATTTTGTTGTTACCCGCCACGGCCTTAGCCACAGTGACGGCAACAATCGGTCAGCTCTTACTCGCTTTACTTGTGATCTTCCTCTACATGGTGGGCACGAGCTTTTTATCAGAACGCATAGAATCAAGTCAGTTCACCTCGACGGACCCTCTTCCGGCCATTCTCCTGATTGTCACTCCGTTGGCTATAATCGCCTTGCAATACGCTCGGCGCTGCACGCTCATTTCGCGGTGGCTGATTGTCTGCTTGATGGCCACCCTTGTCTTGATCACGCTCTTCGCTCCCTACCGCACGATGGTGCATCGTCAATATCCCCCGTTCAAAACCGGAGAACAGTCACCCATCCAACTTGCCATAAGCGGAAATCTCGGAACCTGGACCAGCTTTCTCCTTCCCAATCCGCATGAAGTCGGAATTGTCTTGCCTCTGGATATCTCACGCGCCGACCCCGGTTCCAGCCTGATCGTGAAAGGCGCGCAGGTCGAAGTCGAAGGCCGGAACGGGCTCAAGTGGGATGATGACTGGACGTCCATGAACTCCGTCGACTTGCTACCGCAGGACCATAACGCCAGTGTGAACGTTGCGCTGCCGAGGGATCTCTACCAGCAACTCCGCGACGACGACGTGACGGTTCGCGTCACGCTGGCTTTTACTTACTTTAAAGACGCCAATCGGCGAACATTTGTCGTTCCGTCCGGCACATTCGCTCTGCCCGAAGCTGGACTGTGCTCGGGAACGTCTGCCGATGCTCCGAATACATACAGCGATCGCTTGAACATGATCCAGTGCCTCGCGCCCCTTCACCGACCGGCATCTCTGTTCCTGAACCTAAAGTTTTCCGGCAGTACCTGCAAGCTACCACCGGGAGCACCTTCGATCCCTGACGGCGCGTTTGGAACAGAGTGGATCCACAGCAGCGACTCGCCCGCCGAATTTGGAATCAGTCCGGTCTCGCAATTCGCGCTCGCTCCTCTCACCTATCACAATGTCTCAATTTCTAATCCGTCGGCCCTGGAGAGCTCCGTGCTCTCGGTCCAGGGACTCTGCCCTGGTACTCCACTCACTCTAAGCAACCCACAAAAAGTGCGCGACGCCCAAATCACTCAACAGTTCGATCATGTCCATCTCCCCGACAATGGAAGCTCCCATTACAGGCAAGCCCAGCGACAATAGGAACTCCAATGAAACCGAACTAATCGTCAACTCTTGGCCATTACAAATGAGTCCGACGAGTCATAGTGCGCACCACGGCGTCCGCGCAGGGTCAAGGTCAGCGTTTTTCCAGAGTTTATTAGGTCCTCGCTAGTCGCTGCGAGGTGTGGGCACCGGGGCCGACCAGTGTGCGTCGCGCAATTGCCAGTGCTTTTCCCGATACTCAGCGAGTCCGGTAAAGTATCCAGCTTCGTCGACGCGATGCCCCTCGGTGTCCAATTGAACTTCGCTCCATGAAACGGCAACGACGGCAAGCTCGGCAGTAAGGGGATCAACGCGCAGGTCGTTGTCCCATTTCAGTTGAATATGATTGATGGTCTGGGCAAACCTCTGAGTGCCCTCCTGTGCGGCCGCACCATTAGGAAATGCCATCTGGCCGTTGACGGCCATAAAAAACACCGGACTCGTGTCAAGGTATTTGCACCAGGCTAATGGGCCGTCCCGAGTAACGTCAACGGCAACGCGCTGCATAAATGCTCGCACGCCTTCGCGGACAGCGGCCTCACCAGCGGGTGTCAGCGATTGAGGCTCTTGTGATCCGATGCTATGACTGGAGCAGCCCGCGAAGGCTACAGTTGCCAGGACAACAGTGCTCCACCAGCTAGACGCGGCGAGCTTCTTCATAAATCGATTTCCTTTTCTACTTGGTTTGCGAGCACTCCGCGACGCGCCCGAACAACCATTCTCGGGAACACATCTTGAAATGACCATCTGACACCCCTCTAGGTAAGGTAGGCATCCTAGCACGGCGAAAGTCCCCGTTAGGTCCCTAGCTATCCCCAAACGAATGCTTTGCCATCGCATCTGCAATATCTCGAACCGGGGAATCGTCCTCGTTGGACAAAACAATGATGACGACATGCTGATCGGGATAGCGCACCTCGAAAGCGGCAAATCCAGGGTCCCCGCCTTCGTGATAAATCTTGCGCCGGGGCGAACTTTCAATAAACAGCCAGCTCCGTAGTTGCCCGTGAACGGTTGAGTTCTCGCTCTCTGTGCGGGACGATATTTGCTAAGCCATTTATTTGTAACAACTAACCGCTAAATTACAGCGCGAGAATGCAGTAATTAAGAGCTATGTGTCCCGATGCGGCTGCACGGTTTTTGCCTGCGACTGCCGAAAGCCACCGCAATCATTCAAACCGAACGACGCAGAGCAAACCCACACAACCTTTGAATATGCCTACGCCATCTTGTCGGCATTCCTCTACCTGCTTTGGATTTCACCGAACAGTTGTGTTGCGCAAGAACAATCTGTAAGGACGGTGGTTGGTAAGAAGATGTGCGACTCGTCAGTACCTCATCAGAGGTATGACACTTCGAAAACTGTCACAAAGCCATTTCAGCAGTGCTCCTCGATGCGCTATAGTTCGTGAGAGTTTTTGGGAAGGCATGTTGTGGCAAGGATTCCAATTCTGAACAAGCGAGTGGCTTGATGCAAGTCGGTATTTCTGCCATTGAGTATGTGTTGGGTTCGGATACGGTTTCTATAGAGGAGCTCGAAGCACGAGGCCTGCTCGACAGCCCTGCGGCCAGGCTGCGCGAATTCGGGTTCAGCTGCGCACGACTGAGCCGGGAATCATCGTACGCTCTCGCAACTGCTGCCACCAACAAGCTACTAGTCACCACAGGCGTAGACCGTGCCAGCATAGATGCGCTCTTTTATGCCGGGGCAACACCGGCTTGCCATGCGCTCGAGACTTCTGATCCACTGTCAGCTTTCAACTACCCCGTTGCGCAATTGCAGTACGAGTCGGAACTGAGCCAGGCAAGAGCCTTCGGCGTGAGCCAAGTAGGGTGTCTGGGCCTGATGGCCTCTGTGATGCTTGCCCGCGATTTTCTGCTTTTCAGCAAAAATGCGAGCCGGGCGCTTTGCGTGAGTGCCGATCTGTCGCCGGTAGGCTGTAAGCGGGAAATGATCTATAACGTGATCTCCGATGGTGCTTGCGCTGTCCTTCTGCAGAAAGAATGCGAACGCAACCGCATCCTCGCATATCGACAAATCACGAAAGGATACTACTGGAACTCAATTGCGCGGAAAAACGAAATCACCGCTGCTTATTTTCCCACCGCGCGGAACATCGTTCGTGACACCCTCGCAGATGCGGACCTGGATTCTTCAGATATTTCATGCATCCTTCCCCACAACGTGTCGTTGCGAAGTTGGGAGATACTTCTCGGTCTGATCCAGATTGGCCGCGAAAAGTTGTTCGCCGATAACATAGGCAAAATGGCGCATGTGATCGCTGCCGACAATTGGATCAATTTACGGGACGCTACCGAAACTGGAAGATTGTGTCACGGTGACAAGCTGCTTCTGTTCACGTTCGGGTTCGGCGCAAACTGGGCCTGCATGGTTTTGGAACACTGATGGCACACACGGTCCTAGTCACGGGCGCAACGGGAATGATTGGGCAGGCACTCGTTCCGCTGCTCGCCCGTCGGAATGACGTTGGGGCGATCTTCGTGCTCACCCACAGGAGAGAGTATATGGGCTCGTCCGGCAAGGTGATGCCGGTGCGCGGCGATATCACCGCGGGTCCTGATTTGGCGATGACGCGAGAACTGAGCCGGGAGATTTTCGATCGCACCACCGTTATCATCCACGCCGCCGCAAACACGCGGTTTTCGGCGTCACTCGAAGAATCACGTGCGGTGAATCTCGAAGGGACGAAAACCCTGCTTACCTTCGCGTCGCATTGCCCACAACTCGAGGCAATAGCAGCCTTGAGCACGGTGCATGTTGCGGGCAAGCGCACAGGAACCGTCTGCGAAGAGGACTTGGTTCATACCGCGGGATTTGTAAATTCGTACGAGCAGTCGAAGTATGAGACTGAGCTACTGCTGCGCGAACATATGAGCGAGTTGCCTATCTCAGTCCTGCGGTTGAGCACCGTTCTGGGGAGTTCGACGACAGGCGAAGTAAGTCGGATGGCGGCGATTCATCACGCCTTGAGGTTCTACTACAATTCGCTGGCGCCCATGATTCCTGGGAAACCGGACAGTTTAGTGGATGTGATTGCCGTGGACTATGCGGCGGCGGCCGTCGAGCATTTTGCGGTGGAGCACCTTCAGGCGGGGCGGACCTTTCACATCTGTGGCGGCGAGGATGTCTTGACTCTCGCTCGCTTGCTCGAATTGACCCGCGAGGCGTTCTTACGCTATCGGCCGTCGTGGAGAAAACGTGCCATTGAGATGCCGGCCATTGTTGACTTGCCAACTTTCGAACTGTTTGCGCGTTCTGTAGAAGAAGTCGGCGATAATATCCTGCGGGGCAGCGTTGCCATCATCAAACACTTTGTTCCCCAGCTTGTGTATCCGAAGATATTCAGGGACGTCGAATGCACTCGCTCGTTGCAAGCGAAGGGACTTCTCAAGCCCAGCGTCCTCGAATTTTATCCGCTGGTGGTGCGCTGGCTGGTGGAGAGCGGCTGGGGTGAACGCGGGACCTTAGCAGGAGGCGCAGGGGCGTGAGCGACACGCAAGGGAAGTTGCTCAACTATATCAACGGTGAATTGTTGGCGGATCCCACTCGTCGAGCTACCGCTGGTACGCCGTTATTCGAAGATGGTTGGATCGACTCTTTAAACATCCTGAAACTGATCGCCTACGTTGAGCTGATGATCGGCCGGAACATTCCCGATGAAGAAATCGTGATGAAGAACTTCCGAACCGTGGCCGTGATCGTTGAGCACTTCGCGTCCAAAAAATGACGACAAGAGAAATCAGTATCGATGATCCGATGACGCGGCTATCGCGCCTGCACGAGTGGGTGTCGGCCGGACATGAAACCGTTTTGGGTCCCCATATGCTGGCACTTGTCGACTGGCTTGATTCAAAGTTCGTTGAGTTCGCGGTTCAAGCGGGGGCGCGCGAGTTGCTGGTTCCCTCCTTGATCGAGCGTTCAATCCTGGAACGGGCAGGTTACTTTGAATCTTTTCCCGCAAGTATTGTGGAGAAATCAGATGGAGGCTGCATGCCTCCGGCGGCCTGCTATCACTGTTATGCGAAATTCGCGGCGACTTCTCTTCAGGAGCCCAGCGTTTGGACTTGTATCGCGCGTTGCCGACGGGATGAACACAACGAAGAGCCGGGCCGTTTACAAGCATTTACGATGAGGGAGATTGTGTTCGTCGGGCCTGCTGTCTGGGTACGGGAACGGAGACAGGAATGGATGGATCGCATCCTGGCATGCGCGCAATCGCTTCGTCTAGCGGTGCAGCTCGACGCTGCGACTGATTCGTTCTTCGCGGGTGGAGAGGCTCGAGGCAGGAAGTTGTTGCAGCAAATCAAGGGCTTGAAAATCGAACTGCGTGCGCAGATGGATGCGAAACGTATGCCGCTGCCAATCTCTTCCTTCAACCTTCACGAAACGTTCTTTTCGCGTCGGTTCGGCCTTCATCTGGCGGACGGCACAGATGCGCATTCCGGTTGTGTTGCTTTCGGACTGGAGCGCTGGGCCCTGGCCTTGGCTCTAACACTCGGGCCGGATCAGGCATTCAGACTGGTCGAGCAGGAGCAGATATGATTTACGATGAGTACTTAACGACGGCGGAGCTGCAACGCTGGATCCTTGAAATCGACGTTGCGTGGAACCAGATCGATCGCGATCAAGCCTTGAGCCAGCCTAACTTGCTCGACCAGATGCATGACTCGGCACTGATCGAGTCCTACTTCCCCATCTATACATCCAATCTGTTACGCTGCCTGTGGGACCAACTTGATGTGACCTCTGTGTTTTCCGTGCAGCTCTATGAATCCTACAAGCATTTTTACGTGGTAAACCGATACTTGAATTTGGTGAACTACCGACCGGTGACCGACGAGGAACTCGTCGCGGTGCGCCGACGGAACCTGGGAAACGTGATCGCGGATCCGCTCGCGGAACTTACCCGGTACATGATCAGCGAGCACTTCGCGGCCTATTTTTTCCTGCGCGCCTCGCGTCAGGCAAAAGAGCCGGTGTTGGCGCAGATCAGCGCTTTCATCGCCAAGGACGAATTCCGCCATACCCAATTCGCCTTTGACCTCCTGGAACCGCGGGTGCGAAACGACTCCGGTGCGCGCGACCGCTGTCTCAACGCTGGCCTGAATTTTCGTCATATCGGAACGGACGTTGTCACCACGACACCTATTTCCGAGAAGAACGACCTTCAGGCCATCCTCACGCTTGATCAGAAAATGCATCGGCTGTGTGGGATTGGACTCTCCGATTTCGCCAAGGCAGGAATGCATGCCGCTTACTAAACGCGAACTCTGGCTGCTGAACTTGTATCGCAACAGCGAACTGCATGGTGCGCTTTTGATGGGCCGTCTGGCTCGAAGCGTCACCAGCCCCGATGTCTTGGTAGGAGCTACTCGTCACTGCGCTACGGAAGCTCATCATGCCGCTCTTCTTACCGAAGTGATCGCGAAGCTCGGCGGCGTGATCGACCCCTCAACCGAGACGATCCAGATGCATTACTCCCAGGACGGTGGCATCCCAAGAGGCATGGTCGATTTGCTGGTGCTTTCCGAGATTCTCGAGGCGCGCGTGCTGACGAGTTATCGGGAGCACTTGCAGCGCTCAGACGTGGAACCGAGCGTGCGAAGGACATTGCAGCGGATTATTCAGGACGAGGAGGAACACAGCGGTGAAAATGGGTGGGCCGAGCAGTTGATTGCCGGAATGCCCGCAGAGCAGGTTGCGGCGACGCGAGAGAAGTGGAGCGACATCGATCAAAAGGTGGCGGCACAGCTGCATTCGCGGCTGGCCAGCCATTTTCCTGAGGAAGGTGCATCGTGAATGTTGAAGATAAGGTGAGGGAACTCATCAGCCGGGCTTCAGGCGTGCCGGAGGCGGAGATCAAGCCCGAAGCAAAGCTTTCGGATCTCGACATGGAGTCGCTGGAAAAGCTCGAGTGTGTCTTGTCGCTCGAAGATGCACTGAAAGTTGAGATTAAAGAAGACGATTTGTGGCGGTTAAGAACTGTACAAGATGTGATCGACGCATTCCGCCGGGTCATGCCGTCTCCCGCATGAACGATGAATGATGACTAACTTCTTTTCTGCCGAGAACGAGCAGTTCCGGCAAAAAGTCCGAGCGTTTATCGACCAACAACTCAGGCCACGCTCTACGGCTTGGGCAGAGGCAGGAGAGTTCCCCCGCTCGGTCCTCCTGGAATGTGCGGAACAGGGCTTGTTCCAGTCCGACCCGTGGCGGAATGGGATCATTGCCGAAGAGTTGCCGCGTTGTGAGTCGCTGGGATTCGCCTTAAGCTTCCTGGTCCAGTCGAACCTCATCATTCCCCTACTCGAAGACTTCGGCACGGATGAGCAAAAGGCTACTTATGTTCCTGCAGCGCGCAGTGGCAAGATCGTGGGCGCTATGGCCGTTACGGAGCCAGCATCGGGATCCGATTTTGGCGCCTTGCGGTGTCGGGCCGACATATCGGGCGATAACCTGATTCTGCTGGGAGAAAAAACGTACATCACGAATGCCGCCTTTGCCGACTTTCTGATTGTCGCGGCGCGAATCCCTGAACCCGCTGAACAAGGGCTGACGCTGATTCTGGTACCGGCGCGGGGAGACGGTATTACGATTGAGCGGCTGCGCACCCTGGGACTATCTGCTTCTGGCACGGGCCGAATTCGCTTCGACGGTTGCGTTGTGAAGCGCGACCAGGTGCTCGGGGCCGCAGGAGAAGGTTTCGGACAAGTGCAGCGCGCACTCAACCGCGAGCGGCTTTTTGGCGGTCTTGCTTGTGTTGCCTGGGCTGACTATGCCATGCAAAAGGCGCTGGCGTTTGCGCGCACGCGAAGCGTGTTTGGGAACTCCATCAACCAGTTCCAGGTCATTCGGCACGAATTTGCCGAAATGGCCACACAGCTTGAAGCGGCTCGCTCGCTGAATTACCTTACTTTTTCTCGCTGGATCGCGGGAGAATCCGTTACGCCTCAGATCTGCATGATGAAGCTCTTCAGCTACCAGGCTGCGCAGCAGGTCATCACGCAATGTCTCCAGATCCATGGCGGCCTCGGCTACATGGACGATCATTGGACAAGCCGCTTCTATCGCGACGCGCGGGCACTCACCATCGCGGCCGGAACACCGGAGGTCATGAGGGAAATGATCGCCGCCTACATGCGGGTATAGAACGGTCGCAATGGCTGAATTCCATAACCGTACCCGTCGCTCCTCCTCCATCACGGGCAAACTGCTGCGCAGCGGACGAGTGCTAGAGTTGCCGGTCTACTGGTTGCTCAGGACCTCCGATCTTGCTCGGGAAGGGTTTGAGAATTCCGGCAGTTACCGCTTCGCAGACCATATTTATCGAGACGAACCTTCGGGATCGCACGGAATAGGGCGCTGGTTGGATAAGCGAATCCTGGGTATGCGAGCGGTAGAATCCTTTCGCAGCCGGTTCTTCATGGCTCGCGATGAGCTTTTCGACTTTCTTCGGGAACGATCAGACGACCAGTCATGCTTGGACGTTCTAAGTGTTCCGTGTGGCATTCCGCGTGATCTCGTTGCCGCAGTTGAAAAGCTTCGCGCAGCCGGAGGAGTAACGACCGGAATACGATTCCATGTGCTCGACCTGGACGATGATGTCCTGCGTCAAGCGGAGGCCTTTGCCGGACAGCACGGCATTGCCCTTTCCACACATCAGGGCGATGCCTTGGATCCCGCGACCTATGCAAGCGAGTTTGATTTCATCACATCGACGGGTTTGGGAGAGTTTCTCGATGACGACCAACTGGCCAGGCTGTACGCGGTTTTCCATCGCGTCTTGCGTCCCGGAAGTGTCATGGTGACCAGCGCGATGCGCCGCCTTCGTTTCTCTGACTATCTTCTGCGGTTGGCGGAGTTGCATGTTCATTACCGCTCGGCTGAGGACCTCGCTGCTATGGCCCGACGCGCCGGGTTTGTCACGCTCACAACATCAGTGGATCGGCACGGGATTCAGGGCTTTCTCAGGGCCACGAAATGATCCGGCTACGATTCTTGCATCCGGGCAGGCATGTTTGGCGCGTTTGGAGGCGGCGCGGCCATGCGCTCGAAGAAAGGTGGGTTTCGTTCCGGGGCGTTCCTCCCCACTGGGAAAAGATTTTCGGATCGACCCTCGATTTGATATGGTTATCAAACACGCCCAAGCCCGGACGCATTCAGCTGAACGATGAGCGTGGTTTTATCAGTTGGCACGAAAGCCGCTGGGTGACAAGAATTACAATTCGACTGCAGGGGTTTTCGGCGGCCAAACAGTCTCTGGTTGCGACCACGCTGTTAAAGGCCGCGCGCTTTCACTTACTCGAGGAGGAATAATGCCCACCGGAAAGGCGACCCATTCAGCGACCATCTCCGCTCCGCCGCAAAAGATTTACGATTTCATCGCCGAAGCGACCCGGGCGACGAGTTTCATCCCTGGGCTTTCGCGGATCCACAACGTGCAGCCCGCTACTGCGCAACCTGGCCAGACCTGGGAGTATGAGTTCGACTGGTTTGGTCTGGTGGTCTCAGGCAACTCCAAGTGCACTCGGAGCGAGAGCCCGAAGGTCTATGAGTTTCGGACGATTACAGGCAATCCGAGCACGTGGACTTATAAGATCGAACCCATTGGTGCGAATGCGCAAGTGACGCTGGAAGTCCAATACGAAATTCCGGGTAATGTAGTCGCGCGCTTCGCATCACAGCCCGTGTTCGAGAAGATGAACCAGGACCGCGCACGTGAAATCGTTTCGAACCTCAAGACGATGCTCGAATCGTGAGATGGGTT
>Ga0210399_10002807_pt1 | contig 13575 bp, 8 predicted proteins | sample IncBWC14MmetaG_FD_150865 | JGI IMG/M metagenome (GOLD analysis project Ga0210399, IMG submission 150865) | Forest soil microbial communities from Barre Woods Harvard Forest LTER site, Petersham, Massachusetts, United States - Inc-BW-C-14-M | ecosystem: Environmental > Terrestrial > Soil >... | reverse complement strand
GGGGGTCGCTGCTTGAACTCCGCCAGCGCTTTCTTTGCCCGCTGGCGCGTGCGCCTCAGCTATCCATGCGCCGTTCTCGTCTTGTGGTTTGCGCGCCCAACTCCCCGCAGCATTCTTTGGGGAGCGACGATTGGCTTGCTCGGCTTATTCATCCGAGCTCGCGCCGCCGGCCACCTTCACAAGCAAGAAGTCCTCACAGTTACCGGGCCCTATGCGTATACGCGCAACCCGCTCTATTTCGGCAGCGCCATCCTCACTCTCGCAGCTGCTATTGCCTCCAGGTCCTGGATATCGGCCGCAATTCTGTGCATTTATTTTGCCCTCTTCTATTCGATCGTTATGCGCCGCGAAGAATCAGAACTTCGCGTACATCACGCCGCCGCGTTCGATGAATACGCACGAGCCGTGCCATTATTTTTTCCACGGTTCACTCCGGCGACCCTCTCGTTTGCCGGCGCTGGTTCGTTTTCCTTTGCGCAGTACAAAAAAAACCACGAATACCAGGCAGCTATCGGTTTTGTCCTATTGTTAGCGGTACTTATGTTGATCTGGTGGTTGCGCCAGCGTTGAGGCGGTAGTTCCGGCTGTTTCTGGGCATGCCACGAAGCAGCTAATTTCGAGTTCCTTGCCGTCTGTTAATACGTGCACCGCCCCATCGCGGTCCGTCCGCAGAATCCGTACTCCCGCGGCAGTAAGCCGCTCCAGCAATTCCCGGTTGGGATGCCCGTATGGATTGTCTTCTCCCGAGCTGATCACCGCCACGCGCGGGTGCACGGCTGCCAGAAATCCAGGCATCGTCGAGTTCTTGCTTCCATGATGGCCAACCTTCAGCACGTCCGCGTGTAGCGCTGTTTCGCTGTTATCCGACAGTATGGAACTCTCTGCCTGTTTTTCCGCATCTCCTGGCAACATCATGCCGAGCTGTCCGTACTTCAACCGCAACACAAGCGAATCGTTGTTCTTCGGAGAAGACGCAACCTCTTCTGGCGCAATCTCCGGCCACAAGAACTGTGTCTCAATGCCATCCCACGAAAACGCATTTCCACGGATTTCGTGAACGACTAAAATCTTCTTTTCGCGCGCCATTTTTTCCAAATTAGTCAGCGCCGCCGACTCGACTTCCCGCCCAATCCAAAGTGTCCCGACGCGAAAATTCTCAAGTATCGCGGTCAATCCCCCGATGTGATCCTGATGAGCATGCGTTAACGCCACGACATCCAATTTCTGAAAACCACGCGACCACAAATACGGCGAAACGGCTTCTTCGCCTGGATCGATACCGCTGCGCTCCTCATGGCCAGAGAATCCGCTGAAAGAACCGCCACCATCTATCAACAGCGTCCTTCTATGCGGCGATACGACAAACAGGGAATCTCCTTGTCCCACATCCAAAACCGTCAATTCCAATTTTCCAGCCGACCAGTGCGGTGCAAAAGGGAATATCGCAATGGTGAGAGCGCTTAAGGCCAAGACTCCCGCCGCGCAGCGGGAGCCCAGTCCACGCCAGGAATTTGCGATGCGCGCGCTCAATGCCAGAAACACACCAGCCGCAAGAAACACCACAACCAGCCACGGAGGCGGCCCTGGAATGCGGTAGCTCCATCCCGGAAAGTGCGCGAACCAGTGCACAACGTGAACAAGCAGCATCGTCGCCCAACTTAGCGGCGCCGCCAGAAGTTTCCCCAGTGCTGGTAGAATCATCCCGCAGCCCAGCGTCAGAAACCCAAGCGGCACCACTATCCCCGTCACCGGAACCGCCGCCAGATTGACCAGCGGCGCGCTCAGAGTGACGCGATGAAAGTCCCGCGCCATCAGAGGCAGCATCCCGATCTGCAAAGCCAGCGTGATCACCAGCAATTCCCAAACGCGAAGCGAAACGCCGATGCCGCGCGCCATCGCCTCTCCTACCGGGCTGCCCAGGCGCGCCGGCAGTTGTGACGAAATCCAACGCGCAGTCGTGCGCAGGTCAATACGAAATTGCGCCGCCCGAGGTTCATGTGACGCATCGCGCGAGACGTCGCGCCACCCGCGCAGCGCCTTCACATAAGGTTGAACGGTTTTCTCCAGCCAGGGCGCAGCCAGCCCCGCGTTACAACCAATCGCTAGGAACGTCAGTTGAAAGCTCGAATCGCGAACAGCCAGCGGCTTGGCAATCAGTAGAACTAAAGCCGCCAGTCCCGCGGAATTCAGCAAATCCAGCCGCCGAAAGAACAGTCCTCCCATCACGACAATCGCTGTCATCAAAGCCGCGCGAATCACCGGCGGCCTCTGCTCCACCACTGCCACGTAAGCAAATAACACCGTGAGCGTGGTAAACGCTGTCCAAATAGGCCTGAGTCTCAAGGCACGTCCCATCCAAAACAGAAATACCGCCAGCGCCCCCACGTGCAATCCCGCGACAACCAGCACGTGAAAAACTCCCGTTTTTTGAAAATCGACGGACTCCGAACGCTCCACGAAGCTACGGTCACCAAGCAGCATCGCTCGCAACACGCCGTCAACCTGCGGCGTCTTCGCGAAAAGTTCGTCGATCTCGTCGCGCAATCTACGCCGGGCCCGCGCTAAGAGTGTCGCAGCTGTCACCGGAGACGCCCCCGTGCGCTCCATCAATTCCGGTGCACGAAGCGTCGCGACCAAATCAACATTTTGTTGCGCCAGGTACGCCCGCCGGTCAAATGCACCATCGTCCCTGTAAATCTGCGGACGCTTGGCTTGGGTCGCAACGACGATTTCGTCTCCCGCGTGAACCTTCGGAGCCGGTGCCTTCTCAGGGCCCTCCGAATAGCTCACCCACAATCCTCCTCGCGTGGGCACCAACGAGCCCTGGAACTCCACTCCATTCAATTCGATCTCATACCCGTAACCCCAAGGCAATCGAGCAGGTTCGTCCCGCAGATGACCGTGCCATCGCAACGGCGTGTTCAAGTCCAAGCGCCCAGCATCCGCGAGAGACAACACGTAGTCCGCCGGTCTCGGCTGATTTGCGACTCCTGAGCCCAACACGCCCAGAATTAGCCAGCTCAAGCCAGCTACAGCGGCAGCCGGTAAGAGCTGTCCAATCTTGGTTAGGAAGATGCCAGAGCAAATCAGAAAGCCCACTAATGCTAAACCGGCCGCGAGGTAGACGTGCGAGGAAGCTCGCTGAACAAACCACTGCGTTTGGCCGAGCACAGCGCCGCATGCGAATACTGCGGCGAGGGCGGCAGCCGGCAATCTCATGAGACTCTTTTCAACCTCACAAGCGTTTCGATGTGGTACGTCTGCGGAAAAAGATCAAACAGGTGCATATCGCTCAACTCGTATCGCACGCTCGGCCCCGCGATTTCCTTCGGTTTCCGGGGCGAGTTCGTCAGAACCGCCAGATCTCTAGCCAAAGTCGATGGATCGCAGGAGAGATACACGATTTCCGCGGCTCCAAGTTCCGCAAGTTTCGCCGCCGTCTCCGCGCCCAATCCCGCTCGCGGAGGATCCAACACGACGAACTCCGGTTTCTCCTGCGTTTTCTTCAAAAAGTCTTCCGCGTGTTCGTTGTGCGTGGTCACCGCCACACCCGCCGCTTGTGCGTTTGCATAAAGATCGCGCGTAGCCGCAAGGTTTGCGTCCACACTCACAACCCTTTCGAACGCCCGCGCCAGGGGCAGCGTGAAAAAACCCACACCCGCATACATATCCAGCGCCAACCGGCCCTTCGCCCCCGCCGTCACCGTCTTTAGCAAATCCTCTATCAAAAACCTGTTCACCTGAAAAAACGATAAGTGGCTCACACGAAATTTGAACCCGCCAGCTTCGTGCACCAAATACCCCGGCCCCGTCAATTCAAACTTGTCTTTCTTCTGGTCTAGCAGCAGCAAACTGTCCACCTGCGGCATCGCCTCTCGCAGCAGCGCTGCGAGTTCGCCCGCAGGCTTGGGAAACCGTTCGAACGCGACGTTCAGCGCGATTTTCGCATCCGCCGAGTCTGCAAAAGCCTCAATCTCGAGAATTCCTTCGGGCAGTGCCCCGGACCTCGCCATCTCCTGCAACCGTCCAAATGTTTGCGCCAGCCGCGGTGAAAGCACTGGACACTCGTCGATCGGTACAATGAACGAGCTCTCCGGCAAAAAATATCCCAGCGCCCGCGGCATCCCGCTGCGCACCGCCCACTGCGCGCGATTCCTGTAACCGTATGGCTCTGCGGTATGCTGCTGAATTTCTCCGTCCCAGGAAATTCCGCCCAGTCGAGACAGCGTCTCTCGCAAGACTTCTTTCTTTAAGCGAACCTGCTCGCCAGCCGTAATGTGTTGATAATGGCATCCGCCGCAAGTCTGAAAATGAGGGCACGGCGCCGCAATGCGTTCTTTCGACGAGGACGTCACTTCCAGAAGCTTTGCCCAAATCACTTTTTTCTTTTTCGATTTCTCCGCCGCCCGCACCTCTTCTCCCGGCAGCACGAACGGCACAAAAACCGTGTTCCCCTCGGTGTGCGCCAGCCCATCGCCCCCATACACCAGCTTCTCAATCGATAATCGTAACTCGTTAGACATATAGGCAGACCCCATTCTGCGGTTTTTCGCACGGAAAGGAAAGATATTTGCTTCCGGAAAGCGTGCTTCAGGAAAAGTAGTACAAACTCAGCCGCGGCAAACCAAACTCTTCGAGCAGCCGCTTCTGCAAGTATTGTTTCTCGACCAGCGCGATCTGTTCCGCCTTCATCTTCCGCCGGTACGCTGCAAGCTGCCCGTCCATTTCGCGCCGGATCTTCAACATCGTTTCTTCGCTAGCGTGGCTGATCAGCGCGCTTTGCAACTTGTCGTCTAAAATCGTCAGTCGTCTCTCCAAGTCCTCCAGGTCCAGCGCACCCGGTGTATCGAGCAGAGGGACGACGCCGCACAACGACTTCGCAATTTCCCGCAAACGCTCTGCAAACTCCTGGCGCGTTGATTTCATGCCATTCGCTATGCGGTCAATCTGCGCGGCATTCTTCGCGAAGAAAACTCTCAATTCCTCTCGCGAAAACGGCTCTTTCGCCGTGGCCTTTCCATTTTTCGGCGCGCTCCCCGCCGCAGCCTCCAATTGCTCTTCTGCCGCTTCCAGCACGGCGTCCGTGCAGTACGCCAAACTCTTCAGCGCTTTCCCAGCCCCGCGCCGCGACCGCTGATAACTTTCAAATGCGTGATCAATCCCCTTCAACACGGCATCCAGGGGCACGCCCGCCTTCTGCCATGTTTCCATGATCGCCCAATCCAGCGGCGACACCAGCAAATGCGCCCCGCGCTTCTTCCAGAAATAATTTTCAATTTCCGTGAAGTAATTGAAGTAGTTCCAGCCATCCATGTGATTCGCCGTTGCCGGGGAAGCGGAGAACGCATTTAGTTCGCGAGTCTCACGCCTGTGCAATGCGCCTCAGCGCCTGCTTATCGCTCCGCCTTCTTCGCTGAGGCCGCTGCTGGCGCCGCAGCCCGCGTCCCCCGATTCGCCGCCGCCCCTTTCCCCGTTTCCGTAGGTTGATTTTTCTCCCAGATCAGCCGTAGACCCGTCAACGTCAAAAATTCGTCCGTATCCTGAATCTGTTTCGAACCCTTCGCCACCAATCGTGCTTGCCCGCCTGTCGCAACCACCTTCACATCGCCGCCGAGCTCTGCCTTCATGCGCGTCAGCATCCCGTCCACCATGTCTACAGCGCCATAATAAAGCCCCGCCTGCATGTGCGTGACAGTATTCGTCCCAATCACTTTCCCCGGATCCTTAATCTCCACGCGCGGCAATCTTGCGGCCCTCGCAAACAGCGCCTCTGACGCAATCCCCAGCCCCGGCGCAATCACTCCGCCCAAATATTCTCCGCGCGCCGAAATCGCATCAAACGTGATCGCCGTCCCAAAATCCACCACGATGCACGGCCCGCCATACTTGTGAAACGCCGCCACTCCGTTCACGATCCGGTCCGCCCCAACCTCCAGCGGGTTATCCACCAACACCGCCATTCCCGTCTTCACGCCCAGTTCCACAAACAAAGCCTTCTGCCCAAAATAAATCCGCGACATTTCCGCCAACGTCCAATTCACCGGCGGCACTACGGAGCTGATAATCACGCCGTTGATCGAGTCGCGATCCAACCCGGCCAAAGTAAACAAATTTCGCGTAAGCACGCCGTACTCATCGATAGTCTGCTGTCTCGCCGTAGTCAACCGCCAATTCGCAATCAACTCTTCGCCGCGGAAAACACCCAGCACCGTATTCGTGTTCCCGACATCGATCGTCAGCAGCATCTACCGCGCCTCCGCCACGTCTCCGGAAATCACCGTCACCACCTGCCCGTCGTCGCGCTTCACTAGCAACAATCCTTCCGGCCCGAGCCCCGCCGTCGTCCCCGCAAAACTCGCCGTTCCGTTCGTCACCCGCACGCGTTTCCCCTGCGCGTAACTGGAGACCGCCTCAAACTTCTGCGTCACCGCCGCCGGCCCTTCGCGCAGAAAACGATTGTAGTCGTTCTCGAATTCCCGCAGCAACCGCTCCAGCAATTCCAGCCGCGAAACCTGCTTGCCCGTCTCAATGCGCAGCGAGCTCGCCGTCGTCCCCAATTCGCCCGGAAACTTTTCCTGATTTACGTTCAATCCGATCCCCACAATCACAAATCGCACCTGCGACGGCTCCGCATGCATCTCCGTCAAAATCCCGCCCACTTTTTTCCCGCGCAGCAGCAAATCATTCGGCCACTTCAGGTCCGGCGTCAATCCCGTTTGCACTTCGATAGCGGTGCGCGCCGAAAGTCCCGCCATCATCGTCAGAAGTGGCGCTTGCACTGGCGCAAGCCGCGGCCTCAAGAGCAGCGTCACGTAAATTCCCGCCGCGCGATCCGACTGCCACGTCCGCCCCGCGCGTCCCTTGCCTGCCGTCTGCTCTTCCGCCAAAACCACCGCGCCTTCCGGCTCGCCCGCGTGTCCCAAGTCCAGCGCCACGCGATTCGTCGAATCCGTCTTAAAAAAATGATAGATGCGCTTCCCGAAAAGACTGCCCTTCAACCGCTGCCGCAGCATGTCCGGCGTCAAAATATCCGGCACGCGCTCCAAAAAATATCCCGTCCCCGCCTTGCCCTTCACTCGCACGCCAAGCCCGCGCAATTGCCGCACCCACTGCCACACCATCGACCGCGACACACCGATCTCCCGCGCAATCCGCGCCCCGCTGATCGCGATGGTTGCATTCTCCGCCAGCAGCGTCACCAGTGCCGCCAGCCGCTTGTCGGTCGTTCCCGGAAGTGTCTCTTGTGCCATCGATGTGGCACAGACTTCAGTCTGTGCAAACTAAACCCAACCGGCCCCCAACCGCCGCCTAAGCTTACGTTCGCCCGCCTCACTCCACAAGCTCATGTAGGGTCCGCCTTCCGAGCCGGACCGCTTCACGTTCGACAACACCCTGCTGAACCGCCTACAACTGCCCCAATCGCTCCACAATCTTCTGCATCTCAATCCGCTGCTCCGCGAGCGTCGCCTCCAACCCCCGAATAATTTTCTCCGGCGCACGGCTTCGAAACGTCTCGTTACCCAGCTGGCTCTCTTTCGAAGTAACCGCCTTTTGTAATCCCTCCAACTCCTTCTTCAGCCGCGCCTTTTCCGCCTCCGTGTCCACCGCTTCCGCATACGCGACCCGCACGTCGAACTGCGAGGTTGAGCGCACGACCCCGCCCGCACTTGGAAGCGGTTCTGTCGTGACTACCAAGTCCGAAAGGAACCCGAGCCGAATGATGCTGCTGCGGTTGCCTTCGATGAGTGCTCTTATTCCCACATCGGAGCTCCAAAATGTCGCACCTAAACGCTTTTTCGAATCGGACTTCAGTTCCGCGCGAATGTTGCGAATGGCCGTGAGTACGTTCTGAAGACACGCAAACTGCCCCTCGGCCACCGGGTCAATCCAATCTGCTCGCGTAATGGGGAAGCTTTGGAGCGCAATCGACTTGTCTTCGCTCCTTCTGGGAAGCTGATGCCACAGTTCTTCGGTCAGGAACGGCATGAAGGGATGCAACAGCCGGAGTGCCGCATCGAAGACAGAAAACATGTTGTACCAAGGAAATCGAAGATCCGTACTCTCGTCCACGAGCTCCGGCTTTACCCATTCGACGTACCAATCGCAAAAGTCTCCCCAGAAGAATTGATACACAGCGTTGGCAGCTTCATGGAATCTGTAGTTTTGAAGAGAATGGTCTACGCTGGCTACGGCGCCCGCCAGTCTGGAGTATATCCACCTGTGGACAAGCGGCAGCTCTCCCGAAATCCATAGATGGTCTTTTTCCCTCATTTCCGGACTAGCTACGGTTTCCAGCGAGATGTTACTTCCTTCAATTTTAGAAAGATTCACAAACAAAAACCGCGACGCATTCCAAATCTTGTTGGCGAAATTCCTCGCACCCGCCAGCCTGTCATCGGACAAAATAATATCCGTCCCCGGCGCCGCCATGGATGCCAGGCAAAACCGCATCGCATCCGTCCCGTACTGCTGATTCAAGACAACAGGATCGAGCCCCGTACCCTTCGACTTGGACATCTTCTCGCCGCTGCCCGTCCGCACCAGCGAATGCAAATACACCGCGCGAAATGGCACTCTCCCCGTGAAGTGAATTCCCAGCATGGCCATCCGCGCCACCCAGAAAAACAAAATGTCGTAACCCGTAATCAACAGCGTCGTCGGATAGTATTTCTCAAAATCCGCCGTCTTCTCCGGCCACCCCAGCGTCGAGAAAGGCCACAGCCCCGAGCTAAACCACGTATCGAGCACATCCGGATCCTGCGTCAGCTTTCCCGATCCACACTTAGTGCACTTCGCTGGCGCCTCTTCGGCCACTATGATGTGCTCGCAATCCCCGCAATACCACGCCGGTATCCGGTGCCCCCACCACAGTTGCCGCGAAATCGTCCAATCACGAATGTTGTCCAGCCAGTTCAGAAATTCCTGCCGCCGGTTGTCAGGCACAATCTGAATCGTATTTTCTTTTCCCGGCTCATATTCCCGTACCGCCGCTATCGCGGGAGCCGCCAGCTCCTTCATTCTGCAGAACCACTGTGTCGAAATCCGCGGCTCGACAATCGTCTTGCTCCGCTCGCAAATTCCAATCGAGTGCGCGTGCTCCGTCACCTTCTCCAGCAAGCCTTGCGCCTTCAAATCCTCCACGATCTTCTTGCGCGCCTCGAACCTGTCCAACCCTGCATAAGCGCCGGCCGCCGCGCTCATCCGCCCGTCATCGGTCATCACATCGATTTCCGTCAGGCCATGCCGCTTGCCCACTTCAAAGTCATTCGGATCGTGCGCCGGAGTAATCTTCACCGCCCCCGTCCCGAATTCCCGGTCCACCATGGCGTCAGCAATGATCGGAATCTCCCGGTTCATCAAGGGAAGCATCGCAGCCTTGCCCACAAGGTGCGCATAACGCTCATCTTCGGGATGCACCGCCACCGCCGTATCCCCGAGCATCGTTTCCGGCCGCGTTGTTGCCACCACCACGTAATCCTTAGTCCCCGCCACCGGATACCGGATGTGCCACAGATGTCCCTGCCGTTCTTCGTGGTTCACTTCCAAATCGCTCAACACCGTCAAACAAACCGGGCACCAGTTCACCAGCCGCGTCTCGCGATAAATAAACCCTTCGTTGTAAAGCTGCACGAAAACCTTGCGCACCACGCGCGACATCTCTGGCGAAAGCGTAAACCTCTCCCTTGACCAGTCGCAGCTCTCCCCGATGCTCTTCATCTGCTCCGTAATTTGCCCGCCCGCCTCCGCCTTCCATGCCCAAACCCGCTTTTCAAACTCCTCGCGCCCCAGCTTGTGATAGTCAATCCCTTGATCCATCAACTGCTTCACCACCACGCGCTGTGTCGAAATCCCCGCATGGTCCGTCCCCGGCAGATACAACGTGTTGTACCCCCGCATCCGGTGCCAACGCGTCAGAATGTCGATCTCTGTATGCTCCAGCATGTGCCCGATATGCAGCGACCCCGTCACATTCGGCGGCGGAATCACTATGGAAAACACGGGCCCCGGAGCGCTCGGGTCCGCCCTAAACAGCTCTTCCTTAACCCAATAGTCCGCCCACCGCGGCTCTATCTGCTGCGGTTCGTAAGCCTTAGCAATCTCGCGAGCCATCCGTCCCTCAACTCCCCGCACTTTCTACACACGCACGCATACACGTGTCCTCTTTCAAGGACAAAGTAATCTTCGACTATACGGGGGAAAAACCAACTCCGTCAATTCAACGCCATTTCGGGTACTGGGCCAGTTTCGGTAACCGCGTTAATCAAGCACTGACGTGAACCTCGTTCGATGAAGTATTTGGTGTGGGTGCCTAGGTATGGTGCTTCCGATGCATCACCTATCCTGTTAAGTTAGATAACCAAACGGCAGCACGTGAGGCTTAATGGACCGAACGGCAGATTTGGACTCAGCTCTGAGCTTCGTAATTGGTCGGATTGGCGAACAAGCGATGCTATCCGGCGAGCCGCTAAGCGAGGAACAACGTATGTTGCTCAACTACCTACCTTCCTCGACGCCAGCAAACTGGGATCCGGAAATCCCGGTGTTGGTTCCCAGAAATATCAACCTTGAGCGAGTCTGTGCGCTAGGAAAAGCCGCGTACGAATCTGACCATCAAGTGAATCCTACATCGCTCGATTGGGAGTTCGCATTTGCTGTCTTCACGCTCAATCGGCACCCCATGGGGGGTCTTCTGCAATGGGCAGGCATGAAACTCCGCAGACCGACGTGTGACGGCCTTCTGCTTGTTCTCACTGCTTTGCTGCCCATAGTGGCCGTGGCCCTACTTGTTTGGAACGCAGATGGGGCCTTGTTCTGGTCGCTAGTAATCGGTTCGGGATGCGTTGCGGTGATGCTCTTAATGTTCTTTGGTTCGAGGCGCATCGAAAAACAGCGATTGGAAGAAGACATTGAGAGATGCAGGCTTGCTTCTCGCATTGTAGGCACCTAGCAGGACGAATTCTCGCGACTACACTCGCAAACTGATAAAAGCCAATCCTGATTAGTCGTAATCGGAAACTGACCCACTACCCGAATTCGGGATGACTTCGACGCGCCATTGTAGGGGCGCAGCACGCTGCGCCCCAATCGACATAACCAATTAGGTCAAACATCTGACTCACGCATCCCTCGTCGCCGCGTTGTTCCCCGGACGTAAAGCGCCGGCCACCACGAATCTCTCCTCATTTTGTCAGGTTTTTCGCCCGATTTTTCTCTTGACAATTTGTTACTCCTATAGTATAATTATTTTCAGATATCATTGCGTTTTATCCGAGTGGCGCCAGCATGTGGCTGGCGTTTTTGCTTTCTAAGGCCGTCAGCGGCGCTAAGTCCCTTTATTTTCCACACTTGTAGATAACGCCGCTGTTTTGCACAATTTTAGTGCAATTTAGCGCCAGCAAGTTGCTTAGAATCAACACTTACAAAAGTGTATGAAAACAAGCCACTTTAAGTCCCTCTAGAATGAGCACTTATGCGAAACCCCCGGGGGGGGAGGGCCCCTCACCAGGGTACAGACCGGGCACATCCTTGAGCGAATAGACCGGGAGCATCCCTGACGCTGGTCTTCTATGGCCAGGCCTAGCAACCATAAACTCGCGTGGTGTGTGTGGGGGGTAGCGAACTGCTACTTCCTCGGGGTGCCCGACACGTCGGTTTTACGTGCCGGCTCTTGGCTTTTGATTTGTTTGTTCTGCTTCGTTTTCCAATTTACTAACTCGTTTGAAATCTGCACTTCCAGAAACGCAGCTGTAGACTCCCTGGAATGAACACTTCCAAAACGCAGGACTTAAAACCCTTTAGAATGAACACTTACAGGAAAAGAGGGGAGGGGGTGCACCAAAAAAGTGGCCGCACAATGCCGAACCGCGCAGCACTGCGAGTGGCTTAATGGATGGAAGTTTTCTTAGAGGAGGGAACTGCTACTTCTTCGCGTTCAACTCGTCGCGAACCATTGATTCCACAACGTTCTTTAAGATATCTCGCGTGACCGCCTGCAACATATCCGGGCTTATCTTCGCGAGCACTTTGGCTACGAGGTCGTCCATGTTCGGTTCAGGAGTTTTAGCGTTTGACTCAACAGTGGGCGCGTCCTGCACCGCAGTCTCCGCAACGTACTGCGCTCCTTCCCGAATCGCTTCCACGGTCGCTGCAGGCAGCGCCGCCTCCACGTCCTCCTCCAAAACCGGCGTGAGAGCATCCACTGTCGCGGCAGGATCTTCCTTTGCGGCCTCTTCATGTCCTCCGGAGTAATACACCGTCTCAGGAACCGCGCTGGCCGCAGGCACGCTCGTTGCCGGAGCATCCCAAGTCGATGCGAGCCGGTTTGCCTTCTGCACTTCCGCGTCCCACGGACTAGCCACGGAGGAAAACCACGAGCTGGCAGCAGGCTTTTCGGCTTCAGGGGCTGCCTCTACCTTTGCGGGAGCAATGACCGGAGACTCCGCGTGAACCTCAGTCGCAACTTGCTGCTCTTGTACCGCTGGCGCAGACATCGTTGCCGCTTCCACCACGGTCTTTGGGCGCAAAGCGGTTACCCAAGCCTCTTCGGTGTATGGTGCAATCGCTGGCGGCGTTACCCTGGTCTCGGCAGCCGGCGCATCCGTCACCATCGCGCCCACGCTCTGCTCTGTTTCGGCTGCTTCCTGAAATCCGGAAATCTCTTTTTGCGGCGCCCAGTGATCGTGCCTCATTTTCGAGGCAGGAGCTTCCGCGAATGCCGTATCGCGCCAATCTTTCTCCGGTCCACTTGCCGCTTGCTCTTGTTCCATCGCTTCGCCGCCTGCATCGCGCCGCCACGAAGCACTTTCCGTCTCTTCCTCTTCTTCAACAACCTCTTCTTCTTCCGCGTCGCCGGACTTCCAATCCCGCTCCAGCTCAGGCCGAGCGGTTGTTGCATACCCCAGATCCTCTTCCGGCTCCGCGACAGGCGATTCCAGCAGGCTTCCGAATGCCAGCGGCTGCGATCCTGCGTTAATCTTTACCGGCTCTGGCAGTGCAGGCATCTCTTCTTGCACTTCCATGGTCTCGACAGACGGAATTTCTGGCAAAGGAGCGAGCGGACTCATGCTCGGTAGCGAGCGGCTCGGGGCCGCCGTTCGCGGCGTCAACATCTCCGCCACGCCTGCCGGCGCTTCTTGCACCCGTGGCACGGGCGCCGCTCCGCCCAGGGATACGCCCGCTCGGGCCAGCGCGGACTTCACCATGGAAATCAGCGGATCCGGCGGCACAAACGGTTTCTTCAACACGCCGTCCGCGCCAACGCGTTGCGCCTCTTGTTCGTCCAGGGGATCGAACGCCCCCACTAGCAAAATCACTGGAATGTGCGCAAGCGTGCTGTCGGATTTTACATACTGGCAAACTTCATATCCGTTTCGCACCGGCATGAACACGTCCGCAAGCACCAAGTCCGGGCGGATGTCGGAAATCTTTCGCACGGCTGCTTCGCCATTGCCCACGGCAACAACGTCGATGCCCTGGTCTTTCAGGGCAAGCCCCACCATCTTCTGGATGTTGCTGTTATCGTCGGCAACGAGGATCCTGGCCACTAAACGTCCTCCGGATCTGCTTCACCCGTAG
>Ga0210399_10002803_pt1 | contig 13583 bp, 11 predicted proteins | sample IncBWC14MmetaG_FD_150865 | JGI IMG/M metagenome (GOLD analysis project Ga0210399, IMG submission 150865) | Forest soil microbial communities from Barre Woods Harvard Forest LTER site, Petersham, Massachusetts, United States - Inc-BW-C-14-M | ecosystem: Environmental > Terrestrial > Soil >... | reverse complement strand
CATGGCCACGGAGGCGAGCTTGAGATAAGTGTGATCGCGAAAACCGCTATCGCAAATGGGGCAGCCATCGAGAATGCGGCGGAGTTCCCGGGCAACGACACTCTCCGGAGACCCGTCGGCATCTACAGCTGTTCCGGACACCTGCATATGTTGGTTCTGCTCCACAAGGTGCTGGAAGAAATCGCGGCAGTAACGTCCCTGGTCGGCAATCAGAACTTTCACAAAAGTAAATTGACATGCAACCGCGCTTTAACAATCCAGTGAACCATGTAATTTTGCGCAGGGAATACCCTCAACTCCATGTCAGGCAAGTCCCTATTGGTGGAGCTGGCGAACATTTCGATTCCCGCCGAGAATATTCGGTTCAGGAATTCTGCGTCGCTTCCGGTCACGATGTGAGCGTCAATATGTTGTAGCGCACCCCGTGCAATCAAGAAGGCTTTCACTTGGTCGTGTGTGTGCCGTCGCCAAGGAATCCTCGTCGCAGTTGCTGAGGGGAAAGAATCGATTGTTGCGCATGCTTCTCAGTTTGGATCCTTCGTAAACAATCACTTCAGCAACATTTACTGCTGAAATTGCGCGCCTGACTCTACAATCAGACGCTGCATTGCAGAACGTGCTCGACGCGACTTCGCATTGGAGGAACGCCGTATGGGTCATGCGCTTCTCGATTTAACGAACAAAACCGCGGTAGTGATCGGTGGAACGAGCGGCATAGGGCTCACCCTTGCTCGAGGACTGGCCCAAGCAGGGGCCAACGTGGTGCCGACGGGGCGCCGCGAGGAACACGTCCGAGCCGCCGCCGCGGAAATTGTGGCGCTTGGACGGCGGTCGCTTGCGCAGACTTGCGACGTTACCGAGAGCGACAGTCTCGAGCGGCTTTTGCAATCCGTCAACGCTGAATTCGGGAGCTCGCAGATTCTCGTGAACTGCGCCGGCCGCACGAAGCGAATGCCAACGCTCGATTTTCCTGAAGCTGAGTGGGACGCGATTATCGAAACGAACTTGAACGGGACCCTGCGTGCCTGCCGAGTGTTTGGAAAGCACATGATCGAAAAGCGATACGGGCGCATCATCAACATAGCTTCGCTTTCGTCATTTGTGGCGCTCTTTGAAGTGGCCGCATACAGCGCCAGCAAGGCGGCCGTTGCGTCGCTCACGAAATCGCTGGCAATCGAATGGGCGACGTCGGGAATTTGCGTGAATGCTCTCGTGCCGGGTGTCTTCCGCACGGACTTGAACGCTGCGCTGCTCGATGGAACCGAACGCGGGCGGGAGTTTCTGTTGCGCACGCCGATGCGAAGGTTCGGAAAGCTGGAAGAGCTGACAGGCGCCGCGATCTTTCTCGCTTCCGATGCGGCAAGTTTCGTGACGGGCCATCTCTTGTCGGTAGACGGCGGTTTTCTGGCAAGCGGCGTCAACCAATGACCAGTAGCGCGGACTATGCGGTGCATCCAGCAAGATTGAACAAAGGGCGCTCATCGATCCTCGCCATCGGTTGTGAGGAGCCGAGGCTGTCTCTTGCCGCAAGCGCTTGTCCCCAGTGTAGAATGCATTGCCTCGGCTGACGGATGCTCAAACAGGTGCGCCATAAACAACGCACGAGCCGACAGCATTCGGTAAGGGCTCCAATCAGAGCAGATTTATGGATATCCACCAACTCGAACTGTTCCTCGCGGTCATGGACTCGCCCAGCATGACCCGCGCGGCAGAAAAAATTCACCTGTCTCCGGGTGCGGTGAGCCTCCAGCTCCATAATCTAGCCGGGGAACTTCATACAGAGCTTTTCGTGCGGCGTGGAAAAAAATTAGTCGCTACTCCCGCGGCATTGCGGCTCGCTGAACACGCCAAGGAAGTTGTGAAGATGATGGGCCGCATCCAGCAGCTGTTTGAAAACGATTTGACAAAAGATGTCCTCCCTTTCCATTTCGCCACCGGGGTTACGACCCTGATCTACCAGTTGGGCGGCCCGCTTCGACAACTACGCAAGCGTTATCCCAATGCGGAAATTCGCGTGACCGTAGGCGTAACCGAAGAAATGATCGCAGGTCTCCTCGACCGGCGGTTCGATCTGGCGCTCATCTCGCTCCCCGTTACCGAGACCAAGCTTCGCCTCATCCCGCTTTTCGACGAGGAGCTGCTCATCGTGCGCCCCTCCGCAAACAAGGTGGGCAGTGGCCATGTCGGTTCGATGCAAGCTGCGGAACTCGCGGACGTCCCCTTTCTGCTCTATCCCAAGCGAAGCAATGTGCGCCTGGTCATCGACAAGTTTTTCACCGAGATCGGTGTGATGCCGCGCGTTCTCATGGAGGCGGATGACACGGAAGCGATTAAACGTCTGGTGGAATCCGGTTTCGGCTATTCGATACTTCCCCAGCATGCTCTGCGGGGAAGCTCTCACTTCTTTCAAAAGTTTCGCATCGCCGGCCATCGCTTGACGAGAAGCTTGGCGCTCGCGACCGCGCAGACCGATTGTCCTCGCAAACTTACGGAATCCATCGCCGGTTTTCTGCGCAGCACGCTGGTCGACGGCGGATCCAACGGCGGGGCTGCCTGAGGCCTGCTTCGCCGCAAGAGTGATAAACATATTCTTTAGCAGGACACAACACGCAAATTCCCGGACTTGGCTTACTATTAGCTCGCTTCCGATATTGTGGCCACGGCCCACAGAAGCGCGCGAAGGCTGGCTCGCGCAAAATGAAAACAGAGGAAAAACCTATGTCCGCAACGCGACGTGAACTAATCTCCCTGCTTCCTGCGATGCTGGTCCCCTCACTGCTTCCTTTGGAGGCGTCCGCCCAGGAAGATAGACCAATGCCTTCGGCCATGTATCCCTTCGATAAGTTGCCGGTCCATACGTCGAATGGTACGGAGGGCCGCCCTGTGCTGAAGGGCAAGCTCGCCACGGGAGAATCGCTGGAAGTGCATGAGACGGCATTGCCACCAGGCGGCGCACCGCATCCAGCGCACCATCACCTGCACTCGGAAATGTGGCTGATTCGCGAGGGAACGGTGGAAATCACGGTGAACGGCACGAGCTACCGGCTCGGACCAGGCTCGGTGGGATTCGTGCACTCCAACGACGAGCACGGAATCAAGAATGTTGGATCGACGCCGGCATCCTATTTTGTCGTAGCAATTGGGCCGGGCGCCGACGCATGATTTGAAATTCCTGTGGCAAACGATGACGACAGAACGGGTCAGTAGCCTTTCACCTTGACCACAAAATAAGTGAACTCGTGAGCGCCATCGAGCAGGAGTTGGTGTGGCACGCGAGCGGGAATCCGCAATATATCTCCCGCCGCGAGTTTCTGCCGAACGCCACCTTGAATGGTGCCGTTGCGCTTTTCGTGGGGCGCAACCGTTTCTCCGTTTAGCAACGTGCCACCCACGACGAGAGTCGCGGAGCCGGATTGCACGAAAAACACATCAGCTTGAGTTTCGTGCCACTCAGGCACACCGTCGGCTTCCCGGTGAGCCAGCAGAAACGCCTCGTTGGGATAATCCGAAAGCTGTTTCACCGCCAAGTGATGAGGTTCCGTGGCAGCTTCCGCAAAGAGCGCGCGGTCCATGCTCTGCACTGAAGAAGTCTGCCAGTGTTCGAAGCCTGCCGGAACCGCCTCCTCCGATCTCACGGCGAGGAAAGGAATCGCAATCAAAACCAGCAGCCAGACGTTTTTCATTTTTCGTCCCCTCGATAGTTTGTGCGACTCTCCCATCGGAGCGCGTCATTTTACAAATGCATTTTTATCCATACCCTTCTAACACAAATCGGAGCGCCTCAGCTAAAAGGCGCCCCGACCCTTCCTCTTTGGGGTGTGGCTAGAAGAAGATTTTGATCGCCAATTGGGCGATACGCGGATCGGCTGCCTGCCCCGCCCTGAAGGTGCCGAAAGAATTGCTGCTGATTTTGTCGAACGAGCTGATCTGGTCGGTGCTATTCACGGTGCCCGTGCTGGTGCTTTCGGGCGCAAAGTTCGGATGGTTAAAGACGTTGAAGTATTCGGCACGTAGCTGGACCCTCCAGCGTTCCGTGATCAAAATATTCTTGGCTACCTGCATGTCCCAGTTGACGGTGTGCGGCAGACGGAGAACGTTTTTGCCGACATCTCCAAATGTGCCGAATATGGCGGCATTGTTGACGCCGCCCACTTTGGTCGGCTGGAAGGCAGCCAGGTTGAGCCAGCTGACGCAGTTCACGGTCGTACCGCAGGTGGTTGGGCTATAAGGATCGACTCCGGAAATAAAGGTGCCGCGATCATTGCCGATGCCAGTGCCAGAGAGTTCCGTGCCTTGCAGCACAGTGATCGGCCGCCCGCTGGCTGCGGAGATGATTCCGCCTATCTCATAGTCACCCAGGAAGTGGCGCATCAGAGTACTGCGACCAGCAAGACTCGGGGATTGCCAAACGTACGAGCCAGTGAACACATGGGTGTGATCGAAACTCGACGGCCCATAGTCAAAACTGTGGCGATTGGGATTGTTCAGCGGAAGAGCGGAGTAGCCGGTATCAAAACCGGTGACGCCTTCGCCAAACGGAAGGTCGTCCAAGCTCTTTGAGTAGGTGTAGTTAGCCAATAGTGTGAACCCGTGCGACATACGCTTTTCAACGGAGGTTTGCAGCGCGTTGTAGTTGGCATTGATGTCGTTGATGTCAGCCTGGACAGTGGTGGAGAAAGTGTTGGGCTTGAAGAGCGCGCCGCTGAGGTTAGCGTTGCCCTGACAGGACGCGAGGGTTCCCCCGGTGGCTTCGCAGACCGTGAGGTTTGCGAGGCCAACATTGGCTTTCCCGTTGCAAGGTACATTGGATGTTGGGGCGTTACACGGAACGCCCGCGTTGTAGTACTGAGTTTCGAGGATGTGCAGCGTTCGCGAGCCGACGTAAGCCGCGCGCAGCAGAAAACCCGCTGGCAATTGACGCTCGACGGTCAGGTTCCATTCGTAAACCGTCGTGGGGTGGTATTGGCCGCTCGGATCGTAGGTAACGGCAATCTCGTTGAACGGAGGATTGTAAGCAAAGTTCGCGGGCGCCGGAAACGGGCTCGGAAACTTTGGATAGGCAGTAAGCTGCGCCCCAGAGCAGTTGAGAGCCGCCTGTGTCGCAGGCAAAGTGCACAGCGGATCGCTGAAGGAACCTGCGGTCGAGCCGGGAGTGGGTGAGCTGTTGCCGGCAGTGGAAAGAATAAACTGCGGACTAAACGGCCATTCATCCACGAAGCGGTTGCTCAACATGCCTTCCGCGCGCGTGTCGTAGAAAATCCCCGCTCCGCCGCGCAGACTTGTTTTGCCGTCCCCGAAAACATCATAGGCAAAACCAATGCGCGGAGCGAAATTGTTCAGCTTGGAGTTCAGGGCGTTTTTGGGCATCCCTGGATCGCTGATGCCATTCTGGGGGGAGAAAAAGATGCCTGGAGGCGCGTTGGGATACACCTTGGACCGAATATTCGCCGCCATGGCTGTGAGATTTACCTGGGCCCAGCGGTCGCCGTTGTCGCTCCAAGGAAGGGCAGGCTCATAGCGAACGCCAAGATTCAGCGTCAAGCGTCCGGAGACGCGATAGTTGTCTTGGATATACAAAGCGGGGAATTTGTCTCGGTTAGCTTTGAACTCGCCGGCTCCTTGTTGAAACGCGTAGCCGTTGCCGGCGGAACCGCCGTCACACATAGCCCCGGCAAGAAAATTCTGGTAGGTCGGCAGGCCCGCAGGCTGGTTGAGATAAGTATCCTGCCCGCAGAAATTGACGATGCCCGGTTGATTGAATTCATTGTTCAGATCCACCTGGCTCCACTCAATCATGCCGCCGAAATGGATGTCATGCTTCCCTTTCTCCCAACTGACGTCATCGGCGTAGGTGAAATTATTTCTAGTGAAAACGCCGGCGGGATTGTCGCCGAAGCTGAAACCGTTTTGGACGCCGATGCCCTGGATGGCGCTGGGCGTCGGCTCAAACGGAAGAGGAGCGGTTTCAAATGTCGCCAAGTTCGCGGCGTTAGGAGCCGGCCCACGAGTGGAAACTTCGCGCGAATAGCTGGCCCGGAAGTCGTTGATGATTGTAGGGGAGAAAATGTGCGTTTCGTGGATCAGCGCATTCTGTGCCTCAATCGAAAAGGTGGCGTCGGTGTAAGCGACGAGTTCGAGCGGATTGAATACGGGAGCCTTGGTAAAGCGGTCAAATTCATAACGGCCGGTGATCTTGTCGTTTTTAGTGAAGGAATGGTCGAGCCTGCCCATCCCGGAATCGTAATTCTCGATGTCGGGTTTGGAGAACGCTACAGTGGGATTCGATCCTGTCGGTATGGCGCCTGCCAGGCTGAATTTGGCGGAGGAACCCAGGTAGGCTCCTGTGGTGGGGTCGATTCCCAGCATTTTAGCAACTCCAGGATCAATCGTTCCCGGAGTCCCACCCGGGCCGCCTTTCGCCAAAAAATTGGTGATGTCCGTTTGCCCGACAACGTGGGAACTTCCGAGAACGAGATTGCGAAATGCCGTGCGCTGATATCCCGCGAAGAAGAAAGTCTTGTCGTGAATAATCGGGCCGCCGATGGTGCCGCCATACTGATTGCGCTTGATTTGATCCGGAGTAGTGGGCGTGGCAAAAAAGTTCTGAGCATTAAAGATGGGATTGCGGACAAACTCGAAGGCATCGCCGTGGAAATTGTTGGTACCGGACTTGGTGATTACGTTTACGACGCCGCCGGCGTTCTCACCATATTCGGCGCTGTAGTTGCTCGTCTGGACGCTGAATTCCAGGAGCGCATCGGGGAACGGAAATGGCTGATTGACGTTGGTATATTCGTCGACGTAATTGCCGCCATCGAGCTGGTAACTGATGCTGTCCTGCCGCGTGCCGTTTGTGGAGTAAGTCACGGCGCCTGGAAAAGTTTTCGTGGCGCCCTGGTCAGCGCCGCCGTTGGGTGAATTGACCGCGCCTGCAACGAGCAGCGTAAGTTGCGCAGCATTCCGCCCGTTTAGAGGCAGTTCAGATATACGCTGTTGCTCGATGACTTGCTTGAGCGAAGACGTCGACGTGTCCACTTGGACGGTGTTGGTGGTCACGGTGACGACTTCCGTTATCGAGCCCAGCTTCAGACTCAAGTTCACCGTGAGCGACTGATCCGCGAGCAAGGCGACCCCGTGTTCCTTTGTGATGCTGAAACCCTTGGCCTCGACGGCCAGGTTGTAGGCCGCAGGCTGCAGGGAGGGAATGACGTAGAATCCCTCGGCATCCGTCGTGGCGGCCCGAGAAAACCCCGTGTCTTCTTGTGTCGCGGTAACTTGTGCACCGGCGACGCCGGCTCCGGCTGGGTCGGTAACTCGGCCGAGGATGCTCCCCAAGCCTTGCCCAAACGAAAAGAGCGGAGCGAATAGAAGCGCGAAGAAAGCAATAAGCACATTCCTCTTCATGGATGCCCTTCCCTTTCACGGCCATTCCGAGACAGCCGTCTCGGGCGTGTCCGTCAGCTGCGGCGCGCCGTGGGCCTCGAACACACGGCTACGCCTCTCGCACCAAAACTCGAAGGAGGCGTAGCACTCGCTTCTGACCATCAATCTTCTGAATAGTCGTTATCAATTACATGAATAGAAGCTAATGACCGGACATTAGGAGTGGAATCATGGTGATGTCAATCTGGAAATTTTAAAGGAGTGGTTTAGCCAGACTAAATTGCGGTTCTCCCGAAACCTGTCGCAGAAGCCGGTACGCAGAGAGTTCGCACTCGAGGAGCGGCCCTATTTCATTGTCTCGGCGTTCAAGATGCCTGACGACCGACCGGCCAGAGGATGAATTCAGGCCGCGCCTCGCGGACTCGTTCCAGAGCGATTTGGATGACCCTGGCTTCAAATGAACGCTTGAACATCACGCCAGATCGGCGGCTCGACTGGAATGCCCTTCGCCAAATTCTCCTCGCGGATTTGCAGCACGCGCTCTCCGGGGTATCGCACCTGACCGCCAGTTGCAGGCGCAGATGAATGCAGATATTGCACAATCTGGTCGGTCAAACTTTCTGAGCTGCTTCCCTGCCCCACGGTGTTCGGATCGATCGCTACGAAGACCTGTGAGAGCCTGGTCTCCTTTTCCGGGTCGGCCGGTATCTGAAACGTTGCAGAGCCGCCCGACAGCAGCGCGGCGACAACATCCAATAGAAACGCCAAACCGGAACCTTTCCAATAACCAATGGGCAAAGGCCGTTTTGACGCTTCTATCTCCCCAGGATCTCTTGTGAGCCGCCCGGCAACATCAAAGCCGCCTTCCACGGGCAATGGTTCGCCGCGCATTCGATAGGACGCCAGAGCTCCGTAAGAAAATTGCGACATGGCCATGTCGAGAACCACATGTCCTTTTGCGCGCGGCACGGCGATGATCAGGGGATTGTTGCCGACGCGCGGATCGCTTGCTCCCCATGGCGGAAGATTCGGCAGCGTATTGGTCCAGCAAATTCCGATGACTCCGGCGTCGGCGGCCTGCCAGCCGTAGCTTCCGCCGCGCATCCAATGATTCGTGTTGGCGAGAGCGACGCAACCGATTCCCTGCTCGCGAGAGAGCGCGATCGCTCTTTCCATGCAACGGTAGGCGTTTAAATTGCCAGGACCGATCTTCCCGTCCCATCTCTCGAGCGAACCAAAGCTTGCGACCAGCTCCGGTTCGGCGTTCACATCGATGATTCCGCTTCGAATCATTCGAACGAATTGCGGGAAACGGTTCAGGCCGTGGGAATACACCCCGTCCCGGCTGGCGTCCGTAAACAGCCGCGCGCAAAGATGGGCGCGTTGTTGCTCAAATCCTAGCTTGAGCAGCACGCGCAGCAGACTATCAAGCATTTCTTCGTAGGCTATTCTCACATGGCTTGTGTGCAGGGTAGAGTTCGTCGCCAAGAAAGCCGCGTTCTAAGTTTGCCGGGCGGCGTCAGAAGAAGACGCGCGTAAGCCGAGCCACGCTTCGGCGTTCGAACGGAAAAGGCGCGTCACATCGCGCTGAATATCGTCCCGCGTCACGCCACGCCCGTCCTGGATCAGCAGTCGATATGAGTCGGAGAGGATGCGCGCCATCGTCCTGCGCGTGTTGTTCCATTTGTAGATGACTTGCTCGAGCACGCGCGCGTCGGAATGCTGCGGAATGAAGCTTGTCCCCAGCATCTCGATGCGTTCGCGAGTGATCTCCTCCACAATCGAAGGATTGTTCATAAACCACCAGCAGCCGAACGGCATCAAGTTGCTGAACTTTCGCGCGTAGACGCAAAGCTCGTGCTGATTCTCGCGGCTGAGCACGCTCACCAGAAAGCGGTTGTCGGGAAACTCGCGGCACAGATTTTCAAGGGCCCGGAGATCGGCTCTACCCACGCCGTCGCCAGCCAAACGCAACCTCGGATTCACCTGTCTCCGAACACCAATCATGAGCGAGAGCGGCAAATCCAATTCGCGGCAAGCCGGCAGCACCGCCTCAGTCAGCAATCGATTGCCAACCGTCTGCTCGGGATACGCGAAAGTGTCCGTCAGCGACACCGCCATATACACGGGTTGCATGCGCCCGTACCAATCCACCAAGAAGCGCCGCACTTCCGCCGCGGATTTTCCAGAGGCCTGCTCGTCCACCTGGTAGCCTTGACTCGCCAGCATGCGCCAGTGCGCAGACCAGGCGCACAGAATGCGGTCCAGGCGCAACACGCTGCGAAATTGACTGTCGTGAGCGACTCCCTTCAACCACATCGCGGATTCTTCCGGATCGAGCGGATCATTCGTCATGACCACCATGCTGACACCCGCCGTGCGGAGCACATTCTGAATGTGCGATTCGATGGTTTGCCTTTCGAAAAAGGCCCTGGCGTCAGTTAGGTCCGCACTATCGGTGGGGAGTTGGAAGGCCTTGAGGACAGCCACCACGCCGCGCGTAGCCTCCGAAACGGGCGAATTCTCCACGAAAAGCGCCCGCCAGATGACATCCGCTTGCTCCCGTTTCGAAAGCGTCCAGTATTTCTCCGGCGAGATATCTGAAGAGCGGAACAGTTCAGCTTCCAGGTAATGGTAGGTCAGCAACTCATCGATGCCCCACAATCCCATCTTGCCGAAAGCCGGAGAAAACAAATGCGTGTGAATGTCGATAAATCGAGTGCTCGCCAGAACCTCTTTCACAATCTCCAAAACCTGCGATTCCGTAAGAACATTTCCGTCTCTGGAGATTGGAACCTGTCCCGATGATTTGAGTAGCTCAGTTTTCATGCCATGCTTCAATTCTTGCTGCGCTTGTAAAAGCTCATTTTGCCATGCTCGGGGCTCACGTGTCGAAAACCTCCGCATGTAAAGGCCGCAACGCTGCCTCGATCTTCGATTCACACTATAGCCCATCGAGGTCGTGAGTGTGAGAGGCTACAAACGGACCACCCGAGTGTCAAATAATAAGATTTGAAGATAATATTCAGCGAAACTTAACGAATGTAGTCCGCGCATCGAGGATCCGCCACGTTTATTTGAAACTTGAGAGCACGAAACAGCGGGCGCCCCACTTGTCGATTTCACGCGTTGGCGGATGGGAAATTTGTTGTGTGCAGGGCAGGAGGAGGGTACGATGCGCGAGACAGAAGTCCAAATCGAAAAGTCCGAATGAATCGCCAAACCCAGGGTGATACTCGACGGCGTTCCGAAGCCAATCGATGGAGGGAAGAGTATGTTTCACTTGATCTGGTATGTTCTGATTGGGCTAATCGCAGGCGTTATCGCGAAATCGGCAATGCACGTGCACATTGAGATCTTCTGGACGATCGTGCTCGGCATCATCGGATCCATCCTCGGCGGCGGCGTTACCCACATGTTTTCGCGTCCAACCAACGAACGCTATCATCCCGCGGGCCTCATTCTTTCCACACTGGGCGCGATCCTGGTTCTCTACATTTGCTTCAAGCTGAATATTCATTTTCCACAGGTCTAGCCTCATACTCCGACAGGACGGCGGGAGCGACACTCCTCAAGTCACTGAGGGGGCAGCGCGAAAGCGTAGAGAATGTCTTGCACCGGGATAATAAGAAACTGTCGCCCGTCAAGTTCGTAGGTCATCGGCGAGGCTGCCAAACGTCCGCCGCCGTTCAAGTGCCAGAGAGTTTTGCCGGAGGCCGGATCGAGGGCCAGCAAATTGCCGGAGTTATCGGCGCTGAAAAGAAGATGTCCAGCCGTCGTAAGAATCCCGGCAAGGCTTTCTCCGTCTCCCAACTCGTGGTTCCACACGACTTTGCCGGTGCGATAGTCGAGCGCTCGCAAAGTGGAATTGGACCACAAGTTGCGGTCGCGTCCTCCCCAACCTTCCGCTTTTCCGGTGACCGTAGCGTAAAAAACGCTGAATAGCCTGCGGCAATTGACATAAAACAATCCGGTCTGGGAATCAAAGCTTGGCGCCATCCAATTCGTGGATCCGTCGGAACCGGGTTCGACGAGCACGCCGTCCGGGCTTGGCGCGGCTTCTGGCTTGGCGATTGGACGTCCGCGAGAGTCAACGCCCTTGGCCCACGTTTGCTCGATGAACTCCGAAGTCACCAGATGCTCTCCATTTGTGCGGTCCAGCACGAAGAAAAATCCGTTGCGGCTGGCCTGCGCCAAAAGCTTGCGGCGCTTCCCTTTGAACTCGGCGTCGAACAAAACTGGCGTCTCGACAGCATCCCAATCGTGTACATCATGCGGCGACGGCTGAAAATACCAGGCAAGCTTCCCAGTGTCCGGATTCAGCGCCACGATCGAGCAGGTGTAGAGATTGTCGCCAAGGCGCCCCTCGCCCACGAGCACCGGATTAGGATTGCCCGTTCCCCAATAGAGCAAATTGAGGCCGGGATCGTATGTGCCCGTCATCCACGTCATTCCGCCGCCGTGCCGAATGGCGTCGCTATCCTTGGGCCACGTCTCTGAACCCGGCTGGCCCGGGTCCGGCTCGGTGTTCCAGCGCCACTGGATGGTTCCGGTCTCCGGATCGAGCGATTCAAGGAAGCCGGGAACGTCAGTAGAATCTCCGGAAACGCCAACGATCACGTGATCGCGTATAACCAGCGGCGCCATCGTCGAGAAGTATTCAAGCTTCGGGTCGGCGAGCTCGACGATCCACCGGACAGTGCCATCCTTGGCATCGAGAGAGACCAAGTGCGCGTCGGGAGTCGTAAAGTAGAGCCAATTTTTGTACATCGCCAGCCCGCGATGGCCGATCTTGTGTCCTTCGGACTTACGCTCGTAGTGCCAAATCTGGCGGCCAAAGCGTGCATCAACAGCCCAAACGTTGTCAGGAACAGAAAAGTAGAGAATGCCGTTCACTTCGAGAGGAGTCGCTTTAATCGTTGCGCTGTGCGTCTGAAACACCCAGGCAAGGGTGAGCGAATTAATGTTTCCGGCGTTGATTTGGTCGAGAGTGCTGAAGCGCGCGCCGGAATAGTCTCCGTTATATGTTGGCCAGGTATCGGTAGCAGGCTTGAGCAGCGCTGCCGGGTCCAGTCCCTGTGCTGCAGCGAACGGCGGCCGCAGCGTTAGAGCCAACAGCATCAGCGCGAGCACGGCACTGGCTCGTTTTGCAGCGAAACGCTCGCCCGCATAACTCCCCGTGAGATTGTCTCTGTCGCGCACGCCTTGAATCGCCAAGCGGAAGTGAAGAAGCATTCCGGCTCCTGACTTTGTATTTCGGTGCTTTTACTTTCTCTATTTCAAACTTTCCAGATACGCGAAGAGGTTGTGAACGTCCGCCTGAGTCAGCTTGCCGAGCAGCTCACGGTGAGCCGCCAGGGGATCTTGAATTTCTACTTTCACCCGATCGCGCGAGAAGGAGCGATACCAACCCGAATCGTCGCGCAGCGCAATCTCAAAATCGTCGATGTGCGCCAGCGAACCCTTGATCTGCTCGCCGGAGGGCAAGGTCACCACAGCGGTGGTGTGCCGGCCCTCGGGATAGAGCATATGGGCTTCGAGATCCATGGGAGAGTACTTGCTCGCAACTTTGTCCAGATCGCCAGTCGGGGAATGGCATTTGTTGCACCCGCCGGCGCCATTGAAGAACGACTTTCCAGCCTCGGCATTGCCGGTGAGCAATCTCTCGACCGGATAAACGCTCGGCAACCGGTTCGACCTGATCGCTTCGGCCGCGCGCGCGTGCAGAAACGCTGCTATGTCGCTGACCTGCTCCTCCGAAAGGTTCATCGCCGGCATACCCTTATCCGGGCGGCCTTGGCGAATCACTTCACCGATGAGGTCGCCCTTCACGTCGTGCGCCACGAGCAAGGAACGGACAAGGTCCGGTCCACGAGCGCCCGTGGCATCAGGGCCATGACAAAATCCACACGCTTGCACGAACTGTTTTTGCCCGCGCTCAATGGCCGGGTCGGGAGTTTCGGACTGTTGCCGGGCCCGAGAATTTGCTATGCCTATGAGAAAAATGAACGCTGTCAGGAATGTTGCAGACGTGGCGAATCGTCCCGCTGAAGGAAGACTGCGCTTGCGCATCGTTGATATCCACCTCGCGACGCGTGGATTCTAGCATTGAGTGCTGCGAAGTGCATCCGGGGAACTCAGCGGCCATCTCCCATGTTGTTCATATTGCGCAGAGCCTCCGGTTTGTCGAGCGAGTCGGT
>Ga0210399_10002801_pt1 | contig 13593 bp, 12 predicted proteins | sample IncBWC14MmetaG_FD_150865 | JGI IMG/M metagenome (GOLD analysis project Ga0210399, IMG submission 150865) | Forest soil microbial communities from Barre Woods Harvard Forest LTER site, Petersham, Massachusetts, United States - Inc-BW-C-14-M | ecosystem: Environmental > Terrestrial > Soil >... | reverse complement strand
GAACTGATGGGCGGGGCGGGATTGTGGTTGATGGATTGGCCGCCACACATGATTGGAGGCGGCAGGTGGCGCGGGAATATTGTGAATGTGTATACGGAGCGGGAGTTTCGACGCCAAGGAATTGCGCGGGAGTTGATGCAGGCGGTGATGGATTGGTGGGCGAAGAATGAGGTGGGGACGGTGGTGCTGCATGCGAGCGCGGGAGGAAGAGCGTTGTATGAGAGTTTGGGTTTTGAAGGGACGAATGAGATGCGGTTGGTGAGGCGGAAGTAGGGCAAAGAAAAAGTAACGCGGAGAAAAGGATTTAACACGGAGGGAGGAGCTCGGAGTTCACAGAGAAGAGCGGAGGGGAAGCGAGGACGCCGATCCGAGATCGGCCACTACCAGGAAGGACTAGTGGGCGGCGGTGGCGGTTACGGCGACGCCCATGTCCTTAAGGCGGGCGCGGGCGCGGCGTTCTTCTTCGGTGCCGGGGTAGCGCTTGACGACTTCACGGAGTTCTTTTACCCCGGCGTTTTTCTGGTTTAGTTCGATGAGGGCCATACCTTTTTTGAGGCGGGCCGGAGCGAGTTTGAAGCTTTTCGGGTAGTTGTTGAGGACCTTGTCGTATTCGGCGACGGCGGTGTCGTATTGGCGTTGGGAGTAGGCAATTTCACCGAGATAGAACTGTGCGTTGGAGGCGAGGTCGGTCTCTCCGTAGAACTTGAGGTAGTCCTGGAATTCGGAGCGAGCAAGTTCGTATTTGCCGCCGGTGATATCGCGAAGGCCGTTGGAGTAAAGAGTGTCGGCGGAGGGCGGTGGGCCAGTGGGTCCGGCGGGAGCGGAGAGCGAAGAGGTTGGAGAAGGCGAGCCGCCGGATGGCATGGAGTTTGAGGGAGCGCCGGTGGGAGAGCCGCCCGCAAGACGCGAATCGATGCTCTGGACAGCGTTTTGCACGTCGACCAACTGCTGATTGACTTTGCCGAGGCGGGATTTAATTTCTTCCAAATTGTCGGAGAGACCCTGTACCTGCGTGGACATGGTGTCGAGGCGAGCGCCAGAGTTTGCCTGCACGTCCTGGACGGATTTCTGGAGGCTGGACATGGTGGCGTTGAGCTTGTTGACGGTGTCGCCGGATTGCTCGATGAGGGTTTTCTGGACAGTGTGGTCCTGAGTCATTTGAGTCTGGATCTCTTTTTGACCCTGGAGTAGCGAGGTAACATCGCGCTGGAGCTCAATGATTTCGCGGGCGACCGCGAGCGCCGGGCGGGGGCCTACGAGGCTGCCGGCCACGGCGCTGAGAAACATGGCGCCGGCAAAGAAGATCAGGTTAGGAATGCGCATCTGAAAACCTCCGAGCTTCGGGTAACGCAGGGTCGAAGCGATGATTGAGTCCCAATCTTCCAATGTAATGTGAGATGGGCGCGGGAGCAAGTGGTGGAATGCAGGAAGAAAGAGGTAGGGATGCAAAGAGGCAGGAGGTAAGGAGGAATCTGAGAGAAGAAGTGAGGCCCGGATGGTTGGCGGTGTGTGCGAGGCGAGGGATTGGAGGCGTGGGCAGCTTGGCGACCGCCCCCACCCTTCGCACCGCTCAGGGTAAAAAGGGCGGTCCCTACAAATGCAAAAGCAAGAGAACACCCGCACCCTTAACACCGAAGGGTGCGGCACCCAAAGAGAGGAAGACCCACAACGCGGACGGAAGTACACCCAAGAGAAGGACGGGCAAGATCTGGCGATTGTGCGGACATGGGGTGCAGCATTGCTGCACCCCTACACGGAAGCTACTTGGCTTGGACGAAGTGGCCGCGGCGGTTTTGGGCGTAGCACTCTTCGCTAGATTGCATGCAGAAGGGCTTTTCCTTGCCGAAGCTGACGGTGTTGAGGCGGTCGCCGGAAACGCCGAGATTGACGAGATATTGCTTGACGGCGTTGGCGCGGCGATCACCCAGCGCGAGGTTGTACTCGGTTGAGCCACGTTCGTCGCAATGGCCTTCGATGGTTACGCGACCCTGCGGATAGTTCTTGAGGAAGTCCGCAGTCTTGCGCAAAGCGACTTGCGCGTCGGCTCGAATTTCAGCGGAATCGTAATCGAAATAAGCGTCGCGAACTTCCTTTAGAAAGAGTTCGTCGTAGGACGAAGTGGAAGGCGTTTCGACAACGGCGGGCGCGGAGACGGAGATGCGCACGGTGGCGTCGGTGCTGCCGCCGGGTCCACTGGCGGTGAGGGTATAGGTGGTGGAAGTGGACGGAGTAACAGCGGTGTTGCCTTGCGCGGTGACGGCGCCGACTTCAGGAGCGATAGAAACGTTTTGCGCGTTGGTGGTGGTCCAAGAGAGGCGCGCGGATTCACCGGGATTGATGGTGGACTTGTCTGCGGTGATGGAAGCGGTGGGCTTAGCTGCCGGTGGCGGTGGTGTAGTGGCGACCGGCGGTGGGAGAGTTGGTTTTTTCGAGCAACCTGCGATAGCTAAAAGAACTACAGACGACACAACCAGACACAAACGGGACGGGACCCGGCGGGACAGAAGCATGCGATTCCTCCTAGTGCAGAAGTATCCCGTGTTTAGACCCGCAGACGCAAGGGCTGGTGTTGCGGAACGGGAAATATGTCGTGACACGATATAGTGTAGAGGAAGCGGGAGGAAAAGTCATGAGGGAAGAGATCAGCGACCAGGGATCAGAAGGCGTGGAGGATGGTGCGTGTCGCCAAGGCGCGGGCGGTTTAAATTCTTCAGCGATCCTTGTCGGATCGCTTCGGGATGACAAGTCTGCGAAGCTGAGCGTGGGATTCCCGCAAAGTGATCGAGCTAGCCGGGGTAAGAGCCTTGCCGCGATCCCTCTGCTCCATGGCCGGCGTTCGCGCCGCGCGAACGGCTGAAAGAACCGGCCACTCCGGTCGGGATGACAGAGACTGCCTGCGGGAACAGGCTGCTAACTATCCAAATTACTTGGTGGACCAGTTGGGGGATTCGTTGTGGCCGTTGGTGGTGAGTTGATGAGGCTGGGAGCCATCGGCGAGCATGGTCCAGATTTGGCGCGAGCCGGCGCGTGTAGATTCGAACACGATGTGGCGGCCGTCGGGAGCCCAGCTGGGACGTTCGTTGCGGCCCATATCACGGGTGAGTTCCAGGATGCGGCGTGACGCCACATCCATGACGTAGATATCGTAATTGCCGGAGGGACGGCGCCACGAGAAGCAGAGTAGCGCGCCGTTGGGGGACCACGCGGGATCGATGATGTAGCCCATGTCCGGCAGTTCGAGTTTTTGTGAGTTGGTGCCGTCGGAATTCATGGTGAAGAGTTGAGGGACGCCGGTGCGATCGCTGACGAAGGCGACGCTTTGGCCAGTTTTGGGATTCCACGCGGGGGAAGTGTTGGCAACGTTACGATTGGAAAACGTAAGGCGCTTGGGGCGATTGCCGCTGGGATCGCTGACGTAGAGTTCGGGGTTACCGAGCATGGAGGAGGAGAACATCAGTTCGGAGCCATCGGGCGACCAGGTGGGAGAGGAGTTGGTGCCTTTATACCTGGCGAAGGAGACCAGGCGGCCGGTATCAAAGGAATACATGCAAATTTGCGCGCTGGTAACACCGTTGGCAGGAGCGAAGCAGGTGAACGCGATGCGCGAGGAATCGGGAGACCAGCGCGGGGTGAGAGCGATGGACTTCAGAGAGGTGAGCGGATGCTGATTGGAACCATCGTAATCCATGACCCATAGTTCTTTGTTGCCGCCGCGGGCGCTGATGAAAGCGATTTGCGTGGAAGCAATGCCCGGGAAGCCGCCAGAAAGTTTGCTGATGATTTCGTCGGCGAACTGATGGGCGAATTTGCGGACCTGGGCGTCGGTGGGAGCGCCGCGATAAACTTTACCGACTACGGGTTCGCCGGAGGTGCTGCGGACGTCGAACATCCAAGCGGCGATGGCGACTTCGGAGGCGGATTCGGTGAGGTTGCCGAAAGCGAGAAAGTTCGCGTTGAGCGGAGGATCGGTCCAGATGATTTTCTGGAGTTCACCGGGCTGGGAGGGGACTTGCGTGGGATAGAAGGATGGGCTGACGAGGTCGAGGATGCCGGAGAAGGAGAGATCGTCGCGGACGACCTGAGTGAAGAGCGCGGAATGGGGACGGCCGTTGTCGGCGCGGGGTGCGAAGTCGGAAACAGCGACGCGGGGTTTTTCGGCCCCGAGGCCGGTGCCGGCGCGGAACCAGTCCTGGGCTTGGAGCGGGACGGAAAGGAAAAGAAGGATTACCACAGAGAGCGCCGAGGGGCCGCAGAGAACGCGGAGAATTTTGGGAAGAGTTTTTGGGAAAGAAAGATCGCGAGACGATTTAGCAGGCACGAATGCCTCCGGACGATTTGGGGTCATGTTAGAAGGATAAACCCAACGAGGGGTGAGGAGGGAAGAGTTGTGAGGTTGTTGTGTTGGGGATGTCGCGACGAGGGTTGGGCGGTTGGGATGAAGAAAGTTGAAAGTTAAAAAAAAGGAGAAAGCCAAGAATTAACACAGAGGATCGGAGGAGGCACAGAAATCACAGAGAAGAGGAAGAGACCCCAAGAGCACAGCCAGGAGTGGCTGTGCCACAGTGAGTCAACAGGGGAAATTAGTAGGAGCGGTTATTTGGTGAGGGAGAGGTCGAAGTCGAAGGTTACGTCTACGTAGGTGCCGGAATAATCGGCGGGGAGTGGGGGGAATTTATCGATACTGAGGAGCGCGCGCTGGGCGGAATCGTCCATGGAACGATTGCCGCTGGAGGTATCGAGGCGAATATTTTGTACGGTGCCGTTGCGATTGATGCGGAAGATGACGACGGTGTGTGCGCGGCGAGCGGCGCGGACCGAAGGATCGATGGTATTTTGCATCCAGTTTTGGTTGATGGCGCGCTTTACGGCTTCAACGTACCAGGCGTAGCGAGTGGCGAAATCTCCACCCCCTTGGCCGATCATCTGCGTGCCGCCCGAAGGCGGACCGACTTCCTGCGAGTAGCCGGAAGGGACATTCATCTGTCCACCTTTGCCGTAGGGGACGGCGTTTTGGGGCGGCGGGACTTTCTTTTCGAAGGTTTTTGAGAGTTTGGAGGGTGGGAGCGGCTTGTTTTTCTCGAATTCAGGAATTTTCTCTTCGGGTGTTTTGGGCTCGGGGATTTTGGGTTTTATTTCTTCCTCTTTGTTCAGGCCTTTGGTGGGATCGACGACATCGGAATCGGTGGGATTGGGATTCGAGGGCATGGGTATGGTGGCGTTGCTGACGAGATTCACTTTTACGCTGCCGGAATCGGGGCCGCCGATGCCACCCCAGGCGTTGCCGGGGCGCTGGAGCCAGATGCTGAGCGCGATGGAAGCAACGAGCGCAAGGTGAAAGCAGATGGAAAGGAAGAGGAATCGCGCGAGGCGGGGGTCGTCCGAGTTGTAGAAGACGTCTTCCATGGGGTTAGAACGGGGTGAGTGACAGAGCTTGCGGGTTGAGAAAGTCAAAAGAACAGAGGTTGGGTGCTGTCTGACCGTCAGAGCCCACCCTTTGCAAAATACAAAGGCGCAAAGGATGGGGCACCCTCAAGTTCATTTGAGCAGCGCCGTTAATAGAAAATCCGAAGAAGCACATTTAGCGGTTCCTGTCGTTGATGGGTTGGGTGACTATGCTGATGTTGGCGATGCCGGACATGCGCAGGGAATCGATGACGGTGGCGAAGGCGCCAAAGGGAACGGTTTCATCGGCGCGGAGATAGACGACGTCTTGCGGCTTTTTGAGTTGCTTGCGGATTTTGTCGGCAAGTTCGTGGATGTTGACAGGACTATCGCCGAGATAGATGCGCTGGGCCTTGTCGATGGTGACGACGACGTGCTGTTCGGTGAGTTCCTTGACGGTGTGAGTTTTGGGGACGTCGACCTCGATGCCGGATTGCAGGATGGGCGCGGTGATCATGAAGATGATCAGGAGGACGAGGACCACGTCGATGAACGGAACCATGTTGATTTCGGCGAGGGAGGTTTGCGTGGATTTGGCGAGGAGGGGCATGAGTCAGGCCTCGAAATAACAAGAGAAGAAGGAGTTCACCACAGAGGCCGCCGAGGTCCGCAGAGGGAGCGGAGGATTATTTTCGGCGCCGACAGTGCCGCGGAGCAGGTCGCATGAGGTTGGTGTGGATTTGCGCATATTAGCTGAAGGTTTTTTCGATTTGGGCGGCGAATTCCATGGCGAAGGTATCGAGGCGCTGCGCCAGGTCGCGAATGAGTTGAAGAAAATAGTTGTAGGCGATGAGGGCGGGGATGGCGGCGAAGAGGCCCGCTGCAGTGGTGACCAGAGCTTCCGCGATGCCGGGCGCGACGGCGCGGAGGCTGGCGGCGCCCGCGGTGCCAAGGCCGGAGAAGGCGTCGATGATGCCCCAAACGGTGCCGAAGAGTCCGATGAACGGAGCGACGGCGGCGGTGGTGGCGAGCCAGGACATGCCTTTTTCGGCGCGGCGGACTTCGTCGGTGGCGGCGAGTTGCATATTTACGGTGACGGCCTGGAGGCTTTTCACTTTCTGCGGGGACGGGTTGCCGGATGGGCTGGAGACCTGGCTTTGCAGTTCGCGATAGCCGGCGGCATAGACTTTGGAAAATGGCGAGCCGGCAGAGACCAGCCCTTGCGGATTAGCGACACCTTTTGTGGCGCGGAAGATTTTCAGGAATTGATCGCTTTCGCGACGGATGCGGCCGAAAAGGCCGAGCTTCTGGAAGATCAAGGCCCAGGAGATGAGGGAGAAGAGGAGAAGAATGCCGAGAACGACACGAGCGACAATGCCTGTTTCGTTAAGAATGTCTAGGATGTTGCCAACGAAGAGAGCGGATAGCAGATAAATAGTGTACGTCCCTTCAAAATAGAGAAAATTTAGCGTCACAAGCAACGTAGCACACGCGGCGGAAGGCGGTCAAAAGGAATGAGATGCGGAGCGAGGTAAAGAGGCAATGAATTAACGAAGTAAGGAAGCAAGGGCCAGAGGAGGCAGAGATGAAATTTGCGAAGGTGGTGTTTTGGGTGGCGGGGATTTGGGGACTGCTAGTGATTACGCCGCTGTACTTTATGTTTGATTTGATTGGGCAGAAGGATCCGCCGGCTATTACGCATCCGGGGTTTTATTACGGGTTCGTGGGTGTGGCGCTGGCTTGGCAGGTTGCCTTTATTTTTATTGCGCGGGATCCGGTGCGGATGCAGCCGATGATGATTCCGAGCGTGATTGAGAAATTTTTGTGGGGGATTGCGGTGACGGTGTTGGTGGCGCAGGGGAGGATGCATCCCTCGGACATGATGTTCGCGGCGACGGACACGTTGTTGGGAGTGTTGTTTGTGGTGGCTTATTGGAAGACTCGGGAGAAGAGAGAAGAGTTACGCGGAGTTCGCTGAGGATCGCTGGGGACGCAGGGGATGAGGCAGGGCACGGGATGCGAGTCAAGGCGCGAACGGTGAGGTCCTTCGACGATCCTTGTCGGATCGCCTCAGGATGACAGGTTTGAGAAATATGGGGCAAGGGGCTGGAACGATTTCTGTACCTTGGGACAGTTTTGCGCGGAGGAAGGGATGGATAAGGTGGTAAGCGCACAAGTTTATGGTAAATCGCGCAACGCGGGCTTTTCTGTGGACGGCATTGGCGGGTGCGAGCCTGTTGGCGGCGGGGTGCGCGAGTTCTGGTAGTGCGAGTGGAACAGGTGGAGGAAATAACGGGAGCGGCGGACAGGGAACGGGCGTGCCAGCAGCGCCGGCGGGAGTTGCGGCGACGGCGGGGAATGCGCAGGTGGGACTGAGTTGGAGCGCGAGTACCGGTGCGACAAGTTATGTGGTGAAGCGCGGGACGGCGAGCGGCGGGCCATATACACAGATGGGGACGCCGACAGCGACGAGTTACATGGACGCGTCGGTTACCAATGGCGCGAAATATTTTTATGTGGTGGAGGCGAGTAATAGCGCAGGGGTGAGTGCGAATTCGGTGGAAGTGAGTGCTACGCCGGTTGCACCGTTGTCGGTGCCAGCGGCGCCGACGGGAGTGGTTGCTACGGCGGGGAATGCACAGGTGGCCTTGAGTTGGAGTGCGAGCTCCGGGGCTGCGAGTTATGTAGTGAAGCGGGCGGCGGTGAGCGGCGGACCGTATGCGCAGGTGGGGACACCGACTGCGACGAGTTTCACTGACCCGACCGTTGCCAACGGGACGAAATATTTTTACGTTGTGGACGCGACGAATAGTGCCGGGACAAGCGCGAATTCCGCAGAGGTGAGCGCAACGCCTGCGGCACCGGTGAGTGCGCCGAACGCGCCAACGGGAGTTGTTGCGACAGCGGGCAATGCCCAGGTGACGTTGAGTTGGAATGCCAGTGTTGGCGCTACAAGTTATGTGGTGAAGCGTGGGACGGCGAGTGGTGGGCCTTATACGCAGGTGGGAACGCCTACGACGACTAGCTTTACGGATAGCGGACTGACAAATGGGACGAAGTATTTCTATGTGATAGAGGCTAGTAACAGCGCGGGACTGAGCGCGAATTCGGCGGAGGTGAGTGCGACCCCAACGGCGCCCACTGCTACGACGCCGGACGTGACGATTACGATCGATCCGACGAAGACGCATGCGATTTCGCCGTGGATTTACGGGATTAATTTTGATGCGGGCGGCGGGGGGACGCCAACGTTCACTTTCGACCGGGCGGGCGGTAACCGGTGGACGGCGTACAACTGGGAAACGAACGCTTCGAATGCGGGAAGCGATTACCTCTACGAAAACGACAACTATTTGAGCAGCAGTACGACGGCGGCGGAAGCGGTGCGCAGCTTTGTGGCGGGAGATCAGGCGAAGGGCTTCGCGAGTTTGATGACGGTGCAACTACAGGGATTGGTGGCGGGAGACGAGAACGGGCCGGTGAGCGTGGCGAGTCCGCCAGACCTGACGCGGTTTAAGACGGTGGTGGATAGGAAGAGCACTGTGACCAGCACGCCATTCACGGTGAACCCGGTGACGACGGATGCCAACGTCTATATGGATGAGTTTGTGTGGGCGATGGATCAGAAATTTCCAGGCAAAGGGATTTATGGGGCGAGCCCGACGTTGCCGACCTTTGTGGAATTGGACAACGAGCCGGAGTTGTGGAATTCGACGCATCTGGAGGTACAAGGGCCGAACCCGGTGAGCAGCGACACCTATATAACGAAGACGGTGAATCTGGCGAAGGCGTTGAAAGATCAATTCCCGAACATGATGATTTTCGGGCCGGTGCATTATGGGTTTCAGGGGATTTATAACTGGCAAGGAGATCCGAGCATTAATGCGACGCCTGGGGGAGCGAACTGGTTTCCGGATAAGTATCTGGCGGCGATCAAGAGCGCGTCGACGATGTATGGGAAGCCGCTGGTGGATGTGTATGACTTCCATTGGTATGACGAGATTTACGATTCCGGCGGCAACCGGATTATTAATTTGAATGGGGCTACTTTGACGGATGAGCAAGTGCAATTGATTGTGCAGAGTCCACGTGTGCTTTGGGATCCGACATTTCACGACGACGGCAACAGCAACCCGTGGATCTATAACGAGCTGGGGCAGACGCCGATACAGATCGTGAGCCGGCTGCAGGCGAAGATTGCCGCGGAAAATCCGGGGATGAAGATCGCAATTACGGAATATGAGAACGGCGGCGGCGGTCACATCGCGGGAACGATTGCGCAGGCGGACAATCTGGGAATATTCGGGACTCTGGGTTTGTTTGCGGCGAACTTCTGGCCACCGAACGGGACGTATACCTACACTTTGGCGGGATACCGGGCCTATCGAGGATTTGATGGGGGCAGCGCGGTTTTTGGGGATACGTCGCTTGCGGCTACGTCGAGCAATGTGGCCAACGTGATAGTTTATGCGAGCGAGGACAGCACGACTCCCGGGCGAATGGTATTTGTGGCGATAAACCGGTCAACGGCGGCGCAAGCGACGGCAATTAATGGAGCGACGCTTTCGGGGACGGCGCATTTGTACCAGATGATGGCGAGTACGGCGGCGGGGCAGAGCACGGTGGCGCCGGTGGCAGCGGGAACTATGGCGGTGAGCGGGACGAGTATGACGGTTACGTTGCCGGCGTTGAGTGTGACCACTATTGATGTGCAGTAGAAGGACGTAAAGAGGCAAGGAAGCAGGAAGTAAGAAATTGACGGCGCGGCCTGTGGGCTGCGCCGTTTTTGTTTTGGGGACGAGGATTCGTGAGAGAGAACGCAAAGCGAAGGATTACCGCAGAGGCAGTAGAGGCGCCGCAGAGAACGCAGAGAAGAGAAGTTCCACGGGATACGAGGAGACGAGTGCGGGTGGGTTGAATTGCTTTGACTCGGTGGAGGAATGTGATAAGGTGCCCGCAGATAATTGGTAAAACTTGGGAAACATTATGCTTGAAACTCAGCGGCGTCGCGGAGTGGTTCCTTCCTCGTTCCAACACTGTAAATCTCCTTTATCTATTTTGCTGACCACTTTGGCGTTCTGCAGTGGATGCGGGAAGGAAAAGCCCGTGGAAGCTGCGCCTCCGGTTGTGGAGGTGGTGGAAGTGACGCAGAAGGATGTGCCCATTACCAGAGAATGGGTAGCGACTCTGACTGGGAAAGTGAATGCGCAGATCCGGGCGCAGGTGGCGGGCTACCTGATGAAGCAGACTTATACCAACGGGGCGTACGTGAAGAAGGGCACACCTCTTTTCCAATTGGACTCGCGGACATTTCAGGCGAGCGCCGACCAGTCCGGGGGCGTATTAGCACAAGCGAGAGGCGAACTGGCGCGAGCGCAGGCTCAACAAGGGAAGACGCAACTGGATGTGACGCGATACACACCCTTGGCGGCACAAGGCGCGATCAGCAAACAAGAACTGGACGATGCAACTCAGGCTAACCTGGCTGCACTGGCGCAGGTGGAGGCGGCAAAGGCTTCTGTTGTAGCGGCGGAAGCGTCGCTGGAATCCGCGAAATTGAATCTTGGATTCAGCACGATCGTCGCGCCAATTGACGGCGTGGTGGGTATCGCAAATGCGCAAGTCGGCGATTTCATCAGCCCGCAAAGCTTGAATCCGCTGACTACTGTTTCCACCGTCAATCCCATCCTGGCCAACATCACACCCAGCGAGCAGGAATATCTCAAAGCCGTGCGGGAAACAATGAAGGCAAGAGAGACCGACAAAGAGGCACTGGGCAGACTAGTCTTTGAATTGGAGCTGACAGACGGATCCCTCTATCCGCTGGCAGGAAAATTCTACGCGCTCGACCGCCAGGTAGACATCAGCACCGGGGCCATCCTGTTGCAAATCGAATTCCCAAATCCCAACAATCTCTTGCGACCGGGGGGGTTCGGGAATGTCCGTACGGTCGGCAAAATCGAGAAGGGCGCGCTGCTGGTGCCGCAGCGTGCGGTTACGGATGTGCAGGGCAAGTATTTGATTGCAGTGGTGGGAAGCGACAACAAGGTGAATATCCGGCCGGTTACGGTGGGACAGAAGTTCGGCACCATGTGGATCGTCACGGAAGGATTGCATCCGGGCGATCGAGTAGTGGCCGAAGGAACGCAAAAAGTGACCGATGGCATCCACGTAAACCCGAAGCCGTATTCGGGCTCGACGACCGCAGCAACCAACGGGAGCGCCGCGAAGTAACCACAGAACATGTACAAATTTTTCATTGAGCGCCCCATCGTCTCCATGGTGATCTCCATCATCATGGTGATTGTGGGCGCGGTGGCGGTTTTGGGCCTGCCGACGGCGCAATTTCCCAACATTGCGGATCCGCAAATCCAGGTGAACGCCACGTATGTGGGCGCCGATGCCCTGACGGTCGAGCAATCCGTTGCCACCCCTATCGAACAGCAGATGAGCGGCGTGGACAACATGGAGTACATGTTTTCGCTGAACGCCAACGACGGCACGATGAAGTTGACCGTCGATTTCAATATCAAGACGGATGCGAGCACGGACCAGATTCTGGCGCAGATGCGGCAAAATCAGGCGGCTTCGCAACTGCCTGCGGCGGTAAACAATTTTGGCGTTACTGTGCAGAAATCCACGGCTGCGCCGATGATGCTGTTCGACCTGTATTCGCCGAACGGCACTTACGATTCACAATTTCTTGCCAACTATTCCTTCATCAACCTGGTCGACGGCTTAACGCAAGTTCCGGGCATTGGGAGCGTGTCGGTCTTCGGCGCGGGACAATACGCGATGCGCATCTGGATCAAGCCCGACCAGCTTGCCAAGCTGCAGATCACCGTGCCAGATATCATCAACGCGGTTCAATCACAGAACAATGTGAATCCGGCGGGACAAATCGGCGGCGAGCCGGTTCCGGCCGGACAAGAATTCACCTACGCAGTTCGCGCGCAAGGACGGCTGGTCTCCGAGGAGGACTTCGGGAATATCGTGGTGCGCGCGCAATCGAATGGATCTCTGGTGCGGTTGAAGGATGTAGCGAGAATCGAGCTGGGGGCGCAGGTCTATAACATTGAAGGCCGACTGGACGGCAAACCTTCGGCGGTTATCGCGGTCTACCAGTTACCAGGTTCCAATGCAGTTGCAGCCGGCAAAGGCACCATCGCGTTCATGGAAAACGCGAAAAAGAGTTTCCCGCCGGGGCTCGACTATGTGACCGCGCTGGATACCACGCTTCCGGTAACCGAAGGCATAAAGGAGATCGAGCACACACTGGCGGAGGCGTTGGTCCTCGTAATCCTGGTGGTCTATATCTTCCTGCAGGGATGGCGAGCGACGCTGATCCCGTTGCTGGCAGTGCCGGTTTCGCTGATCGGCACGTTTATGGTATTCCCACTGCTGGGATTTTCCGTCAACACACTTTCTTTATTCGGCCTGGTGCTAGCGATTGGATTGGTTGTCGACGACGCCATCGTCGTTGTGGAGGCGGTGGAACACCACATTGAACACGGACTATCGCCCAAGGAAGCGTCGCTGAAGGCGATGGAAGAGGTTTCCGCGCCGGTTATCGGCATTGCCGTGATTCTTTCGGCCGTGTTCATTCCGACCGCCTTCATTCCGGGGATCACAGGGCGTCTTTATCAGCAATTTGCGGTGACGATCGCCGTTTCGGTGATCATTTCTGCTTTCAACGCGCTCACGCTGAGCCCGGCTCTCTCCGCTTTGTTGCTCCGCCGAAAAAAGGAAGCACGGGGACCGCTGGGGAAGTTCTTCGGTTGGTTCAACCGAATGTTTAACTCCGCCACGAACAAATACGTGAAGGTCTGCAGCATGTTCATTCACAAGATGGCCTTCGCGATCATTCTGCTGGTGGGCTTCGCAGTCCTGGCCGGCTTCGTTGGCGGTAAACTGCCGACGAGTTTTCTTCCGGACGAAGACCAGGGGTATGTTTTCGTTGCGCAGCAACTGCCGGACGCTTCCTCGTTGCAACGTGCGTCCGCATCCGCGAAAAAAGTGGAGGACCTGTTGAAGAAGACTCCTGGTGTTGCGCATGTCACATCGGTGGTTGGCTATAGCATGTTGAGCGGCGTGGCGAACACGTACAGCACATTTTTCTGGGTGACTTTTACTCCGTGGGATGAGAGGAAGACCGAGGACGAGCAGTACATCAATATGATCATTCACCTGAATGAGGAACTCGGCAAACTT
>Ga0210399_10002798_pt1 | contig 13599 bp, 9 predicted proteins | sample IncBWC14MmetaG_FD_150865 | JGI IMG/M metagenome (GOLD analysis project Ga0210399, IMG submission 150865) | Forest soil microbial communities from Barre Woods Harvard Forest LTER site, Petersham, Massachusetts, United States - Inc-BW-C-14-M | ecosystem: Environmental > Terrestrial > Soil >... | reverse complement strand
ACGAAACCGTTCGCCGCAGAAAGAGCATCCACGCTCAATGTTGTGCTTGCGGTTCTTGCGCGGCGGCGTGCTCTTTAGCGCTGGTGACGATGGCATCGAAGCGAGGATCACCGTGCAAAGACTCGAGGTCGGAATCGGATTCAATGCCCAGAGCTGACGGGAGCAGTCCGTGTTCCAGGGACTGGCGGAGAAAGGTGATAGCTTCGTCGCGGCGACCCGAGCGTGCCAAGATACAGGCCAAATCGTAGACGGCCCCTGCGGTCCACGGGTGATCGGGTCCAGAGCCGCGTGTCCGCAGGTCGACGGTGTCGCGTTCCAGTTTCTCGGCCTCCGCATAGCGCCCCAACTCCGAAAGTGAGTTGGCCAAGTTTTCCATAGTGCGCAGAGTATCCGGATGCTCGGGCCCCAGGACTCGGCGTTGTATCTCCACCAGTTCTTTCTCTATTTTCTCTGATTCCGCCCAGCGGCCCCCGCGATCTCATAGGGTCGATTACTACCCGCCGCGAGACTCATTTCTACTTCAACTCGGCATCCCAGTTCATCACCAGCGTGAGCGGCTCGGCTTTCACCGCAGCGAACGACGTCACCGCGAACCGATCTCCTTTCGGAGAAACATCAAACGGCTGCCGCTGAAACAACGGTGTCCCTCCCCGCGACAACGAAAAGCCCATCAAAAAAAGCGATTCCGGCGCTTCCAGCCGTAAACCCGAACTCTCATTGGCTACTCCCACTGTCATCAACTGACCGCCCATCGAGAGATAGAAAAGCTCTTTGCCATCCCGCCGCCACACCGGGGAGAATCCTCCGTGATTTGAGACCTGTAGCTTCGTAACGCCGTCCGGGAATGACGCCACATAAATCTCCGCGGCCCCCGACTCCTCCGAACTGTAGGCGATCCATCGCCCATTCGGAGAGAAGACCGGCGCATCCTTCTCATAGTCGGATTGCAGGAACGCGAACGGCTTTCGATCTCCGCTCATCGGCAGAATCCAAATGTCGAACTTATCCTTCGTTAGCTGGACATCCTGCTGCATGTACGCAAGGAACCGACCGTCGCCTGACCACGACCATGGCCTCTTCACTTCTGCAGAATCGAGAAGCAGCTCTTCCTTGCTCGCAGCCGTTGCCGATTTTACGAAAAGGCCTGTGCCCTTCGCCGTCTTGGATGCGTAGGCGACCCGGTTTCCATCGGGCGACCACACCGCGTCCCTTGCCGATTGCGAAAAAGTGAACCGCGTGTGTACCCCCCTCGCCAAATCAAACAGCCACACGTCTGCCTTCGCAAATCCAGCCGGGTCGGAAGACGTTACCGCGATTTTCTGTCCATCGGGTGAAATCCGCACATGCGCAAGGTTCGCCTGTCCGATGGGCACGTTTCCAACTGGCTTGCCGGACCGATCTACCCAAGAAAGTTGATCTGCGTTGAGAGTCCCGCCATTTTGCACAACCATAATCCCGTTTTGCGAGATGCTGAAAATGGCCACGCTTTGGCTTTCAGAAAAGAGAACGTGTTCTGCCACCGGCACGGCGCTGCCGGAAAGTTCCATTCTTGTGGCATTAAACGACTGCGCCAGGAGGCTGCCTTCTCGCCACCAGACCAGATGTCCGCCCGACGGTGAATACGCTGCCTGGGCCTCCGAACGGAGAATCAATTTCGTCTGTTGTGAGTCCACGCTCCCCAGGTAAATCCCGGAAGCCTTGCCTCTCGCAAAATACAGAAAGTGGCGCCCGTCTGGCAGGAAGTACGGCCACCGATGCGACGTTTCCGCTCGCGATTCATCGAGCTTCGTCACTGCCAAGGGTGTGCCGCCAGAATCGGCAACTCGAAAAAGCCCTGCCGTAATGTATGGCGTGAAGACGATAATGCCTTCCTTGTTCCAAGTTCCCCCGCGCCCGTCCACCGCGTCACAAAGAGGCTGTACGGGTCCTCCCGACGCCTCGACTTTCTTCAACTTGCCATCGGCAAAAAACCCAACGAACCGGCTGTCCGGCGACCAAAACGGATAGCTTGCCTCCTGTGTGCCCTGAAGTGGCCGAGCAGTGAGCGAATCAAGAGAACGCACCCATAGCAACCCTTCGCCAGCATCGTTCCGAGCCGGAATTACGAGCAAGTTTCCGTCCGGTGATATCGCTGCAGGTCCGCCAGAGACTCCGACTGGCGCGAATCTGGCGTTTTCCGGCGGGAGGATGGACGTACGGATGACTCTTGGCTCCTCCTTGCGCAGTCGCAGGACGAGCCCCACGGCGAGTGTTGTGGCAAGAGCGGTCGCGATCGCGGCGATTCCCCACGCGAACCACTCACGCCGAGTTCTGCCGCCTCTTTCAGAGATTACAGGCGCGCCTGCTTGCGACCCAGACTCTCCAATCCAATTCAATTCTAGCGCCAGATCGCGCGCGGCTTGCCAACGATCCTCTGGATCCTTCGCCAAGCAACGCCGAATCGCGTGATCCAGTGTCGCAGGCGTCATCGGTTTGATACTGCTGATCGGCGGTGGCTCTTTCTCCAGTATCGCTGACGCCACACTCAACTGGCTCTTTCCCTGAAATGCTTTCTGCCCCGTCAGCATCTCGTAAAGCACCGCGCCCAAAGAAAAAATGTCGCTCCGTCCGTCTACTTCCTTCCCTTCAATCTGTTCCGGCGACATGTACTGAATCGTGCCAACGATCGTGCCTTCAGCGGTCACTGGTGTCGTCTGCGTCGCCGCAGCCGTGAGCGTCATTCCCCCAAACAGCGGCCCCGTCGGCTTCGCCAATCCAAAATCCAGCAGCTTCGCACCCGAGGACGTCAGCATGATGTTGCCAGGCTTCAAATCCCGGTGCACCACGCCGCTGCGATGCGCCTTATCTAACGCAACAGCGATTTGGGCGCCAGACCGCAACACTTGCTCCAGCGGCAGAGGTCCCTTTTCGAGCCGCTTCGCCAGCGTCTCCCCTTCCACACACTCCATCACGAGATAGTCCACGCCGTCTTGGCTACCCACGTCGTGCAGCACACAAATGTGTGGATGATTCAGACTGGAAATCGTCTTTGCTTCGCGCTCAAACCGCTGCTTGGCCACTGGGTCCGCGGAAATGTTCCCGGGCAAAATCTTGATCGCTACGGTCCGCTCCAGCCGCGTATCCCGCGCGCGATAAACCTCTCCCATTCCGCCGGTGCCCAGCGGCCCAACAATCTCATACGGTCCAAGTTTGTCGCCTGGAGCGAGAGGCATAAGTGGCCGTGATTATAACCCCGACAACGTTCGTCTGGGACCGCTTACCTTCACTGCCTGTTGGCTTGTATCTCTTCGCGCAGTGTTTTGGTTGACTCAAGAAGCTCTCGTAATAGTCCATCATCGGGCGCTTTAGACGGATGACGCGAGAGAATCTCGAGCAAGTCCTGCGTAAGTTCCAGATGCCGGAGTATGAGACTGATAACGTATTGTTCGCCGCTCGCCATAGTGCCGCGAGGCTATAACACAACTCAGTTACCGCGCAAGGCGCAGGCTATTTCTTAGACTGCTTCTTTGCTGGAAAGAATCGAACATCACTGACGCGGATCGCAAGAGTGTCTAACTCTTCGCGCTTGTCCGCATCCCACCGATGACCACAGCGGCGGCAGTCGCAGGTCTTATCCTTTTCACGGAACAGAACGCTTTTGCTCCCGCAGTTTGGGCAAACAGGTTGATTCTGGTGTGTAGACATTCCGGCCTCTTTGACATCGGTCTTCAATGAAACTCGGACTTGTTTGCCGTTGGTGTACCACTGGCCGTACCAGTTGCGGTTGTTCTTCATCCTGAACAGACCACCTTTGCCTCCTTCGCGCTTAGTCAAGAGGGTTGTCAACACAAAAGCAAATTAACTCTCGCTTGACGCTATGACTCAGTTGGAGGTGCCGCGGTAGCCATCGTGGGAGCGGCTCAGCAGTGATCCCGGGGCACTTCCGATTGGGGCGTTTGCACGAAGTCGCTGAGGTTTGCTGCAGACGCGGGTGACGTCCTCCCTGAAAACTGAGCCAGGGACAAGGTGAGATTTCCGCCAAAATCTAGTAGTTTCGAGGAGGAATTTGCTTCTTTGCGCGAGATGCCAACCCATGTCGGCCGCGGATCTCGCTGTTTTTTCAGCCGGAGGAAACTTGCATCAGCCCACCCCGTTGCCGCTAAGCTCGCACTCGAAACCGGTTGATTCGTTCTCGCAGGCATCCGCGTTGGAAGCCGAGCTGAGGCGAGCGCTCGAAGGCGAAGTACGTTTCGATCGCGGCAGCCGCGCCCTGTACGCTACGGACGGCTCTAACTATCGTCAGATTCCGATCGGTTTAGTTGTCCCGCGTAACGCCGAAGACGTGGTCGCGGCCGTTGCCGTGTGCAGAAACTACGGCGCTCCTGTCCTGGCACGAGGAGCTGGGACCAGCCTGGCTGGACAATGCTGCAATGTCGCCGTCGTGCTGGACTTCACGAAATACATGAACCAGATCGTCGAGTTGGATCCCCTAGAGCGATACGCACGCGTTCAGCCGGGCGTAGTCTTGGACTCATTGCGAAATCAGGCAGAAGCTCACAAGCTCACCTTCGCGCCTGATCCCTCAACCCACAATCGGTGCACAATCGGGGGGATGATTGGCAACAATTCCTGCGGCGCGCATTCTCTGCTCGGCGGCAAGACGGTGGACAACGTTCTAGAGCTACAAGTCCTGCTCTACGATGGTTCGCTCATGACCGTTGGTGCGACAAGCGACGAGGGACTTGATTCCATCATTAGGCAGGGAGGACGCCCGGCCGAGGTCTACGCAAGACTAAGGACGGTCCGCGACCAATACAGCGAGCTAATCCGGGCAAAGTTTCCGAGGATTCCGCGGCGGGTGTCCGGGTACAACCTTGATGAATTGTTGCCGGAGAAAGGATTCCAGGTTGCTCGCTCTCTGGTCGGAACAGAGGGTACTTGCGCGATCGTGCTTCAGGCGAAGGTAAGACTCATCCAGAGTCCCCAGCGTCGGAAACTGGTCGGACTAGGGTACGGCGATGCTTTTCTGGCGGCCGACCACGTTCCGGAGATATTGAAGTTTCAGCCCATCGCGCTCGAAGGATTTGAAGGAAGCATCGTCGATGGTCTGAAAAGGAAGGGAGCGCCCAATCTCGATCTCCTCCCCGACGGCCGTGGATTTTTGCTCGTTGAATTCGGCTCCAATGACGCAAAGGACGCGAACGAGCAGGCCCTGCGACTCATTGATTCGCTGAAACGACACGCCAACTCACCGAGCATGCGCCTCTACTCAGATATTGAAGCACGGGCGGTCTGGGAAATACGCGAATCGGGACCGCGCGCTGCCGCTTTTGCTCCCGGTGCCCCGCTCGAATGGGAGGGTTGGGATGACTCCGCCGTAGCTCCCGAAAAACTGGGCGCCTACTTGAGAGATCTGCGCAAGCTGATGAACGAATACGACTATGCCGGGTCATATTACGGGCATTTTGGACACGGTTGCATCCATATGAGAGTCAGCTTCGATCTTCAAACAGAAAAAGGAATTCGCAACTACGCTGAGTTTATCGGCCGCGCTGCGGATTTGGTTGTCGGCTATGGTGGCTCGCTGTCTGGGGAGCACGGCGACGGGCAATCGCGTGGCGCATTGCTTCCGAAGATGTTCGGGCCCGAACTCATGGAAGCTTTCCGAGCGTTCAAGTTTGCCTGGGACCCCGACAACAAGATGAATCCCCACAAGGTCATCAATGCTTACTCGCCCATCGAGAATCTCCGGCTTGGGGCTGACTACAAACCCGCCGAGCCAAAGACCCATTTCAAGTTCCCTGATGACGATGGTTCTTTTGCCAAGGCCGCACTGCGGTGCATCGGTCTGGGAGCCTGCCGCAAGCAGGATGCTGGTTCGATGTGCCCGAGTTACATGGTGACCCTCGAGGAGGAACATAGCACGCGCGGCCGCGCTCACCTGTTGTTCGAGTTGCTCCAGGGTGAAGTAGTGCGCGATGGCTGGAAGGATGAACACGTCAAAGAGGCCCTGAATCTGTGTCTTTCCTGCAAAGCCTGCAAGTCCGAGTGCCCCGCCAACGTCGACGTTGCGACCTACAAAGCGGAGTTTATGTCGCACTATTACGAAGGCAAACTCCGGCCACCGCAAGCGTACGCATTTGGCATGATCGACAAGTGGGCGCAAGTCGCCTCGCTCGCGCCCAGCCTCGCCAACTTCTTCAGCCATGCGCCTGGTTTCAGCCACGCCGTCAAAGGTATCTTGCACGTGGCACCGCAACGGCAGATGCCTCGGTTCGCGCCCGTTAGTTTTCAGGAGTGGGCTCGAAAACGTAGGACTCCCGAGCAGTTAGGGAGCCGGTCGACGGCGGCGGCCGGTCGGCGCGAGGTAATTTTGTGGGCCGACACGTTCAACAATTACTTTCGTCCGGAGGTGGCCCGAGCGGCGCTGGAAGTGCTCGAGCAGGCTGGATTTCAGGTAACGGTGCCGATGCGACATTTTTGTTGCGGACGGCCGCTCTACGATTTCGGGATGCTCGATAAGGCGCAAAAATATCTGCGACGCATCCTGCAATTTTTCGGCCGTCAGATCGACTCGAACGTACCGATGGTGGTGCTGGAGCCGAGCTGCGCTTCCGTCTTTCGCGATGAGCTGCGTAACCTCTTTCCGACCGATGAACGCGCCGATCGGCTGAGAAGACAGACTTTCTTGCTCAGCGAATTCCTGGAGCGACACGCCGCAGGCTACCAGCCTCCGAGACTACTCCGCAAAATAGTGCTTCACGGTCACTGTCATCACAAGTCCCTGATGAAGATGAGCGACGAAGAGTCTTTGCTGCGGAAGATGGGCGCTGATTTGCGGACCATCGATTCGGGGTGTTGTGGTATGGCTGGACCGTTTGGTTTCGAAAAGGAAAAATTCGGAATGTCGCAGGCCCTTGGGGAACGTGTGCTACTGCCCGCAGTTCGGGAAGCGGATCCAGAAGTGCTTATCGTTACGGATGGATTCAGCTGTCGAGAGCAAATACTCCAGGCCACAGGCCGCCGAGCGATTCACTTGGCCGAAGCCATACAGCTCGCACTGCCTCCTACAGGTAATAAAATTTCAGGCACCTAAGGAAGAGACTACAGGTAAGCCCAACAAATCAATATCTTTACCCAGCGCTCCGCTCCTGGAACTGACAAGTCGCAGTCCCGCATCCATCCGACACCTGGTTCACTTTACCCACCGCTCCACGCGCACCGGTCCCGTAAACCATGCATCGTTTTTCCTTGCGACCAATGCTGAAACGCTAACTTCTCCGACTCCGTCGTGTAATGGATCCGAATCCAGACACTGGTCATCGCCCAAATAAGCGATTACATGCACGCCATTCACCGCCAACACATCTCCCGGTTTCAGCTTGCTCCAATCCAGTTTCGCCAGGCTTTCTGCCTCGGTCACCAGCGTCAAATTCCCGTCGCACCCTTCCCAAAACTGCCGCGCATGACACTGCACTTCCACGCCCGAGACGCGAGCATGCGCCTTGCAGATCAACGCCGAGCACGTTGTCTCCAAATATTTCTCTCCGTCGTGCGACCGCAGCGCATCCACATACGTCTCCGGCTGATGGAAGAACAACCCGGCAAACGCGAGTATCAATGAGAAGAGCTTCATGGCGCTTGAACTCCTGGTTCTAAAATTAGGACTATCGCCTGATCGACTTGCGCTCCCGACGGCACCTGGCCTTGGAGGAGTGCAACCTGTCCTTAGGAACAGGGTGCGCTGGGCAGAAAACCAGGCCTATGGTACAGGGGGTCCAATTTGAGACCCCGGTGGGTCTACCAATGGGCTAATCCAGTCGTACTAAAACTAAACCACTAACTGCTTATTTGTGAATAACATACAGGAAATGCGGGAAGCGTGTCGCCTCCGCCGGATAGCTCTATCTACTCTGCGACCAAAGGTGCTCTCGACAACATCACCATCTCTCTCCAAAGAGCGGGGGGCGCGAAAGTTCGGCGTAAGCAGCCTGCATTCAGGAAGGATAGAGACGCGAAGGCTTAGTAGCGGTAGGTGCTCATCAAGAAGGCGTCTAGCACGACGGCTGTGAAGAGCACGCCATGGGGCCGGATTGATCAGCCAAATGACATCCGCCCTATCCCGGGTTCCTCGCTTCCGACGATGCGCATTGGGTCACCGATCAGCGTCTCCTCGCCAGCGGCAGAACCACTTGGTAACGAATGCGGGCCGGATGCATTTGGAACGTTTGATGTAAGCGCAAGGGGCTCCTCAGAGGCCAGCGGTCTTCTGGCTCCGCCAAAAGATTGGAATTCGAGTTTGACCAGTGCAGAAGTGAGCCCCGTCGACCGGGAAGAGTTTTATAGGGCATTAAAGAAGAATGATCTAGCGAAGTTGGCGCAGATTTACGCCGATGATTATGTGCTCGTGCGACCCGACCGTAGCGTGCTTTCGAAAACGCAAATCCTGGATGATCTAGAAACCCATTCGATGACGTTTAGGTCGAAAAATGAAAAAGTTCGAATCTACGGGCCACCACTGGCGCTGTGGTCCACCAATACACCGGGAATCGGCCCCGCGCCGTCACATCCACGATGGGGCTGGATTGTGCCCTATCTCAGGAGCATAATAGGTTTGTACGCTATGTTTTGCTTGGCTATCCCCTTGGCCGAAACGGACGCCTATCCCCGGCAGGCGCCATCGCGAAGCACGCTGCGAAAGAGGGCAGCGGCATGATTATTCAAGAGCACGGCGATCAGCTCATCCTGATTCGGCAGACCGACCATGCCATGTTGTCGGGATTTTTTGCGCGCGCGCTGGGCAACAGACTCTTCAGCCGCCCCGAGCCTTTTGAATCCTTTTGTTTGGCAGCCGCAGAGCATGACAACGGCTGGAACGAGTGGGAGCTACTGCCACAGATCGATTCCAAGACCTTCACGCCGTATAATTTCATGTCCATTCCGACCGAGGAACACATCGCTTTGTACCAGCGCGGAATCGAACGCGTGGTTCGGGCCGACCGTTACGCGGGCCTACTCGTTAGTATGCACTGCGCCGGACTTTACGACCGGACGCGCGCCACGATGCCGGGCTTTTCCGCGAAGTACGTCAAGTCCAACGAATCACATCTTGTATCGGATTTCCTACAGCGGCTGAGGCTTCAGCAATTGCGGCTAAAGGTCGATCTTCGCGCTGACCCCGTCCTGAAAGCTTACGCGGACGACAACGCCCTGCAATCGAATCTGCTGCGCCTCGAGGCCCTCGATCGTCTCTCACTCTATTTCTGTCTTGCGCCCCTGGGTGGCTCTACGATCGACGCCGTTCCGGTAGATGGCAACGGCAGTGAAGCGGATTGGGATCTGCAGCCCGCGGGAACCAGTTTCGTCACGCTGCAGCCGTATCCTTTCCAGAAGGATCCGCTGGAGATCAGCATTCTTGCGCGGCGCGTTCCCAGGCGGGCCTATGCTGACGAGAATGAATTCCACAAAATCTTGGCACAGGCTCCCTATTTCGCGATGAACTTCACTCTAAGTGCGAATGGTGCGCGCATCCACTCCCGGTCAGCGGTTGCCTAGTCACTCCGGCTCGTCAGTCTCATGTATCACGGTCCTGCTCAATCCAAAGTTTGCCCGCGTGTTTCCGGCAAAGCTAGCGCAAACAGGGCCGCCATCAAGAACGCCCCCGCCTGAAGAAAAAAAGCGGGTCCAATCCCGTAGTGCAACGCCAACGCTCCGACGGCAAACGGCGCCACAGCGGAAAGACCCCGGCCGATGTTGTAACTTAAGCCCATGGCAGCGGCGCGAATTTCACCGGGGAAAAGTTCGCTGGCAATCGCCGCGTACCCCGAGAAATAACCAGTCCCGAAAAATGCCACAAGCGGCCCGAGCGCAAGTAGCCAGAACGCGCTTCGCGACATTCCGTAAATCGGCACCAGCGCCGCGGCGATCATCAGATAGAGGAAGTAAGGTTTACGCCGCCCAAACGCGTCCGAAAAAAATCCAAACAGCGCGTAGCCCAGCCATTTTCCGAAGCAAAGCACCAGAAAAAATGTCGTTGTTTTTACGAGGCTGAGGCCTCGGCCGCCCTGCGAGGCCGGCAAAGACAAATACGCAGGAATCCACGTGAACAATCCCCAGTAGCCGAACATACTGCACGCATTCATGGTGGTAGCCAAGAGGCCGTTACGCAGAACGCCTTTCTCCAGGAGCTTACCAAGAGACACCTTCTCATTGCGCGCCGCTCGCTGCTTCCACAACTCCGGCTCCGGTACTCGGCGCTGAATCCAGAAGACGAGAAATGCAGGCAAGACGCCCACAAAAAACACGGGCCGCCAACCAAAGTGCGGCAAAACGAGCGCCACGACGAGCGCAGCGATGGCCTCCCCGATCGCATACGCCGACTGCATGAATCCCAGCGCTTTCCCGCGATGCTCCGCGCGCCAGGTCTCTGCGATCAGTGCCGCCCCAGTCGTCCACTCCCCACCCATGCCCAGCCCCAGCACGAATCGGAACGTGGCCAGTTGTGGAATCGTATGCGAGAAGCCGCACGCGGCACTCGCCAGCGCATATACGAGAATCGCCGCCATTAGCGACCGGATGCGGCCGATGCGATCTGCGAGAACCCCGAACAAAAGACCGCCAATGCCGGAAGCAACCAGCGTCAGCGAGTTCAGCAAACCCGCGGTCCGCGTATCCATCGAGAATTCGCGGATCAAGAAGGTGAGCACGAGCGAGTAAAGCATCACGTCCATGGCGTCGAGCATCCAGCCAAGCCCGCCAGCGATCAGCGAGCTCCGCTCCGGCGGAGTCGCATCACGAAGCCAATCGAGACTAAACACTGGTCGAGATCTTTTGGGTGCTGCCGCTGCAGGTGAATCTGGAGCGGACAAGCGCTGCGCAGGCGGGTTCGTCACGCCGGGATTGTACCCAAAAGCACTCCGCAGCGCGTCAGGAACTAAGAAACAAACATCCACCCACAGTTTCTGGCGCACATCGCGGGACAGGGTGTATTATTCCGCTCCGCGTATTTCTATCTGGCGACCTATGGATGCAACAAATGTTTCTCTGGGGGCGAAAACCATGATTGGTCTGAAACGCTTGACGAGTGTCTCTTCCGTTTTTCTCACGATCCTGCTGCTGGTGTTCAGCTGTGCTCCCGTTCGTGCGCAAACTCTCGATGAAAACGCCCTGAAAGGAATGAAGTGGCGCCAAGTCGGGCCGTTCCGCGGCGGACGCGCTCTCGCTGCCACCGGCGTCGCGGGCGACCCGCTGACTTACTATTTCGGCTCGGTTGCCGGCGGCGTTTGGAAAACAACCAATGCTGGCAACACTTGGACACCGGTGACCGACAAGACCGGCATCATGTCCGTCGGCGCGATTGCCGTAGCGCCCTCCGATCCGAATGTCGTTTATGTCGGCACTGGCGAGTCCTGCTGGCGCGGAAATATCTCCTACGGCGACGGCATGTATAAGTCCGTCGACGGTGGCAAGACCTGGACGCACATCGGCCTGGAAGACACGCGCCACATCTCCAGGGTAATCGTCCACCCGGCAAATCCCGACGTGGTTTTCGTCGCCGCGATGGGCCATGCCTACGGCCCCAACGAAACGCGCGGTGTCTTCCGTTCAGCCGATGGCGGCAAGACCTGGCAAAAAGTTCTCTTCAAGGACAACAAGACGGGAGCTATCGACCTGACTTTCGATCCCTCAAATGCTCATATCCTCTTTGCCGCTCTTTACGAAGCGCAGCGCTATCCCTGGACTGCCGTAAGCGGCGGACCCGGCAGCGGCCTTTACAAATCCAACGACGATGGCGCCACCTGGAAGCGTCTCGAAGGCCACGGCCTTCCCGCCGGCGTCCTCGGTCGCATCGGCGTCACCGTCTCGGGCGCCGATGGCAATCGCGTCTATGCCATCATGGAAGCGGAAAAAGGCGGCATCTTCCGCAGCGACGACGCTGGCGATTCCTGGCAGCTCCTCAATCCCGATCACCGCTTCACGCAGCGCGCCTGGTATTTCCATCATATTTTCGCCGATCCCAAAAACGTCGACACCGTCTATGTTCTGAACACCGCCGTCTACCGTTCCACCGATGGCGGCCACACCTTCGGCTTCGTTCGCTCCCCTCATGGCGATAACCACGGCCTGTGGATCGATCCCACTCATCCGGAATGGATGATCAATTCCAACGACGGTGGCGCTACCATTTCTCATGACAACGGCAAGACCTGGACCACTCAGGGGAACCAACCAACCGCGCAGTTCTACCACGTAGCCACGGACAACGCTTTCCCGTATCGCCTCTATGGCGCACAGCAGGACAATTCCACGGTAGCCATCGCCAGCCGCAGCGATCAGGGCGCAATCGACCGCCCCGACTGGTACGAAGTTGGCGGCGGCGAAGCAGGCTTCGTCGTTCCGGACCCCACAAATGCCGACGTGGTCTACGCAGGCTCCTACGACGGCCTAATCACGCGCTTCGACAAGAAGACTCGTCAAGTGCAGGACATTACTTCCTGGCCGCTTAATCCGATGGGCTCAGGCGCCGCAGACCTGAAGCACCGTTTTCAGTGGACCGCGCCAATCATGATCTCTCCCAACGACCCAAAGGTCGTCTATCACGGCGGCGAAGCAGTTTTTAAGACCACCGACGGCGGTATGACGTGGACTCCCATCAGCGGTGACCTGACGCGCAACGATAAAACCAAGCAACAATCCTCCGGCGGCCCGCTCACGCAAGACAACACCAGCGTCGAGTATTACGACACCGTCTTCGCTCTCGCCGAATCACCCGTCGAGAAAGGCCTGATTTGGGCCGGCACCGACGACGGGCTTTTGCAGGTCACGCGCGATGGCGGAAAGAACTGGGCCAATGTCGCCTCCAAAGAATTCAGCGAGTGGAGCCTCGTCAGCATCATTGAAGCTTCGCCGCACTCCGCAGGCACTGCCTACGTGGCCATCGATCGCCATAAGCTCGATGACTTTCACCCCTACCTTTTCAAAACGGCCGACTACGGCAAGACCTGGGCGAAAATCACAACGGGTTTGCCCGACAATAGTTATGTGCACGCCGTCCGCGAAGATCCGAAACGAAAGGGCCTCCTCTATGCCGGCACCGAAAACGGTATCTACATTTCCTTCGACGATGGTGCGCACTGGCAGTCTTTGAAACTAAATCTGCCCACCACGCCCATTCACGACCTCACGATAAAAGACGATGACCTCATTGTGGCCACGCACGGTCGCGCCTTCTGGGTTCTCGACGCCATCGCTCCCCTCCGTCAAATGAACTCGACCGCCGCAACGGATGAGGCGCATCTCTACCAGCCATCCTCAACGGTTCGCTTTCGCGGACCAGGTTTCACGCTCCCAGCCAGCATCCCGGTGGGTGCTAACCCGCCTGCTGGTGTGGTAATCGATTACTCGCTGAAGTCTGCGCCCAAGGAACAAATCACACTCGAAATGCTCGACGCCCGTGGCAAGCTGGTACGCAAATACTCAAGCAAGAAAACCGCCGAAGGCGCTTCTCCAGACGAAGAGGAATTTGGCATCAGCAGGCCCGGCGAGGAGCTTCCCGCCGAAGTGGGCTTGAACCGCTTTGTGTGGGATTTGCATTCCGAATCTCCAGCCAAGGTTCCCGGC
>Ga0210399_10002796_pt1 | contig 13602 bp, 6 predicted proteins | sample IncBWC14MmetaG_FD_150865 | JGI IMG/M metagenome (GOLD analysis project Ga0210399, IMG submission 150865) | Forest soil microbial communities from Barre Woods Harvard Forest LTER site, Petersham, Massachusetts, United States - Inc-BW-C-14-M | ecosystem: Environmental > Terrestrial > Soil >... | reverse complement strand
AAGCCGGCCCTCTCTCGCGGAGAGATTCAGTGCATCGGAGCGACCACCCCGGGCGAATACCGCAAGTCGGTGGAAAAAGATCGCTCGCTCGAGCGGCGCTTCCAAGCCGTGAAAGTTCCGGCCCCCAACGAAGAAGAAGCCATCCAGGTCATCAGCGGCGTCCGCGAACGCTATGAAAAATTCCACGCCGTCAGCTACACCGATGAAGCCCTGCGCTACTCCGTTTACCTTTCGAACCGCTACATCCCCGACCGCTTCTTACCCGACAAAGCCATCGACCTGATCGACGAAGCCGGCGCGCGCGTAAAATTGCGCCAGGCTTCCGTGCCGGAAGAAGTCGCCGAAGTCCAGAAGCGCGTGAAATTCATCACCCACCGCATGGAATCCGCCATCGCGGCTCACGAATTCGAAAAAGCCCGCTTCTATTCCGAAGAAGAGCGCAAAGAAAAAGAAAACCTCCGCGTCCTCCGCGAGCGCTACAAGCTGGACGACGCTTCCACCGGCATCGTCACTCGCGAAGACATCGAAGAAGTCGTGTCCCGCTGGACGGGCATCGCCGTCACTTCCATCAAGGAAGACGAGCAGCAAAAGCTTCTCCGCATTGAACCCGAGCTCCACAAGCGCGTCATCAGCCAGGACAAGGCCATCACCGCTCTGGCCCGCGCCATTCGCCGCAGCCGCGCGGGCTTGAAATCGCCTTCGCGTCCGGTCGGCTGCTTCTTCTTCTTGGGGCCCACGGGCGTCGGCAAGACGGAAGTGGCGCGCCGCCTCGCCGAGTTTCTCTTCGGCTCGGAAAAATCGCTGGTGCGCTTTGACATGTCGGAGTTCATGGAAAAGCACTCCGTATCAAAATTGATAGGTGCACCCCCAGGCTACGTCGGCTACGAAGAAGGTGGCCAGTTGACCGAGCGCGTGCGCCGGACCCCGTATTCGGTTATATTGTTGGACGAGATTGAGAAAGCGCATCCCGACCTTTTCAACATTTTGCTTCAGGTGTTTGAGGACGGGCAGTTGACCGATGGTCTCGGAAATACGGTTGATTTCCGCAACACCATCATCATCATGACCTCCAATATCGGCGCGCGGCATTTGCAGAAGCGCACCTCCATCGGATTCCAGGCGGGAATCGACGAAGCCAGCCTGCGAAGTATGGAAGACCTGGTATTGGGTGAAGTGAAGCGCGCGTTCAACCCGGAGTTTCTCAACCGGTTGGACGAAGTTATCCTCTTCAATCCATTGGGTGACGAAGATCTGCTCCGCATTATCGATTTGCTCGTCGGCCAGTTGAATGACACACTCATTCACCGGCAAGTGCAAGTAGTGTTGTCGCCCGAAGCAAGGCAGTGGATTCTTGAGAAGACGTGCGCGGACCGCAATTACGGAGCGCGTCCGTTGCGCAGGGCTCTCCAGAAATACGTGGAAGACCCGCTCTCCGAATCTCTGATCCAGGGGGGAATTCAGAGACCTGCAACATTGCAGATTTACGTTGCCGGGGAAGGTCTCGCGTTCCGGCCTGTTGGTGAGGCAACCCCAGTCGTCCACTAGCGAATCTGACGCAACACGTGTGAACGCGAAACGGTTTGGCAAGAGTGGAAACCGTCGCGCGTGGTACGCGCTACCAGCCCCACCGGGCCTGGCGGGAGAATAATAAATTGAATTTGGGGGCGCGGCCTTGAGATTCTCATTGGCCGCTAAACGGAAAGTCTGTGTCTTCGCGGAGATGAACCGGGCGCGTTCGGCGCGGGCGGGTGTCTCCTGGCGACCCGTAATTCTTCTGGCGCTGCTTTCGTACTTTTCTCCTGCTTTGATTCAGGCGGGGGCCGCAGGGTTAGAAGAAAAAACGGTCGTGGAGCATGATCATTACCTCTTTCACGCCAACCTGGATCTGAACTCCCTCACGGAAAAGGTGGACCAGTTCCCGCCGGACGAAACCGTCCCAGCGCAGGCTGCCGGCAATTATGTGATCGACCGCATTGAGTTCACGGGGAACCGCCGCATTCGCAAGGACACGCTGACAGCCCGTATTTTCAGCCGAGAGGGTGATCCCTACAACGAAGAAACTCTCCGCCGCGACTTCCAGGCGCTCTGGAATACACAATTTTTTGAAGACGTGAAATTGCGCATCGAAGATTCGCCCACCAAGCCGAACGGAAAAGTAATCGTGTTCGAAGTGACGGAGCGCCCGGTGATCCGGCGCATTCGGTACGACGGCATCCATTCCATCTCGGAATCCGACATTCTGGACCGTTTCAAGGACAAAAAGGTCGGTTTGACTGTGGAAAGCCAGTTCGACCCCACCCGCATCAAAAAAGCTGAGGTGGTCCTCAAGGATTTGCTGGGCGAGCACGGTCGGCAATTCGCCACTGTCACCCCGCAATACGAGCGCATTGCCTCCAGCAACGCCGTGATTCTCGTCTTCAAAATCGAAGAAGGCCCCAAGGTCAAGGTGGGCGAGATCCAGTTCACAGGGAATCATGCCTTCAGCCGCCGCAAGCTCATCCGCGCCATGCACAACGACCGGCCCTATGCGATCCCGCTGAAGATCACCGAAATAAACGTGATGTCCAAGACTTACGACCACGACAAGCTGATCGAAGACATCGAAGTCGGCATCCGCGGCCTCTATCAAGACAACGGATATTTCAAGGTGCTCGTAAAAGACCCGATCCTGGAAAACGTCGACACCAACGGCTGGCGCTGGGGTGTCCCCGTCGTGCTGGGCCGCTCCAGCGGCAAGGCCGTCAACATCACCATCCCGATCGAAGAAGGCAACAAGTACACGATGGGCACCATCCGCATCGCCAGCAGCGACCCGGACAAGGCGCTCTCGCTGAAGGTGGAAGCCTTGAAGGGTGCGTTCCCCCTGAAACAGGGCGACGTCTTCTCCACCGCGAAAATCCGCAAAGCGCTCGAAGACTACACAAAAATCTACGGGCAATACGGCTTCATCGATTTTGTGCCCACGCCGGAAACGGACATCGACGAAGCGGCCAAAAAAATCGACGTCACCATGAAGTTCGATGAAGGCAAACAGTATTACGTCCGCCGCATCGACTTCAGCGGCAACACTACTACCCGTGACAAAGTCATCCGCCGCCAGTTGCTGCTCGACGAAGGCCAGCTCTTCAACAAGCGCGCCTGGGAGTTGAGCGTCCTCCGCATCAACCAGCTCGATTATTTTGACAAGCTGGACCCAGACAAAGCCGTCGAAATCAAGCGCAACCAGAAACAAGGTACGGTGGATCTGCTGCTGAAGCTACATGAAAAAGGCAAGCAGTCCATCGGCTTGCAGGGCGGCGTCAGCGGCCTGGCCGGCGGATTCATCGGCCTCACTTATCAGACCAACAACTTCCTCGGCCTCGGCGAAACGCTCACCCTTTCCGCGCAAATCGGCCAATACCAGCGCAACCTCATGTTCGGTTTTACGGAACCATACTTGTTCGATCGCCCGATCAGCAGCGGCTTCACGATATTTTCCACTCTCTACAAATTCAACCAGGCGCAGCAGGCCGCGCAACTCACCGGCCAGCAGGTCAGCATCAATCCGCAATTCATCCAGGACTACAACCAGAACAGCACCGGCTTCACCACGTTTGCGAACTACGCGCTCAAGAAACACGTTTTCACGCGCGTCGGAATCACCTACGGCCTTACGCGCACCAACATTTCCACCTATAACCAGTCCTCGGAACTTCTCTTCACCCAATTGCAATATGGCAGTCTCGCCGGGCCAAGCGCGCTCAACGGAATTATCGCCAGCACGGTTACGGGCACCATCAGCTACAACACCATCGACAATCCGATCAACGCCACCCACGGCAAAAGCTATTTTTATTCCCTGTCCTTCACCGGCGGGCCCATCGGCGGCAACGTAAACACCATCACCAACACCGGCGAGTTTAAGTATTTCCATCCCATCAATCACCGGCGCAATGCAGTTGGCGTCAGATTTCTGGGTGGATTTACCACCGGATATGGCGGAAAAGAAATACCCCCGTACAGCCGCTTCTACCTGGGCGGCGAAAATGACCTGCGCGGTTTCGACATTCGCGCCGTTTCCCCGGTCACCTACATCCCGAACTCGGTCAACCAGACAATTTCGGTGTCGGGCAGGGCGCTCAACGTGCCGGTGCTGCTCAAATCGATTACGTTCCCGGGCGGCGACACCCAGGGCGTAATGAACCTCGAATACCGTATTCCGATCGCCGGGCCGGTCGCGATGTCTCTGTTCAACGACATCGGCACGGTTGGAGTCTTGCGCAAGGGCGGACTGCTGCTGTCGTCCACCGGCATCGACAACATCAATAATTTGTTCCCGCTGGCCAACCAGCAGGCCCAATTGCAGATCGCGCCTGGCACCAACTTCAAGCTGCGGGATTCCGCGGGCATCGAGTTCATCGTCAATCTTCCGATCGTTCAAGCGCCCTTCCGGATCTATTACGCGTACAACCCGCTGCGCATTCACCAGACGTTGTATGCGCCAAACGCCCAGATCAACGGCCGAAATCTGGCCCTGCAGTGCCAGGCCGCCGGAATGACGAATCCGCTCTTCCCGTTTAATCCGGATAGCTGGCAGACCAGTTGCAACACGGCGGTGGTGACCGCCGTCGGCCCGATTTTCGCGCCTTCGGGGCTGAACTACTTCGAACCGAAGACGACGTTCCGCTTTACGGTAAGCCGCACCTTCTAGGAGGCTGTTGAAAGAATCTTTATTCTTTAGGAGGCGGGGGCTTCAGCCCCCGCGTACAGGGGATAGAGAATATGGGCTTTCGCGGTTTTTGCGTCCGCCGGTTTCTGGCGGAAGCCCCTGAAGAAAGGCCTTTGGCAGTTTTTCAGCAGACTGCTAGAGGCGAGGCGGGATGCGAATTTCAAGTTGCGAGATTGCTTGGGAACGCCCGCGGAAACTTTCCGCGGTGATTTCACGGGGGAGATGTCATCCATGAGTTGGCGAATGGCAAGAAATTCGATTCTGGCCGTATGTGCTGCTGGCGCGGCGATCGTGATGTCCGGTTGCGGCAGCTCCAGCGCGAACGTTGTGACGGTTTCCGTCGTGCCGAGCGAAGTCTCCGTGCTCGCCGGCCAGGTGCAAAACTACACCGCGACTGTGGGTGGATCCACAACGCTGACGGTGACTTGGACGTGTACCTATATATTTGTGCCGCTTCCGACGACGGCAACTCCCAATCCGGTTGCTACAAAGGCAGCCCCCTGCACATCGGGCCAAACCGTTAACGGTGGAAGCGTCGGGACGTTCACCACAAGCTCCACCAATGGTTCGAACGTCCTTACCTACACCGCTCCATCGCTTAGCAGCTTTCCCAACCCGATTCCCCAAGTCACGTTTACCGCGGCTGCAGATGCGGACAAAAAGAAGACCGCAACCGGAATCGCCGACCTCGACTCCGGTATTCGCGTCTCAATCCTTCCTTTGACGGCAACCGTGCCGGTGGGAATCGCAATTCCCCAAACAGCTTCCTTCAACGCCTCCTTGCTCAACACGAATCCATCCACCGTTGCTTTCAAACTGGTGCAGCAGAACACCAGTTCTAAGAACACCCTCGATCAATCCCCAAATCCCTTGTCGGACACGTGCGACCCCACCTGCGGCACCATCGACAAGAACGGAACCTATACCGCGCCGGGGACATTGCCGACTGCCACGACACCCGCGGGGGGAGCGTCGCCCACAACGGTAAGTGTGGTTGCCTACTCCACTCAGGACACGATTCACTTTGCCATCGCGACAATCACGCTGGTCAATGCAACTACCAACCCCGTCAGCTATTCCGGCCTCTACCCGCCTAGCGTTGCCGCCGGTGGAATTCTTCAGGATGTGTTTCTGGATGCGAAAAACCTCTTGAACACGACGCAAATTAATTTCGTCCCCCCAACCGCTGCCGCGAACCTCACCGCGTCTTCCGGAAACCCCCTCAGCTCGACGCAAATCTTTACCATTCCCATCTCAACTTCCTATTGCACTCCAAGCGCAACGAACGTGACCCCGGTGGTCAATTGCGATGCCTCCATCATGACGCGCGTCCGCTTGCAGGCCCCGCAATTGGCAGCCGCGGAGCCGGATCCGGATCATCCCGCCTGGATCATGATGCCAAGTATCCCGAGTATCCCGGGTGAGCCGCCGCCTACATTGCCCGCGCAGTGCCTGCTGGTTCCGGTCCCGAAGGATTCGCCGACGGCGATTGCCTGTCAACTGCACATTCTGAACGCCAGTCCTGCCTTGGTATCCGCGGTCCCCGATAGTTTCCCGCAAGTATCGGGCCTGGGCACCATCTCCCTCGGAGCGATTGGCGGCTATTACGGTTCTACCGGCGGCCTGGTGAACCTGACATTCAACGATCAGGCGACCCTTGTGAATACTTCCTCGTCCGGTCCCAGATCGTTGTTCGGAACAAAAGACAACGGCCAGCTTCCCAATCCCGGTCTTTACGAAGTCTCTATCACCAGCAGCAGCACGCAGGGGACGCCGCCGATGTTCCCGAGGACAACAACCAACGTTGCCGTGCAGCCCAATTTCGCAACTTTTACGCCCAATCCGACCAACTCAATCTCCCCAACGTGCGCGTCGCCCATCACCGCTGGTCAGCCGCTGCCCGGAACCTTCCCACTTTGCGTTGCATTGAATGGTGGAGGAAATCCGGCCCCCAGCGCGATGGCGCTGAATTCCGTGGCACAGTACGCCGTGATTGCCGAACAGGGCACCAGCGCCCTCCAACTGGTGGATTTAAGCTCCGGCACGCCTGTGCAGTTGGGGAACCCCGTACCACTGGCTGCGGTCAGCGCCACTTCGCCCGCGCCGACTGATATCGCTATCGATAATCAATTGAGCGTAAACGGCGGCGACTTGGGAGTCATTGTCGGGAGCGCCGACAGCACCCTCTATCTTTATTCCATTACTCCTCACGGACCCACGCCTTTGCAATTCGTTAAATCCTTCACCCTGGACCTTCGCACCCTTCTGCAGGAACCCAGCGCGACGGGCCTGCCAACGCCTTATGCCGTCGGTGTGGATCCGGGCACGCACTTGGGCGTGGTTGCGTACAGCAACACCAACATCGGATTCATTGTGGACGTGAATCCAAATCTGGACGGAACCGATACCCACACCTGCTTTGTTTCGGGACAAACCCCGCCCTGCGTTATTGCGCCGACTTCGGTCAACACCGGGCCAACACCCCGGGTGGTCATGCAGCCGCAAGTCCCACTGGCGTATGTAACCCCGGGCGGCGGCTTTGGCTCCACGTCGGTCGTCGATCTTTTGCAGCAAGGCGTAAGCGTCCAGATACTGCCCGCTTCCACGACCGGTCCAACCGGCGCGACGCGCACTGCCGGGATCACCACCATCCGAACCCAGTCCGCGCACGGAATCAATCCGATTCTGGGCGGCACGGTGATTATTTCCGGTGTCACCACCACTACGGCAAACTCCAACTTCAACGGAACCTTTCAAATCATTCAGGTCATTGATCCGTTCACCTTCACCTACGCCCAGACCGGGCAGCCGGACGACACCGAAACGAATACGTCCACTGCACTGGGTACCGTCCAGTATGGCGTCCCATTCTTCTCGTTCAGCACCTCGGCCAATGTTTCCGGAGCGGCGATCAACCCGGTTACCCGCACGTTTGCGTATGCCGACTTCAACCAGGCTGCCGCTCAGATCGGGTTTATCAGCACGCTCGATCAGACCCTGACCTCGCTGAGCCTGAGCGCAGGTAGCTGCAACGGATGCACTCCCTCTCCGGCCGGTGCGCCGGAGCGTGGTTTCCGCGCGGTGGCATTTGATCCCTTTACTAACGTGCTGGTAGCCTTCAATCCGAGTGAAAACTCGGATACCAACTCCGCGGGGAACGAGATTTCGCTCATCAATCCGGGCGGCCCGACGCCCAACGGAGGCACCAGTTTTCCGTACCGGATCATCGCCGCCATTGATACGGGACAAGTGGGCACGGGCTCGTATACTCCTACGGGGCAAACCGTGGCGGTCCCGGTGTTTGGAGCGATGGCCTACGATCCCAGAACTAAATTTATCCTGGTGGCCAACGCCGGCAGCAACACCCTGACGTATATGAATCTGGACCCCGGCAACACTTTCCAGAAGACCCATATTCAGGCCTTGCTCCTGAAAGACAACGTCCCGGCATATGGCGTTCCAGTGGCGCAGCCGGTGCTTGGCTCTCTCGCTCCCTCAACGTCGTGCAGCCTCACCGACCCGAAAAAACCCTGTATGCCACAAGCTGTCAGATCGGGTCAATCCGCGAATCTCCGAATCCTTGGGCAGGGTTTCACGGCCGGAGGCCCGCCAGTGGTACGCCTCGATGGCTTCACAAGCATCACTCCTCCGGGAGCGACGACGCCTACGCCGCTTCCGGCTCCCACGTCTGTGACCGACAGTGAAATCGACATCACCATTCCGGCGGCGTTCCTCTTCACGCCGCACGATTACGCACTCGATGTGCAGACCAATTCGGGCGGCACCACCTCCAACTCCATCGATTTGCATGTTGTCGGAATTCTGGACCTGGCCAGCACTTGCGCCCCCACGGCCGCTTCGCCGCAAGGGCCGGAGGGCGTGGCGATTGATGAATCGCGCCAGATCGCTCTGATTACCAACTTCTCCTGCAACACCGTCTCGGTAATCGCGATCAACCCTTCCGGCTTTGTGAAAAAAGACGCCAGCGTGGCGCCGTTTGGCACGATTCTCGGCTCCGTCACCGTAGGCAAAAATCCGATCGGCATCGGCGTAATCCCGCGCATGGGCTTGGCCGTCGTGGCGAACAACGGAGATACGCCAAACGGCACGGCGCAGATTATTGACATCACCAATCCCGAATCTCCGGCGATTGTCAGCTGGCAGGTGACATCTGGAACGACCACGACTACCGCGAACACCGTGGCCGTCGGACTTGCTCCGCTCGGCGTGGCCATCGATCAGGATCGCGCCCTCGCCCTCGTGGCCAACGGGGGTTCGAACACCCTGTCCTCCATCGACCTGACAGTCTTGGTCCCCTCCGACCCGACCTCCACCACGGGCATTGTCGGCCACGTGATGGGCGTTCCCGCGGCAACCATGATTGGACTCAGCGGCCCGCCTTCTGCGATTGCCGTCGATCCCAACCGCGCTATTGCCGTGGTAACCAGCCTGCAAAGTCCCGGCACCACCAGCGTTACTGGAGGTTTGGACGTGGTGCTTTTGTCCACGAACCCTCCCATCAAGAGTTCCACCGCTTCCATCTCCTCACTGTCTGCCAGTGTCACCGGCATCGCCTACGACCCGGCGCCCAATCCCGCGGTCTTCTACGCCACTTCGACGCAGCAGAATGCCATCTATTCGTTTAACCCGGACATTGGCTCGGTCCAGACCATTCGCGTCGGTATCAATCCTTATTCGGTCGGATACAACTATCAGACCGGCACTATGCTTACGATCAACTCCACCTCGAACTCCAGTTCAGTGGTGGATTCGCAGAACTTGAAAACGCGGCAGACCTTGGGAATCAGCAGCATGTCCCAGTTCGCAATCGCCGTGGATAACTTCACGAATACTGCCGTGATTGTCGATCAGAACAACAATCGCGTCGTCTTCCTGAATCTGCCGAAATAGCAAAGGCCGCGCGGCGAACCGCGGGCCGGGCGGGATACCGTTTGCAGCGGTCTTCCGTGCTCAGCTATACTGTTCGCTTTGCGTAGGGGCGGTTTGGGCTGCGGGAGCTTGCAGGGAAGATCTTGTCCCGTTTCCCCAGGGGCATTGAAAGAATTTGACCGGTTACCGGTTAAGTAGACCAAGGCTTGCCAGTCTTAATGGCGTCGGCCGCCAGAGACCAGGCAGAGCCAGGATGAATAAGGAGAAAACAGTGAATTCAGGAAACATCATTCGTGTGGCTGCGGCGGCCACGTTGTGCCTGCTGGGCACCGTATCCGTTCGCGCCCAGGGCGCAGCACCGGCAGGCGGGGCTAGCGCAGGCAAGATTGGCGTTTTGAACGTCCGTCAGGCCATCGTGACCACCGCGGAAGGCAAGCAGGCTTCAGCGGAACTTCAGTCGCAGTTCGCTCCACGGCAGAACGAGATGGAAGCCCTCAACAAGCAGATCAACGATATCCGCCAGCAACTCGCCGCCAACCAGACCACCTGGAGCGACGAGCAGAAGAACAAGGCCCAGACCCAGGGACAGCGTCTCGCCGCTCAGCTCGATCGCAAGAACACCGAACTGCAGACAGACGTCAACGATGCGCAAGGCGAAGTGGTGGACCGCATCGGCCGCAAAATGATGGAGGTTCTGGATCGCTACTCGCGTGAGAACGGATTCGTCGCGGTGTTCGATTCCTCCGCACAGAGCTCGCCGATTATCTACGCTTCCAACAACATCGACATCACCCAGGACATTATCCGCCTCTACGATCAGCAGTATCCGCTGAAGGGTGGCTCCGCCCCGGCAACCCGGCCGGCATCCACGCCGAAACCCGCTGGCGCTCCGGCAACCACTCCGAAGCCAACCACGCCTCCAGCCTCTAAGCCATAACTCCAGGTTGGATTAGCATTTCGGAAACCAGGGCCGCCGCAAGGCGGCCCATTTTATTTTTGAGCCCTTATTGTTCTACAGTCTGTTTGGATCCCCTGCGGGAGTAGCCTGGATCGAAGGGGGCGCCGGCGGATCCTTCGGCTTGCCGACTTTGTGGTTGGTATCCACCCCGAACAACATGTAGTCCGTCAAATAATGCTTGTGATGGTAGCGGTGGCCGTGCAGTTCCATGTACATCTCCGCGCTCCACGGCAGCCACAGAGTCGTGTTAGTGGAATTAAAACTCACAGGACCGTAGTCCACAAGCAAATGGTCGCGAGTGAGGCCGAGCAACTGAACCGGCTCCAGCAGATCGGTTTCGATCCGCAGCACATCGAAACTGGTGGACGAGAGCCAGATGCGGCCCTTAATAGTTATCAGAAAGAGTTTCCCATCGCGCTGCCACTGGCGGACTGCCGTGGCGGAGTTCTTGCTCTCCTGAAACCGGATTTGCCAGGTGGCCTTTCCGCGGACGCTGGCCAAGCCTTCGCATTGATAGCTGAACTCTCCCCTGACCGCAGGCTGCAGTATCGATACCCCCAGATTATTAAGGCCGGTCGTCGCCAGCGACGTCGGAAAACCGGAGTTGCTGCCGGTGGCACGTCTGTCTTCGTCAAGGAAAAAGGAATCTCCGTTGAAGGGACTGACAAAAACGATGTAGGAAAAATCGCGCGACTTGACGGGGCCCGGCCTGCCGAGCCGATCGATTTCCTGATGATCAATGTGTTCCGTGGCCGTAAATTTTTCGAAATTTTGCAATTGCGATTTCAAGCGGTGCTGCGCGCGCAGCAGGATGTCTTCCGCGCTGCAGGGGGCGTTTTCCGCCAACGGGAACTCGCGGCTGTCAATGTCCGGCGGAGCCCACGGCCGCTCGTTGGCAGGTAACAATTCAACCCGGAGAGTGTTTGGGACCGGCAGGTTTGCCAGCGGAGCGGGCTCCGATGAGGCAGCAACGGCAGCCCGCGGCGTAGACAGCGAAGCAATGCGTTTCTTGGCTTCTGTCGCACTGGGGTCATCGGGAAATTTGGCCACAAGCTCCTGCCACGTGGTTTGCGCTTCCGCCAGTTTTCCTTCCGCCTGCTGGATTTCTCCAAGCAGAAGGCGCGCGCCTCCCCCCTTTTCACGTCCCAGTTCTGCCGCGCGCCGCGCGTGGGTCTCTGCATCCGCCGCGCGGCCTGCCTTCGCATAGGCAGCGGCGAGAAGCAGATGAGTCCTCCATCCAGCGCCATTCTTGAGGAATGCTTTTTCCAATGTGACGATTGCCGCCGCAGTTTCACTGTTGCGGAGCTGCAATTCGCCCAGGGCAAGCAGCGTTCGCTCGTGTGTCGGATCAATCGCCAGGGCATGTTCGAAATTCTGTCGCGCGACGTCAACGTGGTTCAATCCCAGCTCCGCGGTGCCGAGCAGATAGCTAAGTTCGGGATTTCCCGGGGCCATTGCGAATCCCTTCGTGAAATGAGCCTTCGCTGATTCGAATTGGCGTTTGCGCAGGGCCTCGAGACCCTTGTCAATCTCCCCCTGGAGTTTCGGCGACATGACAATGCCTTTGGCTGGAGGGCCCAGTGAATTCTTGTCGGATTCCGGAATCATGTACAGGTACACCTGCATCGTTGACCCGATGGCGTTCAAAGTCACGACTTCCGTGGTGGACTGGTAACCGGGATAAGCTGCCTCAATGTCGTAATCGCCCGGAGGCAGTCCGTCAAAGGTGGCGACGGAAGCGCCGCGCGTGGTGGCCGTCTGGTGATAGCTGCCGACGCTTGCGACCAGCGTGACAATCGTGGCGCCTTCCATCGGAACCCCGCTGGTGTCGCGAACATTAACTGAAAGGCTCACGGTCGCTGCCGAATTGGCGCCCAACTGGCCTGCGCGGCTCGTCGGTCTCTGTGCATGGGCTGCAAAGCCGCAAAGCAGGCAAAATAGTAGGATGCTTGCACAAGCAACAGGAGGCCTGGCAAGCGCGAACAGACTGGGCCTGAAGTAAACCATGGTGACCTTAAGGCAGCGGAAGACGTACCGATACAGTACGCAGGAGGAGCCGCGTCGTCAAGCCGTCGGACATTCCTGGCACCGGGGCCTCACCCGGAAAATGCTCTTTGTTAGGGCACGCGCCGCGATTGGAATTAGTCTTTATATTGCATTGAGTTAAACGGAAATGCAGGCGGGCAGAACACGGCTCACTGCCCGGGAAGGACGGGCTTCTCGGCGCCTAAGCCCTAAGGTACCTTGCATTTACCTTGCTCCCGGAATATACTCATTCTTCGCTCTGAATCGGGTCGCACCATGAAGTGGGCGCAAGCCCACTTTTTTGTTGCCGCCGGCGGTGCTGAGCTTTCGACCGGCTTAGGCCGTGGAGTCTTCGCGTGAATTTGGAAAAGGTCCGCGAGGCCGCTGAACGCGTTGCTCGTTCGCTTGGCCTGGAAGTCGTGGATGTCGAATGGAAGATCGGCAAGCAAAGGTTTCTAAGGGTGTACATCGACAAGGTGCCCCCCGCGAAACCCGCCGAGGCGATCGAGGGTGAAGGGGAAGAAGCGCCGAGTCCTTACCCGAAAATCAGCCACGCCGATTGCCAGCGCGTGAGCCAGCAACTCAGCGTCATTCTTGACGTCGAAGAATTGATTACCGGGCCGGGCTACGTCCTGGAAATCAGTTCCCCGGGAATGGACCGCGCGCTGACCAAAGCCGCGGATTTCGAACGCTTCACGGGGCGCTTGGCGAAAATTTCGACGGCCGAGCCGGTCGGCGAAGCCAAATTTTTTGAGGGACGGCTCCGGGGTTTCGCGGACGGAAATGTCCGCATGGAGTTGAAAGGAAAAGAAGCGCGAATCGTGGAGATACCGCTCGGCGCGATTCGGAAGGCGAACCTGGTCGTGGAGTTTTAGGAAAGCGAAATGGCGAATCTGCTCTATCAACAAATCGAGATGTTGAGCCGGGAGAAGCACATCGAACCGGAGGTGGTGATTTCCGCCATCGAAGACGCCATGGTCGTGGCTGCCCGGAAATTTTACAAGACCGAAGAAGACCTGCG
>Ga0210399_10002795_pt1 | contig 13606 bp, 12 predicted proteins | sample IncBWC14MmetaG_FD_150865 | JGI IMG/M metagenome (GOLD analysis project Ga0210399, IMG submission 150865) | Forest soil microbial communities from Barre Woods Harvard Forest LTER site, Petersham, Massachusetts, United States - Inc-BW-C-14-M | ecosystem: Environmental > Terrestrial > Soil >... | reverse complement strand
GCAGCACCAGTGTGGTCTGGGGTGCAAGCTCTGTTTCTGGCTTCAGCGTAGTCTGGGGTGCAACTTCAACAACCGCCAGTCCGATGGCTGCATTCAGCGACGGCGACGATGGAGAAAACTAGACAAACCGCCTGAGACCATATTCGGAGACTACCATGACAAATACTCTACCAATCAAAGCGAAAGTCATGATCGGAATGGTGGCCGTTGCCAGTCTGTGCGCTCTATCGTTCGGCGTAGTCAGATGGCAAACGCAAGCCTGGCCACAGTTGCTGCTCCTGATGGCGGCAGCCGCACTGAGTTCGCGCCTCAAGGTGAAGCTGCCTGGGCTGACGAGCTCGATGTCGGGAAATCTGCCTGTCATTCTTCTAGCGGTTACGCAACTGGGATTGTTCTCCAGCCTGCTCGTAGCAGTAACGGCGGCGATCGCACAATCCTACGCATCCGGCGGGAATAAAACGAAACCAATCCAATTCGTATTCAATGCTTGCACGCTGCTGAACGCGTCCGGACTCTCCTACCTGGCCTACCATAGGCAGATTGGGAGCCACGCGGCCGCACACACGATGTCCCTGGTGCTGGCCGCAGCCACGTACTTCGTGGCGAACACGGCGCCGGTAGCGAGCATCATTGGACTTACAGAAGGCGGCAATCCTTTCGCCCTCTGGCACAAGGTGTTTCTGTGGTCATTCCCGAACTATGTGATTGGCGCGGGATTGACTGCGATCGCCTCCGCCTTCAGCACCATCAGTGGACTGGCAACGCTGGCAGCTCTGCTGGCAGTGCTGTTCGCCGTATACCAGTCCTACAAAATGTATGTGGGCCGAGCCGAACAGACGCAGCCGAGGGTAATGGCGATGGCTACGGGTCGATAACCCGCAAAGCTTTCTTCCTGCGCGCAGCCTAATGGCTGCGCGTTTTTTTTGTTACCGGTTGTCGGGAAAAAACCGCGTCGGCCATTTCGCGCAGCCGTCCTGCTGATGCCTTAGGCGCGGTGGTACAATCCCCGCTGGAAAAATCATGTCGTGGTTCTTCGACGCTGTTCCCTACATTCTCGCTGGCGGTACGATCCTTCTAGGAGCCTTCGAAATAGTGAAGGATTGGAAGGAATACAAAACTTCGTGGTTGCGAATGGCAGTCTCAGTAGTTTTTATAGTCGTGGCAGCGCTCTCCATAGCAGCCCTCAGACACGACAACCAGTTAAAGAGGACAGCTGAGCTTAAAGCAGACAGCGACATGAAGGCCCTGCAAAGCAAGGCCGATGCCGCCGGCCAAGCCCAAGCAGACAATACGAAAATGTACGTCGAGTCATTCACCAAGATGTCAGGTCAGATCAGCGACCTCAACGCCGAGGTGAAGACAGAGGCTTTGCAAAAGAAGCTGGCCGCCGTGCAAGCAGAACTTCTCAAAACTCAGAAAGCCATGGCTCCAGGCCCCAAAGCCGAACTGGCATTTACGTTTATGCCGTTCGATATCCTGTCCAGTCCCCAAAAACCTATTCTACGGAGAGATGTGACCTTGCAGTTGCAGAGCGATGGCAGCATTCACACTGAGTTCCGCATCGTGAACCCAACATCGACTGATGCTGTCGATGTCGCACTTAATCTTCACATCTGCGATGGGTGCAAATTTGCGAAGGAACCTATCACCTTCAGTAGCCTCACAGGAATGCAGGATTGGGTGAGGTTCGCTCACATCCCTGATCTTCACGCATTGGAAGTGACCAACACCATCAACCTCGACATAATTCCTCCGGCCGGGGCTTCGCAGATCCCAGTAGGCTTATCTTATCGCTGTAGCACATGCGTTGTTCAACCAGGTGCGAGTCCAGCGATGACCGGAATTATTCACATTAAGTCACCCTGAAGGGTTCGATCCCTAGGCGGGCGACCGACGGGCCAGGCTAGAGCATGCGGGCAATGAGCAGGATCGCGGAAGACCTCTAATCGCGAAGCTTGCCACCGGTCTGCTACGAGTTCGAGGCATGGTCGGGGACTCTACTTGACGTCGCCACAGACTGGGCCGAGGTATTTGGAGCTGAAAGTAAAGTTCATATTCATGGTTCGACCGGTCGTGTTGGTGACAGACTGCATCGAGCCCTTGACGTTATCGGAACTCACGGCCTCCAGCAGGAGAGTAGCATCGGTGGACGACTGCTTTTCTTCGCAGTGAACCTTAATTTCGAGCTTGCTGCCCGTGGAATTCAGGACGGTGCGGGTGCATTCCTTGCGGTTGTCACTGAAAGCGGATTGCTTGTCTAGTTTCTCTTTGGTGACGCATTCTTTGTGGACATCAGCGGTTGGCCCGCCGATGCCGCCCTGCTTCATTGCGGCCTCTACGCGGGCACGCTGCTCTGGAGGCATCTTAGCGAGACTATCGGGAGGAATGGCTGGCATTCCGGTCATGGAATGAGTCACGGTCATTTCCCAGAGTCCCTCCTTGATGTTGAGGGGTGTGATTTTGTCGGCGGCCCAGAAGATCAGCGAGGAAAAGAGGATCAGCGCAAGAAGAAGTTTGGTTCGCATGAGGACTCCCCGTCGTTGTCTGAATCTGCGTGCGCTGAACAGGATTACACACTGCTAGTTACGGGGCAAATCAATTGTGGGGCAAATCGTCTACAGGGGCAAATCATTGTCGGGACCGGGTGCCGCACGCCGCCATTTGGATGTGATTCCGAAGGCAGCCGGCGCGGGAGCAAGTGCTGTACAAATCGGGGTGATTGCTATACAAATAGCGAACATCCTGCACTCTAACGGGGCAGGAACCTCACTCCGGGGATTCAGTCGTTGTACATCAAAGCGTCCTACGTCAAGCCCAGAACACTGGATGAAGCGATGGCCCTCCTGGCCGCGGGGGAAGCTCGGATTTTGTCGGGTGGCACGGATTTTTATCCTGCGCTCGGCGATCGTGTGGTTCGCGGATCGGTGGTGGACGTTTCGGGCCTCGGAGAACTGCGGGGCGTGTCGAGCGACGCGGACTGGTTCCGCATTGGCGGGCTGACGACGTGGAGCGAGATCATACGAATACCACTCCCCCGCTGTTTTGACGCCTTGAAGAGCGCGGCCCGCGAGGTCGGTGGCGTGCAGATACAGAATCGCGGGACGGTGGCAGGAAATTTGTGTAACGCATCACCGGCTGCCGATGGCGTGCCTCCGCTGCTGGCGCTGGATGCGGAGGTGGAACTGGTTTCAAGGGTCGGCGCGAGAAGGATGCCGCTGGCTGATTTCATTGTGGGGAATCGGAGGACGCAACAGAAGGCAGATGAGTTGTTAACGGCAGTGCTCGTTCCACGCGCGTTGGAGGATGCGGCATCGACTTTTTTGAAGCTGGGCGCGCGGCGCTATTTGGTGATATCAATTTCGATGGTAGCGGTGGTGGTGCAGGTACGCGATGGGCGAGTCTTGCAGGCGCGGGTCGCAGTGGGATCGTGCTCGGCAGTGGCTCGTCGGTTGCGCGCGCTTGAGGCTGAGTTGGTGGGGGCTTCGGTGCGCGACGGACTGGGCGAAGTGGTGAAACCGGAGCATCTGGCTTCGCTCTCGCCGATTGATGACGTGCGAGCTAGCGCGGAATACCGTATGGATGCTTCGCTGCGTCTAGTTCAGCGGGCGTTGAACTCGTGCGTGGAAAACAGCTAATGGCTGGGACTCGAGAGCCGCGGACGGAGACACACGGGCAGTCCATTGCGTTCCGTGTGAACGGGCGGGCTGTGGTTGTTTCCAGTTCGCCATTGCAGAGGCTTTCGCGCGTGCTGCGAGAGGAACTTGGTCTGACAGGGACCAAGGTAGGATGCGACGCGGGAGATTGCGGAGCCTGCACGGTGCTGTTGGATGGAGATCCAGTTTGCGCGTGCCTCGTGGCGGCGGGGCAGGTTGAGGGATGCGAGGTTACGACGGTAGAAGGGCTGGCTGACACAAATGTCGGCGGGAGATTGCAGCGAGCGTTTCTAACCCATGGCGCCGCGCAGTGCGGCGCTTGCACTCCGGGAATGCTGCTCGCAGCGACGGCTCTGCTGGAGAGAAACGCTGCGCCGCAAGAGAACGACGTGATGGACGCGATCGGCGGCGTGCTTTGCCGGTGCACGGGATATCGGAAGATCATCGCTGCGATTGTCGATGCAGCGGTGAAGAATGCTGGGGTTGAAGATACTGGTTCGGCGGCGAGTACCGCAATTTCACCCGAGGCGGGCGCTGCGGTCGGACAGAGGTTGGTCCGCCTGGACGGAAAGCAGAAGGTTGACGGCAGCGAGATCTTTGGTGCGGATGAAACTCCAGCTAGCGCCCTGGCGGTGCGGGCGATTCGCAGCCCTTATCACCGGGCGCGATTTCACTTCGGCGATCTGGCAGCGTTTGTTCGAGATCATCCGGGAATTGAAGCCGTCTTTACCGCGAAGGATGTGCCCGGAAAGAATTGCTACGGGGTGATCAGCAAGTTTGCGGATCAGCCGGTGTTTGCTGAGGATGAGGCTCGACATCGCGGAGAAGCAGTGGCGGCCGTGGTTGGTGACGCGGCAACGGTGGAGGCTCTGGAAGTTACGGACTTTCCGGTAAGCTGGGAAGAACTGCCGCCGCTCAAGGATATTGAAGCTGCGCTGGCGACGGGGGCGAGGCTAATCCATGAGAGCCGCCCGGACAATGTTTTAGTGCGCGGACGAGTGTCGCGGGGCGACGTCGACGAAGCATTGGACGCAGCCGACGTGGTGGTGACAGCCGAGTACGAAACCGGATTTATTGAGCACGCCTACATCGAACCCGAAGCCGGCTTCGCGCGTCGCGTCGGCGACCGGATCGAAATTCAGGCATGTACGCAGTCTCCTTATATGGATCGGAGCGATATTGCCGCGATCCTTGGAATAGCGCCCGAGCGGGTGCGCATTATCCCAACGGCGGTAGGCGGGGGGTTTGGTTCGAAGCTTGATCTTTCCGTGCAGCCATTTCTGGCCGTGGCGGCGTGGCATCTGGGTAAGCCGGTGCGCATGGTTTATTCGCGGACCGAGTCGATTGTGTCGACCACGAAAAGGCATCCGGCGCGCATGCGGCTGCGCGGAGGCTGCTCCAAAAATGGCAAGCTGGCGGCGCTCGATTTTTCAGCGGATTTTAATACTGGGGCGTATTCGTCATGGGGGCCGACGGTATCGGCTCGCGTGCCGGTGCATGCGTCCGGCCCTTATTACGTGCCGCATTACCGTGCGTTAACGCGGGCGGTACACACCAACCTGGTGCCGGCCGGGGCGTTTCGCGGATTTGGAGTTCCTCAGGCCGCAATTGCGCAAGAACAACTCTATGACGAATTGGCGGATCGCGTAAGGATGGATCGATTAGAGTTTCGCATTCTGAACGCGCTGGACGATCACACTCCCACGGTCACCGGGCAAGTGCTCGGTGAGGGCGTTGGCATCCGCGCTTGCCTGGAAGCGTTGCGCCCGAAATGGAAGGCGGCGCGGCGCGACGCTGCGGAATTCAATTCGAATGCGGCTGGCGCGCTGCGGCGCGGCGTAGGGGTCGCGGGAATGTGGTATGGGTGTGGGAACACTTCCCTGCCCAATCCCTCGACGGTGCGAATTGGACTGAAGCGCGACGGCCGGATCGCGTTGCACCAGGGCGCGGTGGATATTGGACAGGGATCGAACACGATCGTGACCCAGATTTGCGCCGATGCGCTTGGCGCGCCGATCGAACGCTTCGACCTGATTTCCGGAGACACTTCTATCACGCCGGATTGCGGCAAGACTTCGGCCTCGCGTCAGACACTGGTCACCGGGAAAGCTTCACAGATGGCAGGCGAGAAACTCCGATGTGCGATTCTCAAGCTCGCTGGCGCCTGCGACTGTGCAACTGTTCTATTTAACGGCGGCGGCGTGACCGTGCGCGACGGCGATAAGTCGCATGCACTCGCGCTCCGAGATTTGCCTCTTGACGAGCATGGCTATGTGATCACGAGCGAGGCGACTTTTGATCCGCCGACGAGTCCGCTGGATGAGAATGGGCAGGGAGTTCCGTACGCGGTGTTCGGGTTTGGCGCGCACATGGCCGAGATCGAGGTAGACAAAGAACTCGGCACGGTGCGCGTTTTGAAGGTCACGGCGGCGCATGATGTGGGACGCGCGATCAATCCGACGTTGATTGAGGGACAGATTGAAGGCGGCGTGGCTCAGGGACTTGGCATGGCTTTGATGGAGGAATTTTTTCCTGGCAAAGGCGAGAACCTGCACGACTACTTGATCCCATCGGCCGGAGATATTCCTCCGGTGGAATCGATTCTGATCGAGGATCCTTCGCCGATTGGCCCGTTTGGAGCGAAAGGGATCGGCGAGCAGGCGGTGATTCCGCAGGCTCCGGCGATTTTGAATGCGCTGCATGATGCAATCGGGATCCGCGTGCGGAAAATCCCGGCCACTCCCGACCGGGTGCGGGCCGCGATTCTGGCGGCACGGAAGGAGAAGGAGAAGGAGAAGGTGGATGCCCGTGGCTGACGACGCGATTCGATGCGACGCCTGTCCGGTGCTGTGCTACATCAAGCCGGGAAGGGCGGGAGCGTGCGACCGTTATGCGAATGCCGATGGCCAACTGGTGCGGCTCGATCCGCATGTAGTGCTGGAGCGCGCCGTATCCCGCGGCGACACGCTTGTTCCCTTTCTTGAAAAGTCCCGCGAGTGGGACGGCGCGCTCCTGAGCGGCGAGGAAACGTTTGTGACCGCGATCGGTGCGGGTACGACGTATCCGGATTACAAGCCTGCCCCTTTTATTATTTCGTCTGAAGTCGCAGGCGTCGATATGGTCACGGTGGTGACCGAAGGGATTTTCAGTTATTGCGGTGTGAAGCTGAAGATCGACACCGACCGGCATCTCGGAGCCGAGTGCAGCACAGTACGTGCGCAGGGCGAGGCTATCGGACACGTCACGACGAATGAATATGGATCGCAGATGCTATCGCTCGGCGGCGTGCGTCACCTCACCGGCGGCAGTCGTCACGAAGGCACGGCCACCTGCGATGCGCTGTTGAACCTGTGCAATCGACAAGCGGTGGAATTGAAGATTGACGATGGCGCCACGGTTATTGTGCAGGCCGACAAAGCGCCGATTGTGGATGGCGTGCAGGAAGAGCGCATGCGCGTCGGCTGCGGTTCGGCGACGATTGGCATGTTCGCGAAACAGTGGTTTGGAAAAGTAGATGAGGTCGTGGTGGTGGACGATCACATCACCGGCGTGCTGTCGGAACACCAGGCGGGAAAGCTGCTGGGAGTGCCGGAGTCTGGGATCGCCCTGAAGGGGCGGCGATCGACGCCGGGGAGATATTTCCGGGTCGCGGAGCCGGGAACGTCCTGGGGAGGAACTAATATTGATGATCCGCTTTCGATTCTAGGTCCGTTTGATCGCGAAGTTGCTCGGCCCGGTTTGCGTTTGCTGATGGTGAGCACTACGGGCGAGCACCATGCGTATTTCGAACTGGATGAGTCGCTTCGTCCGGTGGAGAGAGAGTTGCCGCCTAGTCTGCGCGAATCGGTCGAGCGCATTCGCGAAAACTGCGAACCCGCACTCTGCACGGTGCTGTTCATGGGCGGCGCGGGAGGATCATTGCGCGCAGGGGTGACGGAGAATCCGGTGAAGCTGACGCATTCCGTGCGCGATGCGCTCACTCGTGTGACCTGCGGAGGCGCTCCGGTGTACGTATGGCCGGGCGGCGGAATTACGATCATGACGGACGTGAGCCGCATGCCGGAAAATGCATTCGGCTACGTTCCGACGCCGGCGCTGGTGGCGCCGATCGAGTTCACGCTGAAAATATCTGACTACGCGACGCTCGGCGGATATATGGATCACGTGCGGCCGCTCAGTTCGATCACTTCGATCAGTCGAGATGAGGAGAGCCGACGACGACTGGCAGCGCGGCCGGATAATCCCTGGCCGCTGGCTTCTGCCAAGAGTGGGGAGAAGAGCAGGAAGTGAATAATCGAGCACAAATCCAGATGCTTCCTGATGGCCGCCGTCTGCACATGCAGGATGGTCCAATCGATGTGATCGTGGAAGCTTCCGGCGCGGTAAGCGACATCGAAGTTGCTTATCGCGCGGCGGCCGTGCGCTTCGTTGGAGTGCTGGATGAGTTGTGCGGCGAGCTTGCGTTTCTGCGACGGCCTGCCTGCGAGGATAGGTGCCTTCCGGCGGGTGCCATTGCGCGCCGGATGCTGGCTGCAGTGAGGCCGTACGCTTCGCGGATCTTTATTACTCCCATGGCAGCGGTGGCGGGGGCAGTGGCCGAGGAAATTCTTGAGGCAATGACCTCAGCCGCGAGACTCTCGCGGGCTTACGTGAACGACGGCGGCGATATTGCGCTGCACCTCGCGCCCGGCGAGAAATTTGTCGTGGGAATGGTGGAGCGTCCGGATCGGGCCTCGCTATTTGGAACGACCGCGATTCAGTCCGGCGACCCGATTCGCGGGATCGCTACGAGCGGCTGGCGCGGGCGCAGTTTTTCGCTTGGCATCGCCGACGCGGTAACGGTGCTGGCCGATACGGCTGCGCTCGCCGATGCTGCGGCAACGGTGGTGGCGAATGCGGTGGACCTGCCGGGACATCCTCGAGTTGGGCGCGTTCGCGCGTGCGACCTTTCGCCGGATAGCGACCTGGGCGAGCGATTGGTAACGCAATCGGTAGGAGAACTGGCGCCGGACGACATTCGCGACGCGCTGGAAGCAGGAATCCGGGTTGCGGAATCGCTCCGTGGCTCGGGACTTATTCGCGCGGCTGCCCTCAACTTGCAGGGGGAGACGCGCGTGATCGGCGCTGTGGGTTGGGCACAGAGGGCGGACGTTTCAGCGCCTGCCAGGGGACTGGTTCATGCCTGAGGTTCAAATCCGCAAGCGAGTTCTCCTGGTCGAAGAGATTTTCCACGAAGGCGGCCCCTTAGCGTCGACGCCGCTGCGTCGAGCCGCTGCGCTGGTAGTAATCCGGAATCCATATGCTGGTGGCTACGTCGAAAAGATTGAAGACTTCATGGATGACTTGAAGCCCCTTGGATTGGAGATGGCGCGATCGCTCGTGGCCGCGTTGGGCGGCGATCCAAAAGTTGTTGAGGGCTACGGCAAGGGAGCGATTGTGGGCTCGGCCGGAGAGATCGAACACGGGGCGCTCTGGCACGTTCCCGGCGGCTACGCGATGCGTGACGTGCTCGGGGGCGCGAAGGCGATTGTGGCGTCGACGAAGAAGGTTGGCGGTCCGGGCGCCCGCCTCGACATTCCAATTACTCATATCAACGCCTCCTACGTGCGCAGCCATTTTGATGCGACGGAGGTGGGCATTGCGGACGCTCCGCGTGCCGATGAGATTGTGCTCGCGCTCGTGATGACGACCGGAGCGCGTGTGCATGCCCGTGTCGGCGGATTGAAAGCATCGGAGATCAAGGGAGAGGACGGGCTGCGATGAAGGCCGAAATCCGAGCAAAGATTAGAAAGATCGCAACGTTTGTCGAAGAGACTTCGACCGAGATGGGGAGGAGGGTCGATCCGCCGACGCGGCGGGCGGCGGCGGTAGCGGTGATTGAGAATCCGTTTGCGGGAAAGTACGTTGAGGATCTATCGGAGTTGATGACGATTGGCGAAGAACTCGGCGAGTTGCTGACGCAGCGCGCCGTCGCGGCGCTGGGGATCGCGGGACCATCCGCCGAGAGCTACGGCAAGGCCGCAGCGGTGGGCGAGAACGGTGAATTGGAGCACGCTGCCGCGATCCTGCATCCGAAGCTCGGCACGCCGGTGCGGCGCGTGCTGGGTAAGGGGGCGGCGCTGATTCCTTCTTCCAAAAAGCGCGGCGGCCTCGGAGTTGTGCTCGACATTCCGCTCGGGCACAAGGATGCCGCGTTTGTCCGCAGCCACTTTGATGGTATGGAGGTGCGGATCAGCGATGCTCCTCGCGCCAACGAGATTATGGTGGCGATTGCGGTGACGGACAGCGGGCGGCCGTTGCCTCGGGTCGGCGGACTGTCGAAAGACCAGATCAAGGGCGAGGATGGGCTGCGCTAGGGCCGCAACCATGGTGGTCTAAGTGGGGTTTTGCGACCCCCATGGGATAAAATTGCCGCTCATAATGTCGCTCAACGTCCGCACTCAAGGTTCGTGGGATCTGATGCCTTCAATTGGGTGGCTAGTGGTTGGCTTGTTTCTGGCTGGATCCTACTCACTCGCGCAGGCAGATACTGCGGTAACCGGAATTGTCACAACCAAAGACGGTCAGCCAATTGCCGGTGTGGCGGTGTACGGTGGTATGTCCAAGACCTGTTGCCCGTATAAACGTGAACATGTGGCAACGGATCAAAATGGGCAATTCCGTATCGAGCATCCCAGAGGTGCGATCCACTTCTCCAAAGAACAGTTTGAGCCGAAAACTGTCGTGATCGGATCTGAAAAAACCCCACTCCAAGTTATTCTCGGGCCTTCGGCTAACAGTTTGGTCGTTCCTACGTGCGGAAAGCGTGAGTCGGGACAGAAGCGAATTGGCTGGGGAAAGTATGGGCTTCAATTCAACATAGTCAAACGGGATGTCGAAATACTAGGCGGAAAACCAGATGTTGACTACGTCCGTTATCTGCTTAAACCAAAAAAGGGTGAAGATCATTTGGAACTCTGGTTTGGACCCTACGCAATGGACTCACTCCCCGATGACGATCAATTCACCAGTTCCGACGAATTTGCACAGAGAGATGTGGTTAATTCTAATGGCGAACTGGTTGGGATGGACTCTTGGGGTCAAGAACGGAGCGGCAAGCATTGGCGACAGACATCCATAGTCGGGCAGGGAGGGGCAAGTTATCGCAACATAACTTCGGAACGCGCCAGCATCTTTGACAAGATTGTGAACTCAGCCTGCGAACTTCCCTACCCGCGTCAGTGATAGTTTCTTGATTCAGGCCGCCGAGATAATTGGACTTGCACCGAGGGAGAATGGAACCAACGATGACCACTAAAAACGTCTTCTCGCTGGTCTGCACATTTCACGTTTGCCTCTCGATTCTTCTCTATGGACAGGCGACAAAAGAGCATGCCGACACAATCATCGCTGGCGGCATCGTCGTCACCATGGACGGCCAGCGGCACATCTACGATGACAGCGCAGTCGTCGTGACGGGCGACGCGATTGTCGCGGTCGGCCCGCGCGCCGAACTCGAAGCGAGCTACGAGAGCCGACAGATCATTGATGCGAAAAACACGCTGGTGCTCCCGGGATTCATCAACGGTCACACCCACGTTCCGATGACCCTGTTCCGCGGCCTGCACGACGATGTGACCCTCAACGACTGGCTTTACAAATACATCTTTCCCGCTGAAAAGAAGAATGTTACGGAGGAGTTCGTTCGCTGGGGCACGCGGCTGGCAGCGGCGGAACAGATCCGATCTGGCGTGACTACCTTTGCGGACATGTACTACTTCGAAGACGCGGTGGCGGAAGAAACCAAATCAGCGGGAATGCGCGGCGTGCTCGGCGAAACGTTCATCGATTTTCCTGCGCCCGACAACAAAAACGAAGCCGCGATGCTCGCGTACACCGAGAAGTTCTTGAAGAAGTGGCAAGGCGACCCGCTCATTCACGCAGCCCCCGCGCCCCATTCGATTTACACCTGCTCCCAAAAGACATTGCAGGATGCTTCCGCTCTGGCGCGCAAGTATCATGCGCCGATCCTGATTCATGTCGCCGAGATGAAAAAAGAGCGGGACGATAGCGAAAAGCAGAATGGGATGTCGCCGGTTCAATACCTAGACAAGATAGGGGTGCTTGGCCCCGATGTCGTTGCCGCGCACTGCATTTTTGTCGACGAGGCGGACCGCAAGATTCTCGCGCAGCACAACGTGGGCTGTGTGCACAATCCGTCAAGCAACATGATGCTTGCGAGCGGCGTCGCGCCGGTGCCCGAGATGCGAACGGCCGGAATTGCAGTCGGCCTCGGAACCGACGGACCGGCGGGCAGCAACAACGACCTCGACCTGATGGAAGAAATCGACTTGGCGGCAAAGCTGGCGAAGATTACGAAAATGAGTCCGCTGGCGCTGAATGCTCTGGCCGTCGTGGAAATGGCGACCATCGACGGCGCACGGGCGTTACACATGGAGAAAGAAATCGGATCGCTCGAAAAGGGAAAAAAGGCAGACCTCATCCTGATTAGCCTCGACGAGCCGAACGCCGTGCCGATGTATGACGTTTACGCCCAGATCGCGTATGCATTGAAGGCGAGCGATGTGCAGACGGTCATGATCGGCGGGCGCATCGTGATGCGCGATCGCAAGCTGCTTACCGTCGACGAGCAAGCAGCGATCGCCAAGGCGCGCGAGTACAAGAAATCGATTGCCGCGTCGCTCGGAATGCAGTGAAGCCGGCGCTACTTTGCCGCCTCGGGTACTGCCGTTGCTGGCGGCGTGTTGCGGCTGCGATGGACGCTGATCGCTCCGTCGATGATGACCATGCCGATTCCCGGCAAGTCTCCTTTTTGAATGCTGTCGAGCAGGTTCTTCCCGGCTGAGTGCTGGGCTTTGTCCATCAGGACGAACGAGGCTTCGCGTCCGGGCGCGATCAGGCCGCAGTCGAGTTTGCGCATCTTCGCCGTGTTGCCCGTGGCGAGGCAGATCGCGACTTCGGCGGGGATCCCGCCGAGCGATGACAACAATGAAATCATGCGCAAGATGCCGAGCGGCTGAACGCCCGATCCAGCGGGCGAATCGGTGCCCAGAATCACGCGGTCGAGCTCTTTTAATTCCATCGCTGTGCGGAGCGCGAGCAGTCCGGCACGCTCGTTTCCGTTATGCACGATTTCGAGGGCCCGTCTGGAACGTTCGCACAGCGCGGTGATCTGATCGTCGGGAAGAGCGGTGTGGCCGCCGTTGACGTGGCCAATGACATCGGCATCGGTCTCGAGCACCATATCTTTGTCGATCAGGCTGGAGCCGGGGATGGAAGGCCCTCCAGTGTGAATGGTGCTCTGGATGCCGTATTTGCGCGCCCATGAGACCATCTGGTGCGCGGTTTTGCCATCTTTTACGCTGCCGAGACCTACTTCGCCGAGAATCTTGACTCCGGAGGCCGCGAGTTCTTTGAAGTCATCTTCTACCATTCCATGTTCAATCACGGGAGCCCCCGCATAAATCTTCACGCCACCGGGCCGAAAGGAGTGAAAGGCACGCTGCGCGAAAATAGCCATCGCTTTCAGGCCTATGATGTCTTTCGGACGGCCGGGTGTATGGACTTCGCCGGCCGAAATCATCGTAGTGACGCCGCCGTGCAGGTAGCTATCGATCCAGCCGAGCTGATTCTGGCGTGGCGTCCAGTCGCCGCAGACGGGATGAACGTGGCTGTCGATGAGCCCGGGGGCGAGCGCCGTACCCTTGGCGTCGATAGTGATTGTGGCTCCGGAAGTGTCGACATCTTTTTCTTTATCCACGGCAGCAATGCGATCGCCCACAGCGACCACGGTGTCGGCGTCGAGGATGGGATTGGCGAGGTCTCCGCTGAGCAGAAGGCCGATGTTGCGGATGACCAGCTTGGTTTGTGGCGCGGATTTCGATGGTTCGGCGTGGGCCATGGTTCCCTTCCCGGCGCGGAATTGCTGCGAACTCAGTGGCCGCTAGTATACA
>Ga0210399_10002793_pt1 | contig 13609 bp, 11 predicted proteins | sample IncBWC14MmetaG_FD_150865 | JGI IMG/M metagenome (GOLD analysis project Ga0210399, IMG submission 150865) | Forest soil microbial communities from Barre Woods Harvard Forest LTER site, Petersham, Massachusetts, United States - Inc-BW-C-14-M | ecosystem: Environmental > Terrestrial > Soil >... | reverse complement strand
CAAAGCGCCGGTGTTCGTGGTGACCGTGGATCATGTTGAAATTGGCCGCATCCAGGCCCAGCAGTGCGCGGCGCTGCTCCCAAGAGGCGGCAGCGTGCTTTACATGCAGGGCCCCTCTGAAAACTCCGCCGCCAAAGACCGCGCCAGAGGCATGCTGGAAAAGAAGCCGGCAAACATGCACTTGATCACGCTGAAGGGCCAGTGGACCGAAGAAAGCTCGCAACGCGCAGTCCGCTCTTGGTTGAAGTTGACCACCACCCGAAAGACAGTCATCGATATGGTGGCCGCACAGGATGACGCCATGGCCATCGGCGCACGCAAAGCGTTTCAGGAAGTGCCTAACGAAGTGGAACGCGAGCGCTGGCTATCGGTGCCGTTCCTGGGAATTGATGGCTTGCCGAAAACGGGACAAGTCTGGGTGCGCAGCGGCCTCTTGCGCGCCACGATTTTCAGCCCGCCGAACACCGGCCAGGCAATCGACATGCTCGTCGATGCCATGCGGCACGGCAAGAACCAGCCTGAGAAGGCCCTCACCATTCCGGTGTCCGTGCCTTCCCTCGAAGCACTCCGCGCGCAGAAGTAAGAACTTCAGTCGCAAGTCGCCGTAGATTCGCAGCACTCCGGGTGCCTTAGGATGATTGTAACCAGCGCCTACGGCTTTAACTTTTGAGCGGGGATCAGGTGCGCTCCCGGCATTTGTGTGTCCAACGTTGCGAGCACACCGCCGTTCGCCTTGACGAGTTGCGCGAGATGGCCATCCGTAGTCTGTCTTGCTGATTTGACCCAGGAGGGGAGGTGCGAGACATCGTGATTATCCGTGATGAATGAGAGTTTCAGCGTATTTCCTGGCTTAAGTTGGAGCAGCACACTGCGCGGATGCGCGACGCTAAATCCGTACTGAGGCGCTTGCACGAGAACCCGGACGAAGCCGAGTTCCGTAATCGAACAAGTCGCCAGCTCCGGAATTCCTCTCAGAGCCAGCTTGCGAACCCAACTGGCGACTCGTCCATGGAATTCTTATTGCAGGAATCCCAACGCTACCAGGGCGTTCACGTCGAGAAGATACGTCATGGGAATTCAGACAAGATCTCTCGGACCTGCTTGCTACTCTATGGTGGGGCTGGGGAGGTTCGAACTCCCGACCTACGGTTTAGGAAACCGACGCTCTATCCATCTGAGCTACAGCCCCACGATTTCTAAGCGATTCTATCACGGCGAGTTATGCTCGGTCAGTTGACGTGCTTGTTCCTGCCCGTTGCAAGGTCGTTGCTGGTGTAGTGTCCCGTAAAGGCATCGGCGGTTCTTTGCTTAGTCTTCCTCTTGTTTCTTTTATTGCTCCTTGGCCGCCTATTTCCCGCCGTCACCCCTCGAGGCGGGCTCTGGCAGCATTCGGTGTGGCCGTATTCATCACCCCATTGCTCGCTGGTTGTCCCCGGCCCCAGCCCATCAACCAATTCGTCTTCGCTGGTATCGGCACGGACGCGCCGCGGTTGCCATGGCGAGGAACGGCGTGGCAGCGCGCTTCCATCTCAGAATCGAACGGCGCTGCTTCAACGTCATTCTCCCCGTTAGCGTGTCACTGCTGTCGGACGTTTACGTGTCGGACGGGTTAGGACGGTTTGCTGTTCAGTCGCACGCCTCGGCAGCGGAGGGTGACGATGCCGGCTAGTCCGACGGCCATGAGGAGCAATGTCGCTGGCTCAGGAGTTGTGGTCATCAAGAGTCCGGCGCTTGTTTCGTTCGAAAAATTCTTCAAGGTCGTCGTGCCGTTGAGATTCACATCAATCGTCTCGGCGAAGCCATCTGTCGTGTCGCTGGTGAGCGTCGGTATCGTGCCGGCGCTGTCCGAGAACATACTGAATGCGAAGGAGCTGCCGGATGCGGATGTTCCGTTCGGAGACGTGAGCGCCGGGCCAAACAAGCTAACGTCAAAAGTGAGCGTGCTGCCGTACGTGAATCCGGTGAAATAGTCGTTGAACGCAGTGCCATTGTCGAAGCTGACGGTGCCGGGCAGCGTTCCGCCGACGTCACCCGTCGTGGCAGCCGCTCCGAGCGAGCCGTTTGAAGTGAAACCGAGAACCTGCGCGTCTGCGGTTTGCGACATCGCACCCGGATTGAATTGAAAGTCGAGTGAGCCTGAGGTCGCCGCAATAGACGAAGTGTTCACGGAGATCACGTAAGTGGCTGAGTCCGCAGACGCGATACCAACGAAGCAGAAACAAAGAGTTGCGAGAATCAAGATGCGTTTACACATGTCATAAGCTCCCTGAATATACGACCGGAGTGAACGTGATGCGGCTGTCGGCGGGATCGCTGAATTGCACGTTCACGGCGACTGATTGCCCCGGCGAAAGCGTTGTAGCGGCTGGAAGAGTGATGAACGGGCTGCCGTTAAACAGCCCCGACGCCCTTTCAAGACTCACGCCCGCAGCGAGGTCAGTGAAAACGAGCTGAAGCGAACCTGGAGTTGGCTGGTTGCCGGTGTTCGTGATCAGCAAGGTTCCCGTGAAGAGGTGCGTGACCCGGCTGAACAAAAATCCGCTCGTGCTTATGCTCAGGTTTTTGACGATAACGGCAGCGGAGGTGAGCAGCCGCACGCGATAGTTGCCGCTATCTGAGACGTAGATCTTCCCTGACGAATCGACGACCACATCGGAGGGAAATTGCAGTTGAGCGCTCGTCGCGGGTCCGCCGTCTCCGAGACCATTTGTGCCTCCCCCTGCAATCGTCGTAATGGTGCCTGACGTGTCTACCTTCCGGATCCGGCCCGAGTTGAAGTCGGCTATATAGAGATTGCCAGCGGCGTCTACAGCGACACTCGAGGGGCAGACGCCCGAATCCACAGCAGGCACGTTGTCGATGGGAGTGTCGTTCGGACCTGAGTTGCAGCCGGTACCGTTGCCGGCAACCGTAGTGATGACGCCGAATGTGTCCACCTTGCGTATACGCAGGTTATCCGCGTCCGCGATGTAGAGGTTACCGAAACTATCGACGGCAACGCCCGTGGGGAAGTTCAGCTGAGCGGCGGTGGCCTTCCCCCCGTCGCCCGAAAAGCCGCAGCTTCCGGTCCGACCCGCCCTGGGCATGAGGGCCCCGGAGATATTTGCCTCAACGATACGGCAGTTGCCCGTATCGGCCAAAAACAACGCGTTCGGAGAGTCGCCCACGATGTTTGCTGGCCCGTTCAGTTGTTCCGTAACAATGCTGGCAATTTCCGAAGTGGTGATTACATCGAGGTCGCGCCCCCCTCCTTCGGTGATGAAGACATCGCCGAGAATATCGACAGTTATTCCGGTGAGATTCCCACAGCTCACGGAGTGCGCCGGCGCGGAATCAGGAATTGGTGGCACCCCGAGCCCCGGAGCGCCGTCACAACCGATCGTGGTGATAACGCCGTTGGTGTCTACCTTCCTGGGCGCCGAGGGCCGCGGCCCGTTGGTGTTCGCCGAGCCCTTGTCTGCGATGTAAAGGTTCCCAAGTCTGTCAACCGCAATACCTAACGGCGTGATAGCAACGATTCTTGCCTGGCTGCCATCACCCGATGGGCCGACCGAGGTGCCGTTGCCTGCCACCGTGGTGATCGTGTATTGCCCGTATAGCGACGACGGCACCAGGCAAGCGATGGCGAGCGTTGCAACGATGAAGCTAGGTATAGCTGCTTGCCTCAGCGTGCGGATTAAGCTTTTGCGTCGCACTGGAGTGTGCTCCTTTCTGGTCGACCTTCTACCACATCTCGATTCCTGGTCGTTCTACCCCATAGAACGAAAACAAGCAGGAACGTGTGGCTTTTCCGATGTTCTGTTCATGCAGCCCTCACTTTAAAACTGGACGGGTCTGTAGGATCTGCAGGCTTGCCAATTGATTTCATAACAGAGAGCGCAACCTGGCGGAGGATTGGCTCAAATTCCGGTTAGTTTTTGTCAGATTGTGAGTACTATGACCACGTCCGTGGTGTGAGGCTGTCCCTTTTGGACCAATTCGCCGCCGCATTCCGCTTATTTGTCGCGGGACCAACTTTTCGTGAGACGCGTCGTCTATGTCCGCATGTCAGTCACGATTGACTTCCAAACTGCATTCCACTACCTTGCTGGGCAATGAATTCAGAGTTTTCGCCAATGGCGAGGATGTGTGTGTGTCCGAACCGCCTTCTCAGCCGATCAGCGCCTTGCTGACAAAATGGCGAGCCGGTGATAAGGATGCCCTCCAGGGCCTTATCCCGCTGGTCTATCAAGAACTGCGCTGCATCGCTCAGCATCACCTTCAGCAGGAACGTCCAGACCATACTCTCCAAAGCACGGCGCTGGTCCACGAAGCCTACCTTCGCCTCATGAAGCAGGGGCCTGCTGATATTGAAAACCGTGTCCATTTTCTGGCTGTCGCATCACGGTTGATGCGGCAAATTCTTGTCGACCATGCCCGCCGGCACCGTGCGGCGAAACGAGGGGGTGGACTCAAGCTGGAACTCGATGAGGCCATGAGCATGCAAAAGCTCCCCGACGTCGACCTCGTCGCCCTGGATACTGCCCTAAAGGAACTCGCGCGACTCGATCCGCAACAGAGTCGGATTGTAGAGATGCGATTCTTCGGTGGGCTATCCATCCAAGATACGGCCGAAATCATCGGCGTCTCGCCAACCACCATCAAACGTGAATGGGCGACAGCCCGCGCGTGGCTGCTGCGGGAGCTTCGCCGAAAAGAAGCACGTTGATGACTCCACAAGAATGGCGCGAAGTTAAGGCAGTTTTGCAAACAGCGCTTGAGTTGGGTTGGCAAGAGCGCTTGAATTTCTTGGATTCTGCATGCGCGGGCCGAGATTCCATGCGCAGCGAGGTCGAGTCGCTCTTGCAGTCGCATGAATGCGGCGAAACCTTTCTTGAACAGCCGGTTGCGATTGATGCCGCAGATTTCCTGGTTGGCATATCGCCGACAGGAGAGATCGGACGCCGCTTGGGGCCCTATGAGTTGCTCGAACAGATCGGCGAAGGTGGCATGGGGGCGGTATATCGCGCTGTGCGTGCCGATGGAATGTACAACAAGCAGGTTGCTATCAAGGTCATTCGTGGCGGCTTAAGCACGGATTTTTTCATCTCACGATTCAAAAACGAACGGCAAATTCTCGCCAGATTGGAGCACCCTAACATCGCGCGCCTGCTCGACGGCGGCATAACCGACGAGGGCCTGCCGTACCTTGTTCTGGAATTTGTTTCCGGAATGCCGATTGACCAGTACTGTGTCCGCCGCAACCTTTCTATTGCGGAGCGATTGAAATTGTTTCGAGTGGCGTGTTCTGCTGTGCAATATGCTCACCGAAATCTGGTGGTACATCGCGACTTGAAGCCGGGAAACATCTTGGTAACCGAAGACGGAATCCCCAAGCTGCTGGATTTCGGAATCGCCAAAATCTTGGATCCGGGACAGGAAGAACCGGAACGGGACCGGACACTAACGGTGATGCGGGTCATGACGCCAGATTTCGCAAGCCCAGAGCAGGTTCGCGGCGAGGCAATCACTACCTCGAGTGACGTTTATTCACTCGGCGTCATTCTTTACCTGATCCTGACCGGTCGTCGTCCCTATCACATCTCAAGCACCGCGCCCCTCGAAATCATTCAATCTGTTTGCGAGAAAGATCCTGGGAAACCGAGCACCGCAATTGCCCGAGCTCCCGAACCCGCAAAGACTGCGAAGTCGGGTTCGGGCGAAAGTGCGCCCAGACAAACGAACACCACCCTTGAGCAAAACAAACTCCGTCGCGCCTTGGCAGGCGACTTGGACAACATCATTCTCAAGGCGATGCGCAAGGAAACGGACCGCCGGTACGCCACGGTGGAACAGATGTCAGAAGACCTGCGACGCCATCTCGAGGATTTGCCCGTTATCGCCCGCAAAGACACGCCCGGCTACTTGGCCTCGAAGTTCATCGCGCGCCACAAGGCTGGCGTCGCAGCCGGTTTGGCTGTCGGTCTAACGTTGATAGCAGCCCTAATGATCACCGTCCATGAGGCTCGCGTCGCTCAGCGCAGGTTCAACGATGTCCGCACCCTGGCAAACTCCTTGATCTTCGATGTGCATGATTCTATTAAGGACCTTCCTGGCTCTACACCGGCGCGAAAACTGATCGTCGATCGAGCGCTTCAGTATTTCAATTCCCTCGCACAAGAATCCGATAACGATCTCGCTTTGCAGCGGGAATTGGCAACCGCTTATGAAAGAGTTGGCCTCGTGCAGGGCCATTATTTGCAGAACAGCTTGGGAGACACGCAAGGCAGCCTAATTAGTTATCAGAAGGCGCTCGCGATTCGCGAGCGTGTGGGTGCAAAGTCAAGAGAGCCGAACGATCGTCTGGCTTTGGCCGGGGCCCGCCGTCTGGTGGCAAACCAGCAATGGGCGCTCGGCCATTACGCCGAAGCCAGGGATAACGTTGTTGCTGCTGTAACCATCGCAGAAGCCCTGCGCACCGTGTACCCAACAGACCCCAATGTCCTGAAGGAATTGCGATCTGACTATAAAGTTGCGGGCCAGATCCAAGGAGCAGACTACGCCGGCGGGATTGGCAATCCCGCGGAAGTGGAGGAGGATCTCCGCAAAGCCCTCGCCACGGACGAGGCCCTGCTCACGATTACTCCCGACGACTTGGAGGTTCAATACGCCTACGCGATAGACCTGAACGACCGCGGTGTCAGTCTGACCTACCACGGAAAAGACCTTAACGCCGCTCTCGCGTGCTTCAAGAAGGAGCTGGAAATTGACGAAAAGCTGCGGGAACGCTCCGCGGACCCACGCTACGCCAGGGGTACCGCTGTGGCTTACAGTCATGTTGGGCAAGGCTATGACAGACTGGGTGATACTAAGCAATCGCTCAAAAACTTTTCGCAAGGCTTGGAAGTCTCCAAGGAGTTAGCTCTTATTGATTCCCAAAACGCTCTCTTCCAGCTGGGCCTGGCCATCGCTTACGCCAACACCGCAAATGAGTCGAGCAAAATGGGCCGGTATGACCAAAACCTTGGCTACATCCAGAAAAGCGATCAGATCATGCGCGTTCTTGTTGCCTCAGCTCCAGACAATAAGCGGCAGCGCGGAATTCTTGCCGCGATTCTTCTCACCAACGGAATTACCTTGGGCAACTTGGGCAAGCTGGACGCCGCCCTCAAGAATCTCGAAGAGGCTCGCGAGGCCTTCGAGTCCCTGCGGAAGTCAGATTCGACTGATCACGAAATCCCGATGCGCGCCGTGACTTGCACGGAGAAAATGGCGGAAGCAGCGTCGCACTCCGGCAGCTCCAAACTCGCTGCAGAATACTTCCGTGAGGTTTTGAGGGAGGTTGAACCTGAGCTTATGAAGCAGAATCCGGATGCCAGCGCGCTGTACCTGGCAGCGGACTCCTACTCTGGCCTAGGCGACGTTGAGCTACATAAAGCTCGCCTGTCTGCGGGAGATCTAACTACACGAAATGGTAGCTGGACACAGGCTCGGGGCTGGTATGTCAAGAGCTTGGAGGCTTGGCACCGCATCGATCATCCGCTTCCCGTGGCTCCTACCGGCTTCGACGTCGGTAACCCCGCTATCGTCGCAAGGAGCTTGCAACTTTGCGACACTGCACTCTCTCGAACCAAATAGTCCCGGATAGGCCACGACCTCAAGAATTGCGCTCGTACCTCAGTCGGGACATCAGAGTCTTGGCAACTGTGGTCGATTTTGTGGAGCCATCCGAATGGGGATCTAGACCGAACCCCACTATCACACAACGTTGCAGTCGCGCCTCCTGGTGAAAACCAGGGGCTCGACTTGGAGTGTGCGGGCAAGCTAGCGTTTCACGTAGATTTTCGCCCACAAATTTATCGCGTACGGATTTTTCCCGGATCGAAACATGCCTTTCGAGGGCAAAAGCAGAGACCGTCGGGAAACTGGAGAACTTCTTTCCAGTACCTCTCTTGCCTTCAGCACTGACATGGGAACCCGCCCTTATCGAATGGGTTCCCTTTGCCATTCAAGAAAAACCCTGAGACGATCTACTTATTTCCGGAGAGACTTCTCCTGATTAACGCTAGCGCTTCCGGTGGTTTCCGAGTACTCCACACGCACCAATGCTCAGTGACAAGAGCCATCGTCGCTGAATTGCCCACTTGCAGCCATAGCTCCGAGGAAATGTCCGCAGGCAATGATGCGCTGGTTTAGCTCATCATTCTGAAGCGCATCTGGTGCGATATAGGTTAGGTTGGCTCGCATGTTCACGTATTTATCGCTGAGTTTACCCATGTTCAAATATACACTGTTCAGCAGCTGGTAGGCATTGCGGTCGGCTGCCGTGGTGGCAGCGACGGACGCTAAGCGAAGATTCGTGGTGGCTTGGGCGCGATAGGGCTGAAGTAGACCCGCGGAAAGCGGAATACCACTTTGAATCGCGGTCTGCAGCGCGGTGTGCCATTCGCGAAGAGTGGACATCTGCTCAATCCCGGCGTTCAAAAATTCCCGCGAAAATCCCGGATTGGAGGGAGCAGCTTGGGTTGGAGTAGGTACAGGAGCCGGAGCCCCTGACGCTGTTGTTGGAGATGGAGCGCGATTAGCGGAACTGGTAGGGAGATTGAGAGCAACTTTGGCGCCAGAAGAACTGACCGAACCATTGAGGGCATTTGCGAGAGCTTCTAGGCCAACATAAGGATGGCTACTTACGAAAATGACAGGCACTTCTGTGGACTGCCCATTAATGATGAGTGTGTGTCTCTCAGCTGCTCTCAGAGAAAGTACGACCGCAAGAATGACGAGAAGCAGTGCTACGTTCGTCGAAGGATTGGAAGGTCTTTTGAGCATGACGAGGCTCCTCTGATGGAGATATTGAATCTCTTCACCGGCTTAGCTGCTCTCTATTGACACTACCACTACTCAAAGGCGTTCAGTCGTCCTGGTAAACGCGGAACCGGACATGGCTATCAGTACCGCCGCTATTCTCAAATGATGCGCTAGGAATGCTTCTTACTCGGTCCACCCGGCACGAACTCACGGTCACGTCTTGGCGGGTCATCGAGTGGCCAACCGAATGCTTTCAATGACTCAACAACGAGTTCGCGGATTGTTCGCCATTCACTAGAGTAGATGACTCCCACAGGACTGAAGCGATCCGTGTTCATCTCCACGAAGGTGCGGTCAATTAGTTCGAGGTAGTGTAGTTGCGTTGCCGCCGCTGCTTCGATTGCTACCGGTTGGAGCGAAGCAGTTCGCGGGCGGGTCTAACTCCCGCTGTGGACCACCACCTTTCACGGCGCACCCGGTTTTGCGACTCACCTATGCGCTATCGCCGGGTTCTCGTCATGTTCGTGTACTGTTTCAGGACGGTTTTTTTTGAAGGGATTCCCTGGCCTTATCCCGCTGCTCTTGCTGTACGGCAATAAGTTTGTAAGCCACATAGTATTTGTAGATGTTCGAGACGTAGTTTACGGTCTCCGCCCCAATTCTTGCTGCTGCGATTACTTCCACATTGTTAATCCATACGTTCGGGTCGAGCCCTTTTCTCGCAGCTTCGGTTCGTAGCTGCTTCACGCGATTTGGTCCACAGTTATACGATGCAAAGGTGAACAGAATCTTATTCAGGTCGTCCATAGGTTCGTCACCATAGAGTTGCTTCATCATCTGGTAGAAATATTTCACGCCTGCATGGATATTCGGGTCTTGCTTATGAATATCGCCCACCTTCATCTCTGCGCCGGTTGCTGGCATTAGTTGCATGACGCCGATAGCACCCACTGGGCTCTTAGCCTCTTGATTCAAACCTGATTCCTGGTAACCCTTGGCCATCATCAACAGATAGTCGGTGTCGTATTTCGCTCCATATTTGCGAAAGATGTCCGCGGTCTCCTCGAAATGCTTCATGGCCGTTTCCGAAACCGCCTGTTTCAGCATGTACGTGGAGCCCGTGTATCTGGTCACGAGCTCCTTTCCGAACGCGGCACCCTGGCCCTTCAGCTTCAGAAACGCGTTGATCGTCTCCAGCAATTCCGGCGAGTTCTTCCGCACGGCCCAGCCGAACGACTGCCCGGTAGCCACTGTCATGTTCCCATGGACCACTTCTTTCGTAAGCAACTTGCTCCAGAGTTTTGCTGTCCAGTCGTTCACGACTATTGCCGGCAGCAACCCGGCGTTGACCATCTCCAGAAGGTCTTCGTCTCCAAGATCCTCAGGCACAGCCATCAGTTTCACCTGTGGTTTGTTTTCCTTCTTGAACCGCCCGTTCAATTCCTCGAGATGCTCCCAATAGCTCGAGGTTTTCCGGGCAAACACTTCTTTACCAGCCAGGTCGTCAATCGTTGTCAACTGCGGAGAGCTAGGGCCAGTCACCACGACCTCGCTCACGTTCAACACTGTGGGGTCCGAGAAGTCAACCACCTTCCGCCGTTCTGGCGTTATCGTCAAACCCGCGATGAGAAGGTCGAGAGTGCCCTCGTTCAGTTTTTCGACCGCCTCTTCGCGAGGCGTCACAAAAAACATCACATGAATCTTGATGTTCTTGTTGCCCTGCGGATATTTCTTGTTCAGATACTGTTCAAAGGCTTTGCCGCCTTCGTAGGCCACACCCCACTGTACCCCCTTGACCGTGTAGTAGAGAGTCTTGGAATAAGGTACCCCTACGCGAATGACCCGGCGCTTCAGGAGAGCGTCCAAGTCACCGGTCCATTTCTTGGTTTCCGTCGGAGCCTTAACAAGAGGGGTCCCCAATTTGGCGGACGGAGCTTGGGCAATCTCCGCTGGAGCGAGGATCACACTCGCAGTCAGAGTGAACAGAAGAAGAGATAAGCATATTGGGCGTGGAATCATAGTGTCCCCAATCTAATCAGAGACTCCAATACCTTCAGTGGTATGTATCACAGTCTTTGGCTCCCCGACTGACAGCACATTTCCCCTGACTTTGTACCTGATTAGCGCGGAATCGTACATGTGGGTACTGGGAGCAACTTGATGTCCGGTTTCGCGTTTACCAGGACCTAGGAGTCTTCGACGGCGAGAGTTTTCAAGTGAGCCTTCAATCGCAAAAGCCACTGCTCCGCTATTCGAGCAGACTGGTCCACATCTTCCGATAGCAATGCGATGAAGTCTGATGAGCACTGTTCCTTAAGACACCACTCTGGGATTGGCCGGAAGACGCTCACGAATTGCATAAGTGAGGCAGCAGCCTTTGCGGAACGCTCGCGCCCCCCTGCGGGCCCATGGGTAATATGTCGCTGCAGAGGAGACTGGGACGCTAGTTTGGTTGTTTCTAGCGGGCATCGCAATGCGATCCGAACCCTAGCGTGTGTGAGAAAATCCGGGTCACGGAGACATGCAGCTGCGGCGAGTTGCGGCGACACCCAGCTTCCTGAGTCAAATGCAGCCCAAAGACTAGTAATGGATGTGGACTCATAGCTCAAGACGGATATTGCTACCGCGGCCACAAGATGGGGCCGCCAGTTGGATTCTTCGAGCAAGCCAGCGACTTCTTTGTGGGGATTGTCCACGGACCGACAGCAATTCAGAACCTCTGAAAGCGCGCTTGGCGTCGACGGAGAGCCAAGATGTAAGAGTGCGAGGTAGCCGCCTTCGGAATTGAGAAGCGGAGAGAAAATTCCAAACCTCGGCGTCGTTGCCATTTCTATTGCCAATCTACGATTGTCCACCACGGAGGGTCAAGAGCGTTCGGTAACTTGCCCGACCACCAGCACGCCCTCGCAAACATCCGGCGAACGGAATTACGAACAGGTGGGTACTGGGGGTCATTTGTCCGACCGACCGCTGCAATTCTGATCACTTCTGGACTTTTCCATTGGCCTTAGGCATACTCCACCGCAAGAGTGCCCCTTCCTGCGGTAACAATCGCGAGTGTTCAACAATTTGGAGCGTCCGATGATTCCCGAAATCACTCTTAAGAAACTCAGGTCGTCACTTCGCGGGCAGGTGTTGTGTCCGGATGAGGAAGGATACGACGCGGCCCGGACGCTGCCGAACGCAATGATTGATCGGAGGCCCGGGGTGATTGCGAGGTGTGCGGGAGTTGCAGATGTACTGACTTGCGTGCGCACAGCGCGGGAGCACGATTTGCTGGTGGCGGTTCGCGGGGGAGGCCACAGCGTGTCAGGAAAGTCCGTGTGCGAGGGCGGGCTGATGATCGACATGTCGGCAATGAAGGGGATCCGGGTGGATCCAGTGCGGCGAACAGTACGAGCACAAACCGGTGTGAAATTGGGAGAGTTCGACCGAGAGACACAGGCGTTTGGGCTGGCAACTACGCAGGGAGTGGTGCCAACGGTGGGGATGGCGGGACTCACGCTTGGAGGGGGATGGGGCCAGCTGCACGGCAAATACGGACTGGCGGTCGACAACGTGATCGGAGCTGATGTGATCACGGCAGAGGGGCGAATGCTGACCGTTAGCGCGAACGAGAATCAAGACCTCTTTTGGGCGATACGAGGCGGCAGCGGGAATTTCGGAGTGGTGACATCGCTGGAGTTCCGGTTGCACGAAGTAGGTCCGGTTTTCGGTGGCGCAGTGTTCTATCCTGCGGCACAAGCAAAAGAAGTGCTGCGGTTTTGGCGGGAGTTTGCAGCTGAGAGCCCGGACGAGTTGGTGACGCAAGGCGGATCGTTCCGACTTCCCGACGGCACTCCGGTCTTTGGGATAGCAGCATGTTACTGTGGAACCGTGGAGCAGGGCGAGAACGTTCTGAAGCCGCTGCGGACGTTTGGGTCGCCCTTAGCGGATGCGCTAAGTCCGATGAATTACATCCAAATCCAGAGTATGTTTGAGCCGTTCTTTCCGCCGGGGCGTCGCGTGTACACGAAATCGAATTTTCTGAGACAGCTGAGCGACGAAGCGATTGAGGCAGCGGTGCAGTATGTAGCAAAAAGTCCCTCACCTCACACGTTCGCCCCGTTCATCGAGCACTGGAATGGGGCAGCGACACGCGTGGCGCCGACGGATACAGCATTCCCTCACCGACAATACGAATGGAATTTTCTGGCGTGGTCGATGTGGACCGAGTCGTCGGAAGACGAAAAGAACGTGCAATGGACGCGAGAATGTTGGGGGGCGATGCGACCATTCCTGGTAGCAGGGTCGTACGGAAATTATGTGACGGACGAAGGAGAGGCGATAGCGCGGGAGGCCTATGGGCAGAATTATGACCGACTCGTGGCTCTGAAGAACAAGTATGACCCAACAAACTTCTTTCGGCTAAACCACAATATTCAGCCGAGCCGGGCAGCGCAGGCGGTGAGTTGACCACAGCGAACGGACGTGGGCGAGTTGCAGTCGCGGCACTGGCAAGAGCGTTTGTATCCATCTGGGCTACAGCCCCGTAAGTGCCACTGTAGTATGAATCGGCGGAACTCCGCGACACGTTGGTGCCTGCTGTGCGCCGCGTTTCCTCCGGCCCCTCTGTGATATTATCGCCCTTGCATTCGAGTGCGGCGCCCGCCTACGCCTTCCCACGCTCCATTGGAGGTTTCCATGAGCAGCAAGCTGAAATGGATTGCTATCGTCATCGTGGCGGTGCTCGTGATTTTAATGATCGTGCCGTTCCTGATCCCCATCAACAAGTTCAAGCCCACCATCGAATCAAAGGCGTCCGACGCGCTGGGCCGCAAGG
>Ga0210399_10002792_pt1 | contig 13614 bp, 9 predicted proteins | sample IncBWC14MmetaG_FD_150865 | JGI IMG/M metagenome (GOLD analysis project Ga0210399, IMG submission 150865) | Forest soil microbial communities from Barre Woods Harvard Forest LTER site, Petersham, Massachusetts, United States - Inc-BW-C-14-M | ecosystem: Environmental > Terrestrial > Soil >... | reverse complement strand
ATGCCGTTTTATTACGGGTCGCGGGCTCGTTCAGTGCCGGAATACCTGAAGCTTCGCTTTGATGAAAAGACGCGGGGATTCAATGCCATCTCGTTCGCGGTGATGACGGTATTCTCTTCCGGTGTTTCGATGTATGCGATGGGCAAGCTGCTGCAACTATTGCTCGGGTGGAATTTCACCGCGGCGATCCTGATTTCCGCGCTGATTGTGCTGGCATATACATTCCTGGGCGGCTTGACCTCCGCGATTTACAACGAGGTGTTGCAGTTTTTTCTGATCGTGATGGGATTTATCCCGCTGGTGTACCTGGGCCTGAGGGACGTCGGCGGCTGGGACGGATTGAAGGCGCGGATCGCGAATGATGCGATGGTGCATTCGTGGAAGTACATGGGGCATGCGAGCGCGAACCCGATGGGCGTGGAATGGTTCGGGACGCTGATGGGGCTGGCGTTTGTGCTGTCGTTCGGATACTGGTGCACGGATTTTCTGGTGGTGCAACGGGCGATGGCGGCGGACTCGATGACGGCGGCCAGGCGAACGCCGGTGATTGCGGCGTTCCCGAAAATGGCTTTCCCGTTCCTGGTGATTTTGCCGGGGATGATTGCCGGAGTGGCTACGAGTCCCAACCTGCATGGCGCTGGGGCGCAAGAAAACGCCGTTGCGGGGAGCGCGAAGCAGTCTTCGTTTCTTACCGGCGGGAAAGGAATCATTCCGCCGAAATACGATGCCGCGGGAAAGCCGGTTACGGCCGATGGAAAAGTGGTCCTGGATTACGACCTGGCAACGCCGATGATGCTGGTACGTTATTTTCCTTCGGGGCTGCTGGGACTGGGGCTTTGCGCGCTGATCGCTTCGTTCATGTCGGGAATGGCGGGGAACACGACGGCGTTCAACACAGTATGGACGTACGACATTTATCAGAGCTACATCAACAAAACCGCGAGCGACCAACATTACTTATGGATGGGACGCGCGTCGACGATTTTCGGGCTGGGGATTTCGCTGATGGCGGCGTTTATCGCGAAAGAGTTCAACAATATTCTGGACGTGCTGCAACTGGTGTTTGCGTTCGTGAATGCGCCTTTGTTCGCGACGTTCATGCTGGGGATGTTCTGGAAGCGGACGACGGGGCACGGCGCGTTCTGGGGATTGCTGGGAGGAACCGTGGCTGCGGCAACGCATTATGGATTGACGCTGCCGGCGGGAGCGGTTGCGGGAGTAAAGGGCGGATACCTGGGGCCGATTCTGCACGTTTATCCGAGCGAGATGGCGCAGAACTTCTGGACGGCGATTTTTGCGTGGGTGGGTTGCTTCACGCTAACGATTGTTATTTCCCTGCTGACTGCGCCGCGCCCGGAGGAAGAATTGAAAGGGCTGGTGTATTCCCTGACGGCAAAACCGGAAGAAAGCGGAATGGAGTGGTATCAGAAGCCGGCCACGCTGGCGATGATTGTGCTTGTACTGCTTCTGGGCTTGAACCTGGTTTTCTGGTAGCAACGCGCGGATTGCGGGCACCGAAGGAGAAGCGATGGGATTTGATATCCGGATGCCGATCGGGATGCTGTTTATGCTGTTCGGGGGTTTGCTGATCACGTATGGCGCGGCCACGCAAGGAAACGTGATGTATACGGAACATTCGCTGGGCGTGAACATGAACCTCTGGTGGGGCATCGCGTTGCTCTGTTTTGGAGTGGTGATGCTTGCGCTTGCTCGCATGCGTGGCAAGCAGGGACCCGCGCAAACGACTGGGAAGCCAGGGGAACCCGAGCGGCCGGCGACACGGCACTGAGGCTATGAGAAAGCTCAGAAACTTTCAGGGTAGTCTGTAATTGATGAGCGACAAGACCGCACCGGAACAGCCATCGTTCGAACTCCTGGAACGATTCAGAGCGGTTTATGGAGATCCCGCCGTTCTGGTGCAAGCACCCGGGCGCGTGAATTTGATCGGGGAGCATACCGATTACAACGAGGGATTCGTTTTGCCGGCGGCGATTGCGTTCCAGACGCAGGTCGCGGCGGTGAGGCGCGGGGACCGGCGACTGCTAGTAGCCTCGGAAAATTATGCCGAACGCGTTGAATTTAATCTCGATGACATGCCGGCAGTGCCTCGGGGCCATTGGAGCGACTACGTTGCGGGCGTAGTTCGATTGATGGAACACGAACTGGGCGACCTTTGTGGCGCAAATTTGCTTATTCACGGGAATGTGCCGCAGGGAGCGGGATTGAGTTCGTCTGCTTCACTGGAAGTGGCGGTGTGCAAGGCATTCCTGGAGATTTCAGGGGAGGCGCTCGATGGAACGAGTATTGCTCTATTTTGCCAGCGGGCCGAGAACGAGTTCGTGGGCGCCCGCTGCGGGATCATGGATCAATTCATCTCGGTGCATGCCAACAGAAACCATGCGTTGAGCCTGGATTGCAGGACGCTGGAATTCCGGCAACTGCCCATTCCCGCCGGCGTGCAGCTGGTGATTTGCAATACCATGGTGCGGCACAGCGTGGCCGCCGGGAAATACAACGAGCGGCGCGCCGAGTGCGAGGCCGCGGCGCGATTTTTTGGCGAGCACGTGCCTGGGGTCAGAACCCTCCGCGATGTCACCCCGGCGGACTTTGAAAAATTCGGCGGGCAGCTTCCCGCGGTCATTCAAAAGCGCTGCCGGCATGTTCTGACGGAAAATTCGCGGGTTCTGCAGGCTGCGAACGCACTTCAATCGGGAAATATACACCTGTTCGGGCGCTTGATGGCCAGCTCACACGCCAGCCTGCGCGATGATTTTGAGGTCAGCTGTGAAGAGCTTGAATTGATGGTCGGGCTTGCCCGGCAGAATCGGGGCCTTTACGGTGCACGAATGACCGGCGGAGGGTTCGGAGGCTGCACGATCAACGTGGTCCAGGAGGATCAGGTGGAGGCCTTCCGGACAAACGTGTGTGCGAGCTATGAGGGCGCCACCGGGCGGACGCCAGAAATTTACATTTCCCCGGCGGTGGATGGGGCCGGTAGATTGGCGTAGGTGAGCCCAGGCGATTTATGAGCGGCTTCGACTTAACAATTCACGCTCACCGGCGATTCAATCCTTTAATTCGGGAATGGGTGCTGGTCTCTCCGCAGCGGGCAGAGCGGCCGTGGCAAGGTCAGGTGGAAGCTGCGCCGAGCGGCCCGCTTGAACCGTACGACCCACAATGCTACCTCTGCCCGGGTAACACGCGGGCGAGGGGAACCCGCAATCCCAAATACACAGGGACCTTGGTTTTCGACAACGATTTTGCAGCACTGCAGCCGGACACCGCGGCGGGAGAATATCGGGAAAAGGAGTTGCTGCTGGCACGGAGTGAAAAAGGCAGATGCCGGGTGATCTGTTTTTCGCCGCGGCACGATTTGACCCTGGCGCGCATGGACCTTGCGGACGTTCACCGGGTTGTGGATGCGTGGGCGGAGGAATTTTCCACGCTTTCCAGCCTGCCGGGGATTCAATCCGTTCAGATTTTCGAGAATCGCGGGGCGATGATGGGCTGCAGCAATCCGCATCCCCACGGACAAATCTGGGCCAATGAAACGATTCCGGATCAGCTCGCGCGGGAGTGCGCTTCGTTCAGGGAGTATCTGCAAAAGCATAAGTCCGGGTTGCTGGAAGATTACCTGGCCATCGAGTTGGAAAAACAAGAGCGAATTGTGGCGGCCAATGGTGATTTTGTGGCGCTGGTGCCGTTCTGGGCGGTCTGGCCGTTTGAAACGCTGGTGGTCAGCCGGAGACGCGTCGCTTGCCTGAGTGAACTGCAGGAAGCGGAACGCGTGTCGCTGGCCGAAATCCTGCAAGCACTGACCATTCGATATGACAATTTATTTTTGACCTCTTTTCCCTATACCATGGGATTTCACCAGATGACGCTGGCGCAGGCGCATTCGTCGGGATTCCATCTGCACGCGCACTTTCTTCCGCCGCTGTTGCGATCGGCCAGCGTGAAGAAGTTCATGGTGGGGTATGAAATGCTGGCTATGCCGCAGCGGGACATTTCGCCAGAGGAGGCGGCAAACCATTTGAGACAATTGCCGGGAAAACATTATCTCCCCGGCAACTGAGGAGAGGCGATGAGTGCTAAACACGATTACCACTCGATGCTGGCGGTGGCGCTGGCGGAGGCGCGGACGGGGTTGAAAGAAGGCGGGATTCCAATTGGCGCCGCGATTTTTGACGAGACCGGACAGTTGATCGGCGCGGGACACAACCGAAGGGTGCAGCAGGGCGATCCGTCGATACACGGAGAGACGGATGCATTTCGAAAGGCGGGGCGGCAAAAGAGTTACCGGAAATTGATCATGGTGACGACGCTGGCGCCGTGCTGGTATTGCAGCGGACTGGTGCGGCAGTTTGGATTCGGGACCGTGATTGTGGGAGAGAGCCGGAATTTTCAGGGAGGGATGGAGTGGTTGCGATCGCTTGGAGTGAAGATGATTGATCTGGATTCGCCGGTGTGCGTTTCGCTGCTGAGCGAATATATTCGGGCGAATCCTGCGGTGTGGAACGAGGATATTGGCGAAGAATAGAGGTTAGTTTGGCGTTCGAGAAGATGCGGCGGCGGGGGAATTCGGCTTGGCGGGTTGCTCGCGAATCAGCAACGGGAAGCGCGGGAAAGAAAAACTGCCGGCGACGTCATCGATCACGTTCACCTGACAGAGATAGAGGCCGGGCTTCAGGGGTTCGAGGGGAATATCGATCTGGAAGATGACGGCTTTGCGGTCGGGGGCGGTGACTACGTTGGCGACGACGGGCTTGGATTCGTAGACTTTTGTCGCCCCCTGGAGAAATTCGATGCTGGTGAGGACCCGGACGGAATTGCCGGAGGTTTTTGCCGGTTCCGGAGATTTTGCCGCTTCGGCTTGACCGCCGGCTGAAGCCGCAGCCGCTTGCGGGGCATTCTTGCCTTTTGCCGCGTCGTAAACTTCGTACTGCAAATAGAGATGCTGATCCGGAGTGAAAACGTGGGTGATGTTGGGGACGAGCTCCATTTGATCGCGGACAAGTGGATTGCCGGCGGTTTTTTTGCCGGTTGAGGGGACGCGCAGGCTGCTTAGGATTACGGAGCTCATTTTGAGCGGGGACTTGCGCAGGTCTGGGATGTGGACGTCGGTTTCGAACGAGCCCATGCGGCCGGTCTGATTTTCCCGAACCACAAACTTCAGATGGTAGTTGCCGGGAGCGAGCAGGAAGCCGGTGTTGTACTGGACGTTTTTGCGGCGGACTTCGCGGGAGCTTTCGACGGCGAGTTTCACGGTGTCGCGCAGGCGGCCGACGGGAACTTTCCCGCTTTCGAGGGCCTGGCCGATGATGTCGATGGTGGCGTTGTCTTTATCTTTTTCGGTAACGAAGGGAATCTGCGAGCCGGGGATGACAAGCGAGACCGCGAGATAGTAGTGCGAATCGTCTTTGCGGAAATAGGATTCGCCGGCATAGACGGGGACATCCACGCGCGGCAACTGGGCTGCCAATTCGTCTTCGAGTTGTTGTTCGCGGTCGGCGCGGTCCAGGTGAATGAAATCGCGGCCGGCGTAATAGCCGGAGCGGAAATCGAGCTTGAGGTCGGGACGGTTGATGGTGACTTTCAGATGCCGGAATCGGCCATCTTTTGCGGGATTGCTGCTGGTGAAGCCGAGAACATAGTAGACGGAACTGTCTTTTTGCACCTGGGAGAAAATGCCGCTGAAATCGTTTGAGTCGAAGAAGGCTTTTCCGCCGGTGTCGGAGGAGAGGGTGGCGAGTGTGTCTTGGGAAGAGGCGTTGCCGTTCAAATCGTTGAGCGTGGAGGCGCCGGTGTAGGCGGATTGGCCGTGGAGGCTGGCGTTTTGCGCTTCGCCGCCCGGGGGAAAGGCCTGTAGGCCACGGACGTCGAGAGAGTAGATGGAGGCGTTGGATTTGATGGCGGCCGCGGTGGCGGCGCGCAGGGCGGATTGGTTGTCAACACCGGTTTGGGTGATGCCGTTGCTGAAGTAGATGATGCTTTTTTTCTGAGGGAGTTTGCCGAGAGCCTGCATGAGGGATTGCAGGGCCAGGAGTTTACGGTCGGCGGTGAAGGTGTTGAGGTCGGTGTCGTCTTCGGTGAAAGAGCCGCTGGTCTCGGCGGCGCCCTCGGCGCTGCCGGTGGCGCCGTTGTCGAAGCCCTGGCCCTGGCTGGAGTTGTAGCTTGTGAGCAGGGCCAGCAGCTTGTCTTTGTCGTCGGTGAAGTCGCAATCGACGTGCATGTTGGTGGCGAGGGAGACGAGGGCGAGCAAATCAGCGGGCTGCATTTTGGTGTTGACGAATTTCTTGGCCGCGTCCACGGAGCGGTCGATTTGTTCGGGCTCCATGGCGGAGAAATCGAAGAAGAGGATGATCAGGCGGCGGTCGCGGGCGTCGAGCGTTGGCGGAGCTTTTTTCGAGGAATGCAGCAGCGTGCCGGGTGCGGCGCCGGTCACGGGTGCGGCTGCGGCCAGCTGCACCTGGTCCACATCCTCAAAATCGAAGGTGGAGATCTGCTGCTTCTTGCCGTCTTCGTAGAGGGTGAAGTCTCCCTGCTTCAGATCGCGTACGGGACTTCCTTTTTTGTCGCGGGCGACTACGTTGACGAGGACGAGTTCCGTGGTAACGCGAATCGGAGCCGGCCCCGCCGCTTGCTTTTCAGGTTCCTGGGCCGTGAGATGAGCCGCGGACGAGAGCAGGGCTACGGCGGTGAGGATGGCGGCGAGTTTTCGCGTTGCTGGCATGGTCATTGATTCTCAAAAACGGAAACGAGCTTGTACGGTGATGCGACGCATGTTGCCGACGGAGGTGACTTCGCCAAAGGTCTGCGAATTCACAGCCGTGTTGATGTTGGCATAGTTCACGTGATTGAAGACATTGTTGGCCGAAAAGCGTAAATCGAGGTTGCGGGATTCCTTGATGGGAATCGAACGATTGATGCTCATATTGAAAATGAAGCTGCCCGGGCCTTCGATGGTGTTTCGTCCGGCGTCGCCAAAAGTAGAATCAGTGGGATTCACGCAGGTCGCGCCGGGGACGCAGAAAGCAGCGGTGTTGAACCACTTGAGTGCTGTGGGATTGGGAAGCGAGATCTGCTGGCCGGGCAGGACGTTGGCACGCTGCGAGCCGGTGACCCCGCGGGCGATGTCCACGGAGCCGCCGAGGATGCTGGGAGTGAAATAGAGGCCGGAAGCGACTGTGAAATCGCCACTCCACTGCCAGCTGGAGAGAATGTGGGCCAGCGCGCCCTTTTGGGCGAAGCGGTGGTTTTCGCCGAAGGGAAGATCGTAAATCCAGTTGCCGGTGAACTTGTGGGTCTGGTTGAAGCCGGATAAGCCGCGATCCGCGGGGAGATCGAAAGGGTTTTGTGCCACGATCACACCGCTGCCGCCGATGGAAGAGGCATCGTCGAGCGATTTTGAAAAAACATATTGCGCACCGAAGCCGAAGGCCTTGGACATGCGGCGACGCACGCGAACCGAAGCCGCGTGGAGAGTCGAGTCACCTTCGGAGGATTCGTAAATGAAAGGTTGGTTGGCGCCGATGAGCAAGGCACGTTCGGAGTCGAGACGCGTGCCCTTGGCACCGTTGTAGCCGACGTTTAAAACGACATTGCCGTGGAATTCGTGCTGGATGTCGAGGTTCCAGATCTGGACGTAGCCGAGGGCGTAATCGGGATTGACGGCAAAATTATTTGTTACGGTGCTTTGAGGGATGGCAGGAAAACCTTCGATGAGAGTGAGCGGGGTTGGTCCGGTGAGACCGGTGACGTTAGTGGAATTTGTGGCGGTGTTGGCGAAGGGCGGCTGAAAGGCGAAATTCTGAATGATCGCGCCGTACTGGGCGAGATTGTAGTTGATGCCATAGCCGGCGCGGACGACGGTTTTCTGGGCAGGCTTCCAGGCGATGCCGATGCGCGGAGCAAAGTTGTTGCGGTCGGGATGAACGAGGGCGGGATTGGAGGAGGTCAGGAAAGTTCCGGAGCCTGGCGGCAGGACGGCGCCCGCAGGTACGACGGGCGTGGCGGTGGCAAAGTTCGCGCCGACTTCGAGATTGGCGATACGATCCTGGGACTCTGTGTACGGACCAACGTATTCGTAGCGAAGGCCGAGGTTCAGCGAGAGGCTGGGCAGGATGCGCCAGTCGTCTTGCGCGAAGAAGTCGAAGGAGTTGGCGCGAAAGTTGTAGGCGTTGGCGCCGAATTGCAGAGAGGTCTGCTGGGGAAAGCCGAGAAGGAAATCGGCGAAATCGTAACCGGTGTTGACGACTGGTTGGGTGCTGTTGGGTGCATATTGCGAGGTGGCGAAGCCGGTGAAGACAAAACCTCCCTCGGCGTTTCTGGAAGAGCGAAAACTCTGGAGAATGCGGCGATAGTCGCCGCCGAAACGCCAATTGTGCTTACCGTGATTCCAGTTGAGAGTGTCGGAGATGGTGTAGGTCTGATCCAGTTCGCGGCGGGGAGTGGGATCGTTGAGGCCGCCGAAGGAAGTGAAGCTGATGCCGGGCAAGCCCCAGTCGAAGGGATCGTTGGAGATGCCGGTGATTCCCGCACCGCCGGGGCCGGCAACATCGGTAGTGTTGGAATAGAGATTCGTTGTGGAAACGTGGAGATGGTTGTAGGTCATGCGGAGATTATTGGTGGCGCGATTTTTTCCGTAGACCCAGCCGGCGCTGGCGTTCAGCCCCTGCGTGCTGGTGCCGCCGGCAAGCGAGGGGAACGGATTTACGATGTTGATGGAGGTGCGCGACCAGTTGAGGCCGAAATTGATGTTGTTCTGACGGCGGCCGTTGCGACCGCCTCCACCCCCGCCCGGCCCAAGGACCATAGGGCCGGGGCTGGCGCCGAAATTATGAATAAGCCGGAAGATGACGGCGTCGGAGTTGCTGGCGTCGGAGGTGACGTAGTGAAAATTTTGGCCGGTGGAGGTAAAGGGGATGTTAGGGAACGGAATAAATTGGAGGAGGGACTTGGCGGCGGTGCTGAAGGTGGTCGGGTCGATAGCGTTGGGGATGCCGTTGAACTGATATTGCTGGCCGGTTGCGGGATTGAAGATTTCGACGGGCGAGCCGTTGTTGTAGGTGGCGTTTGAAAAATTGCCGTTGCGCTCGTCGAGGGTGGGAACGGTGGAAAAGGCATCGTAGGGAGTGTCGCCGCGCGAGCCGTTCCAGCCGGCGAAGAAAAACCATTTGTTGCCGCCATTGAAAATTTTGGGAATGTTCAACGGGCCGCCGACGTTGGCGCCGAAATGCGACTGGTTGTATTGCGACTTGGCGATGGGAAATCCACTGAGCGAAAAAGGAGTGGCGTCGAGGGACGAGTTGTCGTCGGAGAAATAGAGCACGCCGTGGGGTTGGTTGATGTTGAAGCCGCGGCCTCCGATGCGGCCGATCGCGATCGGGCCGCCGCCCGTGCCGCCGCCCTGTCCGCCGAAGCCGCCACCGAAGCCTTCGCGCTGCATGCGTTCGCGGAATTCCTGGATGCGGTCCTGAAGGTCCTGTTCGTTTCCGCCGCCAAAGTCCTGGGTCCGGCCCGGTGCTCCGCTGATGCTGATGGATTCGGTGGGGGCTTCGGCGCCGGCGCCGTTTAAAGGGAGAGAGGAGAGGTCGCCGGAGTTTTGCGACGCGCCGTTGCCGCCGACGCCGGCGTTGCCTCCGGCGAGGGACGAAAGAGTGCTGTCGAGGGCGAGGCTTTGGAAACCGCGACCGGCGGCGAGGCTGGTGCTGTTGGATCTGTTGGCTTGCTCCTGCTCGCGGGAAGCCAAAATCAGTTCGGCGTCGATTTTGCCCTTAGGGTTCGTGGGATTGAGGACGACTTCCTGAGTGAACAGTGAGAAGCCCATGAATTCGATGCGCAGGACGTAGCGACCACGGACGATTCCCGAAAACGTGAATTTGCCTTCGGCGTCGGTGACGGCCGAATATTTCTTGCCGGTGAGGGTGTTCGAAGCGGTTACCGTGGCTCCCGGAAGGGGTGTTTTGCCGCTTCGGGCTGTGCCGGTGATTTCATAGGAAGACGGCGGAGTGTTTTGCGTTTCGGTTTGTGGTTGTGGCGCGGCGGTAGGTGCTGGGCTGGATTGAGGTACGGTGGGCGCGGCGTCCTGCGCCTGCGCGCGAAGGGCGAGGAACAGCGCGAGCAGGAGAAGCGTGTGTACGCCGCGTAGCATTGGCTTCAACTAGGGTTCCCTCGATGGACTATTGCTGCGGCGGATTGCCGGCGGGAGCGGCGGCGTGCGTGGCGCCCGGTTGTCCTCGACCGCCCTGAGCGAATTGTTGCATGCGCTCCCATTGTTCGGCGGAAAGCAGGATCACGGCCTTGGGGACGAAGGCGTTGTTTTGCAGGCCGCCGCGGATGACGATGTGGTCGCCGGGTTTAATGTCAGCCATGGTGATGCTTTCGCGGCCACGGCGCAAAGAGGTGTCTTCGTTGAGCTCGATTGTTTGGGTGACATTGTCGGCGCGGAGGACGGTCAGCTTCGGCGCTTCAACGGATTTCACCTCGCCGGCGACGAAGTCCTTGCCCATTTCGCCGAATGCCGCCCCGCCACCCGGACCTCCGCCCATCATTCCTGGGCCTGCGCTTGCGGAGCGGCCGCGGAGAGATTGCGCGGTCACGGAGTGGTCTGGATTTAGATCGCCGCTGACCATCACGAAATCGCCAACTTTAAAATCGGAAAGCTGGGCGGCCAGGCGGTCTTTGCGGTATTCGGTTTTGTCGGTGAGGTTGATGGTTGCGGCGGAGCCGTCGGGCTTTGCGATCTGGAGCGAGTTGCCGTGAATGGCGGTGATTTTTCCGACCGTGCCGCGGCCGTCTCTTGTGTCGCCGTGTCGCTGAGCGCGATCACCGCTGGGTGGCGGGGCTTGGGCCTGGTCCTGTGGTGCAGATGGCGGAGTTGGGGTCTGGGCCGGGCTGACGACTCCGATGGATAAGAATAAAAAGCTCAACGAGCAAAGATGTTTACGGTTCATGGTTATGGTTTCCTCGATGAAACTGAACATTATTAAAGACGCAAGCCCGGGGGCCAAAGTAACGCGAAGCAACCGCGCGGGGCAGAGGAACGGACATTGCCTCAACCTTAATAATTCCGGAAAAGTGAGTAAAAAGTTCCCCGCAGGGCTGAGCCGGGGGACTTTGCTTGGCGGTTTGTTCACGCACAACACGCTGATTAGCGACGCGTTACTTAGAGAAGCCGTCTTGGTTAAGGTTGTGCTTTTTGGTCGTCTGACGTTTTTCCAGCGTCCTTTTGCGCGTTGCCGGCCGTGTAACTGACGCGCCAGATGGAGTTCGAACCGTCATCGGTGACAAGCAGTGAGCCGTCCGGGGCTACGGTGATGCCGACCGGACGGCCCCAGACGTGGCCGTTGTCCGCGACGAAGCCGGTGAGGAAATCCTCGTACTCACCGCTGGCGCGACCAGTCTGGTGCAGCGGAACACGGATTACTTCGTACCCGGCGCGGACGGATCGGTTCCATGAACCATGTTCGGAGGCGAAAATATCGCCGCGATATTCGGCGGGGAATTGGGCGCCTTCATAGAAGGTCAGTTCGAGAGAAGCGTTGTGAGGCTGGAGGAGAACGTCGGGAACGATTGCCTTGTCTTGCAGTTCGGGATGCTTGCCTTTGTGACGCGGATCCTGATGACCGCCGATGTACCACCACGGCCAGCCATAGAAGCCGCCCTCCTGAACGTGGGTGATGTAATCGGGGACGAGATTGTCGCCCAGGCCGTCGCGTTCGTTGACGGAGCACCAGAGTTCGCCGGTTTTGGGATTAATGGCCAGGCCGCCGCCGGCGTTGCGGATGCCGTAGGCGTAGACGCGCATTTCGGAGCCATCGGGATTGAATTGCAAAATATCGGCCCGGTTTTTTTCTGCGGGGGTGGTGTCGGGGTCATCGACGTTTGACTCGGAGCCGACGGCGACGAACATTGTTTTGCCGTCGGCGGTGAATTGCAGATCGCGAGTCCAATGGCCGCTGGGGTGGGGAAGATCTGCGATGTGTTGGGGCGCGGCAGAAGCCTTCAGGTCGCCATGCTTATAGGGAATGCGGACAACGGCATCCGTATCGCCGACGTAGATCCATTGCGGATTGTTTCCCGGGGGATAAAACGCGATGCCGTAGGGGCGGTTCAGCCCTTCGACGAAGACCGAGGTTTCGCGGGGTTTGCCATCGGCGGTGATTCCACGAAAGACTTTGATTTTGCCGCTGCTGCTTTCTGCGAGGAAAATATCGCCGTTAGGAGCGGTGCGGATCAAACGGGGGTTGTCGAGGCCCGTGGCAAAGAGTTGGACAGTGAACCCTTCGGGCGCTTTGGGCCACGCGTCGCTCGGACGCGCCACGAGTCGCGGGCCATTTTTGGCCGAGTCGGTCTCGTACGGCGCGGGGAGATCCTGGACGGAAATCTTGCGGATTTTCCCGGGCTGTTCGACGCGGAAATCGGTGTAAGGCGGTTGGGGCAGAGGTGCGTTGGTTCTTACGGGAGTAAATGCGGCGGGCGCGGCGCCGGGTTTGCTTTCCTTGGCCAAGGCTTTAAGTGATTTCAGATAGGCGACGAGTTGCCAGCGCTGCTGCTCGGGGAGGCTGCTCCAGGCGGGCATGCCGTTGGCGACGGAGCCAGTGGTGATGAACCAAAAGAGTTCACCGTCGGGGGCCACTTGCGTGGGCCCCTGGGAGAGGGAAGGAATGCTGCCGGTTCCCTGCGCTGATTCGCCGTGACAAGCAGCGCAGTTCGCCGCGTAAAGTTTTGCTCCGGCGGCGGCAGCCGCGGGCTGGCGCGCGAGAGGGTTCTTCTGGTGGGTGGTGGTAGTGGGCGCGTTGTGGAACTGGGCGTCCTGCGCATGGGGAGCAGTGGCGATAGTACAAAGTGCCGCGATCAGGCAAGCGAAGCGGGTTCCGAGGTTCAAGATTTCCTCCAACAATATTATTTGCGACCAACGACCACGGAAACAACATCAAAGAATCGCTGGGCTGGGGACGATCGACCCGCACCAGCCGGAAATCAACGGGAAGCCGGGATTCACATGGGATGCAGGGTTATAACCGCGCTCGGACAACACTCCGACGCGTCATGCCACTGACCCCGCAGGCTTCCAGCTTGCCGGTGCGCTAACCCGTTTATTTGCGAGGGGTTCGAGGGTCCACGGAGCGCAGCAACTGGCACACAGGCGGTGCATTCAGATTCCGCGGAGAATTATGGGAACAGGTTTCCAGGTAGAGTCCGACCTTAGCAAGAGCTCGGCGTCGCTGGATGAGGCCCGCGGGACGATCCGGGTGTTGGCGGGCAAAGCCGGCAATTGGATTTCGCGAGCCACGGCTAATCGGATCGCCGCGTTAAAATCCTCAACTTGGTGGGCGTTTCTGGTGGTGGCGCTGGCAATCGGTTGTGTGGCCTATGCCGACAACCGGGTGGAAGGTGTTTCGCTCGGATACCTTTATATATTGCCGCTTTCGTTCAGCGCGATGCTCCTGTCGGCGCGGCTGACATATGGCATGGTGGCGGTTTGCATATTTTTTCACGACCTTTTTGGCCCGCCTATTCATCACTTACAGGGACGCATCCTGCACAATGCTGCGGCGCTGGTGGGGTTCACATTCGTGGCGGTGATACTGCGGTGGTTTGTGGCCCAGC
>Ga0210399_10002791_pt1 | contig 13615 bp, 12 predicted proteins | sample IncBWC14MmetaG_FD_150865 | JGI IMG/M metagenome (GOLD analysis project Ga0210399, IMG submission 150865) | Forest soil microbial communities from Barre Woods Harvard Forest LTER site, Petersham, Massachusetts, United States - Inc-BW-C-14-M | ecosystem: Environmental > Terrestrial > Soil >... | reverse complement strand
ATTCCTTGCTTCGGCGAAAGTACGATGCGACTTTCGCGCTGTGGATGATGTTCTTGCTCGGCAAGCACGCGATGTTCGGGCATGACCCGCCGATGTATTTGCGATCGACGACGGCGACTTGCTTTCCTTCGCCAGCAAAAGTCCACGCAGCGATGGTCGAGCCCGTGCCACCCCCGAGAATCACGAGATCAAATTCTTCCAGCTGCGTCGTCTTATCTGCCTGAGCGGATGAAATGTTCTTCGTGCTCTTCATGCGGATTTTCCTTTCCGAGCGACAGGTTCACTCTTGGTTTGCATTGATTTGACGAGATCGGCTGCCGACGCTCCTTCGAGCGACAGTCCGTAGCCAACTTCTCGCACGATGCGTTCTTTCAAGGGCTGCATGAAGTGTACGCGTGTGTTGCGTCGCGTTATTTCCGGAGCCTTCAAGTACAGCTCGGCCAATTCCCGTGCTCGACTGAGGGCCTTGCCGTTCGGCACAACTTCGGCAACCACTCCCCATTCATAGGCGGTACGCGCCGTTAGCGGCTGTGGATTCAGCAGGAATGCCTCCGCTCGTCCTGCTCCGGCGCGATAACTCCAGATGGTGAAGATTCCGTCACCGGGCACAATGCCGCCAGCGAAATGCGGCACATCATGGAAGGTCGCACCCTCGGCAGCCACAATCACATTCGCAAGTAGCGCATATTCTGAGTGCACATGAGCGCGTCCCTCGATAGCCGCGATGACCGGCACGCGTATGTTGGCTATGTTTTCCAGAAGCTGAACGCCTTCGTCGTGAACCTGGCCCCAAACGCCGGGATCGGCGACGTTGCCGAAGGATGAAAAATCGATCAGAGGGATGAACTCCTGGCCTGCTCCGGTTAAGATTACAATCTTGTTCGCCCGATCCTGCGCGATCCGGTAAAAGGCGTCGACAAACTCTGTATGATCTTGTGCCGTGAAAGTGAAAGGTCCGCCGCTGCTGTGAAATTCGACAACTAGCACACCGCTGGCATCTCGCGTCAGCCTGAGGCTGCGATAAGCAGCTAAGTAGTCAGCTTGAAGTTGCATAGGATTTCTCCTCTCTCCTGTTGCTCGAACTGTGTTCACCCGAACGTGATATTGCGAAGTACATCGTGCTCAGGTGGCCACAACGAGACCGCCTGCGGCACGAATGACCTCCCCGGTGATCCAGGCTGATTCGTCTGACGCTAGGAACACCGCCAGCGGGGCGATATCCGTGACGCGACCGAGACGGCCGAGGGGCGTCTTCCCGGCCAGAACGGCGCCGGCACCCCCCTCAAAGGTCCCCGCGGCTAGATTGCCTTCGGTTTCTGTATGACCGGGAGCGATGGCGTTGACCCGGATCTTGCGCGGTGCAAGTTCGAGCGCCAATCCCTTTGTCAGTGTTTCGATGGCGCCTTTGGTAGAAGCGTACAGCAGGGCTCCCGCCACCGGATGTGAGCCCACAATAGAGCTGAGGTTGATGATGCTCCCGCCGTCGGCCCCGAATCGCTTGATGGCCTCCTGTACGGTGAGAATCGCCCCGAGAACGTTGATGTTGTAGTGGAGGTGAAAGCTCTCTTCGGTGATCTCCGCTAAGGTGCCGAAGCGGAATACCCCGGCGTTGTTGACCAAAACGTCCAGTCTTCCGAACGCAGAATGCACTGCTTTGAATAACCGCGCGACATCTGCGGCTTTGGACACGTCGGCCCCGACCGCGATCGCCTCCCCTCCGTTGTCGGTGATCGCCTGAGCGACGCGTTCGGCGCCTTCACGGTCGGAGGAATAGTTCACGGCCACGCGCGCACCCGCAGCTCCCAAGGCCGTTGCAATCCCACCGCCTATGCCTTTGGATGCGCCCGTCACGATGGCCACTTTATTGGACAGTCTGCTCATATTCACCATTGTTCTTGTTGAGATTCGCCTGTTCGGCTTGGGCCTGCTTTAGAATGGGAATGTCCGGGTCCGCATCTTTCCAGAGCGCAAGGAAATCCTGATAGGCGGATTTTGCCTTGGTTTTATCACCCGACAGTGTGTACGCCCTACCCAATTGCAGATGCGCCAGTGCGCCTATGGGAGCACACACCACGATGCCGCGGTGACTAAGAATTTTCTGGAATTCTCGAGCCGCTTCGCGGCCTTGGTGTGCTGCCAGATAAGCTAAGCCACGCACATAGGTGGGGTCAAGATTACCCGCGCCCAGAAGCACTTCGGAACCGCCCTCGATCGTAATCCCGCCCTCATAAGGAATTGCGGTTTGAAGTAGTTCGACGGCGTTTGCCGGCTGGCTGCGCTTCAAAGCCAGAAGTGCGCGGAGCGTCGGCCAATATGTGAATCGGACGATCGTATCCTCCGGGAAACGTCTGGAGAGGTCATCGGTCAGCGCTTTAGATCGAGAAGAATCTCCCGAAAGAGCAAGCGCAAAGGCAGCTCCATATTCCACATCCCTGCCTCTTGAGAGCTCCAGCGCGTGCCCAGCTCTCCGCCTTGCCATGGACACATTTCCGAACAGGCCCTCGCGCACCGCCGCATCGGTTTCATAGAGCGCCTCCGTTTCCCGCTTGTCGGCCTTCCGGGCCAAATCCGCTGCCCGCTGTGACATCCTCCTGGCCTCCTCCAAATGGCCGGAATAAGCTGCTACGAACCCTTCGGCGTTGGGCATCCAGTCATCCACGCCGGGCTTTTCCCTAGACTGAGCGACTTCCCGCTCCATTCCTGTCTTGTCGTCCTTCAAGAAGGCAATGACGTATCGCTCGACATAGTAATCAGGAATGTCAAGTTTGCGCCCGGACGCGCGCTGCAGGGCGTTCTCCGCTTCACCGGTGCGCCCCAGCGCCACATAGCTGCCAGCAAGAATGCTGTATCCGATGGAAAAGTCCGGGTCGATCCCTAGGGCGATCTTGGCTTCGTCGACTGACTTTTCATACTTGCCCAGTGTGTTGTAAATCCCCCCTGACAAGAGCCCGTGGGGCAACCACGTACGAGGATAAGCTTGCACCCACAAGTCGCAGGTCCGCTGCGCCTTCTCCAGGTTTCCTGTAACCTGCAAATCGTAGGTGAGGGAGATAAAGAACCTCTCCTGGTCGCTGGCGCGATCGCGCAGTTGATAGGCTCTGCTCGTATTCTTCGCAGACAGGGCGGACTCCCCGATGTCGCCATACATGCGGCCGAGTGCCGCGTAGGCACTGGCGAAGTTGGGATCAAGCTCGATGGCACGCTGGAGAAAGGGCACGGAGGCAGCCGAACCAGACGAAAAGGAAACCTGCCAGCCCACGCTGTAGGCTTTCAAGGCTTCGAGTGAGGGCGTCGTAGCCTCCGCAAGAGGTGTGTCATGGCTCTTGACCGTTGAAAGCGATTCACCAACGCGGGTTCTGAATCTACTTGCGATTTGACTTAGGGCGTTCAGAACGTCTTCTTTTCTTGCGGCCTGCACCTGCTCCTCGTCCAGAACATCTCCACTGCGGCAGGCTTTCGCGCGTAGCGTCAACACGTACTGGCTCCCAAGGCTGGCAATCGAGCCGTCGAGAACGGCGGCGCTGGCAGTTCGTTCGCAGATTTCCCGGGAGACCTCCGGGGTAAGTCGTGCTTCGGCTGGCTTGGCCATCAGCTTCAGCATCTGCTGGATGCGCTGGTCGGAGATAAGGCTGAGGAAAGGCGACTGCTCGAGTTGCACTGCCAAGCCTTGCCGCAACGTGTCGTCGAAGACCGGATCGCCCGTCGAGTTCGCGAAATCCGCAACGACGATGGTGTCTTTGTCAGTGAGTTTTGGCGCGCGGTGAAAATAGAAGTAACCCGCCAGTGCAAGCGCGGGCACAGCCACGGCAGTGGCAACAATCAACCACCAGCGTTTTGCGATCGCGGTTCGGACCCCCATCTTTGCGCTGCTAACAGGTGGGCGGCCCATCTCGGAAATCTGACCTATGAATCGGTAACCTCTGCCGGTAACGGTCTGGACAAAGCGAGGTTGTTCGGGATCGTCCTTGAGGACTTGGCGGATTTTGCGAATCGCCGTATTGATTGCATTATCGGTATCGAGAAAGACGTCCTTGCCCCAAAGCTTTTCAATGATTTCTTCCCGCGTCACCAACTGGCCCCGCCGCTCCGCCAGCAGTAGCAAGACCTCCATAGGGATTCGTTCCAGCTTCAGCGTGCGGCCTGAACGCCGCACTTGGTAGGCGCGAAGATCCAGTTCAAAATTCTCAAATTTGACGATGTCTCGCGTCAAGGTTGACCACTCCACCAGCTCGGCAGTGATTCTACATCCCTTCCTGGGCGGTCCATAAGCCAAGGCTATTCAGCACGTTATTGGTACAGAAAAATGCAGGTGAATACACGATTCTCCAGACCTTCTCCATTGCCTGCTCGGTCGAACTTGAAACATTATGCGCCCCGGTGTCAGGACAAGCCGAGCACTATCCGGGCACAGCTCTTGATAAAAGGAGAACCACAGTGAAGATACGGCAACTTTCTAAAATGACGGCGGGAGCCGTTGCAGCCCTGGGGGCGCTTGTTCTGGCGGGAATGATAAACACCCCCGATCGCGCGCAAGCGCAGGGCAGTGGAAACAACGACGAGGAGCAGCTTGTGCATATCGGCTTCGCGATTGCGCCAGTATCGCTGAATCTCGAAGGGAAAAACCGGGATTTGGTGGGATTAGGCAGCTTCATTGTCAATGCTCAGGCTGACTGCAATGGCTGCCACACTGCTGGTGGGCCTCCAAACTTCAACTATGCGAACAACGGGAACCCCTACTTTTTGAACCAGCCCCTAGGAACGAAAACAGACCCCACTACTTACCTGGCCGGAGGCTCACCCTTCGGTCCGGCTGTGCCTCCAAGTGCTGCCGTGGGAGGGTTTCCGAATGGCTCCATTCCACCATCGTATCCGCCAGACGGATATCCCATTGATCCCACAACCGGATTCCCGTATGTCGGTCCAGTCATCATCTCCCGCAACCTGACGCCGGATAAGAACGGGCGTCCGGAGGGACACACGCTTGCGGAATTTAAGGAGATTCTCAGGACGGGCAAGGATTTCGATAATATCCATCCAACCTGTCAATCAGACACGGACCCCAATATAGCGCTGGGCATCTGCGTCCCGCCTCCTGTAGACGGTAGCAAGCTCCAAGTCATGCCATGGCCGATTTTTCACAACATGACCGACCATCAGATCGAAGCCATCTATGAATATCTAAGTGCAATCCCTTGCATCGACAATGCGTCCAGCACACCGCCGACAGGCGCCCCGAACGAACTGCGCAATGATTGCGGCGATCCACAGCTCAGTCGCCACGATGCCGCCTTGGCTCACCGAGATGTGCGAGCTAAGGCTAGAAGATAGCAACGTTTTCGCAATGAGAGAGGCCGTCATTATGGAACCAGCAGGGCGGCAAGAATGTATCGTCGCGGGGGCTTTCCCATGGCCACGACGCTGATAGCGATCCAGCGGAGTTCGTGGTTCCGCACAAAATATTTGCTCTTTGCTGCCATCGGCCTGATGTTGGCCTACGTTATTCCTCACGATGAAAGTTTCTTAGTACATCCGAAGGACCCGCTGTGGCAGCACTATGAGCCCTTTAAGTGGTGGCTGCTACCGCATGGAATAGCAGGAGCATGCGCGCTTCTGCTGGGCCCAATGCAGTTCTCCGATCGCCTTCGGGCGCGTTTTAGGCGGCTCCATCGTGTAGCCGGCCGAGTCTATGTCGCGGGCGTGTTCGTCGCGGCTCCACTCGGCTTTTACATCCAGTACTTCCAGGAACGCACGGGCGATCCCCGATCGTTCAGTATTGCTGCAGCAGCCGACGCCGCGTTGTGGATGATTACTACCGGGATTGCATTGGTCTTCGTTCTCAAAGGTAAGGTTCAAGAGCATCGGCAATGGATGACTCGCAGCTTTGCGGTCGCACTGGTTTTTCTCGAGGGGCGAGTGATCGGCGGTGTGACCGGATGGGAGGATCTCGGTGTCCATGCCAGCGAGACCATCGTTTGGACCTGCCTCGCCTTCTCGATCCTTTCGGCGGACCTTGTGCTTCAGTGGCAGGAACTGGGGCGCTCACCCTCAGTGGTTCGGCGGCACTCGCCTGTTTTGCCTCAGCGGACGCTCGAAGTTCCAGTGGGGCAGCATGTGCTTGCAGTCCAGAAGCGGAGTTCCGAGACGTCCAGATAGTTCAGAATGGACCGTTTGCAACCTGTAAGCACCCTCGAAGACTGGCTGGGCCCGCGCCGCAAGTGCGACGATTACGTTCCTACCGGGTTCAGGCCTTACGGGGCGAAACCTACGCTGCGAAGGGTCATCCCTTCGGGTTATCCGAAGACGACCGCAAAGCGCTTGTCGCCTTCCTAAGGACGCTATGAATCTGCGGCGGAATCGAGCTGGGGCGCTTCATCTCGCAGGCAACGGCCTGGCGACCGTGTCTTGAGCGGCGCTGACCCACCAGCGTCCACTGTTGCGGGTAAGCACGCGAAGTCCTGTGATGGTAAGTGTTTTGTCGTCCCGCCTTTCCCCTGACAGCTCCCAGTGGACTTCGAGAACTGCAACGTCTGGACCAAGCGCGGTACTGGCGAGAATGGTCGTGCGCGACGTGGTGCCATGGAATTGATGTGCCAGAAGATCTGCGATGTGTTTTTCGATATTGTCCCTTCCACTGAAGCGACGGGCAGACGTATCCACAAGATCGGCGTCGCCCGCGAACAGGCTCGCGGCAGCTTTCGCATCATTCTGGTTCCAGTCGGTGTCCGCTTCGACGAGCAGTTTTCGCACGTCGGAAAGCGTGTGGTCTGCATCGAGTGCCGTGGGCAAAGGGCTCGGGACGAGAACGGATGTGCCGGGCAGGGTAGAGCGATCTACGGCAGAACCGTTCTGGGCGGCAACGATGAGCCAGCGTCCATCACGTTTGCTGACGACCGTGGTCATCAAGTAGGAACGAGGCTGAGGATCACGCGGGTCCCCGGTGATTGTCCAACTCACGTGTACCAGAGCAATGTCCGGCCTGAGGAGCCGCACGCTGTCGGGCTTGATCTCTACATGGCTGCTGTTGAAGATCGCCGCCTTGGCATGCCTGTCCTCAATGTCTTTTTTGCCGATCCAAAGAGCACCATTTACGTTGACGAACGTGGCGTCTTCGGTGAATTGAGACGCGAATGCGCGCGCGTCTTTCAGGTTCCAGGCAGCCATCAAACCGGAGACTGCTTCTTCGGGGCCGGATTGGGCGTTGGCACTGGTCAGCACAAATTTACCGAGGAGAGCGACCGACAGGATTATGCCAGCAGGAAAGCGATTCATGTCCCCTCCAGCAGCAGTGTGCAATATGGATGGAGATGTAGAAATGATAGCGCGGCGGCCACTGAAGCTTATAAACTATTCCTTCTTCAGGTAGTCCTCGTCTTACTTGGTTATCTACATCACTACTCAGAGGTCGTGTAACGTTGCCGAAGATCCGGCGCGAGCAGTAATCGTCCGATCATGGCTCGCTCACCGGACATCTCTAACAATGTCGGCCCTGTCAAACTCTTTTTGAACACACTAATGCGGTCGGAAGGTCTTCCCCGTCTCCAGCAGCGTTTTCAAGCGCGAGAGAATTCGCGGCCACCCATCCGCATTCAGCGCATACCCCGGGTCGTCCTCCGCCCAGTCATCGTTCGTTACCACAACCTTCACCGCCTCCGTCTCCGGAGTCAGCTCCACCTTCACTCTCGACATCACCGCCCCATCGCCCATGCCGAACTTGTACTCAAACAGCTTCGGCGGCTCCGCCCGCAGCACCTCACCCGTCACATAGCGCATCGGCTTCCCATCCTTGCTCGTCCCCGACCAGGTCATCGCTCCGCCAGGCTTCAGGTCCAACTCAAAGTCCGCGCCCATGAAGATCTTCTTATTCGCCTCCTTCGAAACGAACCCATCCCAGACCTTCTCTACGGGGGCGGCGATGTAATACGTAAAAATCAGTGGGGCCTTCGCCATATCAATCCTCCAAGCATTCCTCGAAGATCAGGTAGCGTCTGACTCAGACTCTAACAAAATTTCCAATCGGAAGACCAGCAGACCGGCGGTCTTACGATAGTGAGAGCGCAATATATGATCGTGATCAGGCGGCTTGAACCCGATAAGTTCCCCGCAGAGAAGCTAGCTGCAGGTTTAGAGACTTCATCAGGAAATCGAGCACTGACGAGATGCCCGTTTACCGCTACTAATACGGAGGATCCGGTTAGTAGTTTGAGCGCGAGCGGGAAGAAGAGGAGACAGGACGAAGACCAGCAGACAGCGAGGGGATCCCGCACCATTCTAGCAATAGAAGCAAACAAGCAAGCTCTTGCCAGTTCGCGAGTGAAGCCATCTCGGCTTTAGGACATTACCCGGCCTTTAGCCCGGTTTCTCGAAAGGAAAGGGAAGTCTCAGCGAGGTTCTGAGCATACGCTATGAATTTAGCGGTTTCGTGCAGCATCCTCGTCTGAGCGGGCTGACGAACCTTATCGCCAAAGCGGACACCTATGCGTTCTGTCCATGCCTTCCGAATCAGCTCACACCATGCGACGTCGAGGGATTGCTCGGCCCATTTCACGCCAGAAAGCTTCGATTGCACAGTGCCGCTTTTACATGTGTAAAGCATCCGGCAACAAGTTAGCACGGCGAATGACTGACCGAATCGCGTGTTGAACCATCCGAGCGGCCGACCGATCTCAGCGACAAAACGACTCTTGAGCTCTTGAATCGCAGCGACGGCCTCGGAGCGCAAGGCTCCAATTGGTACCGGGTGCAGGAGAGTTTTCGGATCAGGCCCGATGATGGTGATGCCCCGTTCGCGAAGAATCCACCGAACGTGCCATCGATTGTCGTGAATCGAACGCTCCAACGATGCGTTTCCGTTGTCTACGAACCATAAGGGTTCTACTCCAACCACATCAGTCCGATTCAGCAAATCCGTACTTATATAAGACCCCTCCAGATGCTCGGCTGGATAGCATCCGAGAGCATGGATGTCGACATGTGTTGTTTGTAATGATCGTACTTCAGCATCGCTTAACTCCGCGTTGGTGAGGATCAGGAAATCGACATCACTGTCGAGATCAAAGTCTCCCGTAGCGAGCGAGCCGACAAGATAAGCGCCGAGAAAGTTACTTCCCAGGGCATTCTGAACGCCGACGACGAATCGTTGCAAGACTGAAGTCAGCTCAGGGTAAACTTCGCTGTGCATGCTCTTCATCACCAAGGATACCCGAACCGATTACTTCCAACGAAATGCTTCGACGATCAAGACTGTGGTTTCCCTGGCGCTGGTGGCGCTTTTGGTTGCATCGTGCCATGCATGTCCGGATGCGGGCCTTGCAGGTATTGATCGAGTTTTTCCCTCTGTTCATCGCTCAGGATTTCGCGGATCTTGCTGTTGGCGCTCATCCTAAGAGGCCTGACTTTATCCAGCAACTGATCGCGTGAAATGGTTTTGTCCTGCATGATTTTTTGCGTGGCGTCGTGCAGTTCCTGGAGGATGGTTTTGACTTTGGGTTGCTGATCGGCGGTAAGATCAAGTTTTTCGGTTAGCACTTTCAACTGGTTTCCGACGTCCGGCAAATCGCTGGCCAGAACGGCACCCTTGAGAGGTCGACCGGGTTCAGTGGCAGTTTGTTGCGCCAGCATGACCGGCGCGAACATCAACATACTTCCCATTATAAATAGACGAATTCGATTCATTTTGCCTCCTTTTTTGCTCGCGCTCACGAGAGCTGCCGTACTATGTGCACTGTAGCGATGCAACGCAACCGAGTCCATAGCGGTGAGTGAAATTGGCTGAGTTCCTGAACAAAGAGGTGCCCGATGTCCAAAAAGGAGCGCTCCCCATTAGTTAAAGGGCCTACCGAACAGAGGAGGAATGACAAGCAACGACGCAGGCCTGATCTGCGCATCCGGAGAACGCGCGGCCGGCTGGGCAATGCACTGGTCGCGTTGATGCAGGAGAACCCGATCGACAAAATCACGGTGCAGGAAGTACTGGATCGCGCGGCCGTTGGCCGCTCCACTTTCTATCTCCATTATCGCGACAAGGACGACCTATTTCTCTGCGTGCTAGAGGACGGCCTGGAAATGTGGAGTACTGCTCTCCTCAGGAAGCAGGAGAAATCCTACCGCGTCGCGCCCGTAGCAGAATTTTTTGTGCATGTCGGTGATGCGAAGAAGCTCTACCGCGCTCTGGTCGATTCCGGACGTATCCACGCGTTTTTCGAACTTGCGCAGGGCTACTTCGCTCGCGGAATCGCCCGACGTCTGAAGGACATGGGCCTGAAGAATCTGGTTCAAAGCGAACTGGATGCTCGCTCGCATGCGCTCGCCGGAAACTTGCTGTCACTTCTGAAATGGTGGCTCGATCGCGGCGCACAAGAATCGCCAAAGGCAATGGACGAACTGTTCCACCGGATGCTGTGGAACGGACTGCAATCCAAATCCAAATTACAGTAGACAATCCGGGTGGTTGGTTAACCGGAAGCCATCCGGCTTCGACGGCGGGATTAGTCCTGCGAAGTCGGCATCTCGTCAGGAAATCAAGCACTGACGAGATGCGCGTTTCGCAGTACCAAATCTGCAAAGGATTATCGTTCGGCAAAGGGCTTGCCACGCACCGCCGTGTAGACGGCATCGAACACGCTCAGTCCGTGGATATTTGCAACGCCGCCAACGGTGATCGGATCGCCCAGATACTGAACCTTGCTCTCCGCATTGGCGAACGCCGGCCACGAGGGAAGGCCCGAGCCGTTTGGATCGCCCGATCGCGCGAAGTTGATCCAGTAGCTGGACATCTCCACAGCCAGCTTCCGATCTGCCGTAGTCCAGTTCCAGGGCGACTGGTCCAGGTGGTCGAAGACATACCAGAGCTCGGCGAAGTGGCTCGCGCCCCAACCCGCGTAGACGGAACTGGCCGGGAACGGCGGCTGCTGTCGAAACGAGTAGTAAAAGACGGGGCTGTGCCCGGTTCCGGCTTGCAGCCTCGCCCATGCCCACATGTCCCAGCCGAAGCGGAGGTCGCGCTGGAGGCCGAGCTGCGCCTGCCGCGCCTCTTCGTCGGTCGCGTGAGGATAGGCCGCAACCAGCGCAGGGGGAAGTTCGCCGACGCTGTGTTCCAGGTCGCTGTCGAACGTGGCAACCGTCTCGTGGGTGACATCCACCAACGCTCGCGCCTCCTCGGCGTTCGAACCGATCAGTAGCGGGACATCGTTCTGCTGCCCCAAAGTGAACGCCTCGTAGGGTGAAAGGGGAAGCACATACGGTTCGATCACCGCGTGGACGATGCCGCCGGCATTGCCGGTAAGCAGGGTCGCGGGAAGCCGGCGTAGTTCCTTGAGCGAGGCCGCACCCAGCGAAACGGCGTACTTGTCCCCGTCGCGTTCTGCGTTGGCCAGCAGGAATTTTGGTGCGAGCGCGACCGGCTCAAACAGGCCGCCGCTCTCTCCGATGGCGCGCTGAAACAAGCCTTTCACAAGGGGCGAGGCCATCAGGATGCTGACCGATATCGCTCCCGAGGATTGACCGGCGATGGTCACACATTTCGGGTCACCGCCAAAGGCTGCAATGTTCCTCTGAATCCATTCGAGAGCAGCGATCTGATCCATCAGCCCGTAGTTTCCGGACGAGTGGTGAGGGGACTCGCGCGTGAGCTCAGGAAGCGCCAGAAAACCGAGGGGGCCAAGGCGATAAGCGATGGTGACAACGATGACACCTTTTTGCGCGAGCCGGTCGCCCCAGTACAGGGGCATGGAGGCCGACCCGTTGATGTATCCGCCGCCGTATATCCAAACGATCACCGGCAGGTGCTCGTGCGCGGTCTTGGTCGGCGTCCAGATGTTAAGGTAGAGGCAATCTTCGCTCACTGCCGGAGGCGTCTCGCCTGGCATCGAGACTCCGACTTGCATGCATGCCGGAGCAAACGCATCTGCCTTACGCGTGCCGGCCCAGGGTGCGGCATGTACCGGTGGGCGCCAACGCAAGTCGCCCACCGGCGGGGCCGCGAATGGGATTCCTTTGTAGACACTCAATCCATTTGCGTGTATTCCGGATATGGTGCCGGACTCCGTCAGGACTTGCTGCGCGACAGTAGCACTTGCCAGCTGTGCCGCCGCTACGAATATATACGTGAACTTCCATCGGTTCCGCATTTGGTCCCCCAACCGGGCTCTTCAATTTGGAGAAAATCAGGATTACTCTTTCTTGAATTTCGCGTTGGCCTGGGGCCGTATCCTGAGGCCCCCACGCAATGACTGTCTCCTTTCTGGCGTGTTGGCGCTGTGCAATATTGCTCAGGTGCTCCTCGAAAACCATCTCGATGATCTCCCGCACCCGCTCCCGAATCGCCATAACAGTCATGCCAACGCCAAAAGATTTGGGTGTACCCTACCCGTCTATGAATTTGAACCACTTGCTGCTGCTCGTTCTTATTACCGGTCTTGCGGGAAACGCTCCGGCGACGCACCAGCCGTCCGCCGCGACAATGACCACGCAAAGGTACGAGTTCGTCTCGAACGGGAACCGGCTCTCCGGTTTTGTCGACGTTCCAGCGGGCGGTGCCGCGCGAGCCATGATCGTGATCATTCACGGCTATGGCAAGACGGACGTCGCCGGACGCACGTCATATTACGACTTGCGCAGCCGGTTCACCGAGCTCGGGATCTCAACGTTGATATGGGACAAGCCCGGGTGCGGCGAAAGCAAAGGGACGTTCGACGCCAATCAACCAGTGGAGAGTAGCGCAAGGGAAGTGTTGGACGCGATTCGACATGCGAGAGAAAGCAAGCTGCCGGGTTCACAAAAGGTCGGACTTTGGGGCATCAGCCGCGCAGGATGGATCGCGCCACTGGCGATCACGCAAGATCCCAAAATTGCGTTCTGGATTTCGGTGAGTGGCACGGACGACAAGGAAAACTTCCCCTATCTCCTGGAATCCAATCTGCACATCGAGGGTCGAACGGAAGCGGAAATCAAACTCTTGCTTGGTGAATGGTGGCACGGCTTCGAGATCACGAGTCGGGGCGGGACGTTTGAAGACTATCTCGCGGCGACGCAAACCCTTCGGCGTGATCCGTTCATGGTGTTCCTGTCCGGCGGCAAGGACGAAGACGAGGCGGCGTTTCTCGCAGAACAGAAGCCATTCCTGAGCGGCACATTTCAGGTCGATGAAGCAACCGGTCTTATGATCTATGTGCCCCACTTCCAGCACATGCTCGCGCGGGTGAACGTTCCTGTGCTCGCCATCTTTGGTGAGCAGGACCGCAACGTGAATTGGCGTAACACTGTGGCGCTCTATTCCAAGACGATCGGTAGAAACCCGAACGCTAGCTTGACGATCAAAACCTTCCCTGATGGCAACCACAATCTACAACAAGCCCGGACGGGCGGGTTGCGCGAAATGCTACAAATGAGCGAACACCGCGCAAGCGACGGTTATTATGAAGCGATGGCGGATTGGCTGCGAACGAAAATAGATAACAAGATCGCCACTCAACGGGAGTCCATAAATTCCCGCAAGCAGAAAGGCGAGCGACGATGAGAACGGACTTGCTGCGATTCAACGGCGCTGTCGAGCGGGATCCCGCCATCGATGCGTGGATGAAAGAGCATGCAGGTGAATTGGGAGCCATCGCGCATCAGT
>Ga0210399_10002790_pt1 | contig 13620 bp, 14 predicted proteins | sample IncBWC14MmetaG_FD_150865 | JGI IMG/M metagenome (GOLD analysis project Ga0210399, IMG submission 150865) | Forest soil microbial communities from Barre Woods Harvard Forest LTER site, Petersham, Massachusetts, United States - Inc-BW-C-14-M | ecosystem: Environmental > Terrestrial > Soil >... | reverse complement strand
GCGAGGCAACAAGCAGATTCCTCGCTTCGCCCTGAATGACAATTGTGATTGAACAAAGCAGATTCCTTGCTTCGCTCGGAATGACAACTGTTATTTGTGTTTCACGCTACCTTCAGTCGAAGTAAAACCAACGACGAATCACGCGGCGCGATCGCCGGCCGCCGCGCGATCCGCGAAAACCACGGCCCGCAGCCGGCCGATTCTCCCCGCCGGTATCGTCAGATCGCCTTGGCGCAAGCGCAAGAGAGCATCGGCCTTTTCAGGGCCTGTCGCCAACCACAGAATCCTTCGAGCGCGGTTGATGGCCGGATATGTCAGCGTCATTCGCTGCCTTCCCTGGTAGCTGCCGGTCACAGCGATGTCAGTTGCGGTCACACTAAGGACTGGATCCCCCGGTACCAGCGACGCGGTATGTCCGTCAGGTCCGAGGCCCAGATGGACGAGATCAAGCGTCGGTGGCGAACCGGCGATCTTAGCCAGGAGCAAAGCGTATTCCCTGGCGGCCGTCTGGAGGTCGGGCGATTCCACTGGCATAGCATGAATGTTCTCCTGTGGAATCGGGGAATGATCGAGCAGACTATCCCGAAGATGCGTAAGATTTCTGTCCTTATCGCCGGGGGGCGCCACCCGCTCGTCCACTTGCACGACGTGAATGCTCTTCCAGGGAAGTTCTTCCTCCGCAAGGGTTCGCAGCATAATCCAGGGGGTGCGACCGCCGCTGACGGCCATCACGAAGCGGCCGTGGTCGGCAACGGCAGCCTGGGCCGCAGCCGCAATCGCCTTTGCGGCCGCCTGTGCAGCACTGGTTTCATCGGCGAGTATTTCCATGACCATCGCGAGTTCTTCGTTTTTCATTTTTCACGCAGCCTGGGTGGCAACTGGAGACAGTCCTTGTCTCACGACCGGGTCTTGCCAGCCTCCCGGCGGAGTGACGCGTTCGACTTCGCTCGGCCCCCACGTGTTGGGGGCATACGGATAAATTGGCGGGCTCTTCGTCAATAACGGACCTACAATTCGCCACGCTTCTTCGACGTAGTCTTCGCGAGCAAACAAGGTCCTGTCCCCCTCCATGGCTGCTCCGAGCACTCTTTCGTAGGCATCCATCTCCTCGGCTCCTGGGGAGTGGCTCGCGACCATTTCCCCGGCTTGAAGCGATATCCTCTCTGCCGCCGGAGCCAGCGTCATCATCCCCATCGCGATCGTTACTTCTGGACTGATGCGCATCCGCAGATGATTCTCCGTCAGAACACTGTGAGGGATCAGGGAAGGTGGCTTGTGAAACTTGGCCACAATTTCCGTGCAGGTTGTCGGCAAACACTTGCCGGCGCGGAGGTAGAAAGGAACGCCTTTCCAGCGCCACGAGTTGACGTCAAACTTCAAGGCAGCGAAAGTCTCTGTCTGCGAATCCTTGGCGACGCCGTTTTCGTCCAAGTATCCGCGGAACTGTCCGCGAACAACATCCTTTGCTTCTAGCGCGGGAATTGACTTCAGAACTTTCACTTTCTCATCGCGGACAGATTCGCTGTCAAAGCCAGCCGGCGGTTCCATCGCCAGATTCGACAGTATCTGGAACAAGTGGTTCTGCATTACATCGCGGATAGTTCCAGTCTGGTCGTAGAAAGCTCCCCGACCCTGGACACCAAAATCCTCGGCCATCGTGATCTGCACGCTTTCGATATAGTTGCGGTTCCAAAAAGCCTCCACAAAAGTGTTGGCGAAGCGGAATGCAAGCAGGTTGTTCACTGGCTGCTTGCCGAGATAGTGGTCGATGCGAAAGATGTCGGCCTCGTCGAAAACCGAGAGCAGAACTTTATTGAGTTCCTGCGCCGAAGCAAGATCATGCCCGAACGGCTTTTCGACGATCACCCGCGCACCCGTGGAGGAATTCGATTTCGCCAGGTTTTCTACCACGGTTTCAAATAGAACCGGCGGAATTGCAAGGTAATGCGCTGGGTGGTGCGCGTCCTTGAGTTCTTTGCGAAGGGCGGAGAACGTTTCCGGGTCCTGATAGTCTCCGTCAACGTAGCGAAGCAAGCCCACGAGCTTTTCAAACGCGGCCGGATCGACCCCGCCGTGTTTCTCGAGGCTGTCGTGCGCCCGCGCCTTGAGTTGATCGAGCGACCAGCCCGCTTTCGCTACGCCAACGACCGGAACATTGAGATGACCTCGCTTTATCATCGCCTGGAGCGCAGGAAATATCTTTTTGTAAGCGAGGTCGCCGGTTGCACCAAAGAACACCAACGCGTCGGAATGAGAATTGGTCACGGTCATCTCCTTAAGCCACCTTCGTCTTGCTGTCGGATTTTTCCAGATGTCCGCCAAATTGAAAACGCATCGCGGACAGCAGCTTGTCGGCGAAATCGGCATTACCGCGCGAACTGAACCGCTCGTAAAGGGACGCCGTCAGGACCGGTGCCGGCACCGCTTCGTCGATCGCGGCTTTGATGGTCCAGCGCCCTTCGCCGGAATCCGAGACTCGGCCGGCAAACTTCGAGAGATTCGAATCCTGAACCAGCGAACTAGCTGTCAGATCCAGCAACCATGAGGCAATCACACTCCCTCGGCGCCACACTTCGGTTACATCACGCAAGTTCAGGTCGTATTGATACTCCTCGGGATTCCGCAGGGGCGTTGTTTCCGCATCGGCCGCAGCATTTTCTTGCTTACCAACGTTGGCGGAACGGAGAATGCTCAGACCCTCAGCGTACGCGGCCATGATTCCGTACTCGATGCCGTTGTGAACCATCTTGACGAAATGGCCGGCGCCGTTTTGGCCACAATGCAGATAGCCCTGCTCGGCAGTGCCTCCGATCTTGTCACGGCCCGGCGTGCGCGGAACATCTCCCATTCCCGGAGCCAGTGCGGCGAAGATCGGGTCGAGCCGATGAACGACGTCGTTTTCTCCGCCGATCATCATGCAGTAGCCCCGCTCCAGACCCCAGACACCTCCGCTCGTGCCAACATCTACGTAATGAATCCGCTTGGACGTAAGTTCTTTGGCGCGACGAATGTCGTCGATGTAGTAGGAATTGCCCCCGTCGATCAAGATGTCGCCCGCATCCAGGAGGGGAAGCAAATCAGCGATGGTTTTGTCGACGACTGCGGCGGGAACCATAAGCCAAATCGCTCGTGGCTTCTCAAGCTTCTTCACAAACTCCGCGAGAGAAGCAGTGCCGGTGGCCTTCTCTTTGACCAGCTCGCCAACGGCCTGTGGCGACCTGTCGAACACCACACAGTTGTGTCCTTTATTAATGAGCCGTCGCACCATATTGGCGCCCATCCTTCCAAGTCCGATCATTCCAAGTTGCATACCTATCTCCTAAAGAAACAAGATTAGTTAAGTGTTTAAGACAACGTGTTTACGAGCAATGTTTGTGCGTAGCCCGTCCATCGCCGAGGCCACGCCTGCTTTGTTGCCAAAAATCGATGAGCCAGCGACAAAGACATCGGCACCCGCTTCGGCAGCCAGAGACCCGGTTTCTTCGTCAACGCCTCCGTCCACTTCCACCTCACAGTTAAGTCTCATGCTTTCGATCATCTGGCGAACGCGTTGAATCTTGGGCAGCGTGCTGTGAATGAAATGCTGATGCCCGAAACCGGGATTAACGGTCATCACCAGGACCAAATCAAGATCCGGTAGGATTTCTTCCAGCACCGCGACTGGGGTTGCAGGATTGATGGCAACCCCCGCTCGCTTCCCCAACTCTTTGATCCGGTGCACGGTGCGATGCAAGTTGTTGTTGCCTTCCCAGTGAACAAGAAACGAATCGGAGCCGGCCACGATAAACTCTTCTAAAAACAAGTCCGGATCCGAAATCATCAAATGCGTTTCCAGCGGAAGCCGGGTGACGTGCCGGAGCGATTCGATGATCGGCGCTCCCATCGAGAGATTCGGCACGAAGTGCCCGTCCATTACGTCGATGTGGATCCTGTCGGCCCCGGCCCTCTCTGCTTCGGTTACCTGTTCGCCAAGGCGAGAAAAGTCAGCCGCCAGGATCGACGGCGCCAGCTTGACCATAGCGCTCTCCATCTGCATTCCTGTTCCTTCCTACGCTAGAACAACTTTGTTGCTGGTCTCAAAGATCTCCACGAATTGCTGGTAGCGGCGGCTAATATCAGCTACTGCTGCATCCCGCGTGATCTTCTTGCTGCGCCAGTCAATCAGTGGATTCCAGAAGCTCGTCCGTCCAACCGCAAAGCCGATGAAGCCAGGCACAGTTGATGCAGTCGTAAGCCATTCTTGAACCTTCTTGTCGTCTTCACCCCGGCCGAGGATGATGCAACCAACTTCATTGCGGCCTCCCCGGCGCGCGGCAGCCACGATTTTCTCGCAGTCATCCTTTCTGTCGAGGCCCTCAATCTTCCAAACGTCGGGTTCGACGCCCGCGTCCTGTAGTTGCTCGATGGCTTGTGCCATCAACTGAGGACGAAGCTGAAGATCGTAAGCCTTCTTGTCTCCGTGAAGCCGTTCGAGCTGAGACTTCTCCGCCGGGACCAGCAGTTCAAACATAAACCGGCTGGGACTCTTGTTGCTGTGCAGATTTTCCGACAAGCGTTTCAGGCGGGCCGCCTGCTGCTGGTTCAGTTTCTGATCTCCTTCCGCGTTGTAGCGAACCAGAACTTTGCAGAACGTCGGATGAAAAACCTCAATATGCTTTTGGAAGTCCTCACCGTACTCGAAGTCGAACTCCTCCTGTCCGCTCTTTTCTGCCGGGCAACACGTTGTATATCCCTCCCCACTCGCATCGCGTAGAATTGCGCTGCCGAACTGCTCGTCCACAAGAATTCCTGCCTTCTCCCTAGGCACGCCAGCGTCGATGGCAGCCGTAAATGCGTCATAGATGACCCGCTTGGCGGCAGCAATTTCCGCGGTCTGTTGCGGGCTCAAGGCGCCGTCCCATCCGAACATCTTCTTCTGGAACGATCCCCGGTGGTCGAATGGGAGAACATAGAGAGGTTTGTTAAAGCCGACACTTGTCATGCGGTCTCCTTAGTTTTCCGATAGTAAGTAATTAGATTATTGGTTGAGCTGTCGTGGGCAAGCTTGGGTTCCTCTTTGCTTTCTAGTTCAGGAATAATGCGTTGCGCCAGAACCTTGCCCAGCTCGACGCCCCACTGATCGAATGAATCGATGTTCCAGATTGCACCCTGAGTGAACACGGAATGTTCATAGAGTGCCACCAGTTTGCCCAGGGTTTCCGGCGTTAGCTCCTCCGCCAGGATCGTGTTCGACGGCCGGTTCCCTTCAAAGACCCGATGTGGCACCAGCCAATCCGGTGTACCCTCAGCCTTTACTTGGTCGGGTGTCTTGCCAAACGCAAGTGCCTCCGTCTGGGCAAAAACATTGGCGATTAGCATGTCGTGATGCCGGCCAAGCGGATTCAGTGTCTTCAAGAAAGCAATGAAGTCGCATGGGATCAGTCGTGTTCCCTGGTGAATCAATTGGTAGAACGAGTGTTGACCGTTCGTGCCCGGCTCGCCCCAGTAGATGGGACCGGTCTCGTGAGTTACCGGCTTCCCGTCGACTGTGACGTGCTTGCCGTTGCTCTCCATTGTCAACTGCTGGAGATAGGCTGGAAAGCGCTTCAAGTACTGCTCGTAAGGCAGGACCGCCAAGGTTTGTGCGCCGAAGAAATCGTTATACCAGATTGACAAAAGGCCCAGGAGCACCGGCAAGTTCTGCTCGAATGGCGCGGTGCGGAAGTGCTCGTCCATCTGGTGAAAACCATCCAGCATGGCGCGGAAGTTGTCGGGCCCGATGGCAATCATGGTTGAAAGACCGATGGCCGAATCCATCGAATAACGGCCGCCGACCCAATCCCAAAACCCGAACATATTGGCGGTGTCGATTCCGAACTTCGCCACTTCCGCGGCGTTTGTAGAAACTGCAACAAAATGCTTCGCAACTGATTTCTCATCGCCCCCGAACCCGGCAACTGACCAATCGCGAGCGCTGTGCGCATTCGTCATCGTTTCGAGTGTGGTGAAGGTCTTTGAAGAGACGATGAACATGGTTTCCGAGGGATCGAGGTCCCGCACGGCTTCAGCGAAATCGGTGCCATCAACGTTGGAAACAAACCGGAAGGTCATGGAGCGGTCGCCGTAGTATTTGAGCGCTTCGTAAGCCATCACCGGCCCGAGGTCGGAGCCGCCGATCCCGATGTTGATCACGTTACGAATGCGCTTGCCGGTATAACCCTTCCACTCACTGCTCCGCACACGGTTTGAAAAGTCGGCCATCTTGTCGAGCACCGAATGCACTTCGGGAACTACGTTCTTGCCATCGACAAGAATGGACGCATCTTTCGGAGCACGCAGGGCCACATGCAAGACCGCACGCTTCTCGGTTATGTTTATCTTTTCGCCGGTGAACATCGCGTCGATGCGAGTTCGCAAACCGGATTCCTCAGCGAGTTGAAAAAGCAGCCTGAGGGTTTCATCGGTAACCCGGTTCTTGGAGTAATCGAGATGCAGGCCCACTGCGTCAAGCGTGAGGCGCTCGCCCCGCCCGGGATCATCTGCAAAGAGCTGTCGCAGGTGTGAATCGCGAGTCTCCTTATAGTGAATGCCGAGATCCTTCCATGCCTGCCGTTTCAGGGCTGGGCGCCTCGTGATTGCTTCCACTCGTGCTGCCATATTCTTTGTCCTTTCCTGTCCTCATAGTATTTAGAGTCGTTCCAGTGGCGGAAGGAGACACTGATCGCCCCTCGTTTACTTCCTCCCACAGGCGAAAGCCGCCTAAGAACGCATCGTGATTGTCGCCAGCCCGGCACTTGGGAGGCAGCTCCTCCAGTTCCTTGGCGTTGCCGCCTCCCAAAACCACTTCGTCGGGCTCAAGCGCCGCTGTTAGCCGGGCGACTACGTCCGCGACGTGCTGACGCCACTTCCTCTTACCGTCGTTTATTAGTGCCTCGTTGCCTACATAGCTTTCGTAAGTCCCCTTCTTGTACGGAAGATGACCCAGTTCCATGGGCTCCACGATACCGTCGACTATCAGGGCGGACCCGAGCCCGGTTCCGAATCCCAGGAACAGCATTTTGCCTTTTCGATAGCTGCCCAAGGCTTGCATGGCTGCATCATTCACCAACTTCACGCGAGAGTCGAAGTCGGACCGGAAATCAAAGCCGACCCAACCACCACCGAGATTGCGTGGCTCTGCAACCGGGTGATTTCGCAACACCGGCCCTGGGAAACCGATCGAAACTGCGTCGTACCGCCAATCCACGACAACCTTCTTGACTCCTTCAACCATTTGCTTCGCCGTCAGCGTAGGTCCCGAGGCGAATTTCCGTGGCTCCGTCTCGCCGCTGACCAGCACCTTGATGTGCGTTCCGCCCACATCAATAGCCAAAACCTTCATGAAACTCTCCATCCGGACAAGTCTTTCACTACGCGAACTTTTCTTCCTAACTGAAGGCAAGCTCCGGAATCGTCTTCTCCAACCCGTACGCGGCCGCCCCCGCCAGTCCCGCTGGTGCAACGATTACATGGACCGGGATGCGCTGCATCAAATCTGCAAACCGTCCTTTGCGCTTGAAGTTCTCCATGAAGGTAGGGTTCTCGATCAGGCGCAGAGTGTGTACTGCAACGCCGCCCGCCACATACACTCCGCCCGTCGAGAGCACCTTCACCGCGAGATTGCCCGCCTCACTCGCCAAGATCGAGACGAAAAGATCAACGGTTGCCGCACACAGCTTGCTGCGATTGCCAGCGTCAACGGCTTGATTGATGATCACGAAAGAGGGATCCCCGGCGGAGGCCACCTGGGCAGCGACTTCGGGATCCTCCGCAATGCCTTCAACGTCTAGCAGATAACCGTAGACATTAGGAATTCCAATTCCCGAACAAACGTGCTCAAAGCTCACATGATCAAACTTGTTGAGCATGTATTCGAGCAAGCGGATCTGCCTTTCGTCCGTCGGCGCAAAATCTGAATGACCACCTTCCGAACTGTGCGCCACATACCGTGATCCATCCCATGTAAGAAACGACTCCCCCAGGCCGGTCCCGGGTGCAATCACGGCAATGGCTCCCTTGGGAACGGGTACGCCGGCATTAATCGTGTGAACGTCACTGGGCCTGAGGATCGGGACGGCACGGGCGATTGCTTCCAGGTCATTGATCAGGCGAACTGACTGGAGGTTGACGTTCAGCTCCCGTGCGAGAGAGGCCTCTTCAATCACCCACGGCAAGTTCGTAGTCTTCACCCGTCCGTCAAGCACTGGTCCAGCCACCGCGAAGCAGGCTCGGTCGACATTGATTTTGGTCTTTACCAGAAAGTCCTTCACGATCGCTTGCAAGCTGGGATAGTCAGCGCTATGAAACTTTGCTTCTGCCAGCGGCGTATAAGGCCCGCTTTCATTCGAGAAGATCGCCAAATCCGTTTTCGTGCCCCCGATGTCCCCTGCAATAAGCATGCCTATTCTCCAGTCTGCGATTCCTACGCTCGCGCAAAGCGTTCGCTATTCGGCTTCGAGCCGCTCAGGCCATAAAACAAGATGTACACGTAGCAAATTACGGGCACGAAGAACGCATGATGAAGTCCGATGCGATCGGCGATTGTGCCTTGTACAAGCGGAAGAATTGCGCCTCCCACGATCGCCATATTCAACAGGCCTGACCCGGTTCCGGTCAATGGGCCGAGCTCTGCCACTCCCAAACTGAAAATGGTTGGGAACATGATGGAGTTGAAAAACCCGACGGTCAGAATCGTCCACATCGCCGTGTTCCCGCCTGACAGCATCGACGCACCGACCAGCACGGCAGCGACGGTGGCGCATAGGGCAAGCAGACGCCCCGGCCTGATCCTCCGCAAGACCCCGGCTCCGAGAAATCGGCCAATCATCGCCCCACCCCAGTAGAAAGATACGAAGCCTGCCGCGGTTTTGGCCGAGAGCCCTGCAATCTCGGGCAAGCCAAAATAATTCACCAGAAAGCTTCCGATTGAGACTTCCGCGCCAACATAAGCAAAGATTCCCAGCGCGCCCAAAAACAAATTGGGATGTTTCCAGATTGAATCGTTTACCTTCTCGGTGCTGCCCGAGATAGCAGTTTCGACTTGCGGAAGTTTGGAAATACCAATCAAGACGGCCAACAGGATTAGCGCGAATCCGATCACGGTGTATGGCATTCTGACGGACGCTGCCTGTTGCACGCGATAGGCCTGTAGAGCCTGCGGCGTCAACTGCCTTAGCTGTTCGACCGCAAACGGAGCCGCGCTCAAGATGAGCAGTCCCCCGAGCTTCGGTGCGATTGTCGTACCCAGCGCGTTGAACGCTTGTGTAAGATCCAGGCGGCTTGATGCTGTTTCTGGCTTCCCCAGCAGATCCACATACGGATTGGCAGAAACCTGAAGACCAGTGATCCGGACGGCGAGGATGAGGAGCGCGGTCAAAAACAAAGGATAGGAAGCAGCAGACGAAGCTGGAAGAAACAGGAAAGCGCCACAAGCCATGGTTAGCAGGCCAACCACCATGGTTCTCTGGTATCCGATCCGGTTCACGAACCTCGACCAGGGTATCGAGAACAAGAAATATGCCGAAAAGAATGAAAACTGGATCAGCATGGCCCGCGTGTAACTGAGATCGAAGATCGACTTCAGATGTGGCACCAGAATGTCATTAAGGCAGGTGAGAAATCCCCACATGAAAAACAATGTGGTGACGATCGCAAGGGGACGGGCATAACTTCCTGCCGTTGTCCGCGGCGAAGAGCCTTGCACCGGTGCTGAGTTCGTCGTTAGTTCGCTAGTTCCCATTTTGTGCCTCCGGTTCTACCACCACGTCTCCGCTTGCACTCCGTACGTCAATCCGTTGGTTTTGTTCTGATAGGGAATCCCGCCCACAAATCCGCGCAGTCCGTCCGACCAGCTTGCGTAAGTCAGAAAAGACCGCAGGACCGGGCGGCTGAAGAATTTGCGTCCCGCCCCAATCTGCGGTGCGATGGTGAACTTTCGCAGCCAACCGTCATAAAGGCCAACCTTACTGTGCGTGTGATCAAAGCCTCCCTCGAACGCTAGCGACAGATACTTGGTAAAGAAGACCTCTGGGCGCGCCCCAAATGAGGCCCACTGCTGCCACGGATGTTGCGGGTTCCCATCCTTAGTCCGCTGGTAAATGAAGATGGGCATAATGGCGAATCTGTCATTCGGCTGAAAGAGCACCTGTTCGGTTACCAGGAACCTTGCGGAACTGTTGAGAAAAGGCGTTGGATCGTCCAGGGATGTACTGTAATTGCTTGCCGCTCCCGTCCCGTATTGGATGCTAAGAGTGTGATATCCGCCGTGCCACTCCAGGCGCTGGTGACGCAATCCAACGGCATATCCGTTGGTCGTCGGGATCACTGTTTGTGTAGATGATTCCGTGCCACCTTTGGCCCTCGCAAAATCAAACCATCCACCCCACAGCCCAGCCGGACCTTTGAGATCATAAAAACGGATGTCGATGTTGGTCTTGGCGTAGTTACCATTTTGCGTGACGATGTCTGGCCTCGCGCCCGACAAGAATCCCAGCGCCATCTTAGCGAAGCCCAGATTCAAGTCTTCGACGCCGGCGCCGTAGCCGCTCATGTCCAGCGGGTAGAAGTCGTCGATCTCGATATGCTGCCGGCGGTAATAACGCTCTCCAGCCCAGAACTTAGCACCCGGTTGACTCTCAAAGATATTGCCGGCTTGAACGAAAGCCTCACGGAAGCGGAACTGATCGTTGCCGGTGCCATTGGCAAAGCTCGCATAGCTGGCGGAGTTCGTGGTGTTGGCCTCCACCATCACCTCCGTCCTGATCCACGCTTTGTCAGAGTCGTGCTGCGGATTGATCCAGTTGTTGACGAAGATCAGTTCCGCGTAGGTCTCCGCCTCGTTTCCCAGCCGGTACTTCGCATCCGCACCCGGCGCCTGGAAAGCAACCTGTTCTCCGCCCACGCTGTTGAGGCCGTAGCCGGAGCGAAAGTATCCGTGAAACTCAAAGACGCCGACTTGCTCCTGCAACTTTGCGATCTTCGTGTCGGTTTCCCTTAAGAAGTCATATGTTGGCGCCTGTGGCAGTTGGCCTTGAAACTTCGCACCAACCTGATCTGAGTGTCCGAGAACAGATTTTTCCGTCTGTTGGGCCGCGAGCTCCACTGCGGAAACTGTTCCCTGCTTTTCTCTGGCCTCTTTCTCTTCCTTGATTTGCTGCTCAAGAGCAGCGATGCGTTGCTCGAGGTCACGGGTGGTCGTATCGTACTGTTGTTTCAATTGCTGTAGCTGTTGCTCAAGCTGATCCGACTGTTCCCCGTTCGCCGTCAGGACGCCGAGTGCAACCATTGCCGTGCAACCGACGAGCCGACTGAAAAGCCGTTTCCAATGAGTACGCAGCTCAGCGAACATTTAATTTGATCCCTGCTTTGGCCTGCCCGTTTCTTCGTTCCGGAGGCAGGTAGGCAAGCTATCGTTAGGCAACTTTCCTTGAGCATTCACCATTCCACACCGTCTTTTCCTGGTCGCAAGGACACATTGGCGAGCGGCGCAAGCATTTACAGCGATTCTCGGCGAAAACTATGCAGCTCGAGCTTTCAAGACAGGCGGAAGGTGGCTGTCAATGGTTTGGCTAATGACAATAACCAGGTCTCCACCACCCAGGTCTCCACGGAGCTGCTAAAAAGCCCATCCCTGAGTTGCCAGCATCGGCATTTTGTAATCACCGCGTCCGAAATGCATAGTCCACTCCCGACCTACGCGCAGCTAAGCGTTGCGTCCAGAGACAAACTGTGCGGCCAATTCGGCAACACGCTTGCCCTGGAAGCGCGCTGCCGCCAGTGCAGTCTCGTCCGGTTTGAGGGCGCCGTTGTTGCTCGTGAATGAGGCGCCGTAGGGATTCCCAGCTTTGAACTGAATCGGGTCGGCGTAACCTGGCCCTACAATGATCGCTCCCCAGTGATAAAAGGTCGTATTGAGGTTGACGATCGTAGTCTCCTGGCCACCGTGTGCAGTGCCAGAACTGGAGAACGATGAGCAGACTTTGTTGACCAGCGCACCTTTTGCCCAGAGCGACCCCGTCGTGTCGAGGAACTGCTTCAGTTGTGCGGTTGGCAGGCCGTACCGCGTGGGTGTACCGAAAATGATCGCGTCAGCCCAGACCAGATCGTCGTTGCTCGCTTCCTTCACATGTTGTGACTCCAGCCGATGTGCGGCCCATCCTTGATTGGAAGCGATGGCTTCATCGGGTGCGAGTTCGTGCACTTTTCGTAAACGCACTTCCGCACCCGTTTCGCTTATACCCTGCTCCACGGCACGTGCCAAATGATACGTCGTACCAGTGGCACTGTAATAAATGACGGCAACCTTTACGGCCATTTCGATTTCCTCCGATCGAAGGTGACAACCACTGATTCGAGTGTTCTCACAGACATAAGTCTGTTGAACTTCTCTACAAGCCAGCCATCGAAAAGCGATGCTGGCGTCTCATCGTCATGTTTTCCAGGCAATAATCGAACTGCGCTCCGCAGTCGCAACACATGCGATAAGTTCGTTTGTCGATAGTGAAAACACGGCTCAACTGTCCGTGATAGCAGCCAAAAAATCGTTTGAAAACAGAAACCAATTTCTTCATAGCTAATCCTGCATTGCCCCTCCTCCTATGGCGTGTGAGCCTCACCTCTAAGGGTCAATGAGTGGAGCTTGAGCCAACTGCAGGTTGATCAACAGGTCGAGCCGCCATTCGATCTGGAAAAACAATGCCGTTTGACGACCCGGCAGCACTTTGCGAAATTCTGGCACGTACTTCAACCTCAGCTGCATGATGTCGCTGTCCGCAGCGGCCCGCCGGCGGATGTAGCTCTCCGCCTCATCGCCGCTCATCGTCTTGTAGTGGTCGAGATACTCTTCGACCAGCGCGATTTTAGTGTCGTAGATCTTCGTCAGATCCGCGGCGTATCGGTCATAGACGGGCCAGAACTTTTCTGCCTCGGCGTCTGTCAGGTCCATGTTGGCCGCAATGATCTGCTTCTTTTGCGACCTCAGGTCTTTCCTCAACAGTTCTACATCTTGATCAGGAGCCCATTGCGAGTCCTCGTAAATTACGGGACCGTTGGGGGCCTTAAGTTGCTTGGCCGATGGCGCGACTGATTCCTGCGCAAGCGACACATAACCCGCCGAAAAAACCACAGCGGCAATTGCGGGTATAAATAACGTTGACCTCACTGTTCTCCTCACTCATCCTCCTAGACGGATGGGTTCTTCTTGGGCAGTTTTTCCGAGACCCGTCTGCCTACACTCTGCATCCTGGTTTCCACGGAGCGGTATGGCCATACAGGTCGCAGATCGTGATGGGACAAACGGTTACGAGAAGCTTCTGTCAACGGGCCTGTGAAGATTCTGCAAGTTCGTGACAACACTCTGGCAGGTGACAGGTCAGCCTGATCGAGGCCGACAGGCAAACGGCTGGGCGGACCCGATAATCGATGTGGGTCGCGAGGGTTGCGCGAGTAGTTCGTCTTTGGAATTGGGAGTGCTTCTCAAAGACCGTTGGTCTAAGGAAATCGAATACTTTGTGAAAAACAAGCTTTATGAAGATCGTTTGGCGGAATTCAAACACAATCGAAAAGAATCCGGCCTCCGTCGCATGTACCGGGAGTTCGGCCGAG
>Ga0210399_10002789_pt1 | contig 13624 bp, 10 predicted proteins | sample IncBWC14MmetaG_FD_150865 | JGI IMG/M metagenome (GOLD analysis project Ga0210399, IMG submission 150865) | Forest soil microbial communities from Barre Woods Harvard Forest LTER site, Petersham, Massachusetts, United States - Inc-BW-C-14-M | ecosystem: Environmental > Terrestrial > Soil >... | reverse complement strand
GAGTGCGTCTTTGCGGCGACCGGTTATGAAAACGTGATCCATCCCCTCTTGAACAAAGCGCTTCGCGGTAGCCAGGCCCATGCCCGTCGAACCTCCCGTAACCACCGCGATTTTCCCTGCAAACTTTTTTGACATAAGCAACTCCTTGTGTGAGCAATCGTTGTTGATCGGCTATCAGGTCAATAGATGTGGTGACAACCGATTCGATACTTAGCAAGATCCAATCACATTGATTGCGGGCGGGCATCATCTGGCTACCGAATCCGCATACTGTTCATTGCAAGGATCGGGCCAATATGGAAAGGCGTTTTTTCTCACGGTGAAACACCTCCTAAGCCGCAGGAGGGCGCTATGTGTCAAAACCCATGTCGAGCGGAGGTCTCCGCGTGTTGCTATAACGACAGCACGAATGCAGCGCAGGGCCATCACTGATCCTGGGCCGTACTGGATTCATTACTTGAACTACTGGGCCGGGACAATTGGTGGCCGCGGCGCTATTACCCAAAATTAAGACAGCACCTTGGGTTCCACCCCTGTGGGGCCTTGGAAGGAAGACGCTGACTTTGTTCCGAATAGCAGTTCAAGTGCACGGCCTTCATCCTGTCAACGAAGCGACTGAGAGTGTCACGGCTGTGTCGCTATGAAAACAGGCTGCTGTGCTGACTGAGGGGCCCGAGATTCCTTTCCTCGAAGCACGCTCGTGGAATCAAGGATTTGACCGCGTCTCGACGCAAAGAGACTGGCATCTCAGTTGCACTTTGCATGGGTGCCATACCGGCAGGATTAAAAAACCGGTTTAGCAGCACCAGGCGGGAGGTTCTATATGACGACAAACAATGCACGTTCTGCGTTCTTGCGCAGCTATCACGTCCCCGCGATCTTACTGCACTACCCACGCCTCGTTCGTGCGATGCGGGGAATCGCAGGCTTAAATGGTATGGAAGCTGCCAAATGCATTCGAGACTTCAAGGCTGGCCGACGGTGGAGCAGTGAGGCCGTCAATCGTTATGGCGGGACTCATAGGGTTACGACCGATGCTTGGAAATGCCGCAGAACGCCAAACGTCCTCGCGAGGAGCGCAGCGTTGGATGGGCTACTGAATGTTTGTGTCTGCGTAAGAACCGAGCTTTGAGGGGACTCTCTTTTGAGGATGTGGAATCACCGACGGAGATTCCCGATAAAGGTAAAACCCCTGAAGAGATATACGACGCGATGGTGAGCCGAGCCGGCGCTCTATGGGGGACAGGTCGGGCGGCATGGAGCGAACCAAAACGCGTTATACTTGCCACCGAGAAATCCCCCACCGTATCGAAGTGAAGTGGCCATGGCCCGGTCGAAGCTCCAATTACGGATTGCCCAGTCCCCCGCCCTACGCTACGGTCTTGCAGTGCTTTCCGTCTCCGTGGCGCTCGGCGGGGCGCTTCTCATCGAGCGCTTGCAGCTCCGCAACATAACGCTCTTCCTGTTTGCCATCGCTGTGGCCGCCTGGTATGGAGGGACTGGGGCTGCCGTGCTGGCGCTTCTACTCTCATGCATAAGCTTCGCTTACTTCTTCGTAGAACCTGCTCACACTCTTTACATCTCACTTTCTGATATTCCTTACTTTATTCTTTTCGCCTTATTCACATGGCTAGTCAGCTGGTTTAGCTCTGTTCGACGCCGCGTCGAGGCAGATCTTCTTCAAGCTCGCGACAAGCTCGAAATCGAAGTGTCGGAACGAAGCAGCCTGCTCAATCTCACACATGACACGATTTTCGTCCGTGATATGAGTGACAACATTCGGTACTGGAATCGAGGGGCTGAGGAGTTGTACGGGTGGACACCAGAGCAGGCGATTGGAAAGAGCTCTCATGAACTTCTGCGGACCGTTTTTCCGTCGCCGCTCGACGACATCCAGGCAGAGTTCCTACGGACCGGGCGTTGGGAAGGCGAACTCAAGCACACGAAAGCGGACGGAACCCAGGTAATCGTGGCGAGTCGGTGGTCCTTGCGAAGAGACGAGCGGGAGCAGCCTATTGCCGTCCTGGAAACGAACAATGACATCACCGTGCGCAAGCGCCGGGAGCAAGAAATCCAAAGTCTCAATCAGGAGCTTGCGAAGCGTTCAACGGAACTCGAAGCCATCAACAAGGAACTGGAAGCGTTTGCTTATTCCGTCTCGCATGACCTGCGTGCGCCCCTCCGCCATATAGCTGGTTATACTGAGCTGCTTCAAAAGAAGGCATCTTCAGCCTTGGATGAAAAGTGCAGCCACTACATCCTGATGACGCTGGACTCGGCCAAGCGAATGGGAAATCTGATCGACGATCTCCTGGCTTTTTCGAGAATCGGGCGGGCTGAAACGCAAAAGTCTCTATTTAGCCTGACGCAGCTCGTAAGAGAGGCTCTCACCGAAGTTCGTGACGACACAGAGGGACGCAACATCGCTTGGAAAATCGGCGCATTGCCCGATTTCTATGGAGACCGTTCGATGCTAAGACTGGTACTGGTCAACCTTATTTCCAATGCGGTTAAATTCACGCGCGCGCGGACGCAAGCCGAAATCGAGATCGGCTGCGCCAATGGAAACAGCGGTGACTTGGTGGTATTCGTTAGGGACAATGGGGTGGGCTTTGATATGAAGTACGTGAATAAACTGTTTGGAGTGTTTCAACGGCTGCACGATTCTGATGTATTTGAAGGCACCGGCATTGGACTGGCTACGGTTCAGCGCATAATACATCGTCACGGAGGCAATGTCTGGGCTGAGGGCGTCGTTGATGGCGGTGCCACTTTCTATTTCTCAGCTCCGATACCAAGAGGACACTAATGGAAACCATGAACAAACTGGGACGTATTTTGCTGGTTGAAGACGATCCGAAAGACGTGGAACTTACCCTAACGGCGCTTGAGGAATACAACCTCGCCAATGAGGTCATTGTCGCTCGCGATGGCGAAGAAGCTCTGGAATACCTCTATTCCCGGGGAAAATTCAAGACACGGTCCAGCGACAACCCCGCAGTCATGCTGCTGGATCTGAAACTACCCAAGGTCGATGGGCTTGAGGTGTTGAAGCAGGTAAAGTCCGAAGAAAAGCTGAGAATGATTCCCATAGTGGTGCTAACTTCATCGAAAGAGGAAAAGGACATGGTGGCAAGCTACAGACTGGGAGTGAGCGCGTACGTGGTAAAGCCAGTTGACTTTCATGAGTTTGTGAATGCCATCAAGGAACTGGGCGTTTTCTGGGCAGTCATCAACGAGCCGCCACCGGGGAGCGTAAAGAAGTGAACATCGTAGGAAGTGAGCATCGGAACCCATTGCGGATTCTGTCGATCGAAGATGATCCTAAGGACATTGAGCTGATTCAGGATCTGCTCGAGACGGAAGATATCGTTTGCGAGATAACACGGGTCGATACCAAGGTTGCGCTGCTGGCCTCCCTCGAGCAAGGCGGAATCGATCTGATTCTGGCAGACTACACCCTTCCCTCGTTCGACGGCATTTCTGCATTGAAGCTTGCAATGAAAGCCTGCCCGGAAGTGCCGTTCATCTTTGTTTCTGGAACACTCGGCGAAGAAGTAGCGATTGAAGCACTCAAAGTTGGCGCAACGGATTATGTTCTGAAGACGAGACTATCGAGGCTTGTGCCGTCGGTGGTGCGTGCGCTCCGTGAAGCTAGAGATAGGGCAGAACGCAAGCAAGCAGATGAGAAGCTACGCCGCAGCGAAGCCTACTTGACAGAGGCCCAGCGACTCAGTCAGACCGGCAGCTTCGGTTGCAATCTTTCCACGGGCGAGATGTTTTGGTCGGAAGAAACCTTTCGAATCTATGGATACGACCGGTCCACCCAGCCCGCCGTGGAACGTGTGCTTCAACGGGTCCATCCGGAAGACAAACCCTTAGTTCAGGAACAAATCGATCGGGCGTCCCGCGGCGGCAAGGATTGTCATGTCGAATGTCGCCTGTTATTGCCTGACGATTCGATCAAGCATGTCCGTATTGTGGCTCATGCATCAAAAAATGAACCAGGAGTCAATGAGTTTATTGGGGCGGTGATGGATGTCACCGCTGCTAAACAGGTGGAAGAGAAGCTGCGACGCAGTGAAGCTTACTTGGCAGAAGCGCAGAAATTGAGCCACACAGGCAGTTTCGGCTGGAATGTTTGCAGCGGCGAGATCTACTGGTCTCCGGAAACCTTTCGGATATTTGAATACGAGCCGACAGCCAAGGTCACGATTGGCCTAGGGGTGCAACGAACTCACCCGGAAGACAGATCGGCTGTGCAGCAGCTAATCGAGCGCGTTTCGCGTGAGAGGACGGAGTTCGATTTTGAACATCGGTTGCTGATGCCAGATGGATCCGTTAAATACCTGCGGGTCATTGGTAGTCCCTCAGAGAACGAGGACGGCTCCTTCGAGTTCGTGGGAGCGGTTACGGATATTACCGAGAGCAAGCGGGCGGAAGAAGCGTTGCGGCGAAGCGAGCGACGATGGCAAACCGCCTTCGAGAACTCGGCAATCGGGATCACCATGCGGGATTGTTCGGGACGCTTCATTGCCGCAAACAGCGTCTTTCAGAAAATGTTGGGCTACACGGAGTCGGAACTGTCTCAACTGTCCTTCCTGGATGTTACTTATGACGAGGACCGCACGGCTAATCTGGAATTGATCCGAGAACTTCTGGAAGGCAAGCGGCAACACTTCCAAATCGAGAAGCGCTACCGGCACAAAAACGGCACTCTAATTTGGGTGCGTAACAACGTCACTCTGGTTCCGGGAATGAACGATAGGGAGCCATTTTTGTTCGCGGTCGTCGAGGATATTACCCAGCGCAAACTGGAAGAATCCGCACGGCGCGACACTGAAGCGAGATACAGAGTCGTTGTCGAAACGGCGAGCGATGCCGTCGTCAGCATAGACGAGGACAGTGCAATCCTGCTTGCGAATCCCGCCACTTCGCGAGTCTTTGGTTATGAACCGGCGGAATTGATTGGGAAACCGTTGACCATACTTATGCCGGAATCCATGCGAAAGCTGCACGAGGGTGGATTCCAACGCTACCTGGCTACCGGCCAGCGGCATCTCAACTGGCAAGGCACCGAATTTACCGGTCTACGTAAGAATGGCGAGGAGTTCCCGGCGGAAGTTTCCTTCGGAGAATTAATCCGGAACGGTCGCCGGGTATTTACCGGCTTTATCCGCGACATCAGCGAACAAAAGAACGCCCAGGAGGCTCTACGGCGGAGCGAGGCTTATTTAGCCGAATCACAGAGGCTGACCCACACGGGCAGCTGGGCCAGCCATGCCACGACCCACGAAGCTCTGTACTGGTCCGAGGAAATGTTCCGAATTTTCGGCTTTGATCCGCAACAGGGTCTTCCAATGCGGGATCAATGGCTGCAGCGAATACACCCAGAAGATCGTGACAAGGTCAAGCGACAGGCCAGTGAGAGGATGTTCGTCCAGAAGTTAGATTCAGACCTCGAATATAGAATCGTGCTAGCTGGTGGAACGGTCAAACATCTTCATGGCCTGGCCCATCCAGTTTTGAGTCTCAATGGGGAGCTTGTTGAAGTGGTCGGCACGGTTGTCGATATCACAGAACGCAAACGCGCAGAGAACGAGCGCGAAAGATTGCAGCAGCTCCAGGCAGATCTCGCGCACATCAACCGTGTGAGCATGATGGGTGAACTGACCGCATCGCTGGCGCACGAAGTTAAGCAGCCGATTTTCGCGGCGTCGGCGGATGCTGAAACCTGCGTGCGATGGCTTGAGCGTGAGCAGCCCGACCTGGCGGAGGCGCAAGAAGCGGCGTTAAGACTCATGAAGGACGTAAGCCGCGCGTCTGACATCATTAATCGCATCGTTTCACTCTTCAAGAAGGGGGTTCCACAGCGGGAACTGGTTGACGTAAAGGGAGTCATTCAAGAGATGATAACGCTGCTGCGCGGCGAGGCGAGCCGGTACTCAATTTCGATCCATGCGGAGCTTATGGAAGATCTACCCAAAATCAAAGCGGACAGAGTGGCATTGCAGCAGGTCTTGATGAACCTGATGCTGAATGCGATCGAAGCGATTAAGGAAATGGGTGCTCCAGGCAATCTTACGATCACTATGCAGCAGGACCAGAATCGTCAAATCCTCGTCTCGGTTTCGGATACTGGTATGGGCCTACCGCCTGAACAGACGGAACAAATCTTCAATACGTTCTTTACCTCAAAACCCCAGGGCACCGGTATGGGATTGCCGATTAGCCGGTCGATTATCGAATCGCACGGCGGTCGGTTGTGGGTCACTTCTAACTCTGGGCCAGGGGCAACATTTCAATTCACCTTACCTCTCGAAGCCGCTGCACGCCAGTCTGCGTAATCGACCCGGGTAGTATGGCAGTCAGCGGACAAGATCTCATTTACCCGTCAATCGCCACTTCCTCACTTCCGATGTTTTCGCCAAGGTCAATTGTCTCGGTTTGGTCTACCGTTCGGTAAATTCCGAGCTTTTTCATCTTGGCAATCAGCGTGGTCCGCTTCAGTCCAAGCCGGGCGGCGGCGCCAGCGGGTCCCCCCACAACCCAACCCGCCTCTTGCAACGCGTGCAAGATCAACGCGCGCGTGGAATCCCTGAACCTATTATCCGAAACTGTCACCCTTACGGGATTCTTGTCTGGTAACGGATTGGAAAGCACTCCGTTGTCCGACCGGATCACCGCTCGTTCGATCAGGTTCTGAAGTTCCCTCACGTTCCCGGGCCAAGAATAGGAAACGAACGCATCGAGCATGTCCTGCGATATAGGATCAATCCGCTTGCCCATGCGCCGGGCAAATACCTCCACAAAATGCGCGGCTAATTGGGGAATATCTTCGCGCCGCTCGCGCAGGGGTGGCAGCACCACAGGAAATACGTTTAGACGGTAGTACAAATCACTGCGGAACTCTTTCTTGGCGACCATCTCCCCTAGATCCCGATGTGTTGCCGCCACCAAACGGACGTTGATGCGATGCGTCCGGCCACTTCCCAGGCGCTCGAACTCCTGTTCCTGCAAAACCCGCAGCAGCTTGGGCTGCAACGCCAGGGGCAGATCTCCGATTTCATCCAGGAAGAGGGTCCCTGAATCGGCCATCTCGAAGCGGCCAATTTTCTGCGCGATGGCACCGGTGAAGGCGCCCTTCTCATGTCCAAAGAGTTCGCTCTCCAACAGGTCAAAGGGAATGGCGGAGCAATTCAGCTTCACAAAGGGGCGACCGCAGCGTGCGCTGATATTGTGAATCGCGCGGGCGATCAGCTCCTTGCCGGTACCGGTTTCCCCGAGGACCAGGACCGTGGAATCGGTCGGCGCTACACGTTCCACTTCAGCGAGAACGAACTCCAGAGCTGGGCTGTCGCCGACGATACCTTTGAATTCCTCAGGTACCAAAGCTTCGCCATTTTTCCTTGGAGAGTTCTGGAGACCGAAGTGGATTCCTTCGATACGGTCTGGGGAGATAATATTTTGCGTTCCCATGACTTGTACCTCAGTTCCTTCGAGATTCTTTTCGTCTTGTGCGAGATTTGCGTTGTCGCGCGGTCGCCTTCCGACTACAAGTGAGAAGGGTGAACCGGTCGCAATGTTCACTATGTCGAGAGTGTGTAATGAAGCTGCGTCGGATACAACCGCTAATGGTCGGGCAATAAGGTTCCCAAATCGGGGGGCCATGGGCTACCACTTTAGTCGCAGACGAAAGCTTTTCTAAAGCTGTGAAGTTTCAATGCGCTTTCTGCCGAATAGCCGGGCATCGATGGACCAAGCGCCAGGCCCGATCATTGCCAACGTGACGCCAAGAGTCGCAACGATCAAAGGAATCCAAGAGCCAGCCGGGCGCGACAAAAAGATCCAACCCTCAGTCAGGCCGACCAGTGTTCCGGCAAAGGGGGTCCACAAACCGATTAGGATAAATATCCCCAAGCTCGCCGCGATGAGCTCTGGGAGGGCTGCGGACCACGAAGCTTCCGTAACTCGGCTGACAAAGCAATGGGCGAGAACGGCGGCGGTCAGCACACGTTGAATCAGAAGTCCCCGACCAGGCCAACCATTCGCGAAGTTCGAGAAAAGGCGTTGCAATCGCACCTCCTCTCAGAGATTAGGGAGTTCGCTGCAGGATCGAAACGGCTGAAAGGAGGAGTCCGGCATCCCCTGAAAGTAGGATAGATCGGTCCTCCTTCGGGATGGTTATAGCTCTATGATTCCGCGCTTTAGCCCGATCGTAACCGCATGGACGCGATCGTTGGCACCAAGCTTGGAGAGTATGTTGGTAACGTGGCTCTTGACCGTAGCTTCACCGATTGAGAGTTGATCGGCAATCAGTTTGTTGGAGTTTCCGGCGGCAATCAGCCGCAATACGCCGATTTCGCGCGAGGTCAATTCGTCATCAGCCGCGTGCTCCGCCAGCTCGGTCGCGATTTCCGGTGGAATTCTCTTTTGTCCGGCATGGACAGCACGGATGGTTTCCAGGAGTTCTCTGTGTACATGTCCCTTCAATACGTAACCTCGAGCACCCGCTTTGAGAGCCCGCAAAACTTGAGCGTCGCCTGTATAGGTCGTAAGAACAATAATGCGGGCATCAGGGAATTCACCCTGAATGCGGCTGATCGCTTCGATTCCATTGACACTGGGCATTTGAATGTCCATTAAGGTCACATCCGGACGGTGTACTCGGAAGCTTTCGGTCGCTTCTTGTCCGTTGGCCGCTTCCGCCACCAATTTCATATCGGGTTCGGCATTGACCAGGGCCGCGATCCCCTTGCGGAGGAGAGGGTGATCGTCGACGGTAAGAATCCGAATCAGCTTAGGAGCGGAACTCATGACTCCTGCTCTTTGCGAAATCGCGTGAATCGTCCCTTATTCCGCGATTTCTCGTAGGCAACAGCGGCCGGAACAGTTAGCTGAACTTCCGTGCCCGCTCCCGCTTCGCTCCAAAAATCCAGACGGGCTCCAATTTGTTGCGCTCGTTCCCGCACACCGCGCAGGCCCCAGTGACCCGCGCACCCACCAGCCTGGAGAATCCGTGGATCTATACCCCTTCCATCGTCCCGTATCCGCACGCAAAGCAGGCGATCATCGTATCGAATTTCCGCTTCGATGTGATGGGCCTGGGCATGCCGAAAGGCATTTTGCAGAATCTCGCGGGTAATCCGGTAGACTTCCGTCCGCGGTAGCGGAGACAGGGATTGTCGTTCGCCCTCTACAGTTAGCCGGAAGTTCGGTGAATCGCCGTTCGTTTGTTGGGAACGCGCGAACTCTTGGCCGATGTTGGTCAGCCATTGCTCGAGATTGCACTCATCGATCTGCTCCAAACGCAACTGCTGAATTGCACTTCGGCCCTCGCTAATGGCCTGCGAGGTCGCACCGATTGCGCTGTCGAGAACGTCCATGGCTTCGTCGGGGCGCCGCGGCAGCATGTTGCGCGCCGCCTGAAATTGAAACATCAGTCCGTGAAAACTTTGCAGCAAGGTGTCGTGCAGTTCCCGCGCGATCCGCTCCCGTTCCGCAAGACGTGCTTCCATCCTCGCCCGCACTCGTTGGGTCACCTGCTTGAGTCGCAATACATACAGCAGGTACACAAGCGCCATTGCTGTGAGGATGCAGAGCGCGAGAAACCACCGCGTCTGATAGAAAGCCGGCAGAATGGTGAACTCCGCGATGGCCACCTTCTCCGACCACACGCCGTTCGTATCGGTGTCTGCGACAGTGAAGTGGTACGTGCCCGGCGCAAGATTGCGATAACTCACGGGATTGGCCGCGGCCACTTCGTGCCAGTCCTTGTCGGTTTCCTGCAGCTTGTAGCGGAAGCGGATGGCCTCCGGATCCGAAAGGCTGACCGCGGCATAGTTGATCTGTACGCTGGAGGTGCGTGCGGGAAATTTCAGAGGAGAAACCGGAGCATAGAATTTGTCATCGGCGGAAACCGACTGAATGCTGATCGGAGGTGCCGGCACGTTATTTTCAGACACAGTTGGGTCAAGCGACACTACACCCTGGCGCCCAGCAAACCATAGCCGCCCATCGGTGCCCTCGATGGCGGTGTTTAGCGGGCGCATCTGCTCCGCAAACCCGGGAAGCCCCTCGCGCCTGCCAAAATGCTCGCCCTTGACCTGATAAGCAGGGTTCTTGAGTGCCTCCGAGATTTCTGAGTGACGTACGTGAAAGATCCCGCCGAGGCCGTTTAGCCACAAGTCCCCATTTGCCGTTTCCACGATTCCAGAGATTCCGCGCAGCCACTCATCATCCACGGAGTTGATGTTCTGGAAGTGTCCGTGGTCGAACTGCTGCAACCCGAATTCCCCCCCAATCCAGATTTCCGAACCGCGCCCGTAGATCGCGGTCACGTTCCCCACGCGAAGACCATCGCTCGGACCGAATCCCTGGACTCGGTCGCCGTCCAGCACGGCCAAGGTACTCTTGGTGCAGCCAAACCACAAGCGGCCCAGGCTGTCGGTGAATTCGATCACGACGCCTGTTTTGGGAAGGTCTTCGCGGCCACCATAAGAGGTCCAAGCGCCGTTTGCGAATCGATACAATCCGTGGCGTCCGAACGAAACCCAGAGTCCTCCGAGTTGATCCTGGGTAATCGTCTGCAGGAAAAGAGCCTGATCCGCCATTTCACGGGGGAGGTGGACTTGAACCAGATTGCTACCCACAAGATGCCAGAGTCCCCCAGTCCCGCCGAACCAAAAGGTCTTATCCGGTGCGCTGTAGGCAAATCCCGGATAGCCAGGCGTCGACCTCCGCAACTCGGCCGTATTGCCGGACACATGATAAAGAGAGGAGAAGCGGCCGGAGGGAGCAAAGTTGATCCATACCGCTCCATGGTCATCGGGGGCCACAGTATATTGCAGACCGTCCGCGCTCTTCGGAAGCTCCTGTCGAATGAGTGGGCTGTAAAAGAATCGATGGAGACCCTTCTGAGCGCCAAACCAGATGTTGCCCTCGCGATCGACCAGCCATGCACCGAAGTATGGATTAACGTTGTAGGTTTCGGAATTACTCTGGGACGCCCTGGCCAGGGCATCGTAAATCGATCCTGTCACAGGAAAGTGGATCAAAATAGGATCTTTTTCTGGCGAAATCCAGATGCCGTTGTTTCGGTCAACAATTTGAAAGGAGCCTTTCCTGAGTACGGGGTAGGCGAGTGGCTCGTCGTCCGAATTGCCACTTGCTTTGTGCACGACCCGTTTGCTTGAGGAGCTGGTCACGACATTTCCATCAGGGTCCACGGTAAAGCCCTGAACATTCAGATTAGTCTCGGCCGCCCGGAACTTTCTGGCTCCCGGTGAAAGGTATAACAGCTGCCTCGTATATGCATAATTGGGGATGCCTGTCAAAATCCAGAGTATTCCCTCTCGATCCAACCTCGCTTCACCGACAGCTCCGAGCGGGGCGTTCCACTCAACTCCGACGTGCTGCCAACTCAAATGTTCAAATCTCCAAAGACCCTTACCTGTGGCGGCCCATGTGATTCCATCCCGGTCCTCGGCAAAATTCCAGACAGTCCCAGTCGAGGAGGCGCCATCGCCACCGTAGTTGGTCACCCTTCCCTCTTTCAGGAAGCTAAAACCCCCGAACCTGTAGCCTATCCAGAGTCCGCCGGACGGCGGCACGAACAAACTGTAAACGCTTGTTGAAAGGAGGTGATCGCCGAACGGCGAGTGGAACGGCTCGAACCGAGTACCGTCAAATCGAAACAATCCGGTTGCAGTTCCAACCCAGAGGAAACCGTCAGTGGTCTGCGCCAAGGCACTGATTGTTTCCGGCGCCCCCTCATTGAAGGTCCACACATCGTGGCCGACCTGCAGGTTCCCGCCTCGCGGTGTTTGTCCGAACAGCGACGGACAGCCGAGTGAAGCGAGCAGGAGGAGCAAAAGAAGCATGCACAGCCGTAGCATTGAAATATAGCCAAAAGCGGAAGCGCGAAAGCAGTTGCATTCGAGAGCGCCGGGTTGAGCAGTGCAACGGCGCTTCTTCACAATCCGCTGCCCGTCGGGAATGTGCCCTCGCACCGCCGTTCGACAATTCCGAGCTTTTTCATCTTGGCAATCAGCGTGGTCCGCTTCAGTCCAAGCCGGGCGGCGGCGCCAGCGGGTCCTCCGACAATCCAACCCGTCTCTTGCAACGCGTGCAAGATCAACGCGCGCGTGGAATCCCTGAACCTATTCTCCGAAACGGTGACCGTTACGGGATTCTTGTCCGGAAGGGGATTGGCGAGCACTCCGTTGTCCGACCGGATCACCGCTCGTTCGATCAGGTTCTGAAGCTCTCGTACGTTCCCCGGCCAAGCGTAGGAGAGGAACGCATCGAGTATGTCCTGCGGGATATGATCAATCCGCTTGCCCATGCGCCGGGCAAAAACCTCCACAAAATGCGTGGCTAATTGGGGAATATCTTCGCGGCGCTTGCGCAGAGGTGGAAGCACAACAGGAAATACGTTTAGACGGTAGTACAAATCACTGCGGAACTCTTTCTTGGCGACCATCTCCCCTAGATCCCGATGTGTTGCCGCCACCAGACGGACGTTGATGCGATGCGTCCGGCCACTTCCCAAGCGCTCGAACTCCTGTTCCTGCAAAACCCGCAGCAGCTTGGGCTGCAACGCCAGGGGCAGATCTCCGATTTCATCCAGGAAGAGGGTCCCTGTATCGGCCATCTCGAAGCGGCCAATTTTCTGCGCGATGGCCCCAGTGAAAGCCCCCTTTTCGTGGCCAAAGAGTTCGCTTTCCAACAGGTCAAAGGGAATGGCGGAGCAATTCAGCTTCACAAAGGGGCGACCGCAGCGTGCGCTGATGTTGTGAATCGCGCGGGCGATCAGCTCCTTGCCCGTACCGGTTTCCCCGAGGACCAGGACCGTGGAATCGGTCGGCGCTACACGTTCCACTTCAGCGAGAACGAACTCCAGAGCTGGGCTGTTCCCGATAATCTCGTCAAATCCATTCTCGGGACGACCATCCTCAGATGACCGAATTGTGCTGACACCTTCCACAAACGACCCCCCTACCAAAGCGAGGAGCTTAGGTATCCAGTGCTTTGCGTACGCTGTCGAGCAATACTCCCCTGTCTAAAGGTTTCGTCAGAAACTTCACTGCTCCTGACCTTAAAGCTTGCATGCGCATTTTCTCGTCACCTTGTGCCGTGATGAAAATGATAGGAATTCTGCGCTGATCTTTCTTTAGCTCGGATTGCAGCTCCAAACCTGACATTCCCGGCATACGGATATCCGCGATTAGACATGCGACGCGGTCCACTTCACCGGAGTTCAGGAACTCTTCACCAGACGCGAACGCCAAAGAACGGAAGCCAGCCACCTTCATAAGGCCGTGCAGGGCGTTTCGGATCAACTCGTCATCGTCCACAATCGCAACCACGGTCGGATTCTCCTCGGAGCCCATGCTGCAAAGATAATCCGTGGAAGACACAGCGCAAGCTATACCTTGGTCTAGGTGGCACTATCGTCGGCACGGGTGAAGGTTTCTATGTCGAGGAGAAAAGCCGGAGCTTCTCTGCCATTCTGACTAACTCGGCGAGAGATCTGGCCTGCATCTTGCGCATCATCTGAGCGCGATGCAGCTTGACCGTGACCAGGGTAGTTCCAAGTTCTGATGCGATCTGCTTGTTCAGC
>Ga0210399_10002787_pt1 | contig 13634 bp, 13 predicted proteins | sample IncBWC14MmetaG_FD_150865 | JGI IMG/M metagenome (GOLD analysis project Ga0210399, IMG submission 150865) | Forest soil microbial communities from Barre Woods Harvard Forest LTER site, Petersham, Massachusetts, United States - Inc-BW-C-14-M | ecosystem: Environmental > Terrestrial > Soil >... | reverse complement strand
GGAAACCGAGCTCGACAAAACGATTATCAAAGCCATCAAAGATCCTCTTACCCACATCGTGCGCAACTCCGTTGATCACGGAATCGAGACGTTGCCCAAGCGTGTCGCCGCCGGCAAGTCTGCCGAAAGACGCCTATCTCTGCGCGCGTATCACGAGGGCGGCCAGGTAATCATCGAGATTTCCGACGACGGCGCGGGCCTGGACCCGGAAAAACTTCGCCGCAAAGCCGTAGAAAAAAGCCTGATCACTACAGAACAGTCTTCCAAGATGTCCGAGCGCGAGGCTACCAATCTGATTTTCCTTCCGGGCTTTTCCACAGCGGACAAAGTGACCAACGTTTCTGGCCGCGGCGTTGGCATGGACGTGGTGAAGACCAATATCGACAAGATTGGCGGCACCGTCGATGTGCAGTCCAAACCGGGCACCGGCACCACCGTACGCATGAAAATCCCGCTAACGCTGGCCATCATTCCGGCATTGATCGTCACCAACGGTGGCGAGCGCTACGCCATCCCGCAGATCAGCCTGCTGGAATTGATTCGCCTCGAAGGCGAAGACACGAAAAAGCGCATCGAGCTGATCCAGGGCGTTCCGGTCTATCGGCTCCGCGGACGCCTGCTGCTCCTCGTGCACCTCGACCGTGAACTGCGCGTCGAGTCATCCACCAAAGATGCGTCCGAAGCAGACGCGGTGAACATCGTCAACCTGCAAGCCGATGAGTGGCAGTTTGGTCTCGTGGTCGATCAGATCAACGACACTGAAGAAATCGTCGTCAAACCGCTGAGCAAGCATCTCAAGGGCATTCGCACCTTTGCCGGGTCCACCATCATGGGCGACGGCCGAGTCGCGCTTATTCTCGACGTGCTGGGAATCGCGCAGTCCTCCAACGTGGTCAACGAGGTGCGCGCTCGCGCTCTCGCCGAAAAGGATCTCGCGCTTTACCCTCGATATGGACGCCTACATCGCCCGCACGACCAAATTGGTCGACACCATTTTTTCACCGCATCAGTGACGATCGTGACAGTCGCCCGAAGAAAAACTCTGGTAGCCCAAGTGCTACAAAGGATCACAGGAGAGCAAATGTGAAGAAACTTAAAGTTCTTATCGTCGATGACTCCTCGGTGATGCGCAAGATTGTCGAGCGCGCTCTTCGTCAGGCAGGTCTCGAGCTCACCGAAGTTCTGGAGGCGAGCAACGGCGCCGAAGCACTCACCCAAGTTCAGAAGGGCGGCCTGGACATGATCTTAAGCGACATCAACATGCCCGTAATGGACGGCCTGGAATTCCTCAAAAGTCTTGCGGGCGTCGAAGCCGCCAAGGGCGTCCCCGTCATCATGATTACGACCGAAGGGAGCGAGGCTCGTGTGGTCGAGGCCCTGTCCGCCGGCGCAAAGGCTTACCTGCGCAAACCGTTCACACCCGAACAAGTCAAGGAAAGAGTCACGCCGCTCCTAGGAGGTGGCCAGTGAGCTCCATCACGAAATCATCGGCGTCGCAAACCGGTGTAGCCTTCGACCCCGCCTGGAAGACCATTTTGGAATGCGCTGCCATCGAAGTCTTCGAAATGATGGCTGGCGTCCGCCCGGAGCTCAACTCCGCCAGCACCGGAGCACCTGTCGGAGAACAGACCGCCATGGTTGGCATGGCCGGCGCATTGTGCGGCATGACCACGTTGCGCTGTGCGAAGGAAACCTCGGCCAGATTTGCCGCCCTCATGCTCGGCGAATCCGCCGCTTCCGATCATTCCTCGTCCGGCGACGCCCTCGGTGAGCTTTGCAACATGGTTGCAGGCAACTTCAAATCGAAAATCAGCACTCTCGCCGACCACTGCATGCTCTCCGTTCCCACCGTTATCACCGGCGCGGACTATGCCATGGAAACCTCGGAACCCACCGAAGTCGTCATCGTGCCTCTCCTGTTCGAGGGCCTGCCGGTGTGGATTTCCCTCGTTATCCACACCTAGCCGCAACATCCGTGCCGCCGCCTCGGCACGTAATTCCTTTGTAGGGGCGGGCTTGTTTATTCTAAGTCTCGAAGGGCCCCGCCCGCCGCCGACCCATGCACGGTTCAAACTGCACGTCGCATCCCGTACGCCAAGGCTTTTTTTCGATACTCTTGGTACTAGTATCACAAAGCTTAATTCCACATTGTCACCACCTGTCCGTCGGGCCAACTTTCGGGCGACGTTCCCCCCACCTAGACTGGCTCCTGTGGTGCTCTTGGGACGAGAGCGAGAAGAGAATGCCCAAGCTTGACTATATCTCCTGCATTTTGACCGTAATCTCTACCGTGCTGGTTGGTAGAAAGTTGTGGCAAGGCTGGATTGTTGCTGCAGTCAACAGCGTAATCATCTGTGTGATCGGGATGCGCACCGCGCAATTCGGGTTCGTTCCCGCGAACTTGTTCTGTATGGGCCTGTACGCAAATAACCTCTGGATCTGGCGAGGTAAGAAACCGTGAATGGTGGCGCAAAGACGCTCGTGGTAACGGTGGCACTTGTGCTCGCGATTGCGGGAAGCGGCCTGCGCGCCGGCGCGCAATCGAGTGCACCCAACGAAGTGAAGCGCCAAGCCAAGCGCTTGCTGACTCCCCAATATCCGGAGTTGGCGAAGAAACTCAATCTCTCAGGTAACGTCCGCATCGAGGTGACCATCGGCCCGGACGGCACCGTGAAACGTACCCGCGTCCTGGGCGGACACCCGCTTCTCGCAGCATCCGCCGAGGAGGCCGCTCAGAAAAGCACTTTCGAGCCCGGACCCAAAGAAACGACCGAGGTCATCGAATTTAAGTTTTAACGACGCGCCCGCCGTTCTCGTGCTTGCGGTGCATCCACTCTCTCACGCCGTCGAACCCGCCGCGGAATTCCGCCGTAAGATACCGACGCAAATAGCGGTGAACGAACCAGGAACTGCGACGCGAATCAATGCTTTCCGCACAACCGCTCTCCGCGTCCCGCCGCTATCGCGGCACAGGCCCCCGCACCACCTGTACGAACATCTCCGGCCGGATCCATTTCGCGAAAGCCGCCCGCACTTCCGCCGCAGTCAACGAGGCATATCGGCTGGCCGCCCTGTTCAATTCGTCCAACGGCAGATTGATCTCCGCGAAACCAAGCAGACTCCCCGCCAAATCATCCTCACTCGCCGCTCGCAAAGACAACTGCCTCAGCAGCAGCGCCTTTGCCTGCTGCAATTCTGCCGGGGTCACATCTTCCTTCTGCATCGCCACCAGGTCACGCTGTACCAATTGCCTGGCCTTTGAAACGTTCACGGGATCGCACCCATAAGTCACCGTGTAATCCGCGCGCGTCTTCCGAGCGTCTAGCTTCACGTCCACGTTGTACACGTAACCATTCACCTGCCGCAGGTCGTGATACAGCCGCGTCGCGTAAAACCCGCCTCCCAGCACATGATTCCCCAACTGCAGCGCATAGTAGTCCGAGTCGAATCGCGTGATGCCCACCATCTCCGCCAAGTGCACCGAATCCTGCAGTTGGCTCGGGTCCGGAACGTGCACTGCCGAGGCCGAGTTCAAAGGCACCGCCGGCAGAGTCACCTCCGGCTTCGCACCAGAACTCTTCCACCCTCCAAACCATTTCGCAATCACACCATTGGCTTCCTCCGAGGTGACATCCCCAATCACCACGATGGTCGTGAGGTCGGGCCTCACCGCCTTTTCATAATATTTCTTAACGTCGTCCTGGTTGAGGGCGGAAATTGTCTGCGGCGTCGCCTCGCGCAGTACCGGGTCCTTTGCCGGAACCAAACCCGCGAGCACCGCTCGGTCCGTTCGATACCCGGGACTCTTCAGGTTCCCAGCGGCGAATTGCGCGATTTGCGGTTTGATGTTTTGGAGTGCGTCCCCGGGCAGCGCTGGATTCATCTCGTTGTCCGCCAGCAGTTGCACCCCGCGCGAGAAATCCTGCTTCAGCACGCGCAAGGAGAAATTCAACCCCGGCGTTTCGCTTGCCGCGATATCGTCGAGCGCTTTCTGAAATGCCAGCCGGTCCAGGCTAGTCGTACCGTAGGAAAAGAGCTCATCCAGCACATCCCCGATTCCGTCTTTCCCCGGCGGGGCTTCCAGTTGTTCGTTGTGCAAAACGGTGCCCAGCACCGTAACGGTCGGACTCGTCCTGTCGGTCTTGACGATCACGCGCAGCCCGTTTGGCAGTGTCGTGTCTGTCCACGACACCGGAATGGCGAAAGTCTTCACCGCGAGCAAGTGCGACGCCGCCCACTCGGGCAACGCCACAGGTTTCGTCGGCGCAGAGGTAAGCTGCTCGCTGCCTCCGAATCCTTTTTCAGACACGGCCTCCCCCGAAGGCACCGGCTTGAGTTGCGCCGTGATGGCGCTCTGCTCCACAAGATATTGCTTGGCCACCCGGTTCACGTCGGCCAACGTCACTTTCTTCAGCGCTTCGACAATTTCATCAGGAGAATTTCGCCCCTCGGCCGCCAGCGCCTGTGACCAGCTCTCCGCCAAACCCGGAATCGAATTTCTCGCAAACTCCGCGCCCGCCACTTCGCCACGTTTGGCGGCATCCACAAGGTCCGCGGGAACTCCCTTCGCCGCATACTCGTTCAGAATCTTGCGCATCTCCTCCGTCACCGAAGCCGCGTCCGCCTCTGCGGGCAAGGCCAGCACGCCGAACGCAACGCTGGCCTCAGGAAACGTTTCGCCGATGCCAAACTCCGCCGCAAGCGCCTTCCCCTGAGGCACCAACCCATACAAATTCCCCCGCTGGCTAGCCAGCACGTCACTCAAAATCCGCACCGCCGCATAATCCGGACTCTCCGTTCCCGGCATGCGATAGGCAATAAACGAAAGCGCATAGGGAAGATTGCTGTCCAAGGTAAACGATTCCGACTTTACCGCCTGCAGCTTCACCTCCGGCCGCTTCGGCAAACTCCGTCGTTCGATCTTCCCGTAAAGCTCCTTCACCTTCGCTAGCACCGCCGTCGGATCGACGTCCCCGGAAATCACCAAAATCGCGTTATTCGGCGCATACCAATCCTTGTAAAACTTTTTCAGCATCTCCCCGGTAGTCGCATCGAAGGAAGGCTTTGTCCCCAAAGCATCGTGGCTGTAAACCGTCCCCGAAAACATGTCTTCATTCAACCGCGTAAGAAACTTATAGGTTGGATTGGAGAGATCGCGCGCCACTTCCTGCTCGATCGCCCCTTTTTCCTTGTCCCACTCGGCCTGCGCGTCATCGACATCCTGCATGCAAGCCGCATCAATCCGCAGCGCCAACTCCACGTCCGCCGCTGGAACCGTCGTAAAATACTGCGTAATATTCTGCTGCGTGTCCGCGTTGCTCAAACCGCCCAGCTGCGCATAAATCGCCGCAATCTGGTCCGCGCTGAGTTCCCGGCACCCGCGAAACGCCATGTGCTCCTGCGCATGAGCCATCCCCGGAAAACCCGCTGGCGTCTCGTCGCCGCCACCAGGTAGTTCTGTTCCACAGTGACCACCGGCGCGAGCGCGTCGCGAATAATCACCACCCGCATTCCATTTTCGAGGGTAGCCCGCGTAACGTTTGCATCGTTGCGCCCGGCATCCTGCGCAAACAACACGCACCCGCAGACCAAAATCAATAACACCACCTTAGCCATTGACCGCGCCATCATGCCTCCCAGTAATTGCCCACACTCTTCCACCCTTGGATGCTCCGCGACGACCACGCACGGTGTCAAATCGCAGAGACCCGGAAACACTCCGGAACGCCCTTCGATCCGTTCAAACCCGCAGACCTAAGACGAAACCGGAGAAACTCAAAACTGGGTGTCTGCGCTGAAAGACTAGTTAGACGCACGAACGATTCGTTCGATGTCGAGGTAGAACCTGTGCTGCTGCACTTCAATATCGTGGTTGGCCGAGAAGACCTCAAGCGCTCTAGCAGCCAGCCTCTCCCTGTACACGGGCGAGGACTCAATGTTCTGGATTCCGCGCGCCAACGCTGCGCTGCTGAACTCATCCACGACTTCGGCGAAGCCTTGCTCGGATGCGTAGCGCACCAAGGTGGAATTCTTAGGACCGAAAACCAGAACGGGCTTGCCCGCTGCCAGATAGTCTGCCGTCTTCGAGGCAAACGCGGTTTCCACGGCCTCGCGAGCGTTTTCCGAGAACGAATAGGGCAGGAAAAGAATGTCTGCGCGGCAGAGCTCTTCATGCAGTTCCATCTGGGACACCCAGCCCCTCACCTCGATGTCGGGGTGCTTCCATCCACGCTTTTGCAACTCTTCCTCTGTCAACGCCGCGCAAAGACGTAGTCTGGCGCCTGAGACCCCATACTCTTTCAGCTGTCCGGTCGTAATGAGGCCTGCGAGTAAATCCAAGCAATCATTGACCGTATACCCGAGCGTGCCAGCAAACAAGATGACTGGACCACCCGAGCGGGTCACCCCCGCATTGCGTTCGGCTTGGCGGGCGGGCCTCCTGGATGAAGGGAATTGAATCTCTGCTTGCCGAGCACACTCGCTAAATACCAATCGCTGCATTTCCGGGCTCACGGCATAAATCTGGCCCGCCCGTTGCAGAATTTTCGTCGTCAAGCGTCGTTGCAATCTCGCCAGGAAATCCCAGGCCGCCGCGTTCGACGAAACAAAGTTGTCATGCACAATGGCGATGAGCGGCGTCGCCGTGACCCAGCAAGCGAGACCCGCCGCAAGGTAGTAGCGGCCTTGAATGACCGTAATCACCGCGTCGACCCGTCGTCGCCGGGTCTCCAGAATTGCACGAAGCGTGACCAAGGCGAGACACAGTCTATTACCGGCGCTCTTCAGTCTCCTGAGCCACGGAAATCGAGATTCGCTGAACACGGGGATTGCGATGTGACGGCATCCCAAAAGGTTCATTGCCTGCGAATGGCTCACCCCAGCAGTCGATGTGATCACCGCCAGGCAATCCGCTGGATGTTTATCCAGCAGTCGTCTCACAAGAATGGCTCCGCCATGATGGTTAGACGGTGGGAACTCGCCAACGTAGAGCAGTCGGGGAGGTTGCCTGGCAGCACTCCCCCGTTCGCAATCTACTGGTATGCCGTCATCCTGCGTGGCGCTCTCCTCAGCCTTGGAGCTCGCATGGTCCGACCCCTGCGGTCAAACTTTATAGACCCCGCGCATCCATTCGGCGGTAATGCGCAGGCCATCTTCGAGACTGTAAGTGTCTTGATGACCGAGGTCTCTGATCGCTTTGGAGACGTCCACAAGTTTGTGGCGCGTCGTCAGGACCTCCGAATCCCGATACTGGGCCAGCGCCGGCGACGCTCCAGTCACCTTCAACACCGCGTCGGAGAGTTCCTCGATGGTGTGATGATGACTCCCTCCGATGTTGTACGTTTCTCCCGGCTTAAAATTATCGATGATGTTCGCTATCGTCCGCACGGTATCTGCCAGGAAAGTAGAAGTGCGCGAATGGCCTCGAAACACGGTCCAAGGCAACCCATTTAGGGCGCAGTAAAGAAAGCGGCAGTTCACCGAACGATAGGGGCTGTAGTATTCCCCAGGCCCGAAGGTATTAAATAGACGCACCACCACGGACTCCGTGCCGTATCGCAGGGACGAGTTGCGTATCTGCATTTCGTTGACCCATTTGGTCATGGCATAGTCATTCAATTGCTTGATCTCATGGTCGTCCGTTGCGGTTTCCACCATCAATTCCGGCCAATCGCCATACACTTCGGAAGAAGAGAAGTGGACCAGGCGGAACTTAAAGCGCTCTTGCAGGCGAATGACGTTCTTGGTGCCCACGGCGTTGGTGTGCCATAGCGTCTCGTAGAAGTCCTCTCCGTTCCAGCGGCCAAACTCGGCTGCGCAGTGATACACAAGGTCAAACGGCCCCATCTGCTCCATGACACGTTCAATCTGCCGGAACTCGCCCACATCGCACCGGGCATACAGCGGCTCAGTTACGTCGGTGCGCACGGAGAAAGCAAGCTCATCCGGCTGATGGGCTATATCGCAAGAAGCCACGTGGTGCCCGCGTCCGCGAAGATCGGAGACCAGCCCAGCCCCGACGGTGCCCAACCCTCCGGTTACCAGAATCCGCACGTGCCTACCCTCTGGAATTCGGAATCATCGGATGGATTAGGAGAGCCCTCGAGATCGACCGGATTGGACCGCCAGGCGTCTCCGCCGCCCCACGCGGGATCGCGCCAGCCCTCGGTGCCATCCCTTCTGACACGTTCTTGCTTAAGCATTCATCGCTCGCTTCTTCACTTCGAGACAACATCCATCTATCTCGTATCCCTATCCAAGATCGTGGATCTGAAGTTTTATCACAGTTCTTGCCTGAGTCCGGGCGACAACCACACACATCCGCCGCTCGCTGCTTCCCGTGATACATTCCCCACCCATGCAAGCCGGCAAAGAAAATCCCTCCCAGCGCTGGCTCCGTATCATCCCCGTCGCCCTGATCATGTACACCATCGCTTTCATCGACCGCACCAACATCTCCCTCGCACTCCCTCGCATCAGTCGCGATCTCCATCTCGATCCGCAGCAAGCCGGCAACGTAGCTGGCATTTTCTATTGGGGCTACCTCGCGCTCCAGATCCCCGGCGGCCACCTTGCCAAACACTGGAGCCCGAAAAAATTCATCAGCGTCCTTCTGATCGCCTGGGCCATCTGCGCGGTTGGCTGCGGCTTCGCCCGCACCTTTCATGAAATGCTCGTCTTGCGTCTCCTGCTGGGAATAGCCGAAAGCGGCGTCTTTCCCGCCACACTCATCCTGCTCTCGCACTGGTTTTCTCGCGCAGAGCGCGCCCGCGCGAACGCCATGTGGCTTCTGTGCCTCCCAGGCGCCGTCGTTATCTCGTCGCCCTTCTCCGGCTGGGTCCTCGATCACTGGAACTGGCGCTCCATGCTGATCGCCGAAGGCTCACTCCCATTTCTGTGGCTGATCGTCTGGCTCATCACCGTGCAAGACCACCCCAGCCAGGCCCGATGGCTGCCAGCCGCGGAACGCGAAGCAATTGTGGCCACGCTGCGCCAGGAATCCACCGACCTGGAAACCACGAAAAGCGAATCCTACTTCCACGCCCTCCTCCGACCCCAAGTCTTCCTCCTGGCCGCAGTCTATTTCTGCTTCGTCAGCGGCCAGATGGGCCTGCTGTTCTGGCTCCCCAGCGCCATGGCCACCTTCAAAGGTATGAGCAGCCTCTCCACCGGCTTCCTCTTCACGCTACCTTTCATAGCCGCCTGCGTCGCCCTCATAATAGTAGGCCGCCTCTCCGACCGCGCCCGCGAACGCCGCCTCCACGCCGCCGCCGTAATGGCCTTCGGAGGCTGCTGCATCCTCGCCGCCGTAGCCACCATCCACTACTCGCTAGCCCTATCCTTCGCCTTCATCACACTAAGCGGCATAGGAGCCTACGGCCCGATGGGCCCGTTCTGGGCCATCCCCACGGAAACCCTCCCCGCCAAAATCGTAGGCTCGGTAATGGGCTTCGTAAACGCCCTGGGCAACCTGGGCGCTTACTTCGCCCCGCTAATCGTAGGGGCCCTAAACAAGCGCACCGGCAACTTCTACTCCGGCTTCCTCTTCCTCGGCCTGATCACCATAGCCGGCGGCGCCCTCTGCCTCGGGCTAAAAACAGGTTCCACAGTCCGCGAAGGCCGCTCCGAGTAGCACTGGGCCCACATTTCGCGACACCGTCAAACCCCTCCGTGCTCTCTGCCTGCCCTGAGCCTGGAAGGGTGCTCCTACTCTGTGCCCTCCGTGCTCCTACCTCTGTGCGCTCTGTGTTAAGGTTTTTCCCGCTTTCCTCCGATTTCAATCGCCCGATTGGCAAGGAGCACGACCCCGTGACCGCCCGCCAACCCGAAGCCCCCGCGCCGTTCGCCCGAGCCGCCGTCCAAATTTTCGCCGTCAACGAGCGCATCAACCAGCTGCTGATCGAACATCTCGACACGCGCGCCTGGACCGCCAAACCCCCAGGCAAGGCCCGCACCATCGCCGCCATCTTCACCCACTTGCACAACGTCCGCACCAAGTGGGTTCGCCTAACCGCCCCGCATCTGAAGATTCCCCAGCAGCTCGACCGTCACCACTGCACGCAGAAACAAGCCCGCACAGGACTAACCAAAAGCGCCGCAAGCTGCCAGCAAATGCTAGCCGAAGCCCTCGGCGGCGCCAGCCCTATCGAAAAATTCGTAAGAGACGGCTGGGCCCGTCCATGGCCCCCAGGCCCCGAAATGCTCTGCTACATGCTCACCCACGAAGCCCACCATCGCGGCCAAGTCTGCCTGCTAGCCCACCAACTAGGCTTTCCACTGCCAAAACAGGTAGCCTACGGCATCTGGAACTGGGAAAAACTCTGGAAAGACTGCGGCGCAGCCAACGGCCCCGGCCACGATTCGTTAGCCGGCAGCCCACCCTTGCAAAAACCGCAGGGGTGGGCCACCCGCCGACCCTGATCGGAAAGCTTGTGTCGTTGACGTCCTGGACTGACGCCAGAGCGGTGGGCGGTCCCGAGATGCTATACTTGTATAGCGAGGTGGTTTATGCTGGCCATTCGACTTCCGCAGTCCATCGAAAAACGCCTGGAAAAACTAGCGCGGCGCACCGGCCGCACCAAGACCTTCTATGTCCGTGAAGCCATCCTCGAACACTTGGAAGATCTCGAGGACACGTATCTGGCGGAAGGCGTGTTAGAACGGATCCGCAGCGGCGAAGAGCAGACCATCCCGCTGAAAGACGTCCTGAAACGTCATGGCCTACCGCGTTGAGTTGTCTGCCGAGGTTGCCCGGGAACTCGGTAAACTCGACCGGCAGCAAGCCAAGCGCATTCTGAAATTCCTTCATGAGCGAGTAGCCAAGCTGGACGACCCTCGCAGCATAGGGAAGTCGCTGCACGGCTCGCGGCTGGGGGAGTTCTGGAAATATCGCGTGGGTGATTACCGGCTCATCTGCAAGATCGAAGACGACCGCCTAATCGTGCTGGTCCTGCGCGTCGGACATTGCAAAGAAATCTATCGATGAGAGAGTATCGCCATATCGGGGCGCACGCCCGCGTAAGTAAGCTCCTCGCTCACAATCTGAACCCACGCGGAGGGTGCCCCAGGTTCGGTTTTTGAACCTGGGTCTTGGGGTTGACCTTCACTCTAACTCTCGCACGTCCATCCAAATCGACTAGCTTCACGCACTCATATTCTGACACTCCATTCCCAAAACGGTCCTTGACAGATAGTTACCAACATGTTATCCTTCTTCGTGTTACCTCAACTAGTGATTCGAACGCATGGCACTTGGTCGGTCGCTTCGCGATTCCTAGAGCCAAATTCCATTCCAGCCCTAAACCCTGTAGAATCCGCACTTCCGAAAAATCCACCCATAACTCCTTTACAATCCGCAGATCCAAAAACATTAGACTTAAAGTCCTTTAGAATCCGCACTTGCAAAAAAGGGTGGGGGGAGAGGGTAAACTGTTAACTGGAATTTCGCTCGCGCCAGTGACGCCGACGCGCGTAGAAGAGTTGGTTGTGCCGCGCAGCCATCCTCCTGTAGCGGTTCTCCTTAGGAGGTGGGAGCTTTAGCTCCCACGTAAGCGCTGGCTCACCAGGGGTTTTAGCCCTGAAGAAAGCCTTTATCAACCGACCATGGGGAATCGATGAGCATTTTCAAAATCGCAGTCATCGCCGGGGATGGCATCGGCAAAGAAGTCGTGCCCGAAGGCATCCGCGTCCTGGAAGCGGCTGGAAAGCGCTTCGGATTTCAATTCGCATGGCACCCGTTCGACTGGAGCTGCGAGCGTTACGTAGCCTCCGGCAAAATGATGCCCGACGAGGGCCTGCAACAACTGCGCCCGTTCGACGCCATCTACCTGGGCGCAGTAGGCCATCCCAGCGTTCCCGATCACATCTCACTGTGGGGACTGTTGATTCCGATTCGCCGGACGTTTCAGCAATACGTGAATCTGCGGCCCGTCCGCCTTTTCGACGGCATCGAAACACCGCTCAAAAACTGGAAGCCCGGCGAGATCGACTTCGTGATCGTCCGCGAAAACTGCGAAGGCGAATACTCCAACGTCGGCGGCCGCCTTTATGAAGGCACGCCAGACGAATTGGCCCTCCAGCAAACCATCTTCACGCGCCGCGGCGTAACCCGCATAATCCGTTACGCCTTCGAGTTAGCTCGCAAGAGTAAAAAGCATCTGACGTCGGCCACTAAATCCAACGGCATCATCTTCACCATGCCGTTCTGGGATCAATGTTTCCGGGAAATCGCCGCCGACTACCCCGACGTGCACACCGACCAATATCATATCGATATCCTGACCGCTCACTTCGTACGTCATCCCGACTGGTTTGACGTAGTCGTGGGCTCGAACCTCTTCGGCGACATCTTGTCCGACCTTGGCCCAGCAGTAGTCGGCTCGATCGGCATAGCCCCTAGCGCCAACCTCAACCCCGAAAAAGAATTCCCCTCTATGTTCGAGCCGGTTCACGGTTCCGCGCCAGACATCGCCGGAAAGGGAATCGCCAACCCCATCGGCCAGATCTGGTCGGGTGCCATGATGCTGCGCCACCTGGGCGCGCCAGAAGCCGCCGACGCCGTCGAAAACGCCATCACGCAAGTTCTGGCGAAAGCACAAGTCCGCACGCCAGACATTGGGGGCAACTCGTCGACGAAAGACTTAGGCGAAGCAATCGCCGCAGCGGTCAGCAACGCGAAGTGAGACCATGTAGCCACTGGGCTTTGGCCCGGCCACGCAACATTCACAGACGGACAAGTTTGGAATTTATTGCAGCGAGAACACGATGGTCTGATCTTTGAGCTTGTAAGTAAGCTCCAGCGGCGTTTTCTTTTTCTCCCGGATTGATGCCGGGAAATACAGATAGCCTGCCACGGGTTTGGAGGCGGCCCCTTCCGGCAGGGCCTTGTCGGCGAGTTCGGTTTCGATGTTGGCGCGATCACGGTCAGCGCCACTGGTTTGCGTTCCGGAAGGGTCAACGCCGACGCCCACGCCGGTTTCCGTAGTGACGCCATGATACTTAACCGGCCGCCCGGTAACCGGATCGATGTACGTTCCTGACTCGTACCCGACTCCAACGGTCTCGGTTGTCGAGACGCGACTGGTCGCCTCGGGTTTCTTATCCAGGCGAGCCGCCACAACCTGAGGGCTCATGGCCCGGGCGGAAATATCGTTTCCTTCAGGCCGAAGCGCGAAATCGTCCAGCAGGACGTCCACCGGCTTATCCTTCACCGGATAGAAGGCCACTTCGACGACGATGCAGCAGCGATTAACGTTGGCCGAGAATTTCTTGTGGGCTTGGTCGGCGGTCAATACTTCGGCGCCGATGATGAGCCCATCGCGCTCCGCATGCGCGTGATATTTGTCCGCATTCTCTCGCGGCACGGTTCCCTTGGGTCCGGCGATCGCCACGGATGCAGCAGTGATCACGGCAACCGAGGCCCAGAGTTTTCTCGTCATCGCGCCACCTCGGGTCTATTGCCGATACTGCTCCTGCGTAATGAGCCAGTCAAGCGCGGCCTCGTTGCAGACACGCGGTTTCTCCGGGTCGTGCATATCTGACGGCCGAGCGACGAGCGGATTGATGCGAAAACACTGGCCGCAAGTACCATTGCGCGGCATTCAGTTCGCGTGTATGCTTGAAAAATGTTGAGCAAC